>Ga0075425_100003741_pt1 | contig 15522 bp, 11 predicted proteins | sample SoiMethybrSBSTD4_FD_75300 | JGI IMG/M metagenome (GOLD analysis project Ga0075425, IMG submission 75300) | Bulk soil microbial communities from a Populus tree surrounding site in Tennessee, USA - Soil MetaG P. TD hybrid SBSTD4 | ecosystem: Environmental > Terrestrial > Soil > Tree plantation...
GAACCCGTACTCAGGTCCGCTCGAGGCCCGAATGGTCCTCGAGCTCCTCGATGCGCGACTCGTGATCGAACCGACCCTCGCCGAGCGGACGGCCGCGAACGCGAGCGACGAGGAGATCGGCGAGCTGGGCGAGATCCTCGACGAGGCCGCGGAGCTGCTCGACGGTCACGACGCGCTGCTCCACGGCGTGAACATGTCGTTTCACCGGGGCGTTGCGCGCTTCTCCGGCAACGCAATCCTTGCGCAGACGGTCGACTCGATCGTCGAGCTGTATACGGCGGAGCAGCTGCTGATCCTGCGGCTGTACGACGACCGCGCCCGCGACCACGAGGAGCACGTCGCGATCTTCGGCGCGATCGAGCGCCGGGACGGCAACGGTGCGGGAGAGCTGATGCGGCAGCACCTCGAAGACGTTCTGACAGTGCTGGAGGGGCGGCTTGGGAAGAAGGGAGCCGAGCACGCAGCGCAGCGCGGTGCGACGCGGGGGAAGGGGGGCCGGGTATCGAGGCGCTAAGCAATGGCAGGTCGGCCAGTCACTCTCGACACTGGAGGATCGACTCGATGAGCACACAGATCACTCGCACCGACTTCCTCAAACTTGGTGGCGCTGCCGCGGCCGCTGCGGCGTTCTTCCCCGGAAACGCGCTTGCGGAGCTCGAAGGCCGTAGCGGCCACCTCTTCTCGACCGCGAAGACGCTCAAGCTCGCGAACGACAAGGTCACCTGGAAGCCATGGTTCAACACCGCCGGCCAGGATGCGGCGAAGGCGATCGGCGTCGGGTGGAACGCGGTCGAGTACGCCGACACGAGCAGCTACCAGGCCGCGATCCGAACGTCGGGCCGCACGTCGAAGGTGCCCGATCTCTATTCGTGGTGGTCGGGTTGGCTGATGAAGGAGATCGTGGATGCCGACTTCGCGGCCGATGTGACCTCCATCTGGAACAAGAACGCCGCGCACTACTCGAAGGGCATCCGGAACTCGTTCACTTTTAACGGGAAGACCTATGGTGCGCCGCTGTACATCTCGTACTGGGCGATCATCTACAACAAGCACGTCTTCAAGGACGCGAAACTGACGCCGCCGAAGACGTGGGCTGAGTTCACGACCGCGCTGGAGACGCTGAAGTCGAACGGAATCACACCGCTCGGGGCGACGATCGACGGCCGCTGGCCGGGGTTCATCTACTTCGAGGAGTTCGTTCTGCGCAGCAATCCGTCCCTGTACCTCAAGCTGATGGCGGGGAAGGCGAAGTACACCGACGCGGGTGTCGTCAAGGCAATGAACATCTGGCGAGACCTGATCGAGAAGGACTACTTCACGGATCCCGGCGCATTCACGCTGGGCACCGGCGCGGCCAACGCGGTGAGCTACCTCAAGCAGGGCAAGGTCGCCATGGTGGCGATCGGGACCTGGTTCGAGCCGTCGCTCGTCGGCGGCGGCATGAAACCCGAGGTCGACTTCGGCACGTTCATCATGCCCAACATCAACCCGGCCGTTCCGAAGGTCGTCATCTTCGAGAGCGGTCCGCTCGTTGTTGCGGAACACGGTTCGAACAGGGACGATGCGGTGAAGGCGCTCGACTACTTCATGTCGAGGAAGGGGCAGGCGACATGGGTGAAGGCCACCGGCTTCGTCTCGCCGCGGAACGACGTGCCGTCGACCTCGCCGACCGATCGCGCGCTCGGTGCAACGATCCAGAAGGGTGGTTACAAGCAAGTCAACCGGTACTGGGAGGCGACCCCGCACGACATCGTCGAGGTCGCGGTCGATCAGTTCGACAAGTTCATGTTGAAGGGCGGCGACCCGACGGCGTACCTCAAGACGATCCAGAAGCAGGCCGACAAGACCTGGGCGACGATCAAGAAGTAGGCCGGTGAGCAGGTTCCCGTCCGCCGAGCCGGTACGGAGCGGAGGCGGCCAACGCCGCCTCCGTCTCCCGACCGACACCAGAAGCGGGGCCGTCAGCGGGCCGCTTGCGGCACGCCTCGTCGCATACCTCTACCTCGTTCCGATGGTGGTGCTCGTCGGCGTCTTCCTGCTCTACCCGGCGGCGGACACGGTCTGGACGAGCTTGACCGACTCTACGGGCCTCGGCTCGGCGAACTTCGTCGGGGTCGACAATTACGTCAACCTCATCCACGACAGCGCGTTCAAGACGTCGTTCCTGAACACGCTCTACTGGGTCGGCGGCGTGCTGTTGCTGCAGGTGGGCCTCGGCCTGCTGATGGCGCTCGTCCTCTCGAGCACGTCGCTCGGCAAGGCCTTGAAGGGCATCTTCTACCTGCCGGCGACGATCTCGGCCGCGGCGACGGGCGTCATCTGGTTCTTCGTCTTCACCCCTGACCAGGGCATCCTCAACAGCTCTTTGCGCTTCGTCGGGCTCGGAGGGCTCACGCACAGTTGGCTGACCGCCGACCCGCCGCTCAACACCTGGTCGATGATCGTCGCCTTCACGTGGCAGGGGCTCGGCCCGACGATGCTCCTGTTCCTCGTCGGCCTGCAGAGCATCCCGCGCGAGCCGATCGAGGCCGCGCTCGTCGACGGCGCGACTGGCTTCCGTCTCTTCTGGCACGTCACGCTGCCGCTCCTGCGTCCGATGACGGCGGTCGTCGTCGGCATCTCGCTCATCAACAGCTTCAAGGTGTTCGACATCATCTGGGCGATGACGCAGGGCGGGCCGTACCGCTCGTCCGAGACACTCGCGGTCACGATGTACCGCGAGAGCTTCGTCAGCTTCCACGTCGGCTACGGCGCGTCCGTAGCAGTTCTGCTGACGTTGATCGTCCTCGTCCTCTCGATCTTCTACCTGCGCGCGATGTTCCGGCGCATCGAGAAATACTGATGACGGGGCTCACCGAAGCTGCCGCGGGGGCGACGTTCGAGCGGCCGAGGATCGGCGTCGTGCGGCCGGCGCTGCACGTCTGGGCGCTGACGCTCGCTGTCCTCTGGCTCGTCCCGCTCTTCGTGCTCGTGATCACGCCGATGAAGTCGGTGCCCGAGTACCAGGATGCGTCGCAGTGGGCGCTGCCCCACGACCCGCTGGAGCTGTTTCACAACCTGAAGACCGCCTGGACGTCGGCCGGGCTCGGCCCCGGCTTCGTCGCGAGCCTGACGTACGGGCTGACCGGCGCCGCGCTCGCGATCGTGTTCGGTTCGCTCGGGGCCTACGCAATCACGCGGTTGGGCGTCCGGCTCGGGTTCTTCTGGTTCATCCTCGTCTTCAGCGGGACGATCTTCCCGTTCCAGATGTACCTCATCCCACTCTTCACGATGTATACGGACACGGGGCTGTACGACACGTGGCTCGGGATGGCGCTCTTCTACACAGCGATCGCGATCCCGTTCTGCCTCTTCGTGCTGCGCGGGTTTTTCTCGACGATCCCGGCCGAGATCCAGGACGCGGCCAGACTTGATGGGGCCGGCGACTTCCGGATTTACTGGCGCATCTTCATGCCGCTCGCGCGTGGGCCGATTGCCGTCCTGTTCCTGTTCCAGTTCACGTGGATCTGGAACGACTTGCTGTTCGGGCTCGTGCTGTCGACGTCCGACGGGATCCGGCCGATCATGCCGAGCCTGCTGGGCATGCAGGGCGTGTACGCGGGCACGGGGCCGCCGATCGTCCTCGCAGGCGCGCTGATCGGCTCGCTGCCGACGGTCATCCTCTTCCTCTTGCTCGGCCGCTATCTCCTGCGCGGGTTGACGCTGACGGCGGGGCAGGTATGACGCCCCCGTCGGCGTCCGAGCGGCGCGCGCTCGTTACGGCGGCCGACCGCGATCACGAGCGCGCACCGCGCGACGAGCTGCGCGACGGCCCGACGGGCCTCGAGCTCACGCTGCCCAGGCTCTCGGCCCGGGTGGGCTGCCTCCCGCTCGTGCGCCGTGACGGGAGGCAGGCGGTACGCATTGCGTTGCACGCGGAGCACGCGGCCGGGCGGGTGCGCGTAACGGTCGACGACAACGAGGAGATCGTCGAAGCGGGCGCCGGGCGCACGCGTACGCTCGTCTTCGTACCGGCTGTGGAGCAGGCGCGAGACGCGCGCGTCGAGCTCGAAGCCGGAGGGCGGCGCGTCGAGGCGACGCTCGCGTTGCAGCCGCCGCGGCGCTGGCAGGTCCACCTCGTGCACCACTCGCACCTCGACATCGGTTACACCGATCCCCAGAACCTGATCCTCGACCACCACCTGCAGTACCTCGACGCGGTGCTCGACCTCGCCACCGCCACCGACGACTGGCCCGAACCGGCGCGGTTCAGGTGGAACGTCGAGACGACGTGGCCGCTCGAACGCTGGCTCGCCGTTCGCCCGCGCGCGGCGCGCGACGAGTTCCTGCGCCGCGTGCGCGAGCGACGCATCGAGGTCTGTGCGCTGCCGTACAGCATGCACACCGAGGCGTACTCGATCGACGAGCTCGCGCGCACGCTGCGCTTCGCTGACTCTCTGCGCGAGGCGCACGGGATCGAGATCGTGACAGCGATGCAGACGGACGTGCCGGGAGCGGTGCCCGGGCTCGCGACACTGCTCGCGGCGGCCGGCATCCGCTATCTAGCCGTCGCGCACAATTACGCCGGTCGATCGGTGCCGTACCTCCACGGCGGCCAGGATCTGCAGCGGCCCTTCTTGTGGCGGACCGCGGCCGGCGCGCGCCTCCTCGTCTGGGTGACCGACAGCCCGCACGGCATTGCGTACATGGAGGGAAACCTGCTCGGCCTCGCGGACTCGGCCGAGGTTGCAGAGGAGCTCTTGCCTGAGTACCTCGCGGCGCTTGCCGAGAAGCCGTACCCGTACAGCGCCCGGCACGAATGGCTGGGGCTGCTCCCGGACTTCGAACTGACGCGGCGGCCATACGCACACGACCTCCTGCATCTGCGCGTGCAGAGTGTGATTGCCGACAACGCGCCGCCGAGCATCGGCCCGGCCGAGGTCGTCCGTGCGTGGAACGACCGCTGGCTCGTCCCCGAGCTACGGCTGGCGACGAACCGGGAGTTCTTCGAGCTCGCCGAGTCGCGGCTCGGGGACGAGCTCGCCGAGTGGGAGGGCGACTGGACGGACTGGTGGGCCGACGGGATCGGCTCCGCTGCGCGCGCGGTCGGCGCGAACCGGCGCGCGCAGGGAGCGATCCGCACGGCGCAGACGCTGCACGTGCTCGCCGACCGGGTCGGCAAGGTAGAGCCCGGCTGGCGCGACGAGGTCGACCGGGTCTACGAGTCGATGGGGCTCTTCGACGAGCACACGTGGGGGGCTGGCAACCCGTGGTCGGACGAACTCGAGCGTTTCGACTCCGGCGCCCTGCAGTGGCAGCGCAAGCTCGCGTTCGGCCACGAAGCCCACGACCGCGCGCAGGCTCTCGTCAACGCAGGAACGGGACGGCTCGCGTACGCGTTCGCCACCCCCGCCACCGCGACCGCGTCGGTGTTGGTCGTGAACGGAGCCGGTCACACGCGCACGGACCTCGTGCGCGTCTTCGTCCCCGCGGCACGCGTCCGAGGCGACCGGTCGCTCGAGCTCGTGGGGCCCGATGGCGACCGCGTCCCGTTCGTCGCCGAGCCGCAGGCGCACCCGCGCTTCCGTCCAGAGGGACACTGGTTGTCGTTCGTCGCGCGCGACGTACCCGCGTGCGGGTGGGTGCGATACGACCTCATCCCCGGTGCAGGGCCGGACCCGGCGCAGCGCGGCGACGACGTCGTGCTCGACGACGGCGTCCTGCGCTGCGCGATCGAGGTCGAGCAGGGGGTCATCGCGAAGCTCGTGGACGTCGGATCCGGGCGCGTGCTCGTCGACGACACCGGCGCGTTCGCGTTCAACGGCTACGTGTACGACCGGTACGCGAGCGCACCGCGCTTCAACCACCTGTCGAGCCGCATCCCCGAGGGCGGCCGCTGGCTGCTCGGGAGCCGCTCGCTCGCCGGGCACGGGACGGTTGTCGAACGAACATCGAACGCGGTCTGGGATCAGCTGACCGTCCGACTCGTCGCTCAGGGCTGCTCGTTCCTCGAGAGCACGTATCGGCTCGTCCGCGGCGTCGGACGGCTCGACATCCTCAACCGGCTGCAGAAGCTCCCGACCGAGGAGAAGGAGAGCGTCTACTTCACGTTCCCGTTCGCGCTCGGCCGGCCGCGCATCGAGTGGGATGTGACCGGCGGCGTCGCCGGAGACGGACACCCTCGCGTGCCGGGCTCGGCGCCGCATATGCGTGCGATCCGCCACTGGGCGCTGCTCACCGACGACCACGGCGCAGCCGCCTGGGCGACGCTCGAGGCGCCGCTCCTCCAGGTCGGGACGATCCACCTGCCGTACCGGCCGTTCCCGTCGACCGTGCCCGAGGCGGCGGTCGCGGACGCGATGGTCGTCTCGTGGGCGATGAACAACCTTTGGGACACGAACTTCCCGCCGGCGCAAGGCGGGGAGACAGTGTTTCGCTACGCCGTCGCGCCGGCTGCCGACCGCGGCGACGCCGTTGCGCTCGCGGGCGCACTCGCGACCCCGTTCGCGGCGGCAACGCTCGCCTCGCGTTCGGGCGGCAGCTCGCTTGCGCGTGGAAGCGTCCTGCGCCTCGATCGTCCCGACGTCGAGCTCGTGCACCTGGCGCCGTCGCGACGCGGACACGACTTGGTCGCGTATCTGCACTCGCACGCGGATGAGCCGGTCGACGTCGAGGTCGCGTTCGGCGATCTACGCGTGGCTCGTGCCCACGTCGGAACGTTCCTCGAGCGTGACCTGCAGGAGACCGGAACGCGCCTGCGGCTCGAGCCGGGGGCGCTCGTCTCGCTCTCCCTCGACTTGGACGCCGGATGAGGGCGGCCGTCCATCGCCGCCAGCGCAACTGGGGCGCCCGCGTGCGCGAGTTCGAATGGCTCGGCCTGCCCGCCGTCACACTCGAGAACGAGCTGCTGCGCGTTGGCCTGCTCGCCGGCAAGGGCTCCGACGTCTTCGAGCTGCTCTACAAACCCCTCGACGTCGACCTCGTCTGGCTGACCTCGGGCGGGTTCCGCCCGCACGCCGGCGGCTTCGTCGACGGGTACGGCGGCGGCTGGCAGGAGATCCTGCCGAACGGCGGTGGGCCCTCCGGCCATGCGGGAGCCAGCTTCGGTCAGCACGAGGAGGTGTCGCTGCTGCCGTGGGACTACGAGATCGTCGAGGACGCTGCCGAGCAGGTCACGCTGCGACTGTCGGTCGCGTGCGCGAAGGTGCCGCTGCGGCTCGTCAAGCACGTCCGCCTGGCGGCCCGGTCGGCGCGACTCGAGCTCGAGGAGACGCTCGCGAACGAGAGCAATGTTCCCGTCCGCATGATGTGGGGCCACCACATCGCGCTCGGTGCGCCGTTCCTCCGTCCCGGCGCACGGATCGCGCTCCCGGACGGGGTCGAGGGCATCCCCCACCCGGAGGCGCTGAACGAGGACCGGCGCCGCGTTGCCGACGAGCGTTTCCGTTGGCCGCAAGCAAGCTCTCCGGACGGCGGAGACGTCGACCTCTCCGTGCTTCCCCCGCCCGGGGCGCCGAGCGAGCTCGTCTACCTCACCGCCTTCCCGGCGCGCGCCTGGTACGAGGTCGGCGGCGACCAGGTCGGCCTGCGCGTCGAGTGGGACAGGGAGGTGATGCCGTACCTCTGGTTCTGGCAGGAGTTCGGCCGGACGGCTGGCTACCCGTGGTACGGCCGGCACTGGAACATCGGGCTCGAGCCGTTCTCGAGCTACCCCACGTACGGCCTCGCCGAGGCGGTCGCCAACGGCTCGGCGCTGGAGCTCGGCCCGAACGAGGAGCGCAGCTTCTCCCTGTCGGCGGAGGTGCTCGCGAGTGGCTGAGCTCGACGGGAAGGTGGCGGTCGTCACGGGCGGGTCGCTCGGGATCGGGCGGGCGACCGCGCGGCGGCTCGCCGAGGGCGGGGCTTCGGTCGTCCTCTGCGGGCACGACGACGTCTCGGTGGAGGACGCGCTGACCGGGCTGCGCGGCCACGGCCTCGAGGTGGAAGGCCTGCGCGCCGATGTGACCTCGTCCACAGAGGTCGAGGGGCTCGTCCGGCACGCCGTCGACCGCTGGGGCGGCATCGACATCCTCGTTAACTCGGCTGGGATTCAGCGCTACGGGACGGTCGTCGACACGTCTGAGGAGCTCTGGGACGCGGTCCTCGACGTCAACCTCAAGGGCATGTTCCTGACGGCCAAGCATTGCGTCCCCGAGCTGCAGCGGCGGGGAGGTGGGGCGATCGTGAACGTCGCCTCCGTGCAGGCGTTCGCGGCGCAGCGCTCGGTCGTCGCCTACGCGGCGAGCAAGGGCGGCGTGCTGGCGCTGACGAAGGCGATTGCGGTCGACCACGCTGCCGACAACATCCGGTGCAACGCCGTCTGCCCTGGCTCGGTCGATACGCCGATGCTGCGCCGGGCGGCAGACCTGTTCAGAGGCGACGGCAACCAGGACGAGACGATTCGCACCTGGGGGCAGTTCCACCCATTGGGACGGGTGGCGCGCGCCGAGGAAGTGGCGGAGGCGATCGCGTTCCTCGTCAGCGACGGGGCGAGCTTCGTTACGGGTGCCGAGCTGAGGGTGGACGGCGGGCTGCTCGCTCAGATCCCGGTGGTGGTCTCGAAATGAAGATTGCCGATGTCAGGGCGACGAGCGTGACCGTGCCGCTCGAGGCGCCGCTGCGCCACTCCAACGGCGCTCACTGGGGCCGGTTCGTGCGCACGATCGTCGAGGTCGAGAGCGACGACGGTCTGGTCGGGCTCGGCGAGATGGGCGGCGGCGGCGAGTCCGCGGAGCTTGCGTTCGAGGGGCTGAAGCCGTACTTGATAGGCCATGACCCCTTCGACCTCGAGGCGCTGCGGCTCAAGATCTGCAACCCGACCGCGAGCCTCTACAACAACCGCACGCAGCAGCACGCGGCGATCGAGTTTGCCTGTCTCGACTTGATCGGACAGCATCTGGCCGTCCCCGTCTACGACCTCCTCGGGGGGAAGCTGCGCGAGGAGGTGCCGTTCGCGAGCTACCTCTTCTTCCGTTACGCGAATCCGGAGACGGGTGAGGGCGAGGTGCGCACTCCTGCGCAGCTCATCGCGCATGCAGCCGACCTGCGCGCGCGCGAAGGCTTCGCGGTGCACAAGCTGAAGGGCGGCGTGTTTCCGCCCGACTACGAGCTCGAGTGCTTCCGTGCGCTCGCCGCCGCCTTCCCGGACGACGCTGTGCGCTTCGACCCGAACGCCGCCCACTCCGTTGAGGACGCGATCCGGTTTGGCAAGGCGATCGAAGATCTGCGCAACGACTATCTCGAGGATCCGACGTGGGGCATGAACGGCATGCGCCGCGTCCGCGACGCGGTCGGCGTCCCGCTCGCGACGAACACGGTGGTCGTCACCTTCGAGCAGCTCGCGGCGAACATTCGCGATCCGGCCGTCGATGTGATCCTGCTCGACACGACCTTCTGGGGCGGCATTCGTCCCTGCCTCAAGGCGGCCGCGGTTTGCGACGTGTTCCAGCTCGGCGTCGCCGTCCACTCCTCGGGCGAGCTCGGGATCCAGCTCGCGACGATGCTTCATCTCGGGGCGGCCGTGCCGAATTTGACGTTCGCGGCCGATGCGCACTACCACCACCTTCTCGACGACGTGATCGAGGGCGGCAAGCTGCCCTACGACGGTGGTGCGATCCGTGTCCCCGACGGACCGGGACTCGGCGTTCGACTCGACCGAGACCGCGTCGCCCGCTACGCCGAGCTGTACGAGGAGCTCGGCAGCTACCCGTACGACCGCGACCCCGGGCGGCCCGGCTGGTTTGCGACGGTGCCGAACCGGGACTGGGCCGACCCGAGCATCTCGGTGGTGCCCGATCTGGTCACGCCGTTGCCGCCCGAGCTGACGAGGCGCCGGTCATGACGCTCGAGCCGCTGCTTGCCGCGGACGGCATCCGCGTCTTCTACGACGGGACGCTGACGGAGCCGCAGCTCGACCACCCGGAATGCGTCGCGGTTGCGTCGGACGGCAGCATCTGGTGTGGGGGCGAGCGCGGCCAGATCTTCCGGATCGAGCCCGACGGCTCCGCGCTCGAGCAGGTCGCCGCGACCGGAGGGTTCTGCCTCGGCATTGCCTTCTCGCCGGCGGACGACCTCTACGTCTGTGACCTCAAGCACGCGGTGGTGTGGCGGCTGCCCGCCGGCTCTGACCGGCCGGAACTCTTCGCGGACGGCTTCCGTGTGCCGAACTACCCGGCGTTCGACGCGGAGGGGCGGCTGTACGTCTCCGACAGCCACGGCTTCCACGACCCGGGGCCTGGCATCTACCGCTTCTCGCCGGACGGCTCCCGTGAGCTCTGGTACGACGAAGTCGTCGATTTTGCGAACGGCATCGCGCTGTCGCCGGACGGACGCTTCCTCTACGTCGTCGAGACGTTCGGCCACGGGGTGTTCCGCGTGCCGATCGACGAGGGTGGCTCCGCGGGCGCCCGCCAGGAGGTCGCCAGCTTCCCGGGCGTCCTTCCGGACGGAATTGCCTTCGCCGCGGACGGGACGCTGTACGTTGCGTGCTACGAGCCGAGCATGGTGCTTCGCGTCGACGCTGGCGGCGACGTTGCCTGTCTCGTTCGCGACGAGGAGGCACACGCGCTCTGTCATCCGACGAACCTCGCCTTCCGCGGCACCACCCTTCTCCTCGCCAACCTCGGGCGCTGGCACGTGAGCGCGGTCGAGGTCGGCGTCGAGGGTGCGCCGCTTCCCCCACACCGCTAGGAGGCCCGTTGCAGGCGATCGAGAGGCTGTACGTCGTGAACCACAGCCACACGGACATCGGCTTCACCGACCATCAAGACGTCTGCCTGCGGCAGCACCGCGAGTACGTCGACGCTGCGCTCGACCTGATCGAGGCGACGGCCGACCGGCCGACGGAGTCGCGTTATCGCTGGACGGTCGAGGTGACGGGGCCGCTACTGCCGTGGCTGCGCGCGGCGAGCGCCGCGCAGCGCGAGCGTTTCCAACACTGGCACCGCGATGGCGCGATCGAGGTCGCGGCGATGCAGTACAACCTCACGCCGCTGCTCAACGTCGAGCAGCTCCACCGCAGCCTCTATCCCGTACGGATCCTGCGTGACGACTACGGGCTGACGCTCCGCGCCGCGATGCAGTGCGACGTGAACGGCGTCTCCTGGCTGTTCGCCGACCTGCTCTCGGCGATCGGCGTCGAGTTCCTGACGATGGCCGTCAACGAGGTGCGTGGGCGCGCGCCGCGTCCCGTCCCGGACGCGTTCTGGTGGGACGGGCCTGGCGGTGGCCGGGTGCTCGCCTGGAACGGCTTCCACTATCTGTTCGGCCGTTCGATCGCAAAGCTCGGCGACTGGCGCTTCGTCGACGACGCGCTGCCGCCGATCCTCGAGCGGCTCGCAGCAGGCGATTACCCATTCGACTTCCTGTACTGCCAGTCGACGCACCCGATGCGCGTCGACAACGGGCCGCCGGACCGGCGGCTCGCCGACTTCGTGCACCGCTGGAACGAGGAGGGGCGCTCGCCACGGATCGTGCTGACGACGCCCGGCGAGTTCGGCGCGTGGTTCCGAGAGAGTCACGGCGGCGGGCTCGAGTCGCGACGCGGCGACTGGGTCGACTGGTGGTCTGACGGCGTTGCGTCGAGCGCGTACGAGACCGGCGTCAACCGGGCGACGCACGAGCTGCTGCTCGGCGCCGAGCTGCTCGCCGCGTGGACCCGCGCCGAGGGCGGCGACAACTGGGACTCGGAGCGCGTCGCACGGATCTACGAGAGCGCGACGCTCTACGACGAGCACACATGGGGTGCGTTCGCGAGCATCGCGGCACCCGACTCGCTCTTCACGAGAGCGCAGTGGAACCGGAAGGCGCGATTCGCCTACGACGCCGCGATGGAGACGCACGACGTGCTCGCGCGCGCTGCTCGCGTGTTTGCCGGCGGACGAGCCGAGCGCGGCATCGAGGGGCGGTTCAACCTCGGCGAGCTGACCGACGCGGAGGCATACCCGAAGACGGAGGGCAGGGAGCTGCTCGTCGTCAACACGCTGCCGTGGCCACGTTCGGTCGTCGTCGAGGAGCCTGACCTGCGCGGCGGCGGCGCGCCCGTCGGGATGCTCGAGCAGTTCTTCCCCGCGAACGTTCCGTGGGGCGGCGCGCTCGCTCACGAGCGGACGCGCCGCGTGCGCGCAGAGCTCGACGGCTTCGGCTACGCGTTCGTGCCGGCCGAGGCGCCGGCGCCGTCCGACGATCTCTCCGCCGGCGACGGGTTCATCGAGAACGGGCGCTACCGCGTCGAGATCGACCGTGCGACGGGCGGCCTCGCCTCGTGGTACGACAAGGAGCTCAGGCACGACTTCGCCGACGGAACAGCCCTCGGCCGGCTGGTGTACGAGACGGTCGACTCGGACCACGGCCGCGACGCGTTGTTCGCCATGGACTTCTCTCGCGAGGACTTCGGCGTCTGGCAGGTTGATCCACCCTTCCGGCGCGAGCCGTCGCGCGCGGTTCGTGTCGGTGAGGGCCGTGTCCACGAAGGCGTGGCGGAGATGGACGTCGACGTCGAGCTGCCGGGCACACGCGGCGCGCGCTGCCGGTACGCGCTCGAGAGCGAGCGCGCCGTCCTGGCAGTCGACTGGATGCTCGACAAGCAGCACGTCACCGCCCCCGAGGCTGTCTACGTCGCGTTCCCGTTCGCGCTCGGCGTGCCGTCGTTCCGTCTCGACCTCAACGGGGTCCCCTGCGTTCCTGACGTCGACCAGCTCGACGGCACGGTGCGCGACTGGTACCCGGTGCGCCGCTGGGCCGACGTGAGCGACGGTGAACGCGGTGTGACGCTCTGCCCGCTCGACGCGCCGCTCGTGCAGCTCGGCGGGGTGACGACCGGGAAGGCGGCGTCGGAGCTTCGCCCGGAGGGACCCGCGCTGTTCTCGTGGGCGCTCAACAACCACTGGATGGTCAACTTCAAGGCGAGCCAGGGCGGGCGGATCCCGCTGCGCTACCGGCTCACGACCCACGCGGGTGCGTGCGACGACGGCGTCGCCGCTCGCTTCGCCGCCGAGGAGGCGACACCCGCGATCGTCCTTCGCGACTATGTGCCGCGCGGGCCGCGCTCAGGGCGGTTCCTCGCGGTCGACGATCCGCTGGTCGAGGTCACCGCGAAGCCGGCCGAAGACGGGGACGGCGTCCTGCTGCGCGTGCACGACCTCGACGGCGCCGAGCGCATGGTCGAGCTCGCCTTCGACGCCGCCGCGCCCGCGTCGGCCTGCCGCACCTCGCCGCTCGAAGAGGACGGCGAGGCGCTCGGGCTCGACGGCCGCGCGGTGCGACTCCAGCTCGGGGGCCGAAGCGTCACCTCCCTGCGCGTCCGCTTCGGAAAGAGCTAACGAATGGCCGCGATCACCTTCGACGAGGTCAGCAAGGTGTACCCCGACGGTACGCACGCCGTCTCCTCGGTCGACCTCGAGATCCCGGATGGGAGCTTCATGGTGCTGGTAGGTCCGTCCGGCTGCGGGAAAACGACGCTCCTACGCATGGTCGCGGGCCTCGAGAAAATCAGCGCGGGGACGATCCGCGTCGGGGGGCGTGTCGTGAACAACGTGCCGCCGAAGGAGAGGGACATCGCGATGGTGTTTCAGAACTACGCGCTGTACCCGCACATGTCGGTGTTCGACAACATGGCGTTCGCCCTCAAGCTCCGCCACCTGCCCAAGCCGACCGTGCGCAAGCGTGTCGACGGGACGGCCGAGGTCCTCGACCTCTCGCCGCAGCTTCGCAAAAAGCCGGGAGTGCTCTCGGGCGGTCAGCGCCAGCGTGTCGCGATGGGGCGCGCGATCGTGCGCGAGCCGCAGGCGTTCCTGATGGACGAGCCGCTCTCGAACCTCGACGCAAAGCTGCGCGTCCAGATGCGCGCGGAGATCGCACGCATCCAACGCGACCTCGGCGTGACGACCGTGTACGTCACCCACGACCAGATCGAGGCGATGACGCTCGGGGACCGCGTCGCCGTCCTACGCGGCGGAGTGCTCCAGCAAGTCGACTCGCCGCAGGAGCTGTTCGAGCAGCCCCGCAACCTGTTCGTCGCCGGATTCATTGGCTCGCCGGCGATGAACCTCGTCGAGGCCTTACTCGAACGCAGCGACGGGAGCGCGGTGGTGACCTTCGGCAGCCAACAGCTCGCCGTTCCCGAAGACGTCTTCCGCCTGCGGCCAGCCCTCACGCGCTACGTCGGCCGCACGGTCGTCCTCGGCATCCGTCCGGACGATTTCGAGGACGCGTCGCTCACGCACGATGCGCCCGCAGAAGCACGCCTGTGGGTCGAGGTTGACCTTCGGGAGACGCTAGGGCGTGAGGCGTACCTGCACTTCGCGATCGACGCGCCGCCCGTCGTCACGGAGGACGTGCGAGAGCTGGCGGCCGACACCGACCAAGCAGCAGTCGAGGCGCTCGAACGGGAAGCGTCGGCACGTGTGACGCGGTTCGTGGCGCTCGTCAGCGCCAAGGCACCGGCGACCGAGGGCGGCCGTGCCGAGCTCGCGGTCGACACGAGCCTCCTCCACTTCTTCGACCGCGAGACCGGCGACTCGATCTACGACGAGTAGCAGAGGCAGGCGAAACAGCGCGACAGGACGGTCGCCTGCTCTGGGCCTTCACCTAGACTCGCCGGACTAGTTGTCCTACCCACGGACGTTGTGAACGCGGCTGATCGGTGGCCGGTCGCCGGTCGAGCTGTGTGGTCGTGTCCGGTTGTAGTGGTCGAGCCAGTGTGGCAGGGCGGCGTTGCGGTGTCGAGACGAGCGGTAGGCGAGTCCGTAGGCCCATTCGCGCGCCATCGTCTGGTGGAAGCGTTCGACCTTGCCGTTGGTGCGTGGCCGGTAGGGCTCGGTGGTGAGGTGGCGGATGCCGCGGTCGGCGAGCAGCTCGCGCAGTGAGCGGTTGTGCACGTAGGCGAATGCGTTGTCGGTCATCAGCCGCTTGCTGACGATGCCGCACGCGGCGAAGAAGGCGAGGGCACGCTCGACGAGGCCGGTGACTGTCGCCGCCTTCTCGTCGAGGTCGAGCTCGACGTAGGTGAGACGCGAATGGTCGTCGATGATCGCGTGGGCGAAGTCGTAGCCGACCGGCGTCGTTGTGCTCCGGCCGCGCAGCGACTGGGAGCGGTCGCGGGTGACGCGGTGTCCAGGCCGGAGGAAGCGCGTGTAGCGGCTTGTGTCGATGTGCAGCAGATCGCCGGGACAGGGCCACTGGTAGCTGTTGGCCGGCTCCTTCGGCCGTTTCTCCGGCCGCGAGATGCCCGCGCGCCACAGCACCTTCGAGACGGTCGAGTGCGCGAAGCCGGTCGCCCCGGCGACCAGCCGTGGTCCCCAGCCGGTGCGGCGGCGACAGTCGCAGATCGTCTGCTCGAGTTCCGCTGCCAGCCGCCGCGGCGAGCGATGCGGCCGGCTCGAACGATCGAAGAGACAGGAGAGCGAGCGCCGCGCCTCCTTGTCCGCCTCCAACCAGCGGTGCCACCAGCGGTGCGCCGTCGCGTCATGCCACCCTCGATCGCCGAGACGAGCGCATAGCGGCCAG
>Ga0075425_100003742_pt1 | contig 15522 bp, 7 predicted proteins | sample SoiMethybrSBSTD4_FD_75300 | JGI IMG/M metagenome (GOLD analysis project Ga0075425, IMG submission 75300) | Bulk soil microbial communities from a Populus tree surrounding site in Tennessee, USA - Soil MetaG P. TD hybrid SBSTD4 | ecosystem: Environmental > Terrestrial > Soil > Tree plantation...
AGAATTCATTTCCACGAGTGGCAACGCGGTATCGGTGAACCCGCTGTACAAGTTGGTGCTCCATTTCGTCGTGTCCAGCGAGTTATCGTTGAAGTCGTCGGCCAACAACACGGTCTCACCACCACCCGCCTGAGCGTAGGTGAATGCATTTGGCGCAGAGCCGACGCCGCCGTCGGTGTTGCTTACAACTACATTCACCGCACCGGCAGCGTGCGCAGGAGAGACAGCGGTTATAGAAGTACTGTTCGCTACGTTAACGTTGGACGCAGCGGCGCCTCCAAACGAAACCGTCGCTCCGGTCGCGAAGTTGGTTCCGGTTATGGTCACAGAAGTCCCGCCCGTTGTAGGTCCTGTCGAAGGGGAGACTCCGGAAACCGTAGGCGGTGGATTCGACGGGTTGGTGTATGTGTAGCCACCAGAGAGCACCGCGCTTTGCGAGTCCGCATTCGTCACTACGACGTCGACTGCTCCCGCGGAATGCGCGGGGGTTACCGCGGTGATTGTCGTCCCGCTCGTGACATTAATGTTGCTGGCTGAGGTACCTCCGAGACGTACCGTCGCTCCGCCTGCGAAGTTTGTGCCGGTGATAGTGACTGGTGTGCCGCCGGCCGTCGTACCTGAGTTAGGCGATATCGAAGAGACGGTTGGCGCGGGATTCCCGCCGCCTCCACCGTCGGACTGCGGAAGAATAGTTGTGTCGTTCTTCAGAGCACCCGGAGAAGTGTTCAGATAGGTACTCGGCGAGAGAACGATCTGATCGATTGATAGTCCGTCTTCTCTAGGTTGAATCCGGAGAGTATGTGTTCCGGAGTTGGCGAAGAAGATCGTAGGTCCAAACACACCGACGCCCCAGCCGTTATCCTGCCAGCCCCAGCCGCTCAATCCGCAGCCGGAACAATCTTCGAGGTTTATCACGGTGCTCGAAGTTGTGCCGATTCTGAAAGTGGCGGCGCCCGTGTTATCGGTGCTGTCGGAGAACTGCACAAAGATTGAGTCATTGAAAGGATTGTCGCTTTGCGCTTTGCCTCGAATCCACAAACGATATGCCGTACCCGTCATCGCGTTGAAGGTCATTTCAAAATAGGTGGACGGGTTCGCGAGTGCGTCAGCCAGTTTTGGAGCGCCGATGTCGGGATTGAACATTCTCACACCGCCGGCGGCGGTTGAATCCTGAGTTGGATTCCAGCTGCCGGCTTTAACAGTCGCCTGTCCGGCGTAGAGTACAACGTCTCCCGAAGGCGGCGGTGGGGACCCGGAATACGTAAAAGCGTTCGAGAGCGTGGCGCTCTGGCTGTCAGGGTTGGTAACCGTGACGCTGACCGTGCCCGCTGCGTGGGCCGGAGTAACCGCAGTGATGCTGGTGCTGCTTGCCACGTTGACGTTAGTAGCAGCAGACCCGCCGATCGAGACGCTTGCACCGGTCTGGAAGTTAGTACCGGTAATGGTCAGAGTAGTGCCGCCTGTAGTCGGTCCGCCTGTCGGTGACAACGAAGTTACGGTCGGAGCCGGACTCGCACTGCCAGCAGTAGTAAAGCTCCATACCGGACCTGCCGCGGTTTGATGTGCCATCGTCTTGCTGACGATCTTCCAAAAGTATGTGGTTCCCGATGCGAGTGCCGGCAGGGTGTAAGTTTCCGGAATCGAGCCGTTGTCGACGCTCCCGAGGGCCTGATCTGAGGCGATCAGTGGAGGGTTCGAGCTCGTGCCAAAATAGATGTCGAACCTTTGTGCCCACGTGTTGCCTTCGAATTGAAGCTTGGTATTCGATACGGGAATACCGGTCGCATTATTCGCCGGCGACTGATACACCGGCACATCCGGGGGCAGCGGAACAAACGGTTGGGTCTCAGCCGAATTCCACTTTCTGTCGAATTGATTTGAGAAGAAGCTCAGGAACGAAGGCTTGGTCGTGAAATAGTTATTCTCCTGCTGACAATTCGAAGACGGACCAGTCCAGTTCGAGGAGCCGAAGATGGTCATCCCGAGCCCGTACAACACCACTGTTTTTTGATGATTAAGACCCTGATGTCCGCGAATTTTTATCTGGACTCCGGCGTTGTACATCAGATCGACGTTGTAGGAGTCCCAGGGGCGATCGCGATTTCGATATTCATTCTGTTCGGTGATCAGCCGGACCGGTACGCCTCGCTGGACGGCAGCGTTGGTGACATTGGTGAACCCGTCGTTGGTTATTCGATACATTATGATGTCGATCTTCTGAGTTTCCTGATTCATGTTAAGCGCGGTTCGGTTGTAGTAATCCTGCGAGCCGTCGGCGCTGGGAGGAAAATTCAACTCCGGGTCGATTGGGGAAGTTGGATATTTCCGCGTAGGAGTCCCCGTTATATTTGCATAATTCCCAAAGGAGACCGTGTCGGTCCACATATCATCCATAATCGTCTTGAAGCTGTTTATAATGGATGCCTGGCTTGTGAAGTAAATCGCTTCGTCTATGTAATCCTGATACGGAGACGTTGGAACAAAGAAAGCGGGGCTGTAGTTGGCCCCACTAAACTCCACCTGATTTTGACCAACGAACAGCATGAACTTTCTGTGCAGGATGCAGTCGCTGACCTTGTAACGCATTGGGATGCCGGCGGCGGCGAACTGATTCAGGATGGCTTCATTGCCTTCGTAAGTAGGATTCGCTCGGGGATCGACCAGGATTCGCACGGGCACTCCCGCCTGAAACCTCGCTACAATTTTGTTGGCCAACGAGGTGTCCTGCATGAACCAGAAAGACACATCGATTCCGACCGTCTCACTGTCGATGAGAGTCCACAGCGGTTGGCGACAATCCTCGAAGGCGGTGTCGCACAATCGTTCCTGCGGTGCTTGTCCTGCGGCCGACAGAACGACTAAAGCGGCGACGACTAGTGCAGGTGCAATGAATTTCATATGTGATTAACTCGCAAAGAAGTAAGACGGAAAGAGACCGGCGAATTATCCGTGAATCTCTGAAAGATTGCGTCCGACACCTTTGCGAGAGGTGTGCCAGTTCGACCAGCACGGTTTTGTGATCGCCCACAAGGCGGAATTAGGCAGGGATTATATCGATGCCGGCGGATTTGAGCGAGGATTGGGGGAGGGAGAATAAAGTATGGGATTTCAAAGCGTTCCGAGATCGAGAAGCGACGTGATCGCGTATTCAACCCGTACGTTCGTCTTACAAACCGGAGGGTGATTTGATACACCAAAGAATCTGATCGCATAAGCGTGTATGCTCATGGCTGTTCAAATCGTATTCAAACGGACCACTGCCTTCCGTTCACGTTAGGAGACAATCTCACTTGTTCAGATACTGGGAATTGCGTCTGATCTTCAAAACTGGCCGTTATTTTCGCGCCTATTTCGACCCGTTTCGCACGGTTCGTTAATTACGAAGGCGCTCTTGAATCTCTGGATGATCGAAGGGAACCTTTCTCAAGCTGGAACAGGGCGAGCAGTTCTTCGCCGGGTTGTATCGGCAAAACAAGCGCGCCTCGTTTGCGCGGTACTCGTGCGAGGGCCACGTGCTGCAAGGTCTGTCTATTCTCGCGGCATGTAGCAGCGCATCTTCGCTTGGTTTGATGAGTTCTTCAATTTGGGAACGGATAAGCATCGCTCTCAGCGTTGAAGCAGATGAAGGGGTCCCCAAAACTGGACAAAGGAGAATTGCAATGAAACCTCTTCGGCATTCGGCTTCGTCGTTGCTGGCGCGCATGCTGTTGCCTGTGTTGCTGGCGCTTCATGCAGCGTCGGTCGTGGCACAGGATCAACCCATACCGCCGCCCTTTCCTGCGCCGGGCAAACTCATTGATGTCGGCGGCTGGCGACTGCACCTTAATTGCACCGGGGAAGCGCGTGCTGGACAGCCAACGGTGATCCTCGAAGCGGGCATCGGTGATTTTTCGGTTGAGTGGAGTCTTGTCCAACCGGACGTCGCCAAATTCGCGCGCGTTTGTTCCTATGACCGCGCGGGCGATGGATGGAGCGATCTTGGCCCCCATCCGCGCACGATGAGCCAAATCGTTTACGAGCTACACACACTGCTAGACAAGGCCAGCGTGAAACCGCCGCTGGTACTGGTGGGGCATTCTTATGGCGGCGTGTTGGTGCGCCTCTATGCTTCGACCTATCCGGCGGACGTCGTAGGTATGGTGCTGGTCGAAGCAGGCGACGACAATCCGCGACGAATGTTGCCCAATGGCAAGCGGGCCCGTTCCGCGGACTTTGTGAAGGGCGAGCCGATTCCCGCCGTGCAGGTCTCGCATCCATTGCGCATGAGTGACATCCCGCCGGAAGCTTTGCGTCAAATGAAAGCTGGGGCGCAGCAACTAGCAATGCATCCGAATGAACCGCCGCGCGACAAGCTGCCGTCCGATGCGCAGCGTATGCGCGCGTGGGCGCTCGCGCGAGTCGAGCACGTTGCTGCCGGCGTCAATCCCTACGAGCATGAAGAACTCGCAGCCATGCGCGCCGAGCGAGCGAAGCGTGAACATCCGCTCGGCGACCTGCCGCTGATCGTGCTGACCCGTGGAGTCTCAGAAGAAGATGGCCCTGATGGGAAAGCGTTCGCTGCGGAGCATCGGCAGGAGCACGCAGCCGTAGCGGCGCTGTCACGCAAGGGGAAGCTGATTGTTGCCACGCACAGCGGCCATCACGTCCAGATCGATGAGCCGGAGCTAGTGATCCAGGCGATTCGTGATGTGCTGACGGCGGCACGGAAGTGATGGTCTTGTCCACTACTGTGTGGGTTCTGCGAAGCGCAATAGCCTCAGTGCGTCTTAGCTTACTTATTCAATCCACCAAAAATGAGTCAGCGATGTGGTCTCTGCCAGCGCGACCAATGCCGACACATAATCTCCTTCGAAGATGAATTGGTAACCGTCATGTTCGGTGTCGGGCAGGAAATTATGAAACTCGCATGGTGCGGTTGCCAGGCCCGCGCCAGTAGCTTTGACGAAAGCTTCATGCAATACCCAGCTGGAGTAAAACGCTTCGACTTTCGCCGATCCACTTAACGACTGAATTCGAGCAGACACAGCAGGAGAGAACATGCGTTCCGCGATCGGATCCGCGTCGATCGGTTGTCTAATCCTCTCAACATCCAGACCCAACTCGACGTCACGCGTGACTGCACAAAGAAGCAACCCGTCTGAATGTGAAAGACTGAATCTCAAATCACCGTCTTCCGTTCGAAGAGCCGGCTTTCCGTGAGGCCCGTACGAGAATTCCAGCTTGCGAGGATCGACGTCCAAATATCGTGAAAGAATCAAACGAAGGATTGCTCTCGATGCGATAAACCGTTGTCCATCAAGGGAGAATCGAAAGCGGCTTGCCCTCTCCCGATCTGATCGTGAAAGCAGCTTCGCGAATCTCGAAGTGCACGCCTGGTCGCGATCGATCGATGAACCCCAAACATGAATTTCGCGGCTCGCCAATTGTGCATGATCTTGAGGAGTACTCCACGATGGATTAATCAGATTCATCATCGCGAGATCAGTGCGTTGAGGTGTGACCGGCGGTTGCGTCGTCGATACAAGTCTTAAACGCGCGAGCCAGATGACCGAGGTTGTTAGTGAGGCAGGTGATGTGACCACCGGGAACGGTTCGCACGGTGACGTCGCGAGCTACATTCCCCCAGCCGCAAGTTGGATCATCGGGACGATAGAGGTTCAGCTCGCGCGGCCACAGCAGCGTCACGCTTCCGTGATAACGCTTCGGCACGAATCCCAGAAGCGCTCTTCGGTACGCTTCGTTAGCTCTGGTGTGCCGATCTTCTTTCTCCGGCTCCGCAAGGACCTGTTCCGCATTGTGAGTTTCCGATAGCGACCGAATCACCATGGCTAGTTCCCTGAAGCAACTGAATCCGTTTCGCAGGAAAAAGCTGATTGCCTCAGTCGTCCTAAGTTTCCTGATCTCGGAAAATCGCAAGCCATTCCTGATTTCTCTTAATCGTCCGAGCCGTTCTTTTACCAGGATCATCCGGCGCGTTGCGGTATCTCGTCCAAGCCGTTGCATCCGCGTCGACCAGTCGACGATGCTACGAAACAACCTCAGGTGAAAAGCGGAGTCGACCGACAAGCCCAACAAGAGAAGCAACTCGACGCGCTGCCCCTGCCGCTCGAGCTGTCGAGCGATTTCGAAGGCCACCGCGGCGCCGTTACAATATCCGCCTAACAGATAAGGCCCGTTTGCTTGAACCGCGAGAATCGAATTCAAATGCGTAGCCGCCATAGCTTCGATGCTCGCAGGTATCGAGTCGCCGTCGAGTCCAAACGGCTGGACAGCGTAGAACGGAAGATCGTCGCCGAGCTCCTTCGCCAGATTCGCACAATAGAAACCTCCCCCGTTGTAGTCGCCGTGAAAGAAAAAGAAAGGTGTCCGTCCGTTGCCGGGCTGAATGTTCACAACGGAACTTCTCTGACTTCCAACGTTGCCGATGAGGTGGGCCGAAAGATGCTCGATGGTTGGCTCGTCGAACAGCACCGACAGTGGAATCTTCTTGCCGATCGTGCGTTCAACACGGTCGATCATTCGCACCGACAACAGTGAATGCCCTCCCAGATCAAAAAAGTCGTCGCGGATGCCGATCGGGCGCACGTTTAGAATGTCTTCCCAGATTTCGGCCAGTTGTCTTTCGAGGGGATCGCGCGGTCGATGATGTTCTTCCGTTTCGACTCGTTCCGACGAGGGCTGCGGCAATGCTTTTCGATCAATTTTTCCATTCGGAGTCAGCGGGAAGGTTTCCAGGCGTACGAAGAATGATGGATGCATATAGGCCGGCAAGGTTTGGCGAAGAACGCTGCGCATTGAGCCATCGAATTGCATCATTGATAGCTGAAGGCCGGCTGGCGAAGGAATGATGTAAGCAACCAGCCGTTTCTGTCCGTGTACGTCCTCCCGACAGACGACCGCTACATCGCGAACGTTTGGGTTTGAACGAAGCACTGTTTCGACTTCACCTGTCTCGATCCTATAACCGTTGATCTTGACCTGAGCATCGGATCGGCCGGCCAGTTGAATGTTTCCATCAGGCAAATAGCGAGCGAGATCGCCGGTCCGATAAAGCTTGCTTCGAAGCTCCGTGCTAAAAGGATTCGGTATGAACTTTTCAGTTGTGAGATCCGGACGATTGAGATAGCCGCGCGCAAGTCCCAGACCGCCGATGTGCAGTTCACCGACCACACCTTGCGGGGTCAGCTGACCGTGATGATCCAGAATGTATGCCTGAACGTTAGCAACCGGGCGACCTACTGGTATTTCAAACGAGCCGTTGTTGCTGCAATCGAGATCGGTCAGATCCGCAAACGTCGCGACGATGGTGGCCTCGGTCGGGCCGTAGGTATTGATCAGCCGAACGTCATGAGCGACGATTCTTTGCCAATCGATGACCCTTTCGGCGATCGCTTGTTCGCCGCCGATTATGACCAATCTTACCGACTCCGGAAGCCTGGAAGGCATGTCGCGGAGCCCGATCGTCAGGTCGTGCCAAAAGGCGGTCGGCAGATCCAAAACGCTGATGCGCCAATCCGCGCAGCTCTGAAGAAAATCCGAAGTCGAATTCAACATCGACTCGGTACGAAGCACCAAAGTCGCACCCGTCGTCAAAGAGCAGAAGATTTCCTCGGCACTCGTATCAAAAGAGATTGACGCGAATTGCAGGATGCGATCTCCGGTCGCGATGCCAAATTCCGCGGTTGCCCATTGAATATAATTTGACAACGAACGATGCTCGACCACTACGCCTTTTGGCTTTCCGGTAGAGCCCGATGTGTAGATCACGTAGGCTGGTGAGCTCTGTTTCGAGTTTTGAGGCGGGAAGCGAGGCGGATTTACAGCACTGTACGAGTCGATAATTTCTCGCTGTGAGTCAAGCAGGATTATTTGTGCATCGGTCGTTGGAAGGCTATTTAGTACGCGACTGTCGGTGACCAACAGCGGGACTCTGGAGTCATCGATCATCGCCGTCAATCTTTTTTCGGGATAAGTCGGGTCAAGCGGCACATACGCCGCTCCTGCTTTGAGAATGCCCAGCAGGCCGACGATCAAATCGATCGATCGGCTCAGCGAGAGCCCCACTAAAGTTCCGGGCCTGATACCTACCGAGATGATGTGGTGAGCGAGACGGTTCGACCGTTTGTTGAGATCGTCGTAAGTTATCTCGACTCCGTCGGCGATGAGCGCGATCGCGTCAGGGTTTTTCTGCACTTGCCGTTCGAACAGTTCGTGCACTGGACAGTTTTTCGCCCAGTCTTGTTTTGTGTTGTTCCACTCGGTGAGAATCTGGCGTCGTTCGGTCTCGGTAACGGTTGGAAGCCTCGAAACTCTTTGCTCAACACCCGAAGCAAAGTTAGTCAGTATCGCCTCCAGGTTCACCAACATGCTGCTGATGACTGCTTCTTCAAACCACCCGCGGTCGTAGTCGATTTTCAACTGCAACCGCTCTCCCGACTGCACCGATAGCGACAATGGATAGTGGGACTGCTCGAACACATCGCAGTAACAAATGTTCCAGTCCTTCCAGCGTCCGGCTAAATCTTTCTGAAGATCGACATCGTCAAATGTCAGTGTGCTGTCGAACATTCGTTCGGAACTCGGTATACCGCACCATTGCTGAATCGCTGACAACGGAGTTTGCTCGTTCGCTCGAATCAAGCTTTCCTGCATGTGTATTTGCAGCAGGTAACGACGGATTGTCAGATCGGCCGGAATCGACTGACGAATCGGGATCAGATTGGTGTGCGAACCCACCGTCCCCGAAACCGCGGCCTGACGACAGATTCTGTTCATACCCAGAACAACATCAGCTTCGCGACTGTATCGACTCAACAACAATACCCATCCGGCGCGTACCAGCGATTGCAGACTAACTTTGCAATCAGAGGCGGTTTTCGTGAGCAACCTCGTGACGGTTTCGGTGAGACTCACTTCTTGAAATCCGTGAGGCGCTTCACCAGTCCGATTCATTTGCGGTAACGGCGTCGGACTCGAAAACCCTTTCAGGTGCGAACGCCAATACGACTTCGCCCTGTTCGGATCAATTTTGTTTGTTCGTTCGACGTGGTCGCGAAACGCACGAGGCTTCGGCTTCTCGACTTCGTTCTGATTAGCGACGCCAGTGTAGTAGTCGTAAAGATCTTCCAGAACGACCCTAAGCGACTCGCGATCGAGCAGGGCGCGATGAAATGTCCAGATCATCACATAGTCCGTCTCGCCGAAACGGAACAGCGCGACTCTCAACAACGGCAACAGCGTCAGATCGAAACCCGATTCACGATCTTCCTGCAGGTAAGAGTCCAACCGCTGTCGCCAATCCTCGCCCGACAAACTGCGCCAGTCCTCCTCTCTCAATTGCAACACACCGTGACGATGCACCAGTTGCCGTGGATCATCGAGGTCTTCAAATTCAAACGTCGTTCTTAAAACCGCATGTCGTTCAATTATTCTTTCACACGCAGTTCTGAACGCCAGCTGATCTATTTGCCCGCTGACCACAAACAAAGTCTGCTCGATGTTGACGCCTGAGTTCGGCGCATCAAGCGTTTGAAGAACCAGTGCCTTTTGCATCGCGGTCAGAGAATAAGAATCGTCGAACTGATCACGAGTTGTCGGGGACGTTGGGTGCAGCGCGAATGCCTGTGACATTGCTTCAGCTCACTGCGATGTTGATATCGGGTTGCGGTGGGTCAAGCGCGATAACTTCATAGAGTTCGCGAACGGCGCGGGCTGTCGCGGTTCCAGCTTTGAAGAAAAGATCGCCGGCTACCGCCTTTCGTGACGCCGAAAGCATTCCCGGATCTTCGAAATATTTGTTAACCGCCGCGATAGCCTCGGAAACGTTTCGCACGGTCGTTGAAGCCTCCCGCATTAAATCGACATACTCAGGATTGATGTCCGTCTTTTCGATCAGCTCCGGGGAATCGATACGGATTAACGGGCGATCGAGCAGCAGGTATTCGAAGCCCAATGAACTGTGATCGGTGATCATCAGATCGGCGGCGGCCAGGTATGGGCACGCATCACTTTTATCAGCTAACCAGCCGCCGCCGGCGCGAAGGATCGGTTCGAGGCGCGCGCCCCAATCGAGACCGCCAGAATGTTCGTAACGAGGATCACGCGAGCGATCGTGAAGTTTTACGATTACTGCATAGCCCGCATCAACCAGCGCCTTGACCAGGGCTTCGCCGATTGAATTGAGCGATGAGTAAGGCGACCAGGTCGGCCCGTACAATACCGTCGGTCTTCGCGGATCGATTCCCAGATCGTCGAGTACCCTCGATCGAGCTAACGAACCGTCTACCAGACAATCAAGCTTGGGGTAACCGACAAGTCTCGCCGCCGGTGAGCCTCGATCGATCGCCCCGGCCCGCACAAAGTTCTCAAGCCTTCGACGATTAATGAAGAACAGGCGGTCCCAATCGCGCATCGAGTGATCGGGCGAGTCGTAAACATGAGAGTACTTGCCGGCGACTCCGTGGAACATCTGCACTCTGCGAGTCCCGCGCGGCAGTCGCACCCACAGGATGTCGGCTGCCAGGTATGCGTCGAACTTCATCAACGCGGCGCGTGCGGGTGTGACAAGATTTATGCCTTCGCCGGCTTCAAGAAAGATTTGTCGAGCGGCTGCCGGCTGTTCGCTGGCTGTAAAAAAGAACGTGACCCGCGGGTCTTTCATTGCGCGACAGACCGGGGAGATCACCGCGTAGTTCATCGGCGTTCGCGCGTCGACCAGCACGCTGCGGCCTGACTTGATCCTGCGTTGCCAACGCGTGTCGGTCTCCTGCATCCAATTTTTAAGGTTGCTGAGACCCATAAACTCTTCTTAAGTGCGGTCAGCCTTAAGCGTGGTCAGCGGCGACCGCGGCTGCGGCCATGAATTCGGTTTCAAATATCGACTCGACGCAATCGATCTCCGGGAGAATCTGATTGACTGCGCGGTGGTAGTCCTCCGGAAAATCGATTTCGATCCAAGGAAGGCCTCGGGTTCCGATCACATTCAGCGGTCGCAACTGGGCAAATTCACGGAAAGCACGTGGCGCCCATGCTCGATAAGCGCCTTTGGCGATCAGTATCCCCAACTGGCGAGCCAGAATCGCGGCACCGGTTTGACCAAACTTGAGTATGCCTACATTCTCGCCATCCGCATCGAGCGGACTGATCGTCTTGCTGATGTCGACAACTTTGCCGGCCCGAGCGATCACCTTCATTTCTTCATCGCCGAGCTGGTTCGCATCGTCTTTGTAAGAAATCAACAGCGCGTCCTCGTGACGAGCGGTTATCAGATCGGCCAGGAGCTGCGGGTGAAACAGGACGTCCGAGTTGAGAACGATGAAGCCATCGCCAAACCAGTCTTTCGCAAGCCACAGCGAATAGAGGCTGCTGGTTCGAAAGAAGATCGGGTTTTCGACATATTCGATCTCATCGCCGCAAACTTGGCGAACCAGGTTCGCGCCAAACCCGACAACCGCAACCACTTCGTCGATACCGCAGCGCCGAAGTGCAAGAATCTGTCTCTCGATCAGTGTAAGGTCTCCTACACTTGCGAGACATTTTGGTTTGTCGCCTGCAACGCCTCTGAGGCGCGACCCCTTTCCTGCAGCGAGAATGACTGCCTTCATTAATCCCCCTTACCCAGAGACGGCGTCTAAAGCGCTGGGTCGCCTGATCAACAACCGAACCTTCGCCGCGTACCAATGCCGCTCATCGTGCCCGATTGCGAACAGCAAGAAGACTGCAAGATAAATGACACCCGCGATGGCTGACTGAATCGCGATAGTCGGCAGGCTGACGGAAACAAAACTGCGAGTCGCCGCCAGAAACGCCGCCATAATGATTGCCGGCCAGACTGCCGGCCAGACCGCTGTGCGGATCGCATCAGTGATCTTCAGATCGACTCGCCGGCATCCAGCCGGGAACAACACAAAGATCGAAACTGTTGCCAGAGCTATCAAAGTACCGAGAGCGACCCCGATCAAACCTAATTGATGCACCAGGGCTATGCTTATGACGATGTTTGCCACCGCGATGATCAGGTTCGAGTAGGCGAGCAAGCGAACCCGCCCGGATCCTTTCAGCACCGTCGTCGCCGCGGAATTTCCGACCCGGATTGCCACTGCGATTGCAAGTAGCCAAATCACCGGCACAGCCCCGAGGAAATCGGGTCCTACCCAGGCCCTCACCAGCGGCTCGGCGAGCAAGCCGAGTCCGGTTGCAAGCGGAATCACCATCGCCAGAGAAACGCGAGTGCCCTGGATGAACAGCCGCCGCAATCGGTCCGACTGGCCGAGAGTCGCAGTATCGACCACGATCGGAAAAATCGCTCCGTTTAGCGTACCGGTGATCATTTGCGCCGCATCCGCCAAACGCTGCGCCACCGCCCACACTGAAATTGCGACGGTCGTCAGAAACGCGCCGATCACGATTGCGTCGGTCGAATAGTTCACCTTGTTTGCGATGTCGATCAGCAGAATGAACGCGCTGAAACCGGTCACTTCTCGAAGCCGCGAAATCCTGATGTTCGACGGACGTAGGCGCAGACCGGGGTAAGCTCGATACGCATTCATCGCGTAGCCGATATAGCTCAGCACTCGCACCACGGTCGTCGCGGCAACCAGTTCGATAAGCCCGTAGCCCGCGACCAAAACCACAACGTTCACGACAGCTATAGTCACGGCTGTAGCAATCGACACAAATCCGTTGAGGTAGTGACGCTGGAACCCATTTACAATTCCGCCAAACACGCTGACCGGAAATCCCAATGCGATGTATCCGCTGATGATCAGCAAGGTTTGACGACCGACTCCGGCTTGTTCGGGTGAAATATTCAGAAATCTTTGGAGATTGAACGCGATGACCGCGCCGACCGCGAATGCGACCAGCCCGACGATACAGAAGAAGAAAAACAAACTGCTGACGATCTGGTTGAGACCTTCGCTGTCTCGTCGCGCGCGATATTCAGACGCAAACTTTACCTGCGCTACTCCATATCCAAGATCGAGCATCGAGAAGTACATTGTGATTGAAGCCACAAGCACCCAGAGCCCGTAGGTCGACTGGCCCAGGTGAGCGACGTTGAACGGCAGCATAACCACGCCGATCAGCATCTCGACGCCAAGCGACAGGTAGTCCATCGAGATGTTTCGGGCGAAGATGTCGAACTGCCTGAACTCGCGTCCCCAAATAGGGTCGACTTCGGCTCCGGACTGACTCACTCTGCCTCCAGAATTTTCGCAGTACGCTCGGAAATCGAATCGCCTATCGAGTCGCCGCTCCGATCTTTAGCAAGCGTCAACCCAAAGCCTCGCGACTCCGAGATACCTTCGTCGAGCGGCGCGTCATCGTTGCTTATGCCGCGCTTGCGATCCTTTAACCGCTGTCTGAGTATCCCGGCGAAGAACCACAACCAAAGTTCGTGCTCGAATGCAGCTACTTTGTCGCCGTTGATATGCGCGCCAATCGAGCTTCCGAGAGCAGAGAGACACGAGCGGTACATGTAACGTGGGACTCCTCCGATGTGTGGGACCTTTGAATAATCCAGCTCGGTTTCTTCCGGGGACTCCATGTTAATTCTCGATTTCGAGTAGAGCATCGCTCGACTTATTCCGTGCCAGTAGAACCAGCGACGAAAATATCGTTTGGTCAGTCGATCGGGAGGAATCACGTGATGGATCATGAAGTCGGGGACGTAGAAGCCTCGCAGACCGGCGGCCCGAGCCCGAAGCCCCCACTCGCGAACCTCCTGTCCGAGCAGCGTCCCGGCCTTGCGACCGAGACGGTTGTCCCACAGGCCGGCACGCGCGAAGGCTTCCCGCCGAAACGCCATGTTCACGCCAAGAGGAACCTGTATGCCAAACTCGACTGCATGGGGACCGTAGTCGAGCAGAGCAATCACGCTCCAATGACGTCCGCCGCGATTTGGTAGCCAGACCGGACGGGTCCCTCCCCAAATCGGCAGCACCTTTCCGCCAATATAATCGCAGCGACAGAGAACCAATCCCTCCGCCGCGCGATCCAGCCAATCTTCATCCACTCTCACGTCATCATCGGTTGTGACAAGGATTTCGCTGCTGGACGCAAGAATTCCGGCATTCAATGCGGCGCATCGTCCCTGCGTGCCTTCAAAGATGTAACGCAGAGAAACGGGAAACCAGCTCTGGGCCTGGCGGACAACATCGGCGGTTTCATCGGTCGAATTGTTGTCCACTACGATCAGCTCCCAAGGTTCGTGGGTCGAGATCTCGGCGAGGCTCGAGAGAGTCGGTCTCAGATCGTTGGCGCGATTGTACGTCGGGATAATTACCGAGAATTTCATTCGTTGTTTTAAGAGTTGATCGACTACCGGGTTAAATCAGCCAACCGCGGCTGCCATCCGAAAGAAGCCATAATCCCTGTCCGGTGTCGAAGCGGCGACGGCTCCTCTCTTCTTCGAGTCTCTCGGGAGGCCGACGGGGCTGAGGATGCTCTTCTCCAGAACCGTGCCAAACGAGTGCAGAAACGGCAGGTATTGGCCTTCATCGAGTTCAACGTCGCGGACCACATCGTCGAACATCTTCCGGTAGTGGCTCACCAGAGAATTCGAGATCCCGATCATCCGGGCGATGCTTGTTTGAGAAGGCGAGGTTTCGTCGAAGTAGCAGTGCCACGCGACTCGCGCCAGACGATCGTACCGGTTCGGTTTGTTTCTGACCGCGCTCCGGAGTTTTTCCAGAACCTCGACCGACAACACCTCCGCCTGCTGAAGCTTTTCGGTCTCGAGCAGCAGCTCCTCGGGGGTCGGGCGTTGATCGGCGAAATCGATCCTGGTCGGCTGCGGCTCGATGGTATCCTGACTCAACGTTGATTCGATCGACAGGAAGCGCGAATCCTCGATTGGGAGCTTCGACATGACCAGCGATCGCAATATTCGAACATCGGCAGGCGAGTCGATGGCCGTGAACACTTCGACCAGCAACGCGGTCAGGTCGGCGTTCGAAATGATGATGTGAGAGTCGCCACCGCGTCCGGCCTTGCGGCGGTCGCGGATTCGAACTGAAACATCGGCGATCTGCTGATGCATTTCCTGGTACGGTCGGATCGGTTTGCTTTGGGCCCATTCACGCAGGCCGTAGACCCGCAACGCCATCTTTCCTTTGCGATTGGGGTTTGTTTGTGGACCGGGGAACCGGCGAAACTCGGGCGAGGTTTGAACGAGATTACTGATTCGCCGCGCAAGCCGGTAAGCTTCGGGGTGCCGCTCGCGAAACAGAAGCGAGACGAGATTTGGAATCTCGATGTGATAGAGCTCGTGATCGATTTCCTCGTTGCGATATCCGGCATCCAGATAATGCTGCCAGCGCTGCTTTCGATGCAGCTTCAAGAACAGATCCTGAGTGATATCGACGTAGAGATCCTGAGGCTGGTGAGTGACGCTTCGAGTATCGATCAGGGATCTTATTGATGAATGTCTGGAGACCAGTTTGAAGAGTTTTGTCCAGACCGCTTCGGCATCGTTCTGCTCGAGGATTTCAACCCATCCCAACGTTCGATTGTTGTTCATGG
>Ga0075425_100003743_pt1 | contig 15522 bp, 14 predicted proteins | sample SoiMethybrSBSTD4_FD_75300 | JGI IMG/M metagenome (GOLD analysis project Ga0075425, IMG submission 75300) | Bulk soil microbial communities from a Populus tree surrounding site in Tennessee, USA - Soil MetaG P. TD hybrid SBSTD4 | ecosystem: Environmental > Terrestrial > Soil > Tree plantation...
TAGAGCCGCTCCTGCCATGCGCGATCCACGCTGAAACAATAATTGCCACCGTGACCGCGACATGCAAAATCGCCGATCGCCGAAGCGCCGGGCCCCAGCGCTCGTGCTCAAAGAAAATCTCAGTGTGAAGCATGTGTGTCCAGGGGCTGCGTCACAATACTGACATTCGAAATCCCCGACGACTTCACCGCATCCATTACCGTCGCGAACGCGCCGAAAGGCACGTCTTCATCCGCCCGCAGAAATATCGACTGATGCTGGGGATCGCGAATCTTCTGCCGCAGTTTCGTCCCAATCTCGTTGATGTTGATGGGATCCTTTCCCAGAAACACTTCCTGCTTCTTGTTGATACTGATCACCATCCGCTCTTCCGTGATCTCTTTGACCGTGCGGGTCTTCGGCACGGCAACTTCAATGCCCGACTGCAGCACGGGCGCGGTCACCATAAAGATGATGAGCAGGACAAGGACAACATCAACCAGCGGAGTGATGTTGATATCGGCAAGCGCGATCTGCGTGCGACCGTTTGCAGCGGTGAAGGCCATCTACCGACGGACCTCCTCAGGCGTTCGTACCGCGGCCGGCTGGCGTTCTACTGCATTCAACATCTCGAGAGAAAAGTCATCACAGCGGGCCGCAAAGTCGCGAATTGAGCCCCCGATCAGGTTATAAGCGATGACGGCAGGGATGGCGGCAGCCAATCCGGCGGCGGTGGTAATCAAGGCTTCGGAAATTCCCGGCGCAACTGACCGTAAGGTCGCACCACCCATCGCTGTGCCTAATCCGTGAAACGCATCAATGATTCCCCAAACCGTTCCGAACAGGCCGACAAACGGCGTGACTGCGCCTGTAATCGCCAGCCATGGAAGATTCCGCTCAAACCGCGTCATCTCCTCCGAAGACGCGATCTGCATTGCTCTTTGTACTGCCAGGGGATTTCTCAGTCCGCCAGACGTCCCAACCTGCCGTTCGTATTCCCGAAATCCCGATTGGAAGACGCCGACAATTGGGCTGGGCCGAAACTGGTCTGACACTGCCGCGATGTCCTGTAATCGTTGAGCCCGGCGGAAAGCGCGCAAGAATCGCCCGCTCTGCGTGCGTGCCCGCTTGAGCACGCTCCACTTAGAAAGAATGATCGCCCAGGACACCAGGCTAAAGGCCAGGAGCGAGAGCAATACCGCTTGCGCTACCAAGCCTGTTTCGCGGACCAAATCAACGATTTCGCCGCCGATGAAAAGAGCAGGGAAGGTACTCAAATCCATTGTGATTAGGGAAGCGCCAGTAGTTGATTATAGAGCAATCCCTCATGGCTTCTTGTGCACGTATTCAATCCGTAACTGTGGAAAGTGCATGCGCCCGGTTTCAGCGTTCGGTGCATCTTACAGTTCGGTTCAGCAAGCCGGACCGATAATCCGACCTCTGAGGAGGAACCATGGCGCACTACGGTTTATTGCGCGAATACCAGTTCAACGACCTCGCTGCCGGCGAAGACATCCGCGGCGCAAACATTTATGGCCGGAACGACGAAAAGCTTGGCCAGATCGACGACGTGATTTTCGAGCACTCAACCGGAAATATTAAGTACATAGTGGTGGACACTGGCGGATGGTTTTCCAGCAAGAAGTTCCTGGTCCCAGCCTATCGTCTCCACACATCCGCGGAGCACGATGACGCCTTTACCGTGAACCTCGATAAGCAGCAAATCGAAAGCCTTCCGCGATACAACGAGACCGACCTGGCAGGCCAGGACCATTGGCAAAACTATGAGAGGCGCTACTCAGACGCCTGGCACGCCGGCCCGGTACAACATCGCGATGGAACAGACCGGACAATCACTCCTGCTCCTGAAGAAATGCCGGCTGAGCCAGACTCCATAGGCAGTGGAATCTCCGCCGAGGAAAATGCGCGCCTGACCTCTCGCGTTACTCCGCCTCTCGCCAATGACATGACGATCCAACATAACGCAACTGGATTGGGCGACCGCTGGACCAACTTCGAGGAGCGCCTGCGCCATCATCGCCGTCAGATCACCAAAGCATGCAATACCTGTACGGTCGAGCCGGTTTCGGATCGGCCGAGCGAGAACGCAGCCTAGGACCACTCGCCGCTCTTAGGGGCGGGCGTTGAAGCGCGCCCACTTTCTTAATTTCTTCAATTTCTTCACGCCCTCTTCTGCGCCAGATACAGCAATCGCAGCAGGCGCTTCTCTGAACTCAGCGAATGCACACAAGTGAGAAACCGCTGCAGTCCTGCGAAATTCTCTGCTCCCTCGGCGGCGATCAGCTCGTCACTGTATCGTGCCCTGGCATCGTGCCGCCTTTTTGAGAGCTCCGCGGCAGCCTGGCTCGTATCGGCGACACTCGACAGCTCGAAGCCCGCTTTCGTCAGCAGACGCTCATTCTCGCCCGGCGGGCTGAATTCGTAGTAGCCGATCGAACTGCGGATGGCGATCTCCTGGTCAGAAACGATTCCGCCAACTACTGACGCGTCGCTGAATAGAAAGCGGCCTCCAGGCTTCAACACTCGATACACTTCCGCGAATACGCCCGCGCGGGCGCGAATATGACAGGTGACGTCATTGGCAAACACTGCATGAAACGTGCTCTCAGCAAAAGCCAAACCCTTCGAAACATCACACTCCTGAAATCGGACCGACTCGAGCGCCCCTTCTTGGGCTAGCCGATTGGCGTTCCGAATCCCGTGCGGATTGATGTCGACACCTGTCACTCGGCAGCCGGTCTGCTGGGCCACGTGGATTGCGTATCGGCCGGAGCCACATCCGATCTCCAGCACCACTGAGTCCGGTCCTAAACCGAGCAGCTTCGGAATCTGGTTTGACTCTTCCGTGGTGACCCAGCTCGTTTGACCGAGGTCTTGGCCGTAGGTTTCCAACCGCACCTTGCGATGGGCGTCAAGCTCGTAACTTCCGTATGCGTTGTTATAGAGGTCTACTTTCGCTGCCATTAGAACCTCCTCGGCCGCCAGCCGGCTACGTGCCTTCTGTAGGCCGAATTTCTGGCATTATTGATACACTGGTCTGCCCGTTTCATGTCTGCTCAAACCATCATCGGCCCTATTTCCGGTCTTGGCTCAGGTGTATTCCCCAGTCTGATTTTCGTCCAGGGGGCCGAGCAGCGCACGCTCTATCTCGACCATAGCCCTTTCAGCGTCGGCCGCAAGATGGAAAAAGACCTGGTCATCGCCGATCCGCGCGTGTCGCGAGACCACGCCGTCATCGTTTCCGAAAGTGGGAAGTTTTTTGTTGAAGACCAGGGTAGCAAGCATGGCACATTCGTTAACGGCGAGCGCGTGCAACGCAAGGAGCTCGAGCGTAACGACCGGCTCGAATTCGGTGCTCGCGACACCATCTACGCCGTTTTTCACCCGCAGCACGTCACTACCAACACCGCCCGCGATTTCCTGAGCCAGATTTCCGGCATACAGATTTCGAACGAAAAGACCGATCTCGAGAAGCTCACCATCTTCCTCGATGCCGCGCGCAAGCTCAATACGACCGGAGTTCTTGACGAAATTCTGCTTACCTTACTCGATGTGACTCTGAAACTCACCGTCTCCGAGCGCGGCTACGTCTTTCTTAAAGGGCCGGATGGTAAATTGCGCCTGGCGGCGGGGCGAAACTCCAAAGGCGAGCTGCTGCTCGACGACACAACCATCTCGCACTCGATTCTTGAAGACGCGCTGCGTTCGAACTCAGAATTTCTCCTGACTGATACCAGCCAGTCGCTCGATCTAACCGGGCGACAAAGCATTGTTGCCTACGACCTGCGAACGGTCATTTGTATTCCCCTTCGCAAAACCCAAGTCCAAACTCGCGCGTTGGAAGGGACCGCACCGAATTCCATGGGCGACGCCATGGGGGCCCTCTATGTAGATTCCCGATTTGCGACTCGTGACATCTCCAAGGTGAGCGGCGATATCCTGCATGTGGTCGCAACCGAAGCTGCGTCGCTGATCGAAAACGCGCGTTTGGTGCAGGCCGAGGAAGAATCCCGCCGCTATCAGCAGGAGCTCTCGATCGCGGCCTCCATTCAGCAGCGGCTCATGGCCGTCACCATCCCCGAAGTCGCGTACGCCCGGCTGGCCGGCAAGAATCTTTCTTGTAAGGAAATCGGAGGCGACTTTTTCGATGCGGTTAATACCGAGGATGGTCTCGCTGTCGTCCTCGCGGACGTCGCTGGCAAGGGAGTATCGGCTGCAATCTTGGCTTCAACCTTGCAGGGGATGATCTACTCGCAGCTGGTGGCACGGACCCCGCTGATCGAGATCGTTGCTTCCGCCAACCGATATCTCACCAGCAAACGCATCGGAGAAAAATACGCGACCGTCATAATCGCCCGCCTGCGTCGTGATGGCGAGCTCGAATACGTAAACTGCGGCCATGTTCCGCCGCTTCTTGTGTGTGGTGGCGAAGTTATTCGTCCATCGCACGGCTGCTTGCCCGTGGGCCTACTCGCAGATGCGACCTACGAGAGTGATCGCTACAGCCTGCATGCCGGTGATCGCCTGGTCCTGGTTACGGACGGTGTCACCGAGGCTGAAAACGCAGAGGGCGAATTCTTCGACAACGAGCGCCTGGAAGTGGCTGCCAGGGGTGGCAGCATGGACCACATTTTTGCAGCCGTATCTAAATTTTGCGGCGCCATGCCACTGAGCGATGACTGCACCGTGGTCGAGATGGTCTATTCGGGCGAGTAAATGTAGGGACGTTGCTTGCAACGTACAGCTACACGATTGCAATCTGATTCAACTCAACAGGGAGCTCCAATGCGCGTCTTCGCTCTCGTTGTTACGACGTTCCTATTCCTCGCCGCCGCAGCTCAAACCGATCCTCGCCCCGACACTATCGCCCGCATCGTCGGCTATTCCATGACTCGCGGCGGCGCGTCTGACTTCCTTGAAACCATCACGGATCGCATCGGTGGCCGCATCACCGGCAGCGAAGAATCACGGGCCACCGCGGACCTGATCCTCAAAACTCTCAAGGACGATGGCTTCAACAACGCCCATTTTGAGGAATATCAATTTGCGCCCGGTTGGCAGAAGGGAACTACGACAGGAGAAATTCTGAGCCCCATTCGCCGCCCGCTGCTCGTCGGCACTTACGGCTGGGTGCCGGGCACGCCGGGGCCGATTGAAGTCCCCGTAGTTGATCTCGGATCCATTGAAAGCGGACATCCTGAAATCCCGCCGCAGGTGCGCGGCGCAGCAGTCCTCGTCGACCTCAGGAGCAACGCGCTTTCGACAACCTATGTAGCGGCTCGCTATCACGTTTCGCAAGCACTCGCGAAAGCGGGCGCAGCCGCGATGATGATCATTTCCGATAAACCTGATCGCATGCTTTACACCTCCGCGTTCTTGTTTTATCCGCGGGGCGCATTGCCGGCGCTCTCGATTGCGAATGAGGATGCCTCATTGCTGCGCCGATTGTTGGCGAAAGGCGCAGCAAAAATTCGGCTGGATGTGCAGAATTCGTTCGACGAACGGCCGCAAACCGAACGCAACGTCGTCGCCGATCTTGAAGGCGAAGATCCGAGCAAGATGGTTTTATTGTCGGCGCACTTCGATTCCTGGGACGCGGCCCAGGGCGCCAACGACAATGCCGCGGGAGTTGCCGTGGTGCTTGAGGCGGGACGGATTCTGAAGTCCCTCGGAATCAAACCTCGCCATACGATTCGGCTGGTATTTTTCTCGGGTGAAGAGCAGGACAACCTCGGATCGAATGCCTATGTCCAGCGGCATAAGAGTGAGCTCGACAATGTGTGGGCCGCAATTAATACAGATCATGGAGCGCAATCCCCGTTCGGGTTGGTGCTTTACGGGCGCGATGACCTACGGCCCGCGACTGAAAAAGTGCTCAAGCCACTAGCGCCTCTGGGAGTCAACCGAGCCGTGACGGAGGCTGCTTTCGACTCGGACGAAGAGGCATTCATGGTCGTCGGCGTGCCGGCGTTCTCCATTGCAGTCGAAGATGCCGACTACAACTTCCGCCACCACACAATTATCGACACCTTCGAGCGAATTGACCCCCGCATGCTGGGATTGCAGACGGCGATTATGGCGGTCGCGGGTTACTCGTTTGCGGATAACGACCACCCACCTGGCAAGAGGCTTTCGCGTTCCGAAGTGCATGACCTATTACAAAAGACCGGCCTGGAACCGCTTTACGAGCTGGACTTTCCCGACAAGAAGCCGTACTGAGATTTTCTCTGTGACCTTTGCGGTTCTTCTTTGCGCTCAGTGCGGTTAAAGGCTTTTGAATTCCTCGTACCGGATTTGTCCATCACGGAACCGCCTCCGTAGTGCATCCGTATAATGTCCCAGCAGAAATAGCTGCGTGACGACGATGACTACTCCCGCGGTACAGTCTGAGCGACAATCTGCGCTAAAGACCGGCATGGCCATTGTGTGGGCCATCGCAATAGGCAAGCTCATATTCCACATCTACTTCAACAACCGTTACGGTTACTTTCGCGACGAATTCGACTACATCGCCTGCGGCGACCATCTCGGCTGGGGATACGTCGACCAGCCGCCGCTCGTCCCCTTTCTAATTCACATTTCGCGCGCCGTACTCGGTGATTCTCTCCGCGCGATCCGCTTCATTCCGGCGCTTGCGTCCTCGTTGTTAGTCGTACAAGCGGCACTCATTGCCCGCGAACTCGGCGGCAAGACCTACGCATTGCTCTTAACCGCACTCACCGTGGCGCTCGCGCCGCAGTATCTCTCGAACGGCAGCCTGCTCGGCACCAACTGCCTGGAGCCCACTCTCTGGATGGGCTGCGCCTATTTCGTGGTTCTCGCCATAAAGCGTAACGACCCGCGGTATTGGCTCTGGTTCGGCGTGGTCGCGGGAATTGGACTCGAAGAAAAGTACTCGATCGCGCTCTTCGGATTTGGCATCGTCGTGGGCCTGTTGCTGACCGAACAGCGACGCGTTCTGCTAAACAAGTGGATTTGGCTCGGAGGCGTGGCCGCATTCCTGATCTTCTTGCCGAACCTGCTCTGGAACATCCACTATGGCTGGCCATTCCTGCAGTTGATGCGCGGCATTCGCGAGGAGCATCGCGATGTTGTCTTGCCCGCCGGACAATATTTCCTTCAGCAGACTTTGCTGGTCAATCCGCTCACTGCGCCCATCTGGATAACGGGCCTGATCGCGTTCATACTCTGGAAGGCACTAAGGCCATATCGCGTGCTCGGCATCAGCTACTTGGTTTGTTACGCGACTTTCTTCCTACTACACGGGAAGAACTATTATCTTGCTCCGATCTACCCCGTGCTGTTGGCAGCTGGCGCCATCGTGATCGAGTCGACTCTGCATCGGCCCAAGCTTCTCTGGCTCAAGCCAGCGATCGTGGTTGTCCTTGTCGCAAGTGGGATCCACCTTTTACCCATCACGGTTCCGGTTCTGTCCCCAGACAAGTTTTTGGCCTACACCAAGACTCTCCCATTCAAACTTCCAGTCATGGAACACTCGCACGCCCGCGCCGCGCTGCCCCAGTGGTACTCCGATCAATTTGGCTGGAAGGAAATTGTCGATGAAATTGCTGTGGCCTGGAACAAACTCAGCCCTGCCGAACGCAGTGATTGCGGCGTCTTCGCCCAGGACTACGGCCAAGCGGGTGCAATCGACTTCCTGGGTCGCCAGTACGGTCTGCCAAAATCACTCAGCGGGCACCAAACGTGGTTTTTGTGGGGACCGCGGAATTATTCAGGCAACTGCCTCATCGTGCTCGACGATACGAGAGAAACCTTGGAAGCACTGTGGCACAACGTCGAATACGTCGGCACATCGGCTGACAATCCCTACGCTCTCGAAAAGCAGATGGATGTCTTCATCTGCCGCGGCTCAAAGTTCGGCACCATGGCCGATCTTTGGCCGAAGCCAGGAATCAAGCGCTGGCGATGAGGCATTTTAGAGAATTAATTCACCACAGAGACACGGAGGCACAAAGAAAAACGACCAATTATGTAGTTGTTTTTCTGTGGTAAACAACCGTCATTGCAGTGCCGCTCGTACTTGTCGCAGCTTGGCCTCAAACTCCTGCTTCTGTTCAATCACTTCCTTTGGTAGCGGAATCACTTCACGCAAAGGCTTAGGCATCTTGGCAAGCAGTTGCTCCAACTGTGGCAACGTGGACGGATCCTTGAGCGCGCCAACATACGCCTCCGTGACTTGGCCGAGTGGCACATTCTTCTGCCAATCTGGACGGTTGAGCACCGCCATCTCTGTCCTCATTCCTGCTTCCCAGTCAAGACCTTTTGGACCCAATTGCGTAATGGCCCTCCGCAGAACAGAGCCCTGAGCGGGTGAAATGCCCCCGAGATGCTGCAATCCCTCAATGGCCCTGAAGTGCTCCATGAGCAGTTCTTTTGCAATGACAGTCGCGAAAAGAGATCCTCCATTGGCCACGTCATGCGAGAATCGCAGGCCCGCGGCTAAAGTGCGAACGGTTTCATCTTTGTTCTCGCGAAGCGCTAGATGAAATGCGTTCAGCACGTTCAATCGCCCGAGCTGGAGTGCCTTTCGGGCGTATTCGACGGGCGTGTCATCGCCAAGTCCATAATCCAGACCCCAATCGCAACTCGGCAGTGCCGTTCCGCGCTCCATTGTAGTTAGCGCCAGTTGGTTTCGCTCGATGAGGCCTTTGTACTTCGTGTCGTCATAGGGAGCCGTGCCGTCAAGGATTGCCGTAATCTCTTTGGCTTCCTGATCAGAAAGCGTTGCGTCCTGCATCACCGAGAACGCCGCGTAATACCGCAACGCTGCATTCTGATTCAATTTCGAAGTCGTCTGCGCGAATGTTGCAGAGGCGACCAGCAACATCGCCGTTGCCAGCACACTTAGACTTAGCGTTTTCATAACCCTGTTTTCTCCTTCCCGAGCACTTCGAGAGCACTTTGCGATCCGGTTGGAACCGCGGTCGCCGGCCGCAGAAATGCGATTTCATCCAGCGCCGCTTTTATCGATTTCGATCGCGCAAGGTGCAAGTCGGCTTTTGAGATCGTCAACGGCACTGACACTTGGCGATGCTCAACCTGCGTGGCGATCACGGGTTGCCGACCGCTGCCTGTCCGAATCGCGAATACGCACCCGACCACAATCAATACTGCTGAAGCCGCCATAAGCCAGATGATTCCGTCGCGCTCGATTGCTGGAGGTTTTGGCAGATCGCCTTTCGGCGCTACTGGCCTGAACTGTTTCAGATAACCCTCAAATTGCTCGTCATCGCGCATTTCCATTGGGAATCTCCTTCCCGCACATCGCCTCGCGCAGCTTGCCGAGCGCATACCGATATCGTGAAGCCACGGTGTTAGCGTTCATTCCAAGCACGTCGCCGATTTCGGCAAAAGCAAGTTCGCCCCAGACGTGCAAAACGACAACCATCCGCTGCTCTTCCGGAAGCCCGTTTAGCGCGGAACGCAGATTCGCCTCAGCAGCGAAGTCTCTATCGGGCGGCTCGAACCACAGATCATCCTGAAGCGGTGTCATGCGCTGAAAGGACCTGTTCTGATTCAGCAATTCATTCCGCACACATGCAAACAGGTATGCCTTGGGTTTCTCGATCCCGCGAATCGCCTTGCCATCAATAATTTTCAGGAAGATCTGATGCACCGCATCCTGCGCTCGGCTGGGCTCGCCGCAGATGGAGCACGCGAACAGCAACAAGGCCGCCCCGTACTCGCGATACAGCGCTTCAATATCGGATTTCGACGGCCGCACTGTGCGCCTCATTCCAAAGACAATCGAGTCGGGCAGTTTTGTCTACAAGTTCTGAACAAATTCTGTTTTGGAGCGCCGAGGGTGGATAGAGGGATGTTATTCCGAGAATTCGGATGGGAGGGGAGTGAATTTCACGTGAACTGCACACTCCTCACACGCTGAAGCGGTTCGGCATGACACACACCTGGAGATTTTGCTTAATGCCCAGCGCTACGGCCGGTACCAATCTTCTCGGGTTAGCGGCATCCCCGCTCGACCGTGGTCGCTCTTGACCAGCAACGATTGGTACAAATCCAAATCTCCGGTCTGCATGTAATAGGCGCATCCGGCGATATAGAGCCGCCATATGCGATATTTCAGGTCGCCGACCAATTCCCGTGCTCGCGCCGCGTGCGCTTCCAGCCGCCGCACCCAATGGCTGAGCGTCAGAGCATAATGCTCGCGAAGGTTCTCGACATCGCGGACTTCAAAGCCCGCTTCCTCTGCTGCCTCAAGCATAGCGGAAATCGGAACCAATTCGCTGTCGGGAAACACGTACGTCCTGACGAATCCGGCTGCATTCGGCGACGCACTCTGCATTGATCTGCCGATCCCATGATTTAGAAACGCTCCTCCAGGCTTGAGGAGGGTCAATGCGCGATCAAAATACTCACGCAAATAATCGTAGCCAACGTGCTCGACCATGCCAATGCTAGTCAGCTTGTCGAACGTTCCAATTTGCTCGGCATCGCGATAATCCAGCAAGCGCACCTGGCACTTCGGCGAAAGCCCAGCTTCAGAAATTCGCTCCTGCGCCAACGTGAGCTGCTGTTCGCTCAACGTGATTCCAACTGCCTCAACTCCGTAATTTCGCGCCGCGTGCAAGATCAGGCCACCCCAGCCGCAGCCGATATCCAGGAATCGCTCCCCTGGTTTGAGCCGTAACTTACGGCAGATGTAATCGAGCTTCTGCTGCTGCGCGAGATCCAGGCTGTCGGCTTGAGATCTGAAATACGCGCACGAGTACACCATGGCTTCATCGAGCCACAGCCTATAAAACTCATTGGAAACGTCGTAATGAAAGCTGACGGCTTCCCGATCGCGCAACTTTGAATGCAAGCGCCCGTGAAATTGCGCTGCATCACCATGTCTAGGTGCCGAGGGCAGCGCCAGAAGGAGACTCGCGAGTCTTAGCTTGTCCGCCGCGCTCCAGTTCTTCGTTGCCAAATATTCGGCCACGCCGAAGCAGGCGAGAATGTCGCCTTCAATGTCGAAATCGCCGTAGATGTACGCCTCGCCCAGCGCAACTTGTCGTTCCGAACGCAACATCGCACGCAGCGCGCCGGGATTGTTGATGCGCCACGTGAATCGGCAGAATTGTCCCGGCTCAGGTGCTAGGCGCGTTCCGTCCCACAGTTCGACCGCAAAATCGCGCGCATGATACTCAGAAAGGAGCAGCTGTAGGGCTGCGATGGTCCGCGAAGGGGTCTTGTCGCGGACCGACTGGGCTCGTTCCGCCATGCCGGATATTATGCACCAACCGTACAAACAAACAATTCACTCGCCGCGGATTTGCACGGATTTCGCGGATCACACCCTGCCAGTGAATGTTGATGAAATGTTGATGGAAAGGCCTATTCTTTAATCGCGAAATCCGCGTGAATCCGCGACAAAAGAAGTTACGGTTCCTGGACCACCACGCTAAAATCCGTCCCTTCCCAATGACTGGCGTCAAGCCAATAGAACGTGAACACAATCGTGTGGCCCGTATCGAGCGTGCTTGTAGGCAGGTCGGCAATATGCAGCCCAATTCCGGTTGCGCGCGTGGAGACGTCCTGCGCGGTTTGCCACCCGTCCTGAGTCCAGTGCACAGTGGCTGGCGCCATTACTGCGATCCTCAACGTCTTGGCCGCCGGAAGCACGCGGCACTTATTATTGAAGCGCCATTCCGAATAGACCGCGGCACGCCGCTCGACGACATAACGCTTCATCGTTTGCGATGACTGGTCGAAAATCCTGCCATCCTTCAACGAGCGCACCAGCTTGATGTACTCCGAATGCGCCCACACCAGCGGACATGCCGACCCTGAAGGCCCACCGAGAAAGAGTTCGCGCTGCGGCAGATCCGCCTGGTCCCAGACCTGTTCGGGAATCAGTCGGCCGCCATTTGTGGATTGTTCAATCGTCGCGAGCAGCGCCTGCGCCCCCGCCACATTTCCGGCCGCGAGTTCGTAATGCGCGCGCTCGCCTGCGAGCAATGGCCAGGGCCGACCTATCCCAGTTCCGTCAAACGGACCGCCGTCAGAGTGCTCGCCGTAACCGTCATCGTTGTACCGATACCAAAGTGGCCCCTGCGGCAATTTCGCCTTCAGCACTGCGTCAATCACTTTGATCGTATTTAGAATTCTTGGATCGTCCGCCGCTCGCAGCCCAAAACGAACCAACGCCAGCGCATCGGGACTGATGATGTGCGATGCGCGTTCGACGCTCTCGCCCGGCGGCCGGTTCTTGATAGGAACAAATCCATCCGTCGGCGAGGCCGCACAGTCGGTTTCCGGCGGCGCAATTCGAACGTAATATCCCTCAACGCCAATTTGCCGCGCTAGATCGCCATTTGTCGAATACGTCCAACGTTCAATATTCTCGTTCCAGGTGTCTGCCAAGTCGCGGCAATAGGCTGCAACATTTAGCTCTCCGACAACTTCGGCAAGATCCGCAGCTGCGAGCAGGCCCGCAATTTCAACTGCCAGCGTAAACGGAGAGTAACCGGCATCCTCCTCCCATCTGTCTTGCTGCGTCACCGGCCCATTGCACGCGATGAACGCCGCGCCTTTGCGGACCATCGGCCACCAGCGCTTGAGGTCGCCGAGCGCGGTCGGAACTTCCCGCCGCAGCAAATCGACCAGCAGGATCGGGAATGCTGCCTCGTCCATCTGCAGCCCGTTCCAGTAAGGACGCCCGTCGAGCCACATATTCTGCGGCCAGCGGCCGTCGGCTTCTTGCGTGGCCTCGAGATAGTGCAGCACGCGCATCACGTCACCGACGGCACCGGCAGCGAGAAACCCTCCCGCGGTCTCAACCAGATCGCGCGGCCACACCAGATGATATCCGCCCAGATCCTCATCGCCTTTGTTGAATCCCCACGGAATGGAAAGACTGGCGATTACACCACCGAGAAAATCCTTCGACTCATGCGAGCGCAACACCGCCACGCTGGGCCGATAGAGGTCACCTTTCACCTCCGGGCGATCCAGCTTCATCAGGCCCTTGTGCCACGCATGCCACTGTGAAACATAATCGCGGAAAAGCGAATCGTAGTCCTCCATCAGCGTGGCGCGAACTAATTCTCCGGCTTCAGCCCAGATAAAGCCAAAGCCAAGCACCAGCACGAACTCACCATTACAAGCGGCCAGATCGATCTCTCCGGTCAACGCGACATTTCCGTTTTCCGCACGCTGATATAGGTTGCGCAGCTGAAAGTTTTGCGACAACTCCCGCCACCCGTCGGAATAGCCGGCAAATCCCACCGACATATTCTTCCACGGCGTCGAGCAGCCGAGCGCCAGCGCGATTCCCGTTGGCCCTTCGGCGTACAACAGTGGCAGACCTTTATAGTCGCCCGTCCACGCGACATTATTACTTCCGATGTTTCCCAGATGTGGAGCGAGCAGAGCGTAAACGCGATAGCTATCCAGAGAATCCTTCAAAGGAACAAACTTGACCTTTTGCAAAACAACATTCCGATGCGGATCTGCGAAAACTTCCTTTTCGATCCGATACCGTCCATCGACGTGCGTATTAATCAACCGAAATGCCGGGACGCCCGGTTCTACCGGCGCGTTTTCAAACCTGCAGTCGCGCTTTTCTTCGGAAAAAAAACTCGATCCGTCGGTGACGAGGAAGCCCATGTCGCGCGTGCACGCCATGTCTACACGCGGAAAGTAAACTTCGTTGAGGATTCCGTGACTCAGCGTGAACCACACCCGGCTGCTGCGATTGAGCGCGGTACCGATTCCGGTCTTCGCGCTCGAAGTCCATCGCGGCGGAATGCCCGGCGCGCCGGGAGCATAGCTGATTGAATCGCTCATATCCTCTTACTGTCATCCCGACCAAGCCGATTGATCGGCTTTGCCGATCAATCGGGACGTGGAGGGACCTAATGTTTGCGTATTGCGGTCGAGCTACTTAGAGAGTGGAATAGTATCAGGTAACTTGAGTCTGCCGAGATAGAGCGCCATACCTACGACGGCATCTACGCTCATTGCGTCCAGCGTCTCAATCTCTTCGAGCGTCGAAATGCCGCCGGCGACAATGAGTTGCTTGTGCGTCGCGGCTCGCAGTTCGCGCACCGGAGCAAGCGGAATTCCCGCGAGCAGTCCCTCGGTATCAATGTGCGTGTAGAGGAACGCGCTACAGTAAGGGTCGAGAGCCTGGACAGCGGCCACCGGCGAAATGTCCGTCTCTTCTCGCCATCCCCGAATTGCAATCTTGCCGCCGCGCGCATCAATCGCGAAAACCAGTTTCTCCCCGCCAAGGTCTTCTGAAGCCTGCTTCGCGAACGCAACGTCGATTCGGCCGTTGTCGATCAGCGAGGAACCGAAAATGACCCGCCTTGCTCCGAGCCCCAGAATTCGCCGTGCCGAGTCAATACTGCGAATTCCTCCGCCGACCTGGCAGGGAAGCCTCGTAACGAAGAACTCGATCAGTTTGGAATTGATGCCCTCGCCGGTCGCGGCATCAAGGTCAATCAACTGGATCAGCGGAAACGACGCAAACCTCGTGACCCAACCTTCAAAATTGTCGAACTCGAGCACCTTCTTCTCGCCTTGGACCAACTGCACAATCTTGCCGTCCATCAGGTCAATCGAAGGGATCAGCATGGGTACCTCATCGGCACTCCGGCAATCAAAAGGTGCCGTTTCAATTGTGAAATCGAGCTCAGCCCGAAGTGAAAAATCGATGCCGCCAATGCCGCATCGGCCGCGCCCTCGCGGAACACGTGAACGAAGTCGTCGGCTGAGCCTGCTCCGCCCGAAGCAATCACCGGAATGCGGACTGCCTCAGACACCGCCCTGGTCAATTCGCAATCGAAACCGGAGCCGGTGCCATCGCGGTCCATTGAGGTGAGCAGAATTTCACCCGCGCCCCGCACCTCGGCTTGCTTTGCCCACTCGACCGCATCCTTGCGCGAGTTCTGGCGGCCACCGGCGGTAAAAGCGGTAAATCCGTTTCCATTTCGTTTCGCGTCGATGGCCACGATCACCGCCTGCGATCCGAATCGCTGCGCAATGCAGGTGATGAGCGACGGATCGGCAATCGCTGCTGAGTTGATGCTGATCTTGTCCGCACCTGCGTCAAAGATCACTCCCGCGTCCTCTAGCGTACGCACCCCGCCGCCGACCGTGAACGGAACGAACAACTCCCGCGCCGTGCGCTTCACGGTTTCGATCAGCGTCGCTCGTTTTTGGTGTGTGGCAGTAATGTCTAGCAGTACAATCTCGTCCGCACCTGCGGCGCTGTGGGCCGCGGCCAGTTCCGCAGGGTCCCCCGCATCGCGAAGATCCACGAATTGCGTGCCCTTGACTACGCGTCCAGCGTCGACGTCCAGGCAAGCGATGATTCGTTTCGTCAACATTGATCTTTGCAGCTTTTTCTTTGCGATCCTTGCGCCCTTTGCGGTTAAAGCCTCTCTGCAAACTCCGCGGCTGTTCTCTGCGACCTCTCCGGTTAAAAGCTTTTGCTCAAACCCTGCAGAAATTCTCCAGTATCTTCAACCCTGCGCTTCCCGACTTCTCCGG
>Ga0075425_100003744_pt1 | contig 15520 bp, 12 predicted proteins | sample SoiMethybrSBSTD4_FD_75300 | JGI IMG/M metagenome (GOLD analysis project Ga0075425, IMG submission 75300) | Bulk soil microbial communities from a Populus tree surrounding site in Tennessee, USA - Soil MetaG P. TD hybrid SBSTD4 | ecosystem: Environmental > Terrestrial > Soil > Tree plantation...
AGCGCTACCAGAAACCGGGCAAGGTCCACCGCGAAGCGACCGAGGTCATGGATGCGGTTGGCGTCCGCGGGTTCGCCAATCGATCGCAACTCTGACAGGCAAGATCAACCTCGCTACCGTGACGGAGGCGTGGGATGCCGCATTGGCAACGTCGTGGCAGGGACCACCGGTATGGGTTCATGGCGACGTTGCTGCAAGCAATCTTCTAGTGAAAGAAGGCCGGCTGACTGCGGTGATCGACTTCGGATGCATGGGCGTCGGCGATCCGTCTTGCGATCTGACCATTGCTTATACATTCCTCGATCGGGCAAGCCGATCGGCCTTCCGCGACGAGATCGCGCTCGACGCATCGACTTGGGAGCGTGCACGAGGTTGGGCAGTTTGGAAGGCCCTCATCACTTTGGCGAAGCATGGCGACACCAACCCGCGAGGCCAAAAAGGCACTGCAGATCATCCGTGAAGTCCTTGCAGAACATTTGCGACCGGCGCGCAGCGAGAATGACTGTTTGGGGCCAGAAGCATGCATGGTGCGCGGGTTGACCGGGGTTCAATGGTAGCCGGCTATACCCTCAGGGCTCACCGCATTGAGCGAGTGCACCTCCAATCACTCTGAGTGCCACGGACGACCCTAAGCAATTGCAGCAACGGGGAGTGCGAGGCAAGCTTATTCGATGACCTCGTCGGCACGAGCGAGCAGGGACTGCGGAACCGTTATGCCGAGCGCCTTGGCGGTCTTATGATTGATGACCAGCTCGTACTTTATAGGCGCCTGCACCGGGAGGTCTGCAGGCTTCTCGCCTTTCAATATACGGTCGACGTAGACGGCCGCGCGCCTGTATTGATCAATCCAATCGGGCCCATAAGAAATGAGACCACCTGCAGTGACAAAATGGCTGCCGTAGTAAACGGTCGGCAGCTTGTGTCTGGCGGCTGCCGCAGTGATCAAGTTCCGACCACGCACGGCCAGGACGCTCGCTGTTACGATCAAGCCGCCGTCAGTTTCCCGCGCGAAAGCTGCGACAGCACCCTCGATCTCGCCGATGTCGTGGACGTTGAGAGCACTCACCTCAATTCCGAGCGACGGCGCTGCAGTCTGTATGGCGCCAAACTGACCGATCGCAGCGGGAATTGTAGGGTTCCGGATGACCCCCACGCGTTTGAGGCCCGGAGCGATCTCTTTTAAAAGTTCAAGCCATTTCGCGCTTATGCTGTAATCGAAGGCGAGAAAGCCAGTCGCGTTGCCGCCAGGTTTAGCCAAGCTGTTGACAACGCCGGCACCGACCGGATCGGCAGCGGTCACGAAGACGATAGGTACCGTGCGGGTCACTTGTACAAGCGGCCCAAGATATGAGTTTCCGGTCGCGACGATGACGTCCGGTGCAAGCCCCGCCAACTCGGCGGCGTTCTTGCGAACGCGTTCGAGATCGCCCGCTGCGAAGTGAACGTCTATCCGCACGTTGCGACCATCGGTCCAACCCAATTTCTGCATGGCCTCACGAAACGCTGTCAATCGCGCCTGCACTTCCGCATCGTCTCTGGTAAGGGCCACTAGCACACCGACACGATGAACCTGCTCGGCTTGCTGCGCGCATATTCCTAACGGCCACGCCACTACACTACCAAAAAGCGCGATAAACTCCCGCCGTTTCATTTGCACCCCTTCCAGCATGGAAGATGTCGTTGCCTAGCAGTTCTCAGCGCACGACGCATCGGTGTGCGGCATCGCGACGGGTGGAGCCAGCCGACGGTAGTTGCGGGTCACGAACACGCTTCGGCGATGCGGTACCCTGGCGGTTTTGGCACGCTTGGCGATGTGCCATTGATGGTCATCAGTCGGGGACCGCGAGACCCGACAACGAACAGCCCAACTCAACCGGAGTGGCTTGCAGCGCAGGCCGCCACTTGGGATTATCCTCGAGAGCGACCCATGTCGTCGTCGAGGAAAGCGGCCACATGGTCCAATTCAGAGGCAATCATCGCAGCGATAAGGCGCCAGTGGCGCGAAGAGCGGTAGGAAGGAGGGTCAACATCTGCAGTGTCTCATCACTGCCCGCTCTTGCACCGGTAACACCGTTCTCAGATATGCTGGACGGCTCTGCAGCACGGGGCAAAGGTGCCGGTAGGCGACATACCCCTCTCCCTGGGGCCCGCCTAGGATCTTGCCTCCCCACCGGGCGCCGCGCCAACGCGATAGGCTAGGGATCCCTGCGGCTGAGGCAGGTTTACAAGGCTTTCAGCCACAAGGGTGCCCGGGCGGGCCCTCGCCTGCAGGCGGGAGACCGCCTCGGCTAGTGGAACGTCGGCCTGTGAGCCGTCGCGCTCGCGCAGGCTCACCCGGCCGTCCCTCATCTCGCGTGCGCCCACGATGGCTATCACCGGCACTGCCATTTCATGCGCCGCCACGATGCGCCGGGAAAGGGTGTCGGTGCTGTCATAGGCAACTGTCCGGATCCCAGCCTCCTCGAACGCCGCCAGCACATCCACGCTGTATCCGGCCTGATCTTTCGAGATCGGCGCGACCGCGACCTGGTCCGGCGACAGCCAGAACGGCAGCGCGCCGCCATGGTGCTCGAGCAGGATCGCGATCATGCGGCCGAGCGATCCGAAGATGGCGTGGTGAATCATCAGGGGACTCGCGCGGCTGCCGTCGGCGGCGACGTAGGACGCCTCGAGCCGCCGCGGCAGCACGCCGTCGAGCTGCACTGTGCCGCATTGCCAGGATCGTCCCAGCCGGTCGCGCAACGCGAATTCCAGCTTCGGTCCGTAGAACGCACCTTCGCCGGGATTGATTTGAGGAGCGAGGCCGCATTGCCGCGCGGCCTCGCCGAGCTTCGCCTCCGACCAGTCCCAGGTCGCGTCGTCGCCAGCGCGCACCGCCGGCCGAGTCGCCAGCGCCACCTCGTAGTCGGGAAAACCGAGGTCTCGGTAGGCCTCGCCCAGCAGGGCGATGAAACACGCGACTTCGCCCTTCACGTCCTCCTCGCGGCAGAACACATGCGCGTCGTCCTGCTCGAAGGCGCGCGTCCGCATGATGCCGTGGAGCGAACCAGAAGGCTCATTGCGGTGACAAGCGCCGAATTCGGCATAGCGGATCGGAAGCTCCCGCCACGACCGCAGCCCCTTGTTGAAGATCTGCACGTGGCATGGGCACGACATTGGTTTCAGCGCCATCGCCAGCTCGCCGTCGTCGACCCGGAACATGTGCTCGCCGAACTTGTCCCAGTGGCCGCTGCGGTCCCAGAGTTCCTTTGGCAGCAGCTGTGGCGTCCGGACCTCGGCATAGCCGGCTCGGCGCATCTTGCGCCGGACATAATCCTCCAGCACCCGGTAGACCGCGTAGCCGCGCGGATGCCAGAACACCATGCCCGGCGCATCTTCCTGAAAGTGCCAGAGTTTGAGCTTCACGCCGAGATTTCTGTGGTCAAGATCGTCCATGGCTGTGTTCCTGTGATGGGAAGCAGCGCGGACGGGACCATCAAAAACGAAAGAAGGCCCCGTCCGTCACCGGCGGGGCCTTTTCTGGGTGAAGTACGCTTGTTTCTAGCGCGTGCAACCAGCAGGCGATCCGCCGTAAGCGGTCGCCGTAGTCGTCAATGCTGCTGATCGATGCTTCATGCGCTGTATATGCCGGTAAAGCGCCCCGGCGTCAACGCCCAGCTTGCGTGGCGTCGCGGGAGAGAGATGATGCACTGGAAAATCAACACTCCTGTGGCGGACGATCCGGTTCCTTGGTCTGGTTTCCGGTCTGCTCAGCAATGCGCCTGCAGTCGGCGATCGTCTTTATGTCTATTCAGGGTCAACCTCCGACGAAAATTGCTGCCCGGCGCTGCCCCCTCCCGAGCCACTCCCGATCTACCCGAAGAAACAGACCAGCATCCCCGGGCTCACTCGCACTCACCAAAGGCGCCAAGTCCACATACAAGTTCAGACATATGCAGTGCACTAAAGTCTGTGCACGGGTTGCAGCGCTGCAATGTGTCCTATCTTTCCATCGCTGCTGGCGAGGCTCGCGTCGCCATGTCTAATACTCTGGCGCCATGGGGACATTTTGCTTAAGGGTTCGCGACGAACCGGCAACACGGCGCTCGCGCATCACTGCAGCCTGGGCCTCGGCCGTCTGCGTATAAAGCCGCAAGCTCTCCTGTCGATCGGCAGCCATGGGAGTGAGCGCAAGGTCCATATATCTTCTGCACGGGTCCTCGCGCGCAATTCGCCTGCAGAGGTTTTCGAGCTCGTGCCAGCGCTTCGCGAGTGCAACCACCTTGCGTAGTGCCTCGGCCCCTTGCCACACATAGAACGGAAGCCAGGCCTCTCGCGGCAAACTGGGGCGACGCTCGTTGCGGCTTTTCAGGCGCAGGATGCCCGCTTGCAAAGGGTGCAAGCCTTCAATCGGCACGCTCACTGAGAACCACAGCAACACGAGAGCAAGGCGACGCAGATCAATGCCGCTCGCGTGAGCGCGTCGCAGAATCGTCTCCAGATGGTCCTTGCTGTAGAACTGCGACCATGCCTTGCAATAGCTATTTTGCCACGTGCGACGCGACATCTTCGCGTGGTCAGTAACGACGTTCTCAAGCGTGTAGGCGTTGAAATCTCGGTCCATGTCGATGCCATTGGCAGCGAGGACCTTGTGGTCCTCAGAGCCCGGCAGAGGTGTCAGTACGAACAACTCAACCGCGTCTATTGGCAACTCCTGCTGAATGATCTTGATGTCGTCCGAAATGGACTCCGGCGTGTCATTAGTTCTGTCGCTTCTTGGCAGCCAGCAGGTTTGCAGGATTGATATTCTCGAGACCAATGAAGACGCGGGTAACACCGGCGCGCCGAGACTTCTCGATGAAGCCCGGGATCCTGTGGCACAGTGTGTCTACCTGAATCACGAATCGTACATCTAATCCGTCCTCCTCACGCAGCTTGATGATGCGATCGTAGATCGCCTCCCATTGCGTATTACGGGCGAAGTTGTCGTCAGTGATAAAGAAGCGGTCGACACCCTGTGCCCAATTTGAGCGTATGATCTGCTCGACACTGTCTGGGGAACGATGACGAGATTTGCGACCTTGCACATTAATGATGGTGCAGAAGGAGCATTGATACGGGCATCCACGTCTGGCATCAAAACTGGTTACGTTGCCGACCGTGCGGTGCACAAATGCCTTATGCAAGAAGGGCGGCGTGGGTACTGACGAAATCTCGGGAAGTGTCCTCATGTAGTTGTAGAGAGGACGCAAGCTCCCGGCCGCGGCATCTCGAATAACCTCGTCGAGGTGATCCTCGCACTCGCCCGCAAACAGCGTGATGCCGAGGGCCATCGCCTCCCTAAGCTCCGTCGGCATCTCCGGCAACATGGCAAGGCTACCAGAGACGTGGAAGCCGCCAATCACAACATTGATGCCTGCCTCTCGCAACGGGCGAGCAATATCAACGGCGCGTGGAAATTCGTTCGATTGGACGACGACGAGACCGACAAACCCGAAATACTTATTGCGCCGGAATCGCCTGATGATCGCAGGGATCCGAACGCGTGTGTTGGTCTCATCCACCGCCCGCACGGAGATTCCGATACCGGTGCCGAGTACCAGTCGCTTCGCCGCGCCAAGAGCAAGCCCGTTGAGCACCGCGAGCGAGTTCGACGGCATCGTCGATCGCAGCCAACGAATGACGTAACCTTGCTCGTCGTAGTGAGATGGTTTGATGGGTAGGATGTCAAACCGGCGGGTCGTCTCGGCGACCGCGTGTTGCGTTTCCATTAATCCTCACAATCAAGCGAGTCCTTCCACCCGCGTGAATGACAAGCGCCGCTCGAGCTGCCAGCTCGCTACGCACGATGCCACTTCTTCTGTGAAGTCCGCGCGGCGCCATCTCGCGGTTGACGCGGTAGTCTTGACGAGCGACCGGGAGATACCGCCCGGACCTCGAGACTCACTACCCCAGGAGAATCGAGTGCTGCTTGATCGTGGGCCGGTCGCAGTACGTGCAATAACGCGGTAATTAGCGCCATCGAACGGCTACTAACCAGATAGGTCCTGATCGCTAACCTGTTTTCGGAGCGCGGCTGTCGCCGCGCCCTGCACTCTCGCGTCGCGCGCCATTCCCTCCAAAAAATCCATGAACTTAGCTTAACGCGCCTTGAATGGGCCGGGTTTGCGCTTCTCGGCAAAGGCGCGAGCAGCCTCGTTAAAATCCTCACTCAGATAGAGCTTTAGCGGCTGCGTCTGCATGTTGATCTCGCGGGTGATCTGCTCCAAGTACCAGCGCCGGGTGCGGACCGTAGCACGCACGCTCAGTGGCGGGTTCTGGTTGACCTCGTCAGCCAGCGCACGCGCGACGTCAAGATAGGTGCCCTTCGGCGCCACTCGGTTGATGAGCCGCGCCTCCAGCGCTTCCTCGGCAGTGAAGAACCGTCCGGTCAACGCCATCTCCGTGCCGAATGCGGCACCACCCCGAAACTGCATCAGCCCCCAGTAGCGCGAGGCGCCGAGTCCGCGCGATGTCTCCGTCACTTGGAGTTTGGTGCCGGCCTCTGCGACGATCAGGTCGCACTCGATCATGATCCCGAAAGCAAGGCCCATGACATAGCCGTGCGTAGCCGCGATCACAGGCTTCCAGTTGACCGAGTGCACGAAGAGGTCGGAGGCGTGAGCGCCATGACCCTGCGGCCCGCCGAGCCGCTCGAACTCCTCGCGTTTCCTAAGTTGGCGCTGATGCACGTCTGCACCGGTCGAGAACGCTCGTCCGGCTCCGTGGATGATGGCTGTGAACGCCTCCGGATCGGCATCGAACCGGCGCAACATGGTATTCAAGGCGACGACCAGTTCGTCGCTGAACGCATTGAGCTTCTCGGGTCGGTTGAGCGTGATCGTTGCGACCTTGTTCTCGACGGTATAGTGGACCAGCTCATTCGCCTCAATTTCTGACATGGGCATGCGGAACTCCTTTGGCCCTCGGCTGCGACCGACAATCTGATGCTGATTTGTAACTACGTCCTATTCTACTCCTTGAACGGATCTGGAACCCCCTCGGCCTGCAGGGCGAAGGTCTTCATGCTCATGGCGATAAGGCTGTAGTACCCGAGAACTGCAACGAGATCGAGAATTGCGCGCTCACCGAGCACCGCCTTGACGCGAGCGTACGTGGCATCGGAGACATCGCGCGTGTTCAGGAGCTCCTGCGCAAGCTCGTAGGCGGCTATCTCGTCGCTGTTCTTGAACTCCGCGGGTAAGCCTTGGCGCAGGGCTTCGAGCGCGTGGCTGTCGACGCCCAACTCCCTTGCGATTGGCGCGTGGTCGATCCATTCGCCCGCCGCCTTCCAATGCGCGGCGATCATCAATATGCAGAGCTCGGATAACCGTTGCGGCAGGCTCGATTGAAACCTCGCGTAGAGACCAAGTTTTTCGCCTCGGCTCAGGAGTTCAGCGCTGTGCAACCAGATGAAAAATGGTCCATGCATCTTCTTGCGCGGCCCTGCGACAACCGCGTCCCACGCAGTTTTCTGCTGAGGAGACAATTCGTCATACGACAGCTTCGCTAAGCGCATGGGACCCTCCAGTACTCGATGCCAGGAAACCGATTCTGCATCTCGACGCTCATCCCTGGCAACCGGTCCCTATCGAGGCCCAGAAGACGATCAGCGGCGGGAGGCCGATGTTGGAGGCGAGGAACGTCCTCATGTCCTCCATGACGCGGAGGGCCGTCTCAGGCCGTGCGGTGCTCACGCCTTGATCCCCGGTCAAAGGCAATCGAGCGCCGACTTATCAATTCGGAGGGTATAGCGGGTGCAAGCCTCAGGATGATGTAGAGGGAGAGGCGTATAGCTGATCATCATTTTTTGCCACGACCAGAGGTGCCCGAAGTTGCACCCTGACCGGGAGCGTTTGATGGGGGGTGCACGATCGCAGCCTCTCAGACCACCAAAGCTCGTCGGCTTCAATCAGCACACCAATGTGCTCTTGTTTCCAATGTCGACAACAACCCCTGTTTCGCGCAAGTGCAGCCCGTTCCCATGTCATGTCAGCGGCCTCCGTGCGTAGACGCGCACGTTTGCCGCGGGGGCGAAGAGCATAAATTGATCCAACTAAGGTAGCCGCTCCGATGATTGCACTCGGTACCTCTAGGGTGGAAATGGTCCGCTGATGACTCGCAGATATGCAATAACGGCATCAATATCTGCGTCGGTCAGTGTCGCGGGATCAGCTCCCGGCATCTGCTGCTGCGGCCACGTGCGCACGGCTGCTGGATTGCGGATGAGTTTCTTGAGACCTGCATCCGTAAAATATGCGACCGCAGGCATCGGCTGGCCGAGATCGGGGCCAAGGGTACCCTCGCCGGCCCCATTCAAGCGATGGCATGGTAAGCACTGCGACATGTAGATTGCCTGACCACGCCAAGCCGGGTGGTCCTTCGGTACACTGGCTCCGATCGAGAGTTGCGGCCAGCGATTGAGCGGATCGGGGACACTCGTGAGGCTCATTAGCGCAAAGGGCCACTGCTCTGAAGTGACCCCCGAAAGTTCCGGATTTTGCCAAACGAGATAGAAGGGGCCTGCCGAGTAAGGCCTGCCTTGAAGATGTGGCCAGGGATGATCTGGATCCTCTATCGCAATCCATGCGACGGCACGGCCGCTTTCTCCGCGCGCAACCAGGTTCCATGGGATCTCCGAGACAAATCCATCTTTGGCGCGAGCCTCCAGTGTGCTGATGTTAGCGGTCGGAAGACCATGCAAGAGATCGAGGAGTGGGACAGCTTGGTATTGCATCGGCCAACGGTAGGAAACGTCCTGAGTGATCTTGATTGCGCGCATTGCTGGGCTTGTTAAAAGGTCACCCACTGAAAATTGGCGCTTCTCAGCACCAATTTGGATCTGCAAGATCGGCGTATCGACTTGGGCAGACGACGCGCGGCTGACCACCACCAACAACAAGACAACTAAGAATTTGAGGCCCACCGCTTGGCAGCCGGTGCGGAAGTAGTATTCCATCGACCTAGCTCCACTCCATCGACACCAAAGTTCGGTCGGACCGCAAGCACCAATCCCGATCAGTGTGCCGAACTCACGAATGACTAAAAGGCACGACCTGGTGCATCGGCGGCACGCCGCACCTTCCCACCGGACTGCTCAAGATTAGCGCCGACATCGAGCTGATGCACGTTCCCTACACGGGCGCGGAACGACCTGCTCGGCGGCCATGCGCCGATGATGTTCGCCGAACCCCTGCGCTGCTCAGCGCCGTGCAGTCTATTGCTGGGCTTGCGCGGGAGGGGATGACTGTGGGCGGATGTGCTCTAGTGGCGTAATCGACAAACATCCGCTCGCCAGCAACATGTGTCTGGCGCATCGTCGGCGAGACGCGCTTCTCCCAGGTCCACGGTAGCTGTCGCGTTGATGCCAAGGCTTGCCGCGATCCGGCGCTTGGCGAAGCCCCCGGCTTTGAGACGCAGCACCTCTCGGATCTTTCGCATGGGTAATCTCACTTGAGGCATCCCTCGCACCCCCCTGTTGAAAGGGGGGAGGCCGGGTCGATTCGAGGATCACCCAACGGGCCGCTCGCTCCTGTCCACGCTCTCCACAGCCCGGCGGCTGGTGGACGCCATCGCTCGGAATAGGTGGACGCCATCCCTCGGAATGGTGGTGGACGCCATCAATCGGTACGGCTGGACGTCATCAATCGGGATAGGTGGTCGCCATCACGCGGTGCGCCCACCGCTACCCCCGTGCGCCCTGCCCAAGACGATGCTGAGCAAGCATTTTTAGTGCGTTCTGATGAGGATTGCGAGGTGAGGACGCCACCGGTTAATACGCCGGATGCACCCCAACATTCGGCGCCGGACGCAGCGGTGATCGCCGACGGCCTAAACATCAACATCCTTGCCGTGGTGCAAGTGTTACAGAGGAAACAGCCATCGGGCGGGGCCGGCCGCCATGTGCACGGCATCAGGAGGCACTCAATGGAGCGCTTATGCCATGTGGAACGAAGTTGCTCGGTCATTTGCAGAGAAGTCGCTTGTCTCTCTTAGGATTTTCCGCTCTGCCAGCTTTGGTGCGATGACACTTCTCTCCCAGGCTACTTGGGCTGTGGCGCAATCGAGCACAAAGCCGATCTCGGATGGTCGGCGCATCGAGCGCCTTGCCGACCTTGGCCGTTTGTGGGGCTTTGTCAAATTCGCGCACCCCGCTCTTGCTTACCAGGACATCGACTGGGACCAGGCGCTGGTGCGTGTACTCCCCGCGATCCGCGTCGCGCGCTCAGCTGAGGATTATGCCGCGGCGATCAATGACATGCTCTCCGCACTCAACGATCCCCAGACCCGTGCCGCCGTGGCCCTACCCCCGGCTACGAGCGCAGGACAGGGCCGAGGTCCAAGACCGCCGACCTCGCCCGCGCCTTCTGTCCGCACAATCGATGGCACCATCGTCATCGATGTCGCCGCACTCGCGTGGCTCGAACTCGCCGGAAATGCGGCCGACACCAAGGCCGCGGACAGCAAGTTGACTGCGGACATCGCCATGGCCAAGGGCGTCGTATTTGATCTGCGCCTCCCATGGGATGACGACGGCATGCTGGTATTCGTCGCCAATCAGACACTGCGCTCCCTAATCGGGAGACTCCTAAACCGTTCCATCGTGCTCGGTGCGTCGCGTAGCCGCCAGCACTACGGGTATCCGGCCCAGAATGGTCTGCAGTCCGGAGGCTATTCCGCGCGACTGGTCACCGATGCACCTGGCATCATCATGGGGCGCAGCAATGCGGCGCTTCCCTTGCCGATCGTGCTCCTCGCCGATGCGCCGGTCGCATCGGCTTTCGCGGAGGTGCTTGCTGGACTGAAGGCGGCCGGTCTCGCCCGCGTCGTCGAGGAGACCGGCAACGAGAACACGCGCCTGCTCGCCAATGTGAAGCTCGTCGACGGCGTACAAGTCCACGTCGCGACGAGCGAGATTGTCCGGCCGGACGGCCAGGTGGGAGTTACCCCCGACTTGCGCGTGCAGCGCGATGCCACGCTCGATCGAGCTCTTGATGCGGCTATGGGCCTTGTTCAGTCCCCGCCAGCGTCGACGGTTGGGGCTACGCCACCGCCTTTCGCACTGCAACCTGTTCGGGACAAGAGCTATGCGGAGATGGCTCTGCCGGACGTGGACCATCGTTTGCTTGCCCTGTTCCGGCTGTGGAGCGTCACCCGCTACTTCTTCCCCTATACCGACCTGATGGACCGGGCCTGGTTTGACGCCCTTGTCGAGTTTCTGCCGCGATTCGAGGCCGCCGACACGGCACTCGCTTATCAGACCGTCGTAATGGAAATGGCGGCTCGGCTCCAGGACACGCATGTCAGAGTGAGCAACGCCATTGCGGTCGAGGAGCAGCTCGGTCTTTTCGCGCCCCCGTTGTTGGTGAGCCAAGTCGACGGTCAAGCCGTCGTTCGGTATGTCCATGATCCAGACGCCGTAAAGGATATCCGTGTCGGCGACGTCATTCTTGCTGTCGACGGCGTTGCCATGGCGGATCGGCGCAAATTGCTCGAACCACTCGTAGCCGCATCGACACCTCAAGCCATGAGCCTGATTCTCGACCGCATGCAGCTACGCGGACCCAAGGACAGCACGGCGCGGTTGCAGGTGGGCGATGGGGCCGGCATCAAACGAGACGTGACGATTGTCCGCACGCGGCCCTACGCAAGCGACGCCTGGCTACCGGCTTTCCGGAAAACGCCGCAGACGTACGGGGTCCTGCCATCGGGATTTGGCTACATTGATCTCGAACGGCTGCCATACGCAGAGGCCGATGCTGCACTCGATGCCGTAATGGGCGCGCCTGCGGTCATTTTTGATATGCGCGGCTACCCCCATGGCACGGCCTGGACGATAGCACCCCGCCTGATGAAAGCCGCGCCGATGCGGCCAGTGGTAGGCGCACTGTTTCGACCCCCATTGCGGGATGCAGCGACGCTACCGTTCGAACCCAATGATCCATTCGCTGGTCAGTTCACATTTGAGCAGACGCTGTCAGACACGACCAAGTCCCGCTACCAGGGCAAGGTGGTGATGTTAATCGACGCGTCGGCGATAAGCCAGGCCGAGCACACCTGCCTGCTTTTCGCTGCTGCCACCGATGTGACGTTCATCGGCTCACCGACCAATGGGGCGAACGGCGACATCACCAATATGGTTCTTCCCGGCAACCTCTTCGTGAGTTTCACGGGTCAGGAAGTACGCTTTGCCGATGGCCGCCAGCTCCAGCGCGTCGGCGTGCACCCCAATATCGTCGTGCAACCCACCATCCCCGGCATCAGGGCCGGGCGCGACGAGGTCTTCGAAGCTGCAATCGAGTATCTCCGCAACCGAAGGCCGTAGCCGGGTTGGTGCGCCCACCCGTGTCCAGCTGACAGGGTCTGCAAACGCGCTCGGGTCGTTGGGCAGAGCAGGATCTCCCATCGGATCATGAAACTCGTACCCGACGCTGACTTCAGGTTTCGATCGCCATCAATTCCTCGATAGCCCGATGTGCCTGGTCGATCGCGCAATCAGTGTAGGCCGCTGCCCCTGAATCGGAGTTGGCGATGGTGATCCGCCCGAAAGGAGCACGTCCGATTACGTGTGGTTGCTCAGACTCGTTCCACTCGGGGTCGAAGAGCGGATTGTACTCGTAGGTGTACCCGTGAGGCCAACGATTGACGGTAATGGCGATTATGTCGGTTGCCGGATCGAAGCCGCCCGCACTCAATGTGCGCCCGAGTTGATTGCGGATGTTCCGCTCGAACTCCTCGAAGTTTGTGTCCATGAGCTCGGCTCGCCCGGCGCGATGCTGTTCCCTCTGGTCGAGACCGGGTCTGCAGGGCGTGCGCAGCATGTGCACGAGGATGGGATCGTCTGGCGACCGCACGCTCAGGTAATCGCCGATATCGACCGTCTGGTTGAGTCGGACACTCGAATGATAGGACCCGGGTGCGTAGACCTCATGCACTCCCAACTTCCTGAAGGCGTTCCAGTTTCGAACCGCCACATTGCTATACACCAGCGGTGTTTTGACCGAGTACTTGAGCGCGTCCTTCTGCGCATCGGGCAGCTCCGGACAAAGGTAGGGGATGATCATGTTCCAGCAGGCGAGCACCACGCCCTTGCAGCGCGCCGCGGCCAACCTACCGCCCCGTGAATAGATGACCTCTGCCTCGCGCGCCGAAGCGGGGTTTCCGAGATTGCGCACCGAGACCGCAAGGCTGTTCACTCGGATGCGCACTGGCGCCCCGGGACGATCAAGCTGGCGGTAATCGGTCGCCGCGGTGACGACGTCCTCCGCTGACCGGCCCATAATCGCCGATGGCACGAGGCTGCGCACCAGCAACCGTGCGATCGTAGCGTTGCCGTCCGGAAAGTGGAATCGATACGAGCCGCCAGTGGCGGCATAGCCCGAGGCGGTGAACCCCATATGAGGAGAAGCGCCCCTGTGAGGTGCCGCCCAAGGCTCGTTGAGGTCGAGCCCTTGGAAACCCGGAAACTGTAACGGCCACACTTCGAGCGCTCCCACCGCATCGATCCCAACACCCCACTCGCCGTGCGTCCTGGCCTGTAAGACGGGAACCACACCCGGATCGACCTGTGCGACACTCAACAGGAAATCCCGGTAGCTCATCCGGGCGAGGCGCTCCTTCTTTTGCTCCCGGGAAAGGTCAGGCATGTAGTCGATCTTATCCTCGTATAACCGCGCGATATCGGCACGCACCGTCGGTGTGAGCGGTGCGTCGGCCAGCAGTTCGGCCCACGGCCTCGCGCCGACACCAACAACCAGCCTGTCGGAGCCGAAGGTCTCGCGGTCGAAGAAAATGCCCCGGTGGAGTCCTATCGAGCCATAGAAATTCCTCTTGGTACAGACGGCGTCGAGCCTTACCGGATCGATGCCGAGTTTACTTAGTAGCCCAGCCGCAACCACGCTGTAGGGTCGCGGGCTGTCAATCCCCAGCGTTCCCCCATTAATTAGCTCCATTCGGCCACCAAGCTCGAACTCGTTACGCTTTGCGTGCCCGCCAAAGTCATCGTGATTGTCAAGGATGAGAATGCGCGCTGACGCCTTGCGTTGCCGATAAAAATAGGCTGCCGATAGACCACTGATGCCGCCGCCAACAATCACTAGGTCATAAGTCTCGGCCTGCCGCGGTGCCGGGAGCGGCAGATTGCCGTGACGGAGATTATGTGCCAGCTCAAATGACCCGAGATGGCTACCCCGGAGCCCGGTTAAACTTGGGGGATAGTAGACGGGGTGAGCGTGCGTTGTCCCGCGAGCTAAGACTTCCGACACACTGCCGGCCAGCATTCCACTGGCGATCGAGCCGATCCCAATTGCAAAGCCATTGAGGAAATCGCGACGCGTGATCTTCCGGTCCATTCCCAGTGCGCGATCGTTAGCCCGCATTGACTGACCTACTCGTGAACGTGTTCTTAGCGACATGCACAGGACCAAGTAGATTCTGCATCTCGTCAGCCAGGCGGGATATGTATCCAGAAACGACTGAGCCTGTTCGCATCGCCGCAATGACCAGCTGGTAGGCGGCGATTCAGTCTGGAGGAACTATAGCCATGCCGAAAAGCAATTAGCAGTTTCAGGATGGTCAAGTGCTAAATCTCCCACTGCCGCATGCGGGTTAGGTTAGCACAGTGGTGGCGATAAATCCTATCGTCCCGATCTCAAAGCACTGCCGTCTTCTGCTCCGCTTGCCGCCTGTCACGTCGGAGCACCTCACCAACCACTCTTCTTCGCTTTCGGTTCCTTCAGCTTCCGCAACATGCAACCTATCTCCCGGCAACTCCGCTTAAGCTGCGCCCCGCCGATAGTCGACCCCGGCAACCAGCTTGCGAATAAGCGGGATCAATTGGCTTCCATATTGCTCCGCGTCCTCAAGCGGCTCGTAACCGCGGATGAGGAGGCTGGTAGCACCGAGCTTGTAGTAGGCGAGGAGTGCCTCCGCCACGGTTTGTGGTGCGCCGACAAGTGCGGTCGAATTGCCACGCGCACCTGTCGCTTCGGCGAGCTTCATCCACAAGCAGGTATCGTGGACCTCAGCCGCCGCCGCAGCCGCGAGCAAACGCTGCGATCCGAGATTTTCGGGTTTCGGTGGGGTCACTCCGCCACGCCGTGCCTTAAGGCGCTCTAGGATGGTGTGCGCTCGGTCCCAAGCTTTGTCATCGGTCTCTGCCAGAATGGGGCGTGTCGATAGGCTGAAGCGGGGTGGAGTTTTCCCAGCAGCCTTAGCCACTCGACGGACCTGTTCCATAAACTCGGATGTTTGGCGCAACGGTTCGCCCCACAGCATGTAGTGGTCGACGTATGGCGCGAGCGCTTGGATCGCATTATTGGATCCGCCACCCCCGTATATGGGGATATGCGGGTTCTGCTTGCAGCGGATGTCGGAATAGGCTCCCAAGACACGGTAAAACTCGCCGGCATGGTCAAAGGGAGCCGTTGATGTCCAGGTGCGCTGCAGAAGGTCTATGTACTCGCTCACGCGACGATAGCGGCCCGCATGGTCGATAAAGTCG
>Ga0075425_100003746_pt1 | contig 15519 bp, 17 predicted proteins | sample SoiMethybrSBSTD4_FD_75300 | JGI IMG/M metagenome (GOLD analysis project Ga0075425, IMG submission 75300) | Bulk soil microbial communities from a Populus tree surrounding site in Tennessee, USA - Soil MetaG P. TD hybrid SBSTD4 | ecosystem: Environmental > Terrestrial > Soil > Tree plantation...
GCGACGTTGGTGAGCATGCACATGCCGCTGAGCCCCAGATCCAGAATCGCGCGGTCGAGCTCCTTGAGAGCGGCCTTGGTGTCGATCAGCGGCAGCATCGCGAGCCCCTGAAAATGCTTCGGGTGCTTCTTCACGCACAGCGCGAGCCCGTCGTTGATGATGCGGCTCATCTCGGCGCTCTCTTCCGGCGAAAAGCGGTCGACGCCGGGATGCGGCGTCGAGAGCACCTGCATGTCGACGCGATGCTCCTGGATCGTGCCGACGCGGAGATCGATGTCGAAGAACTCCGGCGTCACCGGCCCGGCCTTGGCGCCCATGCTTACGATGATCTTCTCGCCCTTGGCGGTGGTCTCGATGCGCACATCGCCGGTTGAGGCTTCCAGCTTTTTCAAATACGCTTCGGGATAAATATGGCAGTGAAAGTCGATGTTCATGGTGACTCCTTAAATGCATCGGAGATATCCTTCACTTCGTTCAGGATGACAGAAAAACTATTCGTCGTATTCTGATTGTCACTGTGAGCGTAGCGAAAAATCTCTCCTAATCTCCTTTCTCGTCCGACTTCGCGAGTAACGCCCTGACGCGCGCGACAACTTCGCTCTTGTCGTACGCGGCGAAGCGGTTCGCCATCAGCATGAACGGGTCGCCCGCGAAAAATCTCTCGTACAACACTTGCCGCCCCGCGAAAGAGCTGCACGCCAGGTCCCACGCGAGGCGGAAGAGCCGCACGCGCTCTTTGCCCATCAGCGTCGCCGATTGGTAGTAGCGCTCGATGTCCTTCTCGATATCCGGCGATTTCAAATCGCGCTCGGCCGGCGTCGCCATGAGGCCGCTCGAGCCGATCAGCTGCAGAATCTCGATCAGGCGCGGATAGATTTTCGGAAAATAATTCCGCGCGGTCGAGAGGATCTCGGGGTTCGGATGGACGAAGCCGCGCGCGTCGGTGATCGCGTCGACTTCCGCCGCCCGGAGATACGCGCGCTCGGTCTCGACCGCGTCGACGATCTCGCCCAGCATCTGCTGGTACTGCGGCATGCCGGCGCGGCCGATCGCCTCGGCGATGAGCGTCGCGACGCCGAGGACGAATTCGGCCTTGGCGAGATTTTTGGTCGTGAACTGGTGGATGCCGTGGATGAACGCGGGCGTCTCGCGGAACAGCCGGTTACAGAGGACGATGTCGCCTTTGAGAAATACGCGCTCCCACGGCACGACGACGTCGTCGAAGACGGCGACGGTGTCCATCTCCTCGAAGCGCGCAGTGAGCGGATAGTCGCCCGTCGTGCCGCCGATGTCGAAGCTCTCGCGGCACATGAACTTAAGTCCCGGCGTCGCCATCGGCACGGCGAAGGCAAACGCGAAGCGCGGCGCGTCGCTCTGCTGCGTGCGCGACGGCGAGGGGAAGACGTGCAATTCGTCGGCGTAGGGCGCGAGCGTCGCCAGCATGCGCGCGCCGGATACGACCAGGCCTTTCTCGCTCTCGCCCGCGATGTGAAGCGGCACAGTCGGATCGGCCTGCTCGGATTGGCTGAGCGCGCGATTGATCTGCGGATCGACGAATGTGTGCGTCGCGCAGAGGTCGCGCTCGCGGCAGTATTCGTAATATTCCACGATGCGCCCGGCGTACTCGGGCCCGTTGCGCCCGAAATAGTCCGCCGACGACGCGGAGCCGGCCAGGATCGCGTTCAGATAATCCGGCGTGCGCCCGAGCATGCCGCCGCTGAAATCCGCCCAGAGTTTGAACATCACGCGGCGGCGGACGAGATCGTCGACGCTGCGGGGCTGGATGAAGGCGAGGCTCACCGGGTCGCCGGTTTTGGGCGACGGATAGGTGAGCTTGGCTTCTAGTTTGGTATCGCGCTGGAGGTCGTAGAGCCCGGCGAGTGTGCGCGCGGTGCGGCCGAGGATCGGATGGCCGACGACGTCTCGCACGCGCTCGCCGTCGAACCAGATCTCGCGCGCGTCGGCGAGGCCCGCGAGATATTCGGTTCCACTACGCGCGGCCATGCGCAGTATCTATCAGGGATGGGACGAAAAAGTCGAGGCGACCCGTTGGCGCCCGCCGCCTTCGGTAAATTCCTCTTCGTAATAAAGCCCGAGCGCTTCGAGCACCGGCGCGTCGTTGATCGAGAAGAGCACCGCGTCTTCTTTCGCCGAAGTGTTCGCGTGCTCGTGAACCGCCCACGACGGCTGCGCTATGATGCTCCCTTTATTCCACTGGAAACGCTGGCCGTCGATGATCGTCTCGCCCTCGCCCTGGACGACGTGATACACCGCGCTGCCTGTGTGGCGGTGCGCGCGCGTGCGTTCGCCGGGGCGCAGCATCTGCACCTTGCACGACATCGTCGGCATGACCGGCCCGCCGGTTTGCGGATGCTGGTATTCGAGGCAGATGCCGTCGTGCGGGCTGCCTTCCTGGGCGCGCAGGGCCTCGAGCGCTTCGCGCGTCTGCCGCCACGAATAGAGCAGCAGGGGAGAAGCCTTGGTTTTTTCTTTGACCCACGTCGGCGCGAGATGCGTGTGTCCGTGAAGCTGTTTCGACGAATTCGCCGGGCGCGTCGCGGGCACCTGCGCCTGCGAATAGAACTGAAAGAACATCGCGTCGAGCGAGGCGATCAGCGGGATGTCGAGGCCGTCCATCCAGATGATCGGCTTGTCGGTCTCGTTGCCGTGGTCGTGCCACGACCAGCTCGGCGTGAGAATCAGATCGCCCGGCTCCATGTAGACGCGCTCGCCGTCGACCGCGGTGTAGGCGCCGGAGCCCTCGATGATGAAGCGGATCGCCGTCGGCGTGTGGCGGTGTGCGCGCGCCACCTCGCCGGGCAGCAATAGCTGCACCGCAGCGATGAGATTGTTTGTCGTCGCCCAGCGACCGCCGAGGCCGGGATTGAATAATTGCAGCGCCCGGCGCTCTTCGCCCACCGGCACCATCTCGCCGGAGGCTTTGATGATCGGCTCGAGCTCGGACCACGGCCACATGTAGGGAATCGCCTTGGGCTGCGGGTTCGGCGTCATCTGGCTCGCCAGCTCCCAGAGGCCGTACATGTGGCTCGAGTGAATCCGCTCGTGAAATTTATCGCGCGCGGGCGACGGCTTCGGCTCTGCGCTCATCGGCATTCCTCCTTGGCGAAAAATAACTTATCACGCGGGCGGCGCGCCTGCCAAGCAAGGGAAATCGGTGTATGTGTGACGTGCCGGTGTCTTGATTTCCGCGACGGCAATCTAGAGAATCATCGCTGACGAGCGTCGACTTCGATTCGAAGGAGGTCAACCATGAAGGGCAACACGCAGGTACTCAAGGTGCTGAACGATGTGCTTCGGAAGGAGCTGACGGGCATCAACCAGTATTTTCTCCACGCGAAGATGTGCAAGAACTGGGGCTACGAAGTTCTTTACGACAACATCTGGAAGGAATCGATCGGCGAGATGAAGCACGCCGACGACGTCACCGAGCGCATTCTATTTCTGGAAGGCATCCCGAACATGGCGGGCTACGACAAGATCCTGATCGGCTCGACCGTTAAGCAGCAGCTCGAGAACGACCTCGCGCTCGAACACGCCGCGCTGGAAATTCTCAAACCCGGCATCAAGGCGTGCCTCGAAGCCGGCGACAACGTCACGCGCGAGCTTTTGGAGCACATCATGGTCGACGAGGAAGAGCACATCGACTGGATCGAGGCGCAGCTCCACAAGATCGAGGAAGTCGGCTACCAGAACTACCTGGCGCAGCAAATTTATAAGAAAAGCTGAGGGGCGGTTACTTGCTGAGCTGCAACAGCAGCTCGCAGAACGTCAGAAAGACGACCGGGCCGTAGACGGCCGCGGTCAGCGCCAGCGCCTTGATGCCCATCATGTGCAGCCGGTGGCGCATGGCGAAAATCAGGCAAAGCAGCGCGCAGGCGAGCGCTTTCCAGAAAAACAGCCCCCACCCGGCGCCCCAGGCGCTGATCGCGGCGTCGACGAGCGGATTGGCCTCGCGCACGCCGTAGTGCATCACCTCGTACGTCAGTACGCCGTCGAACACCTGAAACAGCAGATTCAGCCCGGTAAGGCCGATCCAGATCAGCGGCGGCAGTGGTGGTGTCATGACATCCCCCACTATCGCCGGCGCTGAGAACCGTCAAGAAGGGTGAAGTCCCGATTTTCGGGGTCGTTTGTGACCCCCTCACACAGGCTCGATTTCCAGATAAACGGTCTTCTCGCGGCGCAGCCGATGGAACATCGGCACGAAGACGCCGTGGAGCAGCGGATGTTTTCTATTGATTGCGCGGCTCGCGCGCTCGGTTTCGTCTCCGCTTAGAATCCGCGCGCGGGCGCGGAGCGCGGGACCGGTTGGCTTGCCGCGCGCCGTCGACGGCGCGACCTCGACGTCGGGATTGTTGCGGATGCGCTTCAGCTTCCACGCGCTCTCGTACGTGCGGACGTACGCGCGGCCGTTCTCGACGGCGATATTAACCGGTGTGCCGACGCCGCGCCCGTCGCGGCGGTAGGTCGTGAGAAGAACGGTCCTTTGATTCGCGAGTCGCTGGAGGTCGTCGGCGCTCATAATTGTTTCTCGCAGCCGCGGCTGAGAAGTGCAAGCATTGGCGTAGAGCCGTCGATTGACGCTCGCGCGCCGAGTTGATACGCCGGTGAGGACCGGCTTCTGATTTCATCGGAGGAAAGAGATGGCCATCAAGCTTTACGACGCGGTGCCCTCGTCCAACAGCGACCGCGTGAAAATCGCGCTCAACGAAAAAGGGCTCGCGTACGAGCGCGTCTCGCTCAACCTCGCGCGGCGCGACCAGAAAAAACCCGAGTTCCTCAAGCTCAATCCCTACGGCAAGGTGCCGGTGATCGACGACGGCGGCAAAATACTTTTCGAGTCGTGCATCATCAACGAGTACCTCGACGAAAAATATCCCAACCCGCCGCTCATGCCGAAAGACCCGTTTCTCCGCGCGCGCGGGCGCATCCTCGTCGACTACGGCATGAATCATCTGCACGTGACCTACTTCGCGCTGCGGGATGAGTTCTTCTTCAAAAAAGAAGGGGAGCGCGACCAGAAGCTGATCGCGGAGAAGCAGCGCGAGCTGAGAAGCATGCTCGGCTACCTCGAAGAGGCGCTCGGCGACAAGGAATATTTTTTAGGCGAGTTCAGCCTGACCGACGTCGATCTTTGGCCGCGCTTCGGCCGGCTCGAAGACTACGGCGCGCTGCCGTCGCCCGAGCTGCCGCGCTTAGGCGGCTGGATTCAGCGCATGAAAGCGCGCGCGTCGATCAAGGCGCTGGTCGGACAGAAGCCGGCGGGGTAGTCGGCCGGCCCGTGGAAACCTTCCTAGGCATCGTTTCGGTCGTGTGCGTTGTGATCGTTCTCGCCGGCGTGTTGCGATTTCGTCGGGTGCTCAGGAGAATGAAAGAGTCGGAGCGGGATTTGCGGGATCTGTATAAGTGAAAGTCAGCGCGTTGTCTCCGCGGCTTGTCTCGACGACTCATAAACCTTATTTCCGCTCGCGCTGTAGTGATAGGTTCCGCCTCGTGAGCCAACATAAAGGCTTTTTTCCGTCGGCGTAGTCCTGCTTAGTTGGATATCGGGCTGCGGAGCGGTCGAGCTTGCGGCCCGCTTCGCCTCGGTATTCCAAAGACCGAGATTTTTACTCCTGGCTTGACGCTCCAGGGCTCTAAACTCGTCCGCATATCTGAATGGAAATTTCGTGTACGCGTGGCCGTAGCCCTGGCTGATAATCTCGGCGTTTAGAAGCTTGTCGTCGAGGAAAACATACACCAGGGTCCTGCCGAATCTATCTTTGTGACCCACGGCCGTGTTCGCTTCATCGTACTCGATCCGCACTTTCTTTCCCTCCACCATCCGCATGGTGAAATTCGCGGCTTCCACGCCGAAATATTGAACCGGCTTTCGCGGGTCTTTCGTCTCGGGCGTATCGACCCCGATGAGCCGGACCCTCTCGCGGTTATCCAACACGAGCGTGTCGCCGTCGACAACCCGGGCCACAATGCGAAAATAATCGGCGTCCGCATGCGACGCGACAGCGCAGAAGAAGAGTAAAACCGCGGCGGTGATAAATGCTTTGGGCGAGAAGAACTTTATTTTCATCATGACAGGATGGCAGCAATGGCTGTGCCACTGCGGCAACCTGCTGAAAATGCACAGATGCGAGACCGGTCATGGGACAAATTTTGTCAGAGTGGTGCGCGTTCTCGGACTGCAACGCGGAGATGAACTGTAAGATGTGAAAATAAAGTCGAGGAAAATAGTCGCGGCGTCAGTGAGATGAGATGCGGGAGGGTCGTTTTTATGGGCGGTTGAATGACACGAAGGGCGTCAGTTTAGGCGCATGCGACTGCTGTGCTTCTAATACGCTCCGCCTTCGGAACAAAGCCCTGTTCATCGGGACATTTGCCTTCGAATAGGCGCCCGTCCGGTTTACAGTTCGCGGACCAGCTCCAAACGTCTATTGCATCTCCGGCATAGGTTTGCTCGTTCAACCAGGACGTGAACTCGTCGAAGTCCTCGAACACCAGGCGTTCTGGAGCCCGGGCCCCATGATAAAACCAATGCTCAACTATGACTGGGCCTTCCTTGTCGAGCGTATGCTGGATCGCTTCGAGCTTTGCTGGCTCCGTTATCTTGCTTCCATCCGGCGTCCAGTTGTCGCCTTCAATACGAAACCGGCTCTTCATCTTTTTTGAAGCGAGTGAGAAGTCTATTACGGCTCCACGCCGAGATACGCGTTCCTCAAATACTGCAGCACCATGCGCTGCGCGTTGAAGAACGAGCCGTTGAGCGCGATGGCCGAGCGGCGGATCTGCGCGTAAGCGTCGGAGTTTTTGTAGAACATCGGCAGGATGACTTTTTCGAGCTTGTCGTAGAGCGAGGCGGCTTCGCCCGACGGATCGGCCGTGCCGTCGTCGCTGTCGCCGATCGACCAGCCGGTGATGCCCTCGACGTGCCCCTCGACCCACCAGCCGTCGAGCACGCTGAGACTCGGCACGCCGTTGAGCGCCGCCTTCATGCCGCTCGTACCGGACGCCTCCAGCGGGCGCTGCGGCGTGTTGAGCCAGAGATCGACGCCGGCGCAGAGCGAGCGCGCGAGATCGATGTCGTAGTTTTCCAGGTAGACGATACGCACGTCCTTCTCCAGGCGCGCGGCGAACTCGAAGATGCGGCGGATGATCGCCTTGCCCGTGTCGTCGTGCGGATGCGCCTTGCCGGAGTAGATCACCTGAAAGGGCCCGGCGTTGTGCGCGATTTTCTTGAGCCGCTCTAAATCCGTGAAGAGCAAATCGGCGCGCTTGTAGGCGGTCGCGCGGCGCGCGAAGCAGAGCGTCATGATTTTCTCATCGAGCGCGATGCCGGTGCGACTGGCGATGCGGGCGATCATCTCCTGCTTGGCCAGCATATGCGCATGGCTCACCTCGCCGAGCGGGATCTTGATCGCGTAGCGGAGATAAAAGTTATCGCGCCGCCACTGTGGGATGTAGCTGTCGTAAATCGCGCGGAACGGCGGCGACGTCCAGGTGAGCGCGTGAACGCCGTTGGTGATCGAGTCGATCGGGTAGAGCGGGAACATGTCGCGCGAGACTTCGCCGTGGCGCATCGCGACGCCGTTGATGAAGCGCGAGAAGCACATCGCGAGATAGGTCATGTTGAGGCGGTCGCCGGGCATGCAGCCAAGGGCCTTCAGCGCGGCGACGCGCTCGGCGCCGAGCACGATGCGCGCGAGGTCGTCGGGAAACTGGTCGTGACCGGCGGGCACCGGCGTGTGCGTCGTGAAGACACAGCGCTGGCGCACCGCCTCGCGGTCGTTTTCGGTGACGCCGGCCATGCCGTTGCCGTTCACGCGCCGCTCGAGGAGCGCGAGCGAGAGCAGCGCCGCGTGACCCTCGTTCATGTGATAGGTGCTCACCTGGTCGTACCCGAGCGCGCCCAGCATCGCGATCCCGCCCATCCCCAGAATCACCTCCTGGCACAGGCGGTGGCGCAGGTCGCCTTCGTAGAGATTATCGGTGAGCCTTCGCTCCCAGGCGCTGTTCTCCTCCACGTCGGTGTCGAGGAAATAAACCGGCACAGTGTGGCCGAAGACGCCGCGCACGACGAAGCGCCAGGCGCGTAGCTGCACCTGACGCCCTTCGATGGCGACCGTGGCCCGCTCGGGCAGCGGCTCCAGGACTTCCTCGAACGACCAGGCAGCCGGGCTCTCCAGCTGGTTGCCGGCAGGATCGAGCTTTTGGCGGAAATAGCCCTTTCGGTGGAGGAGGGTGACCCCGACCATCGGCAAGCCGAGGTCGGCCGCGGCGCGCAGGGTGTCACCGGCGAGAATGCCCAGGCCGCCGCTATAGGTCGGCATGGCGCTGTCCAGCCCGACCTCCATGGAAAAGTAAGCGATTACAGCCGAGGAGCGAAGTTCAGAAGGCAGCATTTAGTCTTTCGCGAGCCCGGGGGAGGGTTTATCGTGTACTTCCCCAAGCCCACGATACTCAGCAGGAAACATACCAATGCAACAATACCTCAAAAAGCCGCAATTTTCCATCGGATTTTTTCTAACGGGTGTTCGGCCGATGTCGTGATCGGGTAATTTGGAAACGAGGCGGGCGAAAAGTGATCACCTGACAGTCAGTTATGGACCGTTAGGCGTGGCACGAAAAGCAAAGTTAATGCGATTCGAGCAATGACCTGAGGTCACGATGTCTCAGGCAAACCGCACCGGAACCGGGCGATCACCCTTTGCGCGGATTTGGCGCGCTCCGAGATCGCGTCGATCTCCTCTCCGATCTTGCCTTCGGCGAGGCCGGCTTGAACCGAGAGCGGGTACGAGCGCTGTCCCCCGTCGGCTCCGGGAGCGCCGGCGAGTCCGCGCTCTTGCAGATCGCGGGCGAGCGTCGCCACGAGGTTTTCCGCCGCCGCCCGGGCGGTGGAAAAGAGGATCGAGACGATCTGGTTCCGGCCGAAGCGGTTCGAGATGCCGATGCTCCCAAGATGCCGATCGATGTGGACGGCGAGCGACTGGATGATCTCCTGCGCCGTAGTATGGCCGAGATTCGCCGCCAGACCGTCCATATCGTCGATGGTAAAGATCGCGACGGTGACCGTCTCCTCGGGCTTTTGCGCCGCCGCCTGTTGGTAGACCTTGTTGAAGGTCTTCTTCGAATAGAGGCCCGTGAGCTCGTCCTGGAAGTGCTCCAGGCTCTTCACGAATTCGTCCACCATCGGGTGCTTGAGCGCGTCGATCTGCTCGTACGGCCCCTGGAAGATGATCTGCCGCTCGTAGAGGACGAGGATGCGGTCGGAGATGAAGAAGACGTCGGGAATGTCGTGGCTGATCATGATCGTCGTGAAGCCGAACTTCTTCTGGTTGTGGACGATCATGCTGAAGATCGCGTTTTTGCGGATCGGGTCCTGACCGGTCGTCGGCTCGTCGAAAAGGACGATTTTCGGATCGGTGATGAGCGCGCGCGCGAGGGCGACGCGCTTCTGCATGCCGCCGGAGAGCTCCGACGGAAATTTGTGCGGCACTTCCGAGAGCTCGAGCTGATCGATGCGCTGCATGACCTTGTCCTCGATCTCCTTCGCGCTCATCTTGGTCGTCTGCTGGAGCGGCAGCGCGATGTTCTGAAAAACCGTCAGCGAATCGAACAGCGCGTTGTTCTGAAAGCAGTAACTGAACTGCCCGCGGAAGTCCTCGACCTCGCGGCGGCTCATCCGGTTGATCGGCTTGCCGCGAAAAAGAATCTCTCCGTCGGTGGGATCGAGCAGGCCGATCATGTGCTTCAGCAGCACGCTTTTTCCCGTGCCGCTCTTCCCGATGATAGTCGTCGTCTGGCCGTCGCGGATTGTGAGGCTAACGCGGTCGAGGATCGTCCGGCTGCCGAAGCTTTTGGTGACGTTTCTGAATTCGATCAGCGGCGCGTCCATGGTATTTTCCGAAAACTTGACAAAGACGAGGCTAGGTCTTGGGCTTGGCCTGCGCTTCGATTTCCGAGACGCGCTTCTCCAGCGTCTGGCTCTTGTGGTGCAGCGACTTCATGTCGCTCGCGAGCGCGGTCAACAAAGGATGCACCCAGGGCGGCAGCTCCTTGAGCATGTCCTTGAGCTCATCATAGCGGACGAGGAAAACCTTCACCTCGGTCTTGGCGCGCGCCGTCGCCGTCCGCGGCATGCCGAAGAGAAAGGCGACGTCGCCGAGAATGTACGGCGGCTCGATCTCGTTCAGCACGACTTCCCCGTCGGCGCCGCTGCGCGAGATCTCGACGACTCCCGACGTGAGAAATAGGAGGTCGCGCGATGCTTCGCCCTGGCGGATGATGATCTCGCCCGGTTTGTAGATGCGGCTGTCGACCAGCGCGGCGAGCTTCGCATGCGTGCGCAGCTCGATCTGCTTCGCGACGAGATCGGTCGAGAGCGTCCGGCTAAAGCCCGAGGGCAGCCTGGGCTCGTTCGCGTCGTCCTGCGGGGCCGGCGCGGCATTCAGACTATGACCGCAGGCGCCGCAATAATTCGGCGACCCCGCGAGTTCGGCATCGCAAACCGGGCATTTCATTGGTGGCGTCCTAGCGGAAGGCCACAATATCCCGTTTCGCCCGTACATACAATTCCGCCCGTTGCGCGGGACCGGCGACGCTGATAACATCGCGCCACTGCTTTTTGGACGAGTCGAAAAGCGACCGCGATCCTTTCCGGAAGTAGTCATTCGCCGATGGAAGTGAACCGCACGCAAGACACGATTTTCGCGCCGCTCGGCGGCCGCACGATCGCGATCGTCAACGACATGGGCGCCGCGGCGATCTTCTTCGCGCGCGCGTTCTGGCTGATCTTCCGGCCCAAACGGCTGCCAGCGATCCTCGAGCAGCTCGCGCACATCGGCGCGCGCACCATGGGGATCGTGTCGCTGATCGGTCTTTTCACCGGCATGGTATTGGCGCTTCAGGTCTATTACGCGCTCGCCAAGTTCGGCGCGCAGGGCGTGCTCGGCTCGGCCGTTGGGCTAGGCCTCATCCGCGAGCTCGGCCCGGTGATGACGGCGATCATGATCATCGCGCGCGCCGGCTCGTCGATGACCGCCGAGATCGGCATTCTCCGCATCTCGGAGCAGATCGACGCGCTGCAGACGATGCGCATCAACCCGCTCGGCTACATCGTCAGCCCGCGCATCGCCGCCGCGATCGTGAGCTTCCCGCTGCTGACGGCGCTGTTCGACACGCTCGGTATCGCCGGCGGCTATTTCACCGGCGTCGTGCTGCTCGGCGTCAACTCCGGCGAGTATCTCGATCAGCTTCAGGCAAGCGTCGTGACCAAAGACGTCATGGGCGGTTTTTTGAAGGCGTTCGTCTTCGCGATCATTGTCTCGACCATATGCAGCTTCCAGGGCTACTTCACGCATTTGCGCGCGGGCGTGCACGGCGCGAAGAGCGTCAGCATCTCGACCACGTCGGCGGTCGTGCTTTCGTGCGTGCTCGTGCTGGTGGTGGACTACGTGATAACGACATTCATGTTGTAGGCGACAGACGCGCAAGCGCTCGAGGCGGAGGTCCGCGTGATGAAAAAATATTCGATGGAGACTCTCGTCGGGATTTTTATGGTCGTCTGCATCCTCTGCGTCGGCTATCTGACGCTCAAGCTCGGCGACGTCTCGGTCCTGGGCGACACGACGTATCCGCTGTTCGCCAAATTTACTTCGGTCTCCGGACTCAAGATCGGGAGCCCGGTCGAGATGGTCGGCATGCAGATCGGCCGCGTCTCGGGCTTCTCGATGGATCAGAAGGACATGGTCGCAGTCGTCGAGCTGCGCATCGACAAAAGCGTGAAGGTTTACGACGACGCGGTCGCGTCGATCAAGTCGAACGGCCTCCTGGGCGACAAGTTCATCAAGATCGACGCCGGCGGCGCCGGCAAGCTCCTGCAGGCGAAGGGGACGATTACGGAGACCGAGCCGCCGGTGGATCTCATCGAGCTGATCAGCAAGTACGCTTTCGGCGACGTCGAGAAGAAGACTCCAAAAGATGCCAAGTAAACGCGAAACGAGGTGACCCCATGAAAAAGGTATTGATCGCGCTGCTGCTCGCGCTCGCGCTTCCGACGGTAGCGCGCGCCGACACGGCGCTCGAGACCACGAAGGCACGGGTCGGAGAAGTGCTCGCCGTGCTGCGCGATCCGGCGCTCAAGGCCGATTCGCAGAAGGAAGCGAAGAAAAAGAAGCTGCGCTCGATTTTCGACGGCATCTTCGATTACAACGAGATGTCGCGGGCGACGCTCTCGCGCAACTGGGAAAAGCTCACGCCGGCGCAGCAGAAAGAGTTCGTGGTGCTCTTCAAGACGCTTTTGGAGAACTTCTACGCCGAGACGATCCTATCGTTTAAAGACCAGCAGGTGACGTTCGGCAAGGAGCGGCCGCTCGGCGAGAACCGCTACGAGGTCGAGACGAAGGTCATCTCCGGCTCTACCGAGACGCCGATCAATTTCCGCCTGGTGCAGAAAGACGGCAAGTGGTCGGTGTACGATTTCTCCGTGGAGGGCATCGCCGTGGTCGCGAATTATCGCAGCCAGTTCGGCCGCATTCTGACAAAGGAAAGCCCGGAGGAGATGCTCGCGAGCCTGCGCAAGCAGGTCGCCGCGAAGTAAATATCGCGGCGCGATGGACATGGCGCCGATCGTAGGCTAAGAAACTTGAAATTATGAAGTTGCGCACCATCTTGCCGGCGGTTTTTTTCTTCATCGCCGCGGCGGCGCAGGCCTGGAGCGCCGCGGCCCCGAGCGCCTACGACCAGGCGCTAAATCTTCACCGGGCGGGAAAGTTCCAGGAGGCGATCGCCGCGTACGACAAGGCGATTCAGGCGGATCCGAAGTCGGCGAAAGCGTTCGTCGGCCGGGGCGAAGCGTACGCACGCTTGGGGCAGCCGGAGCGCGCGATCAAAGACTTCGATCAGGCGATTAAGCTGAGCCCTAAGCTCGCGGAGGGATATTATTACCGCGGCAACGTCTACAGCGACGGCAAGCAGCCGGAGCGCGCGATCAAGGACTACGACGAGGCGATCCGGCTGAACGCCAAATTCTCCGAGGCGTATAGACAGCGCGGCAGCGCTTACTACGCGCTCGGGCAGCTCGACAAGGCCACGCAGGATTTCTCCGACGCGATCCGTCTCGACCCCAAAGACGCCGGCGCTTACTACGAGCGCGGGCTCGCCGAGCGCCGCCTCGGCAAGGCCGACGCCGCAGTCAACGACTACACGATGGCGCTCAAGCTCAACCCGAATAACCCCGAGGTCTACAACAACCGCGCCAACGCGTATTACGTGCTGCGCAAATACGATCTGGCGCTCGCGGACTACGATGCGGCGCTGAAGCTCGATCCCAAGAACGCGCGCATCTACGCGAACCGCGGCCTCGCCAATCTCGGCGCGGGCAAGAACGACGACGCGGAGAAGGATTTCGCCAAGTCGTTCGAGCTCGACCCGACACTCAAGCAGAAGCTCGAAAACGATATCCGCACCAAAGGAATTGTGAAGTGAAGACGAGGATGTTGCACGCGGCGATCCTCGCGGGCCTGCTTTCCGCGGCCGCGGCGGTCGCTCTCGCGGCGAGCGCCGACGACGCGCTCAAAGAAGCGCAGCTCCTGCAGCAGGTCGGCAGCACGCAGGAGGCAATCCGCCAGTACGACAAGGCGATACAGGCGAACCCGAAGGCGGCCGAAGCCTTTCTCGGGCGCGCCAACGCCTACGCCGAGCTCGGCGAGGACGAGCGGGCGCTGAAGGATTACAACGAGGCAATCCGCCTCGCGCCGGAGAACGGCGAGGCCTACCGCGGGCGCGGCGACGCCTTCCGCCGGCTGGGCCAGAGCGAGCGGGCGCTGAAGGACTACGCCGCGGCGCTGCGCTCGACGCCGGAGGACGCCGACATCTACTTGAACCGCGGCACGGTTTACTACGCGATGAAGCAGTACCAGCCGGCGCTCAAAGACTACAGCGAGGCGATCCGACTGAACCCGGATTTCGCCGACGCGTATTACAACCGCGGCAACGCCTACATGGCGCTCGAGAACCCCTCCGGCGCGGTCGAGGACTACGACAAGGCGATTGCGCTCAATCCCGATTTCGCCGAGGCGTATTACAACCGCGGGAACGCGTACGCGAATCTCGCGCGGCACGATAAAGCGGTGGAGGATTACACGAAAGTTCTGGAGACTTTTCCGAAGGCGCCCGAGGTCTACTACAACCGCGGCTTGTCGCGCTTCCGCATGGGCGATCTCGACAAGTCCATCGAGGATTACAACGAGGCGATCCGTCTCGACCCGAAGGACCCGGAGGCGGTTTACAACCGCGGCCTCGCCTACGCGCAGCAGGGCAAGTACGACTACGCGGCGCGGGATTTCACGCAGGTCATCGTCATGTTGCCGAAGAACGCCGAGGCGTACGGCCAGCGCGGTCTCGCGCGGCTGCATCAAGGGCGCGCGAACGACGCCGACGCGGATCTAAAGAAGGCCTATCAGCTCGATCCAAACGTGAGGAAAAAGCTCCAGCCGCTCGTCGACGAGGCGAAGAAGACGGCCGGAAAACCCGAGGGAACTTCGAAGTAGCGCTTCAGCTCTTCCGGCCGAAGCGCGGCGCGATCAGGAGGAACTCGACGAAGCGGTCGCTGCCGCGCTTGCTGGCGTAAAAGCCCACTGCGCCGAGCGGCAGGAAGACCGTGGTCAAAAGCCACGCAGCCCACGAGAAGTCGTAGCCGAGCAGCGACGACAAGAACGGAACCGCGGCGATCTCGACGGCGACGCCGCTCATGAAGAACAAAAGCTTCCTCTTCCACTGGCTCGTCTGGGAGCGAATCGCCTCCGCGTTGCAGAGGCAGAGGAGGTATCCTTCGATGAGGGACGGCTCAAAATCTTCCATCTAGATCCTTTCGACGAACAAGCGGGGGAGCCTGCTGTGCGGTGATTACCGGGTGAGTGTAACGGAGGGGTCCGGTCAAGGCAAGGCGAAAAAGCGAAAAAAGAAAAAATGAGGGGTTTCCCTCATAGTCGATCCGCCTTAGCAGCCAACGGTCCTGTATGCTAAGAAGTCTCCCCGTGAAAAGACACGGTACTTCAATAACGTTTCATTTTTGGCGTTGCCTGTTTCGCGGCATGGCCCTCGCCGTCGGGGTAATTATCTGCTTGTCGCTCTCGGCATGTAATCGGGCCGGAATGAGGATTCCCGGCGCATCTTCGGATTTTCCCGAAACGCCGACGCGTTACACGGGCCAGAAGTCGTATCCTCTTAAATTGGTTGTGTTGCCGCCGGTCGATTTACGCTCGGATCATTATGGCGAGCGGGTGGCTGGCACGCGCTGGACCGCGTGTACGACCGACGCGTCTCTCGGCAGCGACGTGGTGCCGATTGTACGCAATCGGCTCGCCAAAGAGATCGCGGCCTCGAAACTCTTCCAGACTGTCAGTCAGGACGAACCGGTCGACGGTGACTTGGTCCTCCGTTCGGAGATCCATGCCTTCTGCTCGCAGGCTGTCGGTTTTCTTTATGTCCGAGTCGCCGGCATCG
>Ga0075425_100003747_pt1 | contig 15517 bp, 13 predicted proteins | sample SoiMethybrSBSTD4_FD_75300 | JGI IMG/M metagenome (GOLD analysis project Ga0075425, IMG submission 75300) | Bulk soil microbial communities from a Populus tree surrounding site in Tennessee, USA - Soil MetaG P. TD hybrid SBSTD4 | ecosystem: Environmental > Terrestrial > Soil > Tree plantation...
GAGCAGCTGGCCGTCTTTGTAAATCATTTCCTCCAAGAGCGTGTGACCGATGGCGTTCATCACGCCGCCTTCGTCTTGACCTTCGCATAAAACCGGATTGATCGCCTGGCCAACGTCGGCTAGAGAAACGTATTTGAGCAACTTGATCTGGCCCGTTTCTCGGTCCACTTCGACTTCCGCGCCGCCCCAGCTGATCTCCCAGAAATTGGTCGGTGAGCCGAGCGCCGCCTTCGGGCTCTTGATCGACTGATAAGCGCCCCGACCGACCAGCTCACCTGATTTTGACAGAAAAACTTTCTGCATCAGTTCAACGAAAGATAAACCCCGGTTTTTGCCCGCGACGATCTTGCCACCGGCGAGGGACACCTGCGCCGGTTTCACTTTGAGAATGCGCGCGGCATGCCGCAGCAATTGGCGCTTTAAGTCCTGCGCCGCGCGCTGGACCGAGAGTCCCATGACGACCGTAGAGCTGCTCGCGTTCGTATTGACGTCGTAGGGCGTCACGTCGGTGTCGAGTTGAGCGACCGTCACAACGTCGTACGGAATCGCCAATTCCTCGGCGACGATCTGGCTGAGCGCCGTGCGCGCGCCCTGGCCGACTTCCACCGTGCCGGTCAACAAAACAACGCTACCGTCGGCGTTCATCTTCACCGCGGCGGAAGAGACTTTGTAGGTGCCGCCGCCGTCTTTCATGCACACAGCGAGGCCGCGGCCGGTCGCCTTGCCCGACGCCGGCGTTTTCTTCTTCGCGCCCCAGCCAATCTCTTCCGCGGCCTGCATCAACCCGGCCTTGAGATCACAATCGACGGGCGTATCGCCAGGCGTGTAGAGCTCGCCCTTCTTGAGCAAATTCTTGAGGCGAAATTCCAACGGATCGAGGCCGAGCTTCTCGGCGATGATGTCCATCTGCGATTCGTAGGCCCAGGTCACCTGCAACGTGCCAAAGCCGCGGTAAGCGCCCGCCGGCACCGTGTTGGTGTAAACCGTGTACGCGTCGGTCTTCATGTGCGGCAAACGATACGGACCGAAGCAGCGGTAGCCAGCCTTCTGCGTCACCCGCGGGCCGGCGTCCGCGTAGGCGCCGGTTTCCATGTAAATCAGGCACTGGCGCGCCACGAGGTTGCCATCCTTCATGACACCGGTCTTGATCGTGACCCGCGCTGGATGCCGCGTGATGGTTTTGAAGCTTTCTTCGATGGTGTGCGCCAGACGCACCGGCCGTTTCGCTTTCCAGGACAATGCGGCTGCGAGCGGCTCGGTCTTGACCGCGAGTTTGCCACCGTAGCCGCCCCCCACATACGGAACGATGACGCGAATACGGTTGAGCGGCAGATGAAAGATATCGGCGAGGTGCTCGCGCAGAGTGAACGGTTCCTGGGTCCCGGCCCAGAGCGTCAACCGGTCGCCCTCGTGATGCGCCACGGTCGCATGCGGCTCCATCGAGAAATGTTGCACTCGCGGAAACGTGAAAACATCTTCAAAAACATGGTCGGCTTTTTTGAAGCCATCCTCCACGTTACCCTTGTTATAACTGAACCGGTAGCAGAGATTGGTGCCACTAAATTCGTTTGGGGCTTCATAGTGCTGCCCCATCAATTCGCCGCCGCTGACGTTCGCCTCATGCACAAGCGGCGCGTCCGGCGCGAGCGCTTCTTCTAAGCTTGTCACTGCCGGCAGTTCCTCGTAATCGACATCGATCAACGTAAGTGCCTGCTCCGCGGTTGCTTCATCTACGGCGGCTACGGCGGCGACGGGATCGCCGGCATAACGAACCTTATCGACGGCAACGATGGTTTGATCCTTGTATGCCGCGCCGAACATACGAAGCCGGGCCTGGTCCGCGCCAGTGATCACGGCGAACACGCCAGGCAGCTTCTCAGCCTTGGTCGCATCGACGCCCGCCAAGCGCGCGTGAGCATACGGACTACGAAGAATCCTGCCATGGATCATCCCCGGCAGCGTCACATCGACGGCGTAAATCGCCTTGCCACTGACCTTGTCATCACCGTCGGAGCGGGATTCCGCCCGCCCGACCACCTGATAAGCCTGCGACGACTTCATCCCTCAACCTCGTGGAACATAATTTCGTTGCACCCAATCCAATGCTTGCTCTCGGCTGGTGAGCTCGCCGCCGAGCTGTTGATCCTCCACTCGGCGCAAAATCTCGGCGAAAACAGGGCCCGGCACGAGCCCGAGCGCGATCAAATCCGTCCCACGTATCAGGGGCAGCGGGCGAATTTGAGCCTCGTTCAGCTCTGCCAAACGCTCCTTGCAGAACTGATAGTATTGCAAATCGCCGTTCGATGCCAAAGCGTCGATGCGCGCGAGTTCCAGCAGCTCGTCGATTCCCTCTTCCCGCAAAAATCGCTTCAAGGTGCTAAGGCGCATCTGCGGCGCTTGTACGTGCCGCAGATGGTTATGCACCAGGTAAGCGACGCGCTCCCAGGTTTCCCGGCTGCGCTTAAGCCGTTTCAGAATGTCCTCGGACATGGCAGCGCCGATTTCGGTGTGACCGTAGAATGTGATGCGATCGTTTTCTTGACGAACACAGACCGGCTTGGCGATGTCATGCAGTAAGCAGCCATAGGCGAGAGTTTCCGACGAAGACGGCACCAGATGGCTGAGGAGGAGCAAGGTGTGCGCGAATACGTCCCCTTCGGGATGATAATCGGGACTCTGCGGAGTTCCTTTGAGCGCGACGACTTCCGGCAGCAGCATTTGCAGTAACCCGCTTTCATCGAGAAGTTCAAAGCCGCGCCGCGCGCCGCCTTCGGTGAGGATGCGAGTCACCTCATCGCCGATCCTCTCCCAGGCAATCGTAGTGATACTGGGCGCGAGTTGCTGCACCGCTTTGAATGTCAGCGGATCGATGGTGAATCCCAGGCTCGCGGCAAAGCGCACCGCGCGAATCATGCGCAAGCGGTCTTCCTCGAATCTCGCCTGCGGCTCGCCGATGGCGCGGATCAGTCGCAGATCGAGATCGGCCCGACCCTGCACGAGGTCGATCACGTGATCGTCGAGCGGATTGTAAAGCATCCCGTTGACGGTGAAATCGCGGCGCAAAATATCCTCTTCCAGAGTGCCGTAGCGCACGTGGCTCGGCCGCCGGCCGTCGAGATAGGGACCGTCATGCCGAAACGTGGCCACTTCAAAAGGATCCCCGTCAACGATGACCAAAATGACGCCGAACTGCGCCCCCACAGGGATCGTCTGCGGAAACAGCTGTTGAACCTCGTCCGGCCGGGCATTGGTCGCGATGTCATAGTCCTGCGGAATTTTTTGCAGCAGCATGTCGCGCACACAGCCGCCCGCAAAGAAAGCTTCATAGCCTTCTTGGCGTAGCCGTTGAACCACGAAAATAGCTTTCTCTCGCGCTGACACGCGCTGACCCTCGTGCGCCCGATGAACGTTAGAATCCGGCGGAACCGCGATTAGAGCGAATGGCTGGCGGCCGTTGCGGGAATCAGCTCCCGTACTTTGCCTTGAAGCTCTTGAAACGTGAAAGGTTTGACGATGTAGCCGTTGCAGCCGGCGTCAATACAGCTCTTCAAATCGGTGTCGCGAAAAAGCGCAGTCGCGGCCAAAATCGGAATATCTTTGGTCTCGCCATTGGCGCGAAGTTCGCGCGTCGCTTGCCAGCCGTCCATTCCCGGCATCATGATGTCCATGATGATCAACTTAGGTTTCTCGCTGAGCGCCTTTTCGACTCCATCCCTACCGCGCTTCGCAGCGATCGGCATATAACCCATCAGCTCGAACTGCCAAATGAGCAGTTCTCGCATATCGGCATGGTCTTCGATAATCAACACCTTCTGCATATATCCCCGCTCGGCGAACTCTCTCTCCATCGCACGAAACGAAATGGCCCACTATGCCGAGCAGGCTATCGACTGTCAAGCAATGATATGCGGCACACGGCGTCACGATCAAAGCGCGCATGCGGTTGACGGTTACCTCAGCCGATGATTGCCTCATTTTTCCGCGATCTTCTTCAGGTTTCCTACAATGACCGTAATCAAGGTTTCAGGACGCAGGTATTGTTTCGCGACGCGCAAAACCTCTTCGCGATTGACGCTGCGGATCAAATTCGGATAGCGGTCCGGATAATCGAGCCCGAGCTTGAAATATTCCACCTGAGCAAGAAAGCTCGCCACCTTGCGGTTGGTATCGAAACGAAGCGGAAAGCTGCCGATCAGATAATCTTTGGCGTCGTTCAACTCCTGTTCGCTGACCGGTTCCTCGCGGATGCGTCGGATTTCGTCAGTAGCGATACGGATCGCTTCCATCGCGGTTTCATTTTTGGTCTGCATGACGAATTCGAACGTGCCGTGGCTTTTTTCCGCGGCAAAAAAACTATAGACCGAATAAGCGAGCCCTCGTTCATTACGAATCGAATCCATGGCGCGAGAGGAAAACCCGCCCCCGCCCAAAACGTAATTCATGACCTGGATGGCGTAATAATCGGCGTTATCCCTGGGTACCCCGGTCTGCCCCATCACGATGTTTGCCTGGGTCAGCTCCTTGTTTACGCGGACGAGGTTCGAAGGCCCGATTTTCGCCGGCTTGGTCGGCGCCGCGCTCGGCTCACCCTTGGCCCAGCTCCGCAGCGCCGTATTGAGCAGTGATGCGATTTCCTGCTCGGAAACATCACCGACGACCGCGATGATCGAGCGGTTGGGACGATAGTAGCGGGTGAAAAAATCCTGCAGGTTTTTTTGTTGCAGCGCTTTGACGGTTGCTTCGCTGCCTTCCACCGGACGGCCGTACGGACTCTGCGGATACAATGCCGCAGCAAACGCCTTTCCCGCCACAGCACCGGGATTTTCTTCAGTGGCTCTGATGGATGCGATGATCGCCTGTTTTTGCCGGTCGATCTCGGATTGAGGAAAGGTCGGTTGAGTGAGCACATCGGCCAATAGCTCGAGCCCTGTCCCTAGATCTTTCTTGAGCACCGTCATGCTCAAGCTTGCCGTATCCTGGCCGCAGGCCGTTTCTAGACTTGCGCCGATGAAATCCAGGGTCTCGTTGATTTGGACCGCGGTTCGCCGCTTGGTTCCGTAGGTCAACAGCTTTGCCGTCAAATTGGCCAAACCGGCCTGCGGCGCGCTCTCATGAGCGGACCCCGCGTCCGCCAATAGCTCTATGGATACCATGGGTAAGGTGCGCTGCTCCGAGGTCAACAACACCATACCATTGCTGAGGACCGTGCGTTTGGGCGTCATTCCCGCCTCGCTCAAAGTTGCTCCAGAGAAAAAAGCCAAACACGCCAACAGCCGGAACAACAACCAGCTCATTGCTCTTTTGTTGGAATCAGCGTGCCGACGGTCCGCCGGTCGGCATCGAGATATTGCCGTGCGACCCGGCGAATATCCTCGCGCGTCACTTTTCGGATCCCGTCAAGATAGGAGTCCAGTTGGCGCCAACCACCGGTGATTTCGTAATAGCCGATTTTCAAACCCTGCCCGAAGATGGAATCCTGGTCGAAGATAAAAGCCGCTTCGATTTGGTTTTTGGCCTTTTGTAGTTCGCGCTCCGTGATCGGCTCTGATGTGAGCTTCTCCAAGGAGCCGTAAATCTCCCGTTCCACGTTCGCCGGCTGAATTCCCGGCAGAAGCTGGGCAGTAATGGAGAACCCCATCGGATCAACGGACACGCGGCTATAATCCGCGTCCACGCCGCGCACGAGCCGTTTTTCATAGACTAGCTCGTGATAAAGCCGAGAGCTCCGCCCGCCGGCGAGCACGACCGAGAGTAAGTCGAGTGCAAAGCTGTCGGCGCTTTGCAGATTGGGCGCGTGATAGAACAGAAAAACAAATGGCAGTTCGGCTTCTTTTTTGAGAATGACCCGGCGCTCGCCCTGTTGCTCCGGTTCTTGTACGGTCACTTTCGGCGCTTCAGCGTTGCGCGGAATTTTTCCGAACGCGGTGTGGATCTTCGGCAAGATCGCATCGGTCGAAAAATCGCCCACCACGACGATGAATGCGTTGTTGGGCGCATAGTAGAGTTTGTAGAAATCGACGAGATCCTGTCGGGTCAGTTTCTGGATGTCCTCCATCCAACCGACCACGGGACGACGGTAGGGATGAATCATGAATGCGACGGCGCTCGTGACTTCGCTCAACGCCGAGGCTGGATTGTCATCGGTGCGGAGTCGCCGCTCCTCTTGAATCACCTTTTTTTCCGGCTCGAAATACTGCTCGCCCAACAGCGCGTTGGCCATCCGGTCCGCCTCGAGATCGAGCTCGATGCCGATTTTCTCCCGGCTCATGGTCGCGAAATAGACGGTCATATCGGTGGAGGTGAACGCGTTCGAGCGCCCGCCGTTTTTGGCAATAATCCGTGAATACTCCTCCGGCCCGGTGCTCGGAGTGCCCTTGAACATCATATGTTCGAGAAAGTGGGCAAGGCCGCTCTTGCCGTCCTTTTCATTACGCGCGCCGACGCGATACCAGACCTGAAAAGTGACTGCCGGACTTTTGTGATCCTCCAGCAGCAAAACTTTTAAGCCATTATCAAGAATGAATTCTTGAACTTGTGCGGCGTGCAGATTTGACAGAGCAACCCCAAAGAAGAAAATCGTTAGAGCGCAGCACACTCCAGGCTGCCGAAACATAAGTCAACTTAAAGGATGTACGACCAAAGTCAAGGCGGACTCGGCGCAATTACCAACCGAGCGGTGCGCAATGGTGAAGGTTGAGCTGAAAGTATTGTCGAAGAGCCGTTTCCCGACTTCAGAGAAACAACCGAGCGTAGGTTTCGATACCGAGGCCAAACAATACCAGAGCCAAGCCGCGTATGAACGCTTTTAATGCCGGCTCTTCCGATTCGCGGCCCACGGTTCTGAGCATGGCGATTTGTTGTGTTTCGCTCTGAGTCCCCATGAGATTGAGCGAGCTTTTCATCCAGATCGCGCCGACTAAGCCGATAACGAATCCGAACGTTTCCAGGTCCAAACGGACAACTCCTTTACGATTTTTGCGAAGCGATTGTGCTGAGATCAGCGGGGGAATTTGTACTCGACAGGTGAGTGAGTTCTCCCGAGTGCTGTTCCCAATGCCGTCCGTCAAACGGAACAATTTTGAAATCGTTGGCACTGACGTCGAGACAACGCACGTTAACGCTATAGCCGTCCGGATTCGAACGCGGAATATAGAATGATTTGATGCCGCAAATCCTGCAAAACAAGTGTTTTGCGACTCCGGTATTGAACTGGTACTCGACGAGAAACTCGGCGCCCTGATGCAAAGTAAATTGAGGTTTCGGAACGATCAGATGGAGAAATCCGCTCTTGCTACAAATGGAGCAGTTGCATTCGATAGCTTCGATTGCGGCGGCTGCTAGAACGGCAAACTGGACCCTGCCGCAATGACAGCCGCCTGCATATTCGATCAATGAATCCTGCTCAGCCACAGAGTACTTGAGCTACGCAGCGGATTCCATTTGCGCAGTATAGCTCCCGCTCCGCGCGGCACTGTTCATTTTCGCGCGGTGATAGAATATGCGCTGCGCCGTGGCGACGTTGCCCGCCTCGCCCTTCCACGCTTTCAAAGCCGGATCCTGCAGGGCGCGCGCATAGGAGAAACTCACCTGCCAGGGATGGGGACCGAGCTTATTCATTGCGTTGAGATGCTCTGTGGCGCTCACCGCGCTCTGGCCGCCTGACAAAAACGCGATGCCGGGAACCGCCGCCGGCACGGTACGCTTCAAACATTGGATTGTGCGCTCGGCGACCTCCTCCACGCCCGCTTGCCGCGCATTGTCTTTTCCGGAAACTACCATGCTTGGCTTTAAGATCATGCCCTCGAGACGCACACGCTGTAAGAAGAGCTCTGTAAAGGTAATCTTCAGAGTTTGTTCGGTGACTTCCTGACATCGTTCGATCGTATGGTTGCCATCGAGCAGGACTTCCGGCTCGACAATCGGCACGATTCCAGCCTCTTGGCAAAGCGAGGCATAACGCCCTAACGCGTGCGCGTTCGCTTGCAGACAGGTATAAGTCGGGATCCCTTCGCCGATCGCAATGACGGCTCGCCACTTGGCGAATTTGCCGCCGAGCTCCTTGTACTCTTTCAATCGTCCGCGCAATCCATCCAGCCCTTCGGTGACGACCTCGCCAGGAAATCCGGGAATATCAACGGGACCTTTGTCGACCTTGATGCCGGGAATGATGCCCTTTTTCGCGAGCAGTTGCGGGAACGGGGTACCATCGCTCGCCGCCGTGCGAATCGTTTCATCGAACAAAATGACACCGCTGATCGCTTCCTCGACGCCCTTGGTGGCAAAGAGCATTTCACGGTAGGCCCGGCGGTTGCTCTCGTTGGACTCGATTTTGATGCTGTCGAATCTTCTTTTGATCGTACCCATGCTCTCGTCCGCAGCGAGTATCCCTTTGCCTTTAGCGACCATCGCCTGAGCGACGCTTTCGAGTGCTTGATTCGACATGGGTTCAGTCCTCCTTATCAGTTGAACGGCCTCATTTTACATGGCGATCTGGTCTTCGCAAGTCATGGTGCGGCTGCATTGTCTGTGTTCCAACGCTTTGATAAGGGTTGGACATTGTGTTGGATTTAGTGATCCACTGGTTCATCAGCACCGCAAGCTTGATGATCGTGGCGTTTCTTTTTCCAGGCATCCAGCTACAAGGATTTGGCACGGCCTTGATTGCGCCGATCGTCATCGGCTTGGTCAACGCAACTGTGGGACTCCTGGTCAAGCTGTTGACTCTGCCTCTTACTGTCCTCACGCTGGGAATTTTTTGGCTCGTGATCAACGCTTTGATGCTGCAACTGGCAGCCGCTCTGGTGCCGGGATTTTTCATCGCCGGATTTTGGTCGGCTTTTTTCGGCGCGATCGTGCTGAGCATCGTGAGCAGCATTCTCAGTCTGTTGATTCGCTGAGTTCTTCAGTTGTTTCAATAAATGATCGAAGGCAAAAAAGTGCCCGCCGGCTCATTGTAAAGTCCCATGCTCATGAGTGTCATTGGCTGCTTGATGCGCAGTCCTTTCTCTAAGCACCAGCGGAGTAGCTCGCTGTTGCGCGTCGGCACCATGAACCCGGGGCCAGGAAACGTTTGCGCGGCTCCGATCAGCGCCTTCAGATCTTCATTACTCTCGCCCACCGCATGACCAAAGAAACCGATCATGGTTGTGTAACCGGTGATCCGACCGTGGTGCTCGACCAAGCTTGCAGTTCCGTGTTTGACCGCGTCGAGAAGCTCAGATGCGCGGTTGTGACCATGGACTCTGACGCACAGATGATTGCAGGCTTCGACATCGCTTTCGTTTGCCGGGCGCACTCGGTAACCGAAAATTTCAGTCCGGATCGGCGAACCCTGTAGGTTTGACAGCGGCTCGCGCGCGTCAAACCCGAGTTTTGTGTAGAGCGAGAGCGAGCGGTTGTGATAAGCCGATTGCAGTAGCCTCACTCCGACGAAACCACGCTCGTGCGCCCGCCGCAAAACATTCTCCATCAACTGTCTTCCAATCGCTGAATTCTGTACTCCCGGCTCCACCGTGATCGGCCCAACACCTGCAATGACGCCATTTTCCCAGAGAAAATTGCTGCCGACGATGTGGTCATCCGTTTCCGCCACGACCGAGTAGACATCCTCACGCCCGAGCAATTCAGATAACAATCCCAAGGCCGTTTCACGATCGGAAAAATCATGCGGAAAGTTATGCCGATCTGCGATCGCCTTGAACGCTTCATAGCAGATCGATGCGCAGATCTCGGCGTCCCCGCGTTTGCCTTGACGAAAATTGATGTTCATTGAGATCCCAAAGTTTCTTCAGAATGAATCAGAAAAATTTCCACCCCGCTAACCCGCGGGTACAACACATCATAACCGACCGGCATCGATTTTAAAGGATCTCGACACAAGCGAGAAAATTTTGACGAACCTGAAGCAGTTCGCCGCTCGATTTGCTAAGATCGTGCGCACCAACGCAGACTGAGCGCATCAGGACTAACACGCTTCCGGATTGAACCGATCTAAGCATTCCAGTGATAAAGAGCAGACCTCGACATTTCAAGGAGCCTCGATGAATCGCACGAAGACACCGCGTCACACGCACGAAGGCTCTGCGAAATGATCCATCATCCTGACGCGCAGAAATCACAGCCGCGGCGTCTCTTTTACGGCTGGTATATGGTCGCGGCGAGTGTCCTCGCGAACACGCTCTTCTCCGCTGCCTATTTCCAGGGCTTCGGAGTTCTGATCCTCCCGATCGAACGAGCTTTCGGCTGGGATCGGTGGGTCATTTCCGCGGCCATGTCGCTGCGCCAGTTGGAATCCGGCATTGTCAGTCCCGCTGTCGGATTTCTACTCGACCGCGTCAGCGCCCGTAAATTGATTTTCTGGAGCGCGGTTGTCGCCGGAGCCGGCTTTCTCGGCCTTGGCTTCACCGCCGGCATTGCCACCTTTTTTCTTTTCTTTGTGATCATCTCGCTGGGTGCGTCCGGTATCAGTCACGCCGTCACCTGGCCGGTGATTATCTCGCGTTGGTTTCGGCGCAAGCGCGGTCTGGCAACCGGACTGGCGGTGACCGGTCCGATTTTCGGCTCGCCGCTCGTGATATTGAACACACATATCGAGGCGGCATACGGATGGCGCGTCGTGCTGTTCGTTTACGGCGCCTTGGTTTTACTTGGTGTCACTCTACTCAGCATGATCGTGCGCGATCGCCCCGAGCCTTACGGCTTGCGACCCGATGGCGACCCGCCGGAGGATCGGCCTGCGGAAAACTACGCTGGTCCATCGCCACACCGAATCGATGCCGGTCTGACGTTCCGCGCCGTACTTCGCACCAAGGAATTCTGGCTCTTCACGAGCTATTTGTCCGGCACGTTCGCGATAAACTCCGCCGTCCAAGGCCACATGATTCCCTATTTCCAGCAAGACATCGGGCTAAGCGCCGCTTGGGCGGCCGTGGTCATGTCGATGGTCTTCATCATCAGCGGTATTGGACGCATCGGCGGCGGTTATCTGCTCGATCGCGTCGATTATCGCTTCGTACTCGCCATCGTCGCCGCGATGATGGGGTTTGGCCTTTTGTATCTGCAAGTCTTGGGCGCCAAATCGGTTCCAGAAACGGTGCCGTTCGCGCTGTTGTTCGGCGTCAGCTTCGGTTGCCTTGTTCCGATGCGTGGAACCGTGGGAAGTATTATGTTCGGCACCCGAGCGATCGGAAAAGTATTAGGGCTTTTGCAAGGAGGACCGATCGCCGCCGGAGTCGTCGGTCCGATGGTGATGGGCATGATCTTCGACCTGCACGGCAATTACTCCGCCGCCATTTGGGGACTCATCGTGACCAGCGCATTCATGATCCCGCTGTCCCTAGCCATGGCGTCGCCGGCGGAGTTAGCGCTGCGTATAGAGCAACAAATGAATAAAGTAGGAGACTGAGTAAAGACCAGTTATGCGCGTCTTTACTCGTCGTCTTCATCGGCATCATCTTCTTCCGGTCCGATAGCGAAGGTATTTTTGTCTCCGGTGGGCCGCCGGTCTTCAATCTCATTCGAAGAAATGCCACTGAGGACTTCTGCCAGATCCTCCATCACATCAGCGGTGTCGCGGTAAGCGGAATGAGACTCAATCAATGTACTGCAATCAATCTGAAACGCATTCCTGGGTAATCGGCTAGGTCGTTCCGCGCCGGCGAGGCCTAGACGGCCATCGCGGTTAACAACTTGCGAAATGCTCAGAATGGGATCTTTGTAGGAAAAATATGATGTCAAACGATTCGCTTCACCGACCGCGATTTTTCCGTCTTCTCCCTTCTCGAGAACTTCATTGCTCACATCGGCGGCAAAAAAAGTCATCTCATCGACGAGAAAACGACCCGGTACGACTTCTTCGATAGCATCGATACGCGAATAAGCGGCTAAGGCGCGAATGAGCAGATGCGCGCCCATGCTGTGGGTATTGATGTGAAATTTGTTTTCGCCCAGCAACGGACGAAAAGCCAGGACAAAATTTAGAAAGCCGAACGCGGCATACTCGACCTGCGCCACGTCACCGAAATACTGGAACCACTCGCCGTAGCTGGGCCAGGTAAATCCCATGGTATTACCTTTATATCCAACCGCGCGAATTCTTCGATCGAAATCAAGATACGCAGCGGTCACCTCATCGAAATCATTGTTGAACCCGTGTACGAGGAGCAGCATGTCCTTATCGACTGGGATATCCTCTAGCGTTTTCTCCTGAGCGTCCTTACCGTCGGATGACTTGAAAAATTCGTACACCGCGTACTGACCCTTCAGCATTCGTTCGTGCCCCAAGCTCTTATCGGGATTGCGTTTGCGCGTGCTGATAAGAAACATGCGACTCCCGCCAGTTTATTGCGCCCACGGACGCGTTAGAACTTAGACCAGTGCCATCCTGCTCAGATCCCGTAAAAGCGCGCGGTGTTATCGATGAGCAGCTTGCGCTTGCTCTCGTCCGTAATATCTCTTCTCTTCAGAAAGACATCGACCGCGCCGTAAAGCCTGTCTCCGTGTGGAATGTCCGAGCCGTAAGCCCAGCACTCATCGCCGAACTCTTCGATGGCGAACGGCAGCAGTTTTTCATCGACCTCGAAGCCGAAATAAACCTGCCCGCGCTCGATGTATTCTTTGGGCAAATGTTTGCCGGTGTAACCGCGGTGAAAATCAACTCCCGCCCGAGCGCCGGGAAAACCGCTGTATTCTTCGATCCGCTCCACCAACGCCGGCACCCAGGAACAACCCGCTTCGAGAAATGCAATCCGCAAATTCGGATAACGGTCGGCGATCCCTTTCGAGATCACACGGTGAAACGCAAACTGTACGGTGAGCCAGAAAGAAATCGCGGTCTTGTCGTGATGCGTGTCGTTGACCTGACCAAGGGCGCGAAAACTGTGGCCCGTGTGCACCGCCACCGGAAGACCGGCATCGTTGGCTGCGGCCCAAATCGGCTCCATCGGCGGATCGTCGATGCGCACATCTCCGGTCACGCCAAGCAGCATTACGGCTACTGCGCCGCGCTCCTTGCCGCGCTCGATTTCACGAACTGAAGCCTGCGAATCGACGGGATCGATCACGACCACCCACTTCAGCCGCTCTGGAGCTTCACTAGTGAGATCGGCGATCCAGCTATTGTAGGCGCGCATCATCGCCACCGCTAAGGCTCGATCGTAAGTGATCGGATAAGAGAGAAACATCGTGGGATAAATCACTTGAACTTCGGTATGTTCGCGATCCAGTTGTTCTAAGCGAGCTTTGACCGAGCGCATTTCCGCGCTCTCGACGGGATCATGAGAACTGATTCCCGGCGTGATTTTGGCCGGAACACCGTTTTTGCTGAGGGGAAAGCCGGCCTGCTGATACGGTCCGCTGCGCACGGGAAAAGATCGGGTATCGATCATCCAGTAAAGCGGCCCGTCCGGGCCAGTCTCGATAATCCTGGGTCGGCGATCCTTCAATTCAGGATCCCAATATTTATCCGAAAAGGTTACTTCGGATTCCGATACATGCCCATCAGCATCCCAAGCTTTAATCATGTGCACCTCTTTTTCGAACCCGCGTCGGCTCCTCTGGCTTCCAGTCCACTGCCGGCTATGGCGTCGTCCGGCGATCAGCTAATCGACCGCACTCGCGGGCTTGCAGGTTTTTTTTGTTTCCAGATGCTTTTGAGAGACTCGAGTTTCTGGCCCAACCACGCAATTCCAATCACGAACACGATGACGTAGACAATCATCAACGCCACTGTCAGAACCGTGATTACCATTCCGAAAATTAGCGACGCTATAACCTTCATTTTCTTCTTAGTCGTGCACTAAAACCCGCTGATGCGCTCCGGCGGGCGTTGAAATCTAAATTACCCGCTGACGTTCTTTTCTTCTCTCGTTTAGCGGCTCCTGCCGACAGCGCCTGTGATCAGCTGATCTGTTGCTAATCACTCATTTATCGGTTCGTCAACCGCGGAGACCGGTGAGACGGCGACGTATAATTGTACCTTGTTGCTCCTCGTTCCAATCCGGAATATCCTGAGCGGCATTTCGCATGCTGAAATCGCGATTGTTTTCTACTGTGGCGCTGCTCTTCACGATCAGCGCCTTTGTCCTCGTGCTCCCACGGCCAATACAGAAATGGCCCTGGCGCGGTCAAGCGGAGCCGAGCGATCCGCCGTATATTCAGCGCGGCAACGAAATACAGACCGAGTTTCAGTCGTACAGTAACTCTCTCGCCGATTTCTTTCGCCGCCTCTCGGCTGCTCTTCAGTCGGACGCTCCCGAGCTTCTCGCCGGCGTTCGCGCACCGGACAGAAAAGCGCCGGGGTATCAGATCGTGCCTCGAGTGACTCCCGATGATCATGTGCAAACACCGACGCTCAGCCAATCGGGGTACAGTTGGCCTTGGACAGAGCGTCTGATTCGACGCGCGCGGGATCGGCTCGCGGATCTCGAACGGCAACTGCGTCTTACCGAAGCGCTCGATTCGGCGCGCAGACGCGCGGCGCTGCAAAAACTCGCGCGCGACTATCCCGAAGTCTCGGAGAACCTGGCCAATCTCGAGGCGCATGTTCAATACAATCGATTCTGGCAGTCGGTTATCGCGGCCGACCGCGAGCGCTATGACCGTGAAACGCTGGTTTACCATGACGTCGTCACACGAGAACAGATTCGAGATGAATTACGCTATTTCGACCACGTATTCGCGCATGCACCGCCGGTGCTGCAAGCGGCTTTGGGAATGCTGAGGCTTGCTGGTTTCCGCCGTAGCTTGCAAACGCGCGAAGCGCTGCTCGCCGAACGTATAGACAGCGCTCTCGGGCCAATCACAACGCCCCCGTTTATCGTTTTGGAGCGACGAGCGCGCGAATGGATTTTCCGCGTGCCGCTCTACACGGATATCGACGATAAGAGTTTTGTCGCGGCCGCTAAGCGGATGATTGAAGCGGTCTGGCAGCACACCGAAAACGGCAATACGTACCGTGTCGCGATTGACGTTTCGTTTTTGCCAGCCGACCTACTGTACGCGGAGTCAGAGGAGCCCGCGCCGGGTGAACCCCTTGATCTCAGGAAACACCTGCGAAAGTTTTCGGCGGACGCGGCGATCCTCACCACCGGCGCTTTGACAACCCATGTTGAAAAAAACGCGATTGTGCTGGGGCCTCATGCGCTCTCACCTGGTGTATTGGCACACGAGTTTGGCCACATCCTAGGATTCAGGGATCGCTATGTTCGCGGTTACCGAGATCTCGGGAAAGACGGGTTCGAGGTTTTGGAAACGATCGCAGATCCGCGCGATATCATGGGGGTGCCCGGGACGGGCGCCGTGCTGGCCGAGCACTTTCACAGTCTGATTCAGGCAATCTCGCGCGCGCAAAATTGATTGCCAATTCTCAAGTGGTCGACATCAAGCGCGAAAATCGGCGGATCTTCGATCCGGCAATGACGATGCCGCACCAAAAATCCGCCGACAGCTTCGGTGGCTTCGTTTTGCTAGTCTCTGCCCCGCGATGCGGCGACGATTCCGACAATCACGACTGCGAAAA
>Ga0075425_100003749_pt1 | contig 15514 bp, 15 predicted proteins | sample SoiMethybrSBSTD4_FD_75300 | JGI IMG/M metagenome (GOLD analysis project Ga0075425, IMG submission 75300) | Bulk soil microbial communities from a Populus tree surrounding site in Tennessee, USA - Soil MetaG P. TD hybrid SBSTD4 | ecosystem: Environmental > Terrestrial > Soil > Tree plantation...
GGCCGCCCGGTGCTCGGGATCGACACCTCCCCGGCCATGCTGGCTCAGGCTCGCGAACGCGCCGATACGGCAGGCGTCGAGCTCGGGCTCCGCGAGGGCGACATGCGCGACCTGGAGCTCGACGAGCCCGCGGGCCTCGTCTACTGCCCGTTCCGCGGGCTGCTGCACGTGCCCGGGTGGGCCGACCGGCGGCGCGTGTTCGAGCGGGTCGCCGCGTCGCTGCGGCCCGGCGGCCGCTTTGCCTGGAACGCGTTCGCGTTCGACCACGCGGTCGGGGCCCGGCTCGACGGGTCGCACCAGGACGAGCCGGTGCCGCACTCGCTGCGCTACTCGGTCGGCGACAACCGGATCGACATCACGCTCGACGGCGCCGGCACGTCGTCGCTCTGGTGGGCGACGAGGAACGAGTGGCTCGGGCTGATCGAGGTTGCAGGGCTCGAGGTCGAGGCGCTCTACGGCGACTTCGACCGTAGCCCGTTCGGCGACGAGTCCAGGGAGTACGTGTGGGTCACGCGCCGGCCGGCGTGAGCAAGTACGACTCGATCGCTCGGCTCTACGACCCGTGGAGCGTGAGCGTCACCGAGGACGTCGAGTTCTACGTCGAGGAGGCGCAGAAGGCGGGCTCGCCGGTCGTCGAGCTCGGGGTCGGCACGGGGCGAATCGCCGTCCCGACGGCGGCGGCCGGGATCCGCGTGATCGGCGTCGACTCCTCGCCGGGCATGCTCGAGGTCTGCCGCGAGGCGGCGGAGCTCGCAGGCGTTGCGGGGCTGCTCGACCTGCGGCTGGGCGAGGTGGAGGCACCGCCGGTGGACGAGCGAGTCGGCCTCGTCACGTGCCCGTTCCGCTCGTTCCTGCACCTGCTCGACGACGACGCGCGGCTGCGGGCGCTGCGGGCCGCGCACGAGCTGCTGGTCCCCGGGGGCCGCTTCGTCTTCGACGTCTTCGAGCCGAGCGCCGCGGACATCGCCGACACGAACGCCCGTTGGCTCGAGCGCGAGCCGGGGATCTGGGAGCGCGCCGACTGGGACTCGCGGGCGAGGACCCTGACACTCTCGGTGCGCGGCGAGAGCGGCGAGACAAGCTTTGTGCTCGCGTGGCTCTCGAACGACGAGTGGCGGGCGCGGCTGGAGCAGGCCGGCTTCCAGGTGACCGGCTGCTACGGCTGGTTCGACCGCCGGCCCTACGCAGGCGGCGAGGACACAGTCTGGGTGGCTAGAAGGCCGGCCTAGAGCAGCTCGACGGTGTCGCCCACGGCGACCTCGCCCGACTCGACGACGTGCGCAAGCATCCCGCGCTTGCCCTCGAGCTCGGCACGTAGGCCCTCGCGCAGCGCGTCCATGCGCGCGCACGGATCGCAGACCATCGTGATCTCGAAGACCGCCTCGTCCCCGACCTTGACGCGCTGGCCGATCGGCCACCGCTGGACGTCCGTGCCCTTGACCAGGAGGTTCTCGCGGATCGCGCCCGGGTCGACGTCGACCGACTCGATGTGCTCGGCCGAGACGAACAGCACCTCGCGCTTCGGCGGGTTCCCGTGAGCGCAGCCCTCGAGCCCCTGCCCGGCGAGCGCCTGCCGCCGCTCGTGGGGCACCGACTCCGCCGTGTTGCGGCCCGGTGAGGTGAACACACCCACGATCCTCGGCATGGGGATCATCCTAGCCACGCGACCGGCGCCAATCGTAGAGCGCGATCGTGCCCGCCATCGCCACGTTCAGCGACTCCGCCGGACCGGCCAACGGGATGGTCGCGCTTGCCGCGCAGGCCGAGACGACGTCCTCCGGGAGGCCGTCGCGCTCCGAGCCCAGCACGAAGCGCGAGAGCGACGGGTCGAGTTCGGCGAGCGGCGGTGCGCCGCGGGCGACGAGTGCGACCGCGCCATCGGGCGAGAAGTCGCCGAGCGGCACGCGGAAGACCGAGCCCGTCGAGGCACGGAGCGCCTTTGGGCCGAACGGGTCGGCGCAGCCCGGCGAGAGCGCGAGGTACGACCCGAACGCCTCGCAGGCTCGCGCGAGCGTCCCCACGTTGCCGGGATCGCCGACGTGCCAGAGCTCGAGGCCGAGCGGAGGCAGCGCGCGCTCCGGCCGCTGCGAGCGGAAGACGCCGATCACGCGCGGCGGATGCCCGAGCGTCGAGACCTCCGCCAGCAGCTGCGAGGCGACCGGCTCCGCGCGCACGTCGAGCTCGGGCGGCCGCGCCGCGTCGACGAGCGCGAAGTCGAGCGCCCAGCCGTTCTCGAGTGCGGCCGCGACCAGATCCTCGCCCTCGGCGGCGAAGAGCCCGAGCTTCTCGCGCTGCCGCCGCGACCCGAGCTTCCGCACCGTCTTCAGCTTCGGGTTGTCGCGTGAAGTGATCACCGGCGCCAGCGGAGCCAGCTGCCGTGGAAGTCGCAGCGCAGAAGCAGCCGTCGCTCCCCGCCGGGCCAGAGCCCGACCTCGAGCTCGTAGCCGTCGTGGCGGTCCTCCTCGAGCTCCTCGACCGCGCGCGTCGAGATCCACCCCAGCGGCCCGTCGCCCCCGGCCTCCTCGAGCAGCGCGCGCAGCTCGGCCCGCCGCTCGCGGCCGATGTAGCCCGTGGACGCGGTCTGGAAGACGACCGTCAGCGCCCCGTCGTCCCGCTCGGCCAGCACCGTGGGCAGCAGCTCGACGTAGTCGCCCCGCACGAGCGTCGGCGGCTCGCGGCGTAGGATCCGGATCGCCGCCCGCAGGCGCTGTGCGCGCTCGACGCGGCCCGGCCACAGGAACGCGTGCAAGAGCCGCGCGCCGTGCTCGCTCGTAACGTCCACGGGCTTCAGGTCGATCCCGAGCCGCCGCCGCACTCCGACGCGGCGCGCGAGCACCTCGCGCGGCACCGGCTCGTACTCGACGCCGCTCAGCTGCAGCTCCGACGAGCCCCAGCGCCCGGCGCGGTAGGCGTACGCATACCGGTCCCAGAGCAGGTTCAGGCCGGCGGACGGCCCGAGCTCGACGAGGTCGATCGTCTCGGCTCCGCTCTCGCGGGCGAGCTCGAGGAAGGCGGGCAGAAGCGCGTAGCAGCGCTGCACCTCGTTCGTTTGCACCGCCTGCTCGCGCACGAAGCGGGCGAGGAACTCACGCTGCGACTCGAGCGCCGAGCGGAAGTCAGGCCAGTCGCCGGAGAGCGCATACGGCTCGATGCCCGCGAGCTCGAGGTAGTGCACGCCGCCGAAGAGACGCAGCGGCAGGTCCCAGCGCAGGTCGTCGACGAGGTCGTCGACGAGCGGCTCGGTTGCGCAGCGGCGCGCCAGGCGCGCGTAGACCGGTGAGCCTTGCTGCTCGAAATGCTCCGCCTGTTGGCGGAAGATCGACTGCCGTGAAGCGGTGGCGCTCAGGCCTCGAGCGCGGCCTTGGCCTCCGCCGCGATCTTGCCGAACGCTTCGGGATCGCTCACGGCAAGGTCGGCGAGGACCTTGCGGTCGAGCGGGATCTCCGCCTTCTTCAGGCCGGAGACGAACTGGTTGTACGAGAGCCCATTCGCCCGCGCGGCGGCGTTGATCCGGATGATCCAGAGCCGCCGGAACGTCCGCTTCTTGTTCTTGCGGTCGCGGTAGGCGTACGCCATGGAGTGATCGAGCTGCTCCTTGGCGCGCCGGTAGCTGGAGTGCTTGAGGCCCCAGTAGCCGCGCGCCTGCTCGAGCACCTTGCGGCGCTTCTTGCGCGCGTGAACTGATCGCTTGACTCGCGGCACGGCCTACCTTCCCAGCAGCTTCTTGATCTCGCGCACGTCCGAGCCGGCGACGGGCTGGTCGCGCCGGAAGGCGCGCTTGCGCTTAGCCGACTTCTTCTCGAGCAGGTGGGCCTTCGGCGCTTTCCGCCGCAGGAGCTTGCCCGTTCCCGTCACCTTGAACCGCTTCTTCGTGGCGCTGTGTGTCTTCGTTTTCGGCATCTCGTTTCACCCCGGCGTTCTTCGTCGGACCCAGCATCATCACCATGTTCCGGCCGTCCTGGAGCGGCGGGGACTCTATCTGCCCGATCTCCTTCACGTCCTCGGCCAGTCGCATCAGCAGATCGCGCCCGCGCTGCGGATGGCTTTGCTCCCGGCCGCGGAACATGATCGTCACCTTGACCTTCGCGCGCTGGTTGAGAAAGCGCTCGACGTGGCCTTTCTTGGTGTTGTAGTCGTGGATCCCGATTTTTGGCCTGAGCTTGATCTCCTTGACGTTCACCGAGACCTGGTGCTTGCGCGCGAGCTTGGCCTTCTGCTCCTGCTCGTAGCGGTACTTGCCGTAATCCATCACCTTCGCGACGGGCGGATCGGCCTGCGCGGCGACCTCGACCAGATCGAGGTTCTTGCCCCACGCGTACTCACGCGCTTCGTTCGTGTCCTTGACACCGATCTGCGAGCCATCGTCGTCCACCAGCCGCACCTTCGGCGCGCGGATCATCTCGTTGATGCGCGCCTGCGGTACCGGGGCGCGATCGGGCTCCACGTTTCGGCGTGGTCTCAAAGGCGTGTCACCAAGCTCTCGTTTCCTCCTTCTCTACGACAAGACCGCTGCAAGCAGCGGCCCGTGATCCTCGTCCATCCGACTCGGTTGAACCTGCGCGAAGCGCGAGCTTGCGAGGTGAGGGTGGGCCCCTGCTTGAGCAGGCTCACAGCGTAGCAAGGTATTCGCGCAGTTCCGCAAGGCTCTTCGTCGACTGCTCGCCCCCGCGCTCGCGCACCGCCAGCGACTCGTCGGACTCCTTCTCGCCGAAGAGAATCACGACCGGGATCTTCTCGACCTCGGCGTCGCGGATGCGCCTGCCGACCGTCTCGTTCCGTTCGTCCACCTCGACGCGGTACTCGCCGAGCTTGCCGGCCAGCTCGTGCGCCGCGGCGCGATGGGCCTCGCCGATCGGGATCACGCGGATCTGCACCGGGGCGAGCCAGAACGGGAACGCGCCGGCGTAGTGCTCGACCAGGATGCCGATGAACCGCTCCAGCGAGCCGAACAGCGCGCGGTGGATCACATACGGCGTGTGCTCCGCATTGTCCTCGCCCATGTACTTGAGCTCGAAGCGCGCCGGCATCTGCGAGTCGAGCTGGATCGTCCCCATCTGCCACGAACGGCCGAGGACGTCCGTCATGTGCAGGTCGATCTTCGGGCCGTAGAACGCGCCGTCGCCCTCGTTGACCGTGTACTCGATCCCGCGGCGGTCGAGCGCGTTCCTGAGCGCGCCCTCCGTGAAGTCCCATTCCTCGTCCGTGCCGAGCTTGTTGTCGGGCCGCGTCGAGAGCTCGAAGCGCGCCTCCATGCCGAACAGGTCGTAGAGGTACGCCGCGAAGTCGAGGCACCCGAAGATCTCCTCCTCGATCTGCTCAGGCGTGACGAACATGTGCGCGTCGTCCTGCGTCACGTGCTGGACGCGGAGCAGGCCGTGGAGCGTGCCCGCCCGCTCGTTCCGGTGCAGCGTGGACGACTCCGCGTAGCGCAGCGGCAGGTCGCGGTAGCTCCGCAGGCTGCTCCCGAAGAGCAGCATGTGGCCCGGGCAGTTCATCGGCTTTAGGCCGAGCTCGCGGTCGCCGTAGGGGACGAGGAACATCTCGTCCTTGAACTTGTCCCAGTGGCCCGACGTGACCCACGTGGCGACGTCGTACAACAGCGGCGTCTTCACCTCGACGTAGCCGCGCTTCAGGTTCTCGCGCCGGCGGAGGTCCTCGAGCGCGTTCCAGATCACCATTCCCTTCGGGTGCCAGAACGGCATTCCAGGCGCGTGGTCGGAGAGGTGGAAGAGGTCGAGTTGAACGCCGAGCCGCCGGTGGTCGCGCGCGCGGGCCTGCTCGAGCCGCTCGAGGTACGCGTCGAGGTCGGCCTGGTCGTAGAAGGCCGTCCCGTAGATACGCGTCAGCTGCGTGTTGTGCTCGTCCCCGCGCCAGTACGCGCCGGCGAGGCCGGTGAGCTTGACCGCCTTGATCGGCTTGGAGTCCTGCAGGTGCGGCCCACGGCAGAGGTCGGTGAAGTCGCCCTGCGTGTAGAGCGAGATCGGGCCGTCGGCCGTGTCGACGAGCTCTACCTTGTACTCCTCGCCCTGCTCGGCGAAGTAGCGGCGCGCTTCCTCGGCCGAGACCTCCTCACGGTTCCAGGCCCGACCTTCCGCGAGCTCGCGGTTGATCTCGTCCTCGATGCGGTTCAAAGCCTCCTCGCCGATCGGCTCCGGGAACTCGAAGTCGTAGTAGAAGCCGTTCTCGATCGGCGGCCCGATCGCGATCTTCGTCCCCGGGTACAGACGGCGAACCGCCTCGGCGAGCAGGTGGGCCGTCGAATGGCGCAGGACGTAGAGCGCGTCGGGATCCTGCGTGTCGCGCGTGGTCAGGATCTGGATCTCCTGGCCGTCCTCGAGCGGCAGCCGCAGGTCATGCACGCTCCCGTTGGAGCGTACGAGCACCGCCTGCTCGGCGAGCTTCGGGCCGATCGCGCGCGCCGCGTCGAGGCCCGTCGCGCCGTTGGGAAGTTCGAGTTCCGAGTTGTCGGGAAGGACGACTTTCATGTCAGAGCAGGATACTTCGCACCCTCGCGAGGACGACCGCAACGAGGAGCTGGACGAATCGCCGGCGCCGGATCCCGAAGAGGGCGGCGACGCCGACGACGACCCAGGGGCCGACTAGTCCCCGTCGGCCACGGCCGGGGTCAGACCCCGGACGTGGCCACTCGGGCTAGTCGTCGCCTTCGACCGCCGTCTTCAGCTCCGATGGGCACTTGAGCCAGTAGCTCTCGCGCAGCCATTCGAGGGCGGCCTCGAGCGACTCGTCGTCGCTGACTGCGGCCGTGATCCAGCCGTAGCGCCCGACGTGGCTCGCGGTTCGCACGTACGGGAGCAGATGCGCGATCTCACGCTCCTCGGCGGTCAGCTTGACCGTCACGTCGACGGACTCCTCGCGCGCCACGACCCAGCCGAAGACCTTGTTCTGCCCGACCTTGAAAACAGGGAAGTCGCCCCACGGCCGGTCCTCGTAGGCCTCGGGAAACGAGAGGGCCAATTCGGTGATCCGCCGCTCGATCGTCGCCGTCCTCACGGGCCCCATTCTGACCGAGGCGCTAGCCGCCCGGCGGCAGCGACGTACACTCCGGCCATGAGGCCCGAGACGCTCACGCGGCGGGTCGGGGCGGGGTTGTCGCTCTCCACCGACGCGGCCGAGGCGGCCGGCGAGGCCGCGCGCGAGGCGCGGGCCGCGCTGGGCGGAGCCCCGGTCGACCTGGCGTTCCTGTTCCTCTCGGGCGACCACTTCGGCGGCAGCGCCGAGGCGGTGGCCGCGGTCGAGGAGGAGCTCGCGCCGAGGCACCTGCTCGGGTGCGTGGCCGAGGGCGTCGTGGCACACGACCGCGAGCTCGAGGACGGCCCCGGCGCCGCGGTCTGGGCGGCCTCGCTCCCCGACGCGCAGATCGAGACGTTCCACAGCGTCGCGCTCAGCACCGACGAAGGCGTCGCGGTGACCGGCTTTCCGACGCTCGACGACGCCGACCTGGTGACGCTGCTGGTCGACCCGTACACCTTTCCGGCTGCCGGCTTCCTGACGAAGCTGAACGAGGAAGAGGACGCAGTGCAACTCGTCGGCGGCCTCGCGGCCGGAGGCGGCGAGCCGGACACACAGGCGCTCTTCGTCGACGGCGAGATCGTGTACGAAGGTGCGGTCGGCGCCGTCCTGCGCGGTGTGCCGGTGCGGACGGTCGTCTCGCAGGGCTGTGAGCCGGTCGGGCGCGACTCCGTGATCACGCATGCCGAGGACAACGTCGTCTTCGAGCTTGCAGGCGAGCCGGCGCTCGAGCGGCTGAAGGGCGACGTCGCGACGCTGACGCCCGACCAGGAGCGCAGCGCGGCCGCGGGCGGCGTGCTCGCCGGGCTCGTGATCGACGAGAACCGCGCCGACTACGGCCGAGGCGACTACCTGATGCGTGGGCTGATCGGCGTCGACGAGGAGACCGGCGCGCTGGCGATCGGCGAGGCCGTGCGTATCGGCCAGACGCTCCGCTTCCACGTCCGCGACGCCGCCTCCGCCGACACCGACCTGCGCGAGAGCCTCCGCGCGACGCTGAACGGCGAGCGGGCGGCCGGGGCGCTCCTCTTCACCTGCAACGGTCGCGGCACGGGCATGTTCGACGAGCCCGACCACGACGCCCGCGCCGTCGCGGAGCTGCTCGGGGACGACGCGGTCGCGGGCTTCTTTTGCGCGGGCGAGATCGGCCCCGTGGGCGGCAAGCCGTTCCTGCACGGCTTCACTGCCACGCTCGCCGTGTTCCTCGAGGACTAAGCCGGTCCGCGAAGCTCGACGACCATGCCCTCGCGGGCGAGGGTCGGCCCGCGGCCGTTCTGCCCCGCGAGCTCGCGCGCTCGGTCCTCGAGCAGGTCGAGCGAGGTGTCGGCGTGAACCGGCTCGTGGTGGAAGAGCAGTAGGCGGCGCGCCTCGACCGCGCCGGCGAACGCGACCGCGTCGGCGACGCTCGAGTGCCCCCAGCCGATCCGAGCCTCGTACTCGTCCTCGAAGTACTGCGCGTCGTGCAGGAGTAGGTCGGCGCCATGCGCGACGGCCCCACCCGAGATCCAGTCGGGAGACAGCTCGCCGATGCGGCCGCAGAGAGCGGGCTCGTGGTCGGGGATGTACGCAAAGGTCGCCCCGCCCGCCTCGATGCGGTAGCCGACGGTCGGCCCGGGATGGACGACCAGCGAGGCCGAAAGCGAGAACGGCCCGATCGTCCACGGCTCGCGCGGCACGTCGTGGAACGTCACCTGCGAAGGGACGTCCTTCAGGTCGAGCGGGAAGAGAGGCGGCGAGAACGAGCGGGCGATGCGGTCGCGGAGGCTCCAGGTCGGCGACGGCGGGCCCCAGATGTCGATCGAGACCTCCGGGTTCCACATTGGCGCGAAGAACCGAAGCCCCTCGAGATGGTCGAGGTGAAGGTGCGTCAGCAGCAGCCGGATCTCGCGGACGCCGCGCTCGACCAGCTCGTCGCCGAGGCAGCGGATGCCGGTGCCGGCGTCCAGCACGAGCAGCGACCCGTCCTCCAGGCCAACCTCCACACAGGAGGTGTTGCCGCCGTAGCGCACCGTTGACGCGCCCGGCGTCGGCAGCGAGCCGCGGCAGCCCCAGATCCTGATGCGCATGCCGCCGTTCGCGGTCACTCGCGCCAGAAGATCGTCACTGTGCCGACGAGCTCGTCGTGGTGGGCGAACAAGGGGAACGCCGTCACCGAGTTCTCGCGCGCAACGCCCTCAATGCTCGTGTAGCGCATTCGCTCGTGCGCCGGCCGCTGCTCGTTGAGCGCGATGCCTGTCGGCCGGTGCTCGAGCGGTACCGGCTCGTCTGTGGCGATCGACCGCGGCTCGAACCGCGACGTCCACTCGTCGTAGGGCATCTCTCCGACCTCCGCATACGAGCGGCCGAAGACCTCCTCGGCCGCCTCGTTGAAGAAGACGAGGTAGCCGCGCTCGTCGGTGATCATTGTCGGCGTCGCCAGGTTTGAGGCGAACTCGCGGGCGAGGATGAGGACGAGGTGCTTCGGACGCGCGACGGCCACGGGTGAAGCCTACGCCCCACCCGCGGCCACGCGAAACGCGAGGCTAGGCAGTCGCGGCGAGCTCGGGCGTGCAGGTCGAGCGGCCGCGCTTCTCGAGGTACTGCTGATGGTGCTCGTCGGCGGGGTAGAACGTCTGCGCCGGCTCGATCGAGGTCGCGACCGGCTTGCGGTAGCGCCCCGACGCGTCGAGGTCGGCCTTCGAGCGCTCCGCCGCCTCGCGCTGCTCGTCGTCGTGGAAGAAGACGACCGAACGGTATTGGTCGCCGAAGTCCCAGCCCTGGCGGTTGCGGTGCGTCGGGTTGTGCTTCCGCCAAAAGACGTCCAGGAGCCGGTCGTACGAGACGAGCTCCGGGTCGTAGGTCACCTCGACGACCTCGGCGTGGCCGGTCCGGTGCGAGCAGACCTGCCGGTAAGTCGGGTTCTCGAGCGTGCCGCCCTCGAAGCCGACCTCCGTCTTGGTCACGCCCTCGACGCCGCGGAACGCGGCCTCGACGCCCCAGAAGCAACCCGCGCCGAACGTTGCCTTCCGCTCCACTACGCCTCCTCGTGCTTCAGCGACGCGGAGTTGATGCAGTAGCGCAGCCCGGTCGGGTGCGGGCCGTCGGGGAAGACGTGGCCGAGGTGGCCGCCGCAGTTGGCGCACATCACCTCGGTCCGCGCCATCCCGAAGCTGCCGTCGCGCTCCTCGTCGATCGCCTCCTCCGAGGCGGGTGCGGAGAACGCGGGCCAGCCGCAGCCGGAGTCGTACTTCGCGTCCGACTCGAACAGCTCCGCGCCGCAGCCGGCGCAGCGGTACGTGCCCGGCTCGAACGTGTGGTCGTACTCACCAGTAAACGGGCGCTCGGTGCCCTTCTCCCGCAGGATCCGGTACTGCTCGGGCGTGAGCTCGGCCCGCCACTGCTCTTCGGTCTTCGTGATCTTGGTCATGGTGAACAGTCAAGCAAGAGGGCTTTTCGTTACATCCAGGGTCCCTTGCGTCAGGCGCCAGGGTTTCATCCTGCGAGTGCGACCGAAACGACAAGCCCTACGTCCTCGCAGGGCTTTGCTAGGTGGGCGGTACTGGGCTCGAACCAGTGACCCCCAGCTTGTCGAGCTGGTGCTCTCCCAACTGAGCTAACCGCCCTGGGGCCTCTACGTTAGCCGAATCCTCCTACTGGTTCACGCGCGCCCACGAAACGGACTCTGAGAAGCGCAATGAGAGCGTCAGAGAGGCAATCGGGGCTGTAGTCGGGTAGACGACCCTCAGCAGCAGGACGAGAGGGAGCCGAAAGGCTCCCTCTCTCTTGGGCATCTGCGCTGACGCTGGATCCTGGTCGAATCGGATCGCGTCCTAGCCGCAGAGCTGCGCCTTGTGGACCGCGAGCGTTTCGCCGAACGGTGTTAGCTGCCGTATCACCTGTCCAAGCGGGTGCTGGCTCTCGGCCGACGTGCGTGCCGCCACCCCCATGAACGCCCCGAACGCCGGGCAGCCGCCGGGCTGTGGGTTCGCTGCTGCGATCCCAGCTCCCGGCGCGAGCAAGACAGCAGTGGTGATAACAACGCTTCCGAGGGCTAGCAACCTGCGCATTGGCTTGACCTTTCTCCGATTCAGTTCCACGTGTCCACAGGAAAGTAGGCATTGGCCGAACGGACTGACCCCCACGTTCGTCTGATTCGACCTAGACCAATGGCCGTTCGATGTGACCCTTCGCGCTTGGTAAGTCGTGGCAAGTCACACCGGGAAACAGGTGTCCCTAGCCGTCCTTGGACATCTAACCCAATGGCCTAGTAGAGCCAAGAGAAGCGAGGGAGCTCGGGTCTTTCTTACTTGTCGAGCTGGTGCTCTCCCAACTGAGCTAACCGCTCTAGGACGTGGGATTTGTAGCCGGGCAGGACGGCGCACGCCGGAGCGGAACCTATCCTGGATGGTGGTGAGCGAGCGCACCCTCCCATCTTGGGCGCGCGATCCTCGGGTGCGCGTCGGCGCCGTCGTCGCGGTCGCCGTCCTGGTCGCCCTAGGGGTCTGGCTGCTCGTCCGGAACAACGACAACGGCGGCAACTCCGGCGCCGTTGCGACCGGTCCGTCGATCGGCCCGGTCGCCGCCAGCGAGGACCGGCTGCGCCAGCTCGCAGGCCAGGAAGGCCACGACATCTACTGGGTCGGGCCCGAGGCCAACACGACCTACGAGCTGACCCGCACCTCCGCGGGCCGGATCTTCGTCCGGTACCTGCCGAAGGGCGTCCCGGTCGGGGTCGACAAGGCCGACTACACCATCGTCGGCACCTACCCGGTTCCCAACGCGACGAGCGTCCTGCAGGGCCTCGCCGAGAAGTCCGGCGAGAACAAGCTCTCCGTCCCGAACGGCGGCATCGCCGTCTACAGCAGCTCGCAGCCGACGAACGTCTACGTCGCCTACCCGGGCTCGAACCTGCAGATCGAGGTCTTCGACCCCTCCGCCGAGCGGGCGCAGCGGCTCGTCACCTCCGGTCAGGTCGAGCCCGTCAGCTAACTGAGCGCGCTGCTCGTCTCCTGGGTCGCGTACCCGCTCCTGCTTGCGGCGCTCTCGCTCGGCTGCGGCCGCCTGCTCGAGGCGGTCTCGGGCGTCCGCCTGCCGGGCGCACTGATCCTGCCGGCCGGATTCACACTGGTGATTCTCGCGCCGCAGTTCGCGACGTTGACCGACGCCACCGCGGAGCTGTCCGGCCCGCTGGTGGTCGCGCTCGCGGTGGCGGGTCTGCTGCTCTCACCGCCGTGGCGCGACCTGCCCTCGCCGTGGCCGGTCGTGGCCGCGGTCGGCACGTTCGCCGTGTTCGCGGCGCCGATCGTCCTGTCGGGGCAGGCGACCTTCGCCGGCTACATCAAGCTCGACGACACCGCGACCTACTTCGCGATGACCGACCGCACGATGGAGCACGCCCGCAACCTCGCGGGCCTCGCGCCGTCGACCTACGAGGCGACGCTCTCGACGACGCTCGCGCTCGGCTACCCGACCGGCGCGCTGATGCCGCTCGGAATCGGCCACCAGCTGCTCGCCTACGACATCGCCTGGCTCTACCAGCCGTACCTCGCATTCATGGCGGCGCTGCTCGCACTGACCCTGTACGCGCTGCTCGACCGCCTCGTCGAGTCCCGCTGGCTCCGCGCCGTGTTCGCGATCATCGCCGCGCAGGCGGCGCTGCTCTACGGCTACGTGCTCTGGGGCGGCGTCAAGGAGGTCGCCGGGGCGTGGCTGCTCGCGCTCGTGGCCGCGCTGGCGGCGTGGACGCTGGACAGGCGGGGCCGAGGCGCCGTGCTCCCCCTGGCGGCCGCCTGCGCCGCGCTCGCGTGCGTGGAGAGCCTGCCGGGCTCCGTCTGGCTCGCGCCGCTCTTCGTTGCCGTGGTCGTGCTGGTCGCTCAACGCCGCACGCGTCCGCTCGTCGAACAGGCGGTCGTCTTCGCCGTGGCGACGGGCGTGCTCTCGATCCCCGCCTTCGTCGCCTTCAACCAGTGGCGCCATCACCTGAGCGGCTTCCGCTCGAGCGACGAGCTCGGCAACCTGATCGGCCCGCTCAGCGGGTTCCAGGTGTTCGGCATCTGGCCGAGCGGCGACTTCCGGGTCAAACCGGATCACCTGGCCGTCACGTATCTCCTGATCGCCGTGGTGATCGCCGCCGCGCTCGCCGGTGCATGGTGGGCGTGGCGGCGCTCCGCGTTGGGGCCGCTCGTCTACGTCGGCCTGGCCGGAATCGGTGCGCTCCTGATCGTCGGCCTCAGCTCCCCGTGGGTCGGCGGCAAGGCGCTCGCGATCGCCTCGCCGGCCTTCGTCGCCCTCGCGCTCGCCGGCTGCGGCGCCTTCGTCGCGAATGGCCGCGTCGTGGCCTCGATCGCGGCCGTCGTAATCGCGCTCGGCGTGCTCTGGTCGAACGCGCTCCAGTACCACGAGGTCTGGCTCGCGCCGCGCGGGCAGCTGCACGAGCTCGAAACGATCGGCCAGCGCTTTGCCGGCGTCGCGCCGGCGTTGATGACGACCTACGAGCCGTACGGGGTCAGACACTTCCTGCGCAACTCGGACCCCGAGGGCGCCTCGGAGCTGCGCCGCCGCTTCGTCTACCTGCGGAACGGCAAGACGCTCGAGAAGGGCGGCTCGGCGGACATCGACCAGTTCCGGCTCGACCAGGTGCTCGTGTACCGGATGCTCGTCCTGCGCCGCGGCCCCGCCGCGAGCAGGCCGCCGTCGTCGTACAGCCTTGCCTGGAGCGGCCGCTACTACGAGGTCTGGGTGCGACCGGTGCACCCGACGCGGCAGATCGTCGAGCATCTCTCGCTCGGCGACAGCACGCAGGCAGGCGCCGTACCGCGCTGCTCCGACGTGCTCAGGCTAGGGCAGGAGGCGAAGGGCGGCTCCCTCCTCTACGCCGTCGCGCCGGTCGCGGTGCCGGTGACGACGCCGCCGCTCTCCGGGACGCTCGCGGTCGACACAACGGTTCCCACCGGCGGGACCTACACGGCGTGGCTCGCCGGCGACTGGTACGGGAACGCGACGGTCTGGGTCGACGGGCACAAGGTCGGCTCGAGGCGCGAGGAGCTGAACTGGCCCGGGCTCTACACCGACCTCGGCAGCATCGACCTCGCGCCGGGCGCGCACCGCGTGCGGATCACGGTCGACACCGGCGGCTGGCGCCCCGGCAGCGGCGGCAACTCGTACTCGTTCGGGCCGCTCACGCTGAGCCCACTCGACACCCACCGCGACGAGGTCGACTCCGTGCCGCCCGCCGACGCGCGCCGGCTTTGCGGGCAGCGCCTCGACTGGATCGAAGCCGTCCGCTGAGACAAAACGGGGAGCGCGAACGCCCCCCGTTTTCGCTCTCTCAGCGGGAGCGTTGCCGCGTCCGCCCCGCCTGGCGTCGCGTCCAAAGGTTCCGCGTGGGACCCCTCCCCGCTGAGTGATCTCCCCGCACGCACTGTAGGACGCACGGGTGGAAACGCAATGGTTGCTACTGGTACTGGGCCGTCCAGCGCGTCGGCTGCTGCGCCGGCGTCCCGGTTCGGACCGTTCCGATCGAGATGAGGTCACCCGCCGCGAACGCGACGCTGTGCGTGAGATCCGAGCAGGTCAAAGCGCCGCTGACGAAGGTGATCGTGCAGGTGACCGCCGTGTCGACGCCGTTCTTGCGAACCGTGTAGACGATCTGGGTCGCGGCCGACAAGGCAGCGTCGCGCCTAACGATGAAGTTCTTTAACGTGCCGGCCACGGGCATCGGCTGCTGAACCTGCGACTCGGTCGTGCTCGAGCCCGAATTGAACATGCTCATGAATGCGTTGACGCCCAGGTTAGTGCCCACCCCGGTGCCACCGCCAATGACCTGAGACGCCGGCCCGGTCGCGCCGGTCGTGCCTTTCGCGCCCGTCACGCCCTTCGAGCCAGTCGCGCCCTTCGATCCCGTGGGGCCCTTGGCGCCCGTCGGGCCCTTGGAGCCAGTCGCGCCCTTCGACCCGGTCGCGCCCTTAGTGCCGGTAACGCCCTTCGAGCCCGTGACGCCCTTCGCACCGGTGGCGCCCTTGGCGCCGGTCGGGCCTTTCGCACCTGCGGGGCCGGTAACGCCCTTGGCCCCGGTCGCGCCTTTCGCGCCGGTCGCGCCCTTGGTGCCGGTAACGCCCTTCGAGCCCGTGACGCCCTTCGCACCGGTGGCGCCCTTGGCGCCGGTCGGGCCTTTCGCACCTGCGGGGCCGGTGACGCCCTTGGCTCCGGTGGCGCCCTTCGAGCCCGTTGCGCCCTTTGCGCCGGTCGCCCCCTTAGCCCCACTCGTGCCATTCGCGCCGGTCGTCCCCTTGGCGCCCGTGGCTCCGTTCGCGCCGGTGAGACCCCTGGCGCCTGTGACGCCCTTTCCGCCGGTCGTTCCTTTGGCGCCCGTGGTTCCCCTCGAACCGGTGACGCCGTTCGCTCCGGTCGTGCCCTTCGAGCCAGTGGCTCCCTTGGCGCCTGTCGTGCCCTTGGCACCTGTCGTGCCCTTGGCACCTGTCGTGCCCTTGGCACCTGTCGTGCCCTT
>Ga0075425_100003750_pt1 | contig 15512 bp, 4 predicted proteins | sample SoiMethybrSBSTD4_FD_75300 | JGI IMG/M metagenome (GOLD analysis project Ga0075425, IMG submission 75300) | Bulk soil microbial communities from a Populus tree surrounding site in Tennessee, USA - Soil MetaG P. TD hybrid SBSTD4 | ecosystem: Environmental > Terrestrial > Soil > Tree plantation...
CCAACGGTGGTCAATAAGGAAGCGTTTGGAGGTTGAGGGGGGAGGTTTGAGATTTGGGATTTGAGAGGTTTTGTCATTATCAGTAATTACTAGGCATTTGTGATTATTTGTGATTTCACAATTCATTTGGTCAGTTGAGCGTATGAACAACGACAAATGAAGATCTCAAATCTCAAATTATCCCAAATCCCAACTCTCAACTCTCAAATCCTATCGAATCTTCATCGTCGGATCTCCAAACAAAATCCACGTCCTCCGAATATCCGAATCGTGCACCGAAGCCTTCGCCCTCAACACTGCTTCCCCAATCGACAAGCTCGGCGATTGATTGAACAACAACCGATAGAGCGCTTGATTCAAGCTAGTCTGCTCGTCGGGCAGCGTCGTTCCTGACGAAGCCCAAACTGCCACCGCGCCACCCGGCGATTTCAAAAGCGCCTCGGCTAGTCCGTCAGCCCCCGCATCCTGAAAGTAACCATTCAAACAAGTCATCATCACAAAGAACGAGAGATGATCTCTGTTAGTCAGTGACAATGCGTCTTCGCTTGTCAGCAGATTTCCATCCCATGTGTTAGCTGAGCCGTGTCCGTCGTAGTTGACCAGCTTCGGACCGCGAGCCAACGCGTCCAACAAGATTTTCTTTGCTGACTCGGCGGTCTCACGACCTCGATCGAGCTCGGTGGCTCGAAGGTTGGACGGGAGAAAGGAGGTCAGCTCATTCGTTGCTCGCTCAAAGTCATAACCGTCCGGTGCATCGGCTATCAGGAGTGCCTCTCGAGACGGAATTGATGACTGATACAAGACGATCTTTGAAACAACCGCATCGGCTTCTTCCGAAGTTCGAACCGGGAGGCGACCTACGGCTATGTCCGGAAGCCCGTCGTCGTCGAAATCTACAAACCAATCATCAGAAGCGGTCTCCAGATAAGCGGTATCGATGAGTCGAGTGGGGACGAGGTCGTTGTCACCCAGCCCGAGATAGTTCTTTGGATCAACCGATGCATCAGCTGCAAACAAGACAAACCGAGGCTTGATCTTCCAGTTAGTCGAGGCGAATGCGAGGAAGTCCTTTATCGCAAAAGGAGACTTCTGGCCAAAGGAAAACTCGTCGTAGAGGTCTTCGATATCGAGCATGGCAACGCGCAAACCTTGAGACTGCCGGAGAGTTGCGAGGGGTTTGAAACTGTCAGCGAACTCGCGAGTAGTGATGATCACAAAATCGGCATTTCCATCACAAAGATTCGAAGGCCGATCGAGCCACAACCTAGCCGGTTGTTGCTCGAAGCTCGTGCACAAAAATTCGCGTTGACCGGCGTGAGTCGAAGCAAACGTCACCGAGTAACCAGAGTGCGTCTGTTCGATTTCACCCAATAGTTCTTCGGAAGAATTGGAATCGGTAACGTCAATCACACGAATTGATTTGTCATTGAAGCCATCGATCGTCACCGTCTGCTGACTGGGGACGCGAAGTCTCAATTGGTTATCGTCTGCAACAAAAGAGTGTTGGTAAGCGATGCGGATAGATGCGAGAAGGCTGATATCCGATGGACCACCGATGGAAGTCAGGAGTATGTGGTTGTCGCCTGCAACCAAGAGCGAGTGAGGGACGGCGAAGCTCGATGAAGCCTGCGATTGAGCATCGAAGAGGAGATCGCCGGCATAAGCACCATTCAACTCGATACGAACGTGATGAGGAACGAGTGTGACGCCTTGAAGTGTGACTTCGAGAGTCGCGTCCGCTGAAGTAGATGCGAGATGCTCGAGAGTCAGGGCTTGATCGACAGCGGTCGAGCTGACTACTGGACCAAAAAAGTTTTCCGAGTCGCCGTTGCGAAGTGCAGCGAAGTAGATCAGGTGATCGCGGCGTTCGACTGTTTGGGTAAAGGATTGTGAGAGAGGCTTCGGACCGGGCGACTTGATCTGGTGCATGCGTAGCCCGAATTCATTCCCTGCTACAAGCCAATAGACGCGCGAGTTTGTGAACGGCGAGTCGATGCCTACGGCGTAAAACTGAATCGAGTCATTGAGATCAAAACGACCGTCCTCCGACCCGTCGACGAAGATTGGCAGTTCGCGTCCATCGGCAAAGAGTTGAAGATGGCGCGGGTCGATGTTTGTGTTGAACCCGATCGACGCGAGATCCGATTGAGTGAGTCGATAGAAGCCTTCGCGCTGGATGGACAGTTTGGCTGCGCCTGCAGAAATCAACTTCGCTTGCACTGTTTGTAACAGGGGTGAGGATGAGGCGACCGCAGCGTTTCTTTCAACCGCACGAACGACGGTTGGCCGGTTTGACTGAGACGCAAGATTGCTGAGGGGTGCAGCGTTGGATCGAGCTGGAGGCTCACCTCCAATGTGTTTGGGGAAGAAAGGACCGTGCCAGGTCGATTGCCCCTTGAGGTCGATGTCTTCGAGCCAGTAGGAGACGTTTGAAACGGATTTACCAGCAAGCTCATCCCACCAGGCATACCGCTGACCTGCAAGAAGGGATGAGCCGGCGGTAAGAGCGGAACCTGCAACGAGGTGCGGATTTACGAGTTGGCGGTTGGCTGAGTCGCCGCGATAGAGATTGAAACCGAGGTTGTCGGCTTCGAAGCCGGTCTGCCATTCGAGCAGTGCGCCTTTGTCATAAACGGTCGCGGTGAATGAGATCAGATCTACGAGAGTAGGTCCGGTGGGACCCGAGATAGCCCAGGGAGAGAAGGCGGAGACACCGGATTCTTCAACCCAGTTGGCTGAAGCATCGCGGGTTGCAGCGCCCGCAGGTGATTGCCAGGTCGAACCATTAAATCGCCACAACTCGAGAGACGCTTCGGAAAGGCTGTTCAACTCAGTGTCTTGATAATGAAGGCGCAGCGTCGCACTGTAACCTGCACCACCGTTTGGGGTGATGGTGTAGGTGCGAGCGACGCAGTTGGCCGAAAAACCTGTAGGAGTAGTCTTGGCAAGATTGACAGCGACGTCGGTTGGAGGTGTTCCCGAGTTAAATCGAAGAGTGTTGAACGGATTCCCGAAACTGAGAGCCGAGCCAAGTGCAAAACCGGATCGGCGAACATTGCCAATGACATCACCCGTACCCGCTGAAGATCCGGAAGCGGGCATGTTCAGGGTGAACGAGCCGGAAGAGAGATCGGTAAGCAGATTGAGTTGACCGTAGACATTAGTATCGCCAGCGAGCGAAACGCCGGCAGGATTGTTGATGGTCAGGTTGTTGTAGTTGATGTTTGGAGTGACAACCTGACCGACTGAGCCCTGATAAATGATGCTGCTGGAAGCCCCATTGAAGGAGCCGCTGTTGAAGATCGCAGTACCGGCACCGGTGAGAGTCAGAGTCTGACCTGACGCATCAAAGAACCCGCCGCTGTTGATGATCAAAACGCTGAGCGAGTGATTACTGGCCAAAGTAACGTTGGCTCCATTGAGCACGGTGACGATACCGGAAGCAAAAGAGCCACCGCCGCTGAGCGTATGAGTTCCCGAATCGAACTGAACCGCAGACAGAGAGACGGATCCGTTTTGAGTAAAAGTCGATCCGTCAAAAAGCAGAGAGCCAGGACCGGTGATTTGCCCACTTGTGGACAGATCGCTCGAGGTGGAGAGCAACAGACCCGAGTTAATCGTTAGAACTCGTCCAGTCTGAATGGTCAATGCGTTGATCGACGACGATGAGCTACTGATCGACGGCTGATTGATGACGCCGGTCGATGGAATCAATACATCGTTCAACGGACCCGGAACTGCATTAGGAGTCCAGTTACCTGCATTGTGCCAATCGCCGCTGACTGCGCCGTTCCAGACAAGTTGGGATGCGCCGACTATCAGATTGTAGTTTCGCGACCCTGAGCAACCGTTGACGTCGGTGGCGGCGACCGTGAACGGGAACGAGCCGATCTGCGACGGAGTGCCGGAGACAGTCGCAGTCGCGGCAGCGAAGCTCAAACCCGTAGGCAATGTTCCGGTCAGTGAGAATGTCGCACTGCCACTGCCTCCGGTCTGAGTAAAGGTTTGAGAGTAAGAGGACCCAGAGATGGCAGAGGGAATCGACGCGGGGTTCACGGTGATCGATTGGCAAGTGACGGTCAACGTGAAGCCTGAGGTGGTGGTGACACCACAGTTGTCGACCGCGGTGACTGTGAACAAGTGAGTGCCCCCCGGGCGTGCGTTGCTGATCGACACGGTGCCGGCGTCGAGACTCACGCTTGCGACTCCGGTGTAGGTTGGGGATGTTGCGCTAAAGCTGACGATCGAACCGTTGTCTGAGGGGACAAGATTTGGCGTCACTGTAGTCGCGCCGAGGATCGATACTGTTGTGTTCGGATAAACTCCAAGCGTAGGAGGGTTGTTTGGAGTGACATTGATAATTAATTGAACCGAGCCGATGCCGCCGTCGCTGTCGGCGACTCGTAAGGCAACGATGTTGTTGCCGAGTGGTGCGGCGCACGTTGCCGTGATAATTGCTGTGATGATGCCGTTGGTGTTGGTGATGTTTGTAACTGAGATTCCAGAAGGCGCGGAGGCTACCGAAACGGTGAGATAGCCAATCGGGTCTTCGCTGTCGAATACCGTGGCGATAGTTGATTGAGAAGCAGTACTGCCTTTTTGCTGGGTAATGCCGCCGTTCGAGACAATAATCGGCGAAGTGTTGCAGCCCAATGTAAATATGTAAGCAGAGCCTTGATTGGTATTCGCTCCGACGTCATCACTGTTGGCGCCGATTACGAGCGTGTTGCCACTCAGAGCGACGAGTCCAAAGTGGTCAGTCGCCGCGCCGTCTGACGATGTAAGTTCCTGTCGCTGCGTCCAAGTCGTCCCGCTGCGCATAAAGACATAGGCTGTGCCTTGATCGGAGTTACCGCCTACATCATGCCGTATGGCTCCGACGACGATGGTGTCTCCGCTAATGACGAGAGTGCTACCAAAGACGTCGTTTGCTGCGCCGTCTGTTGACGTTAACTTCTGTTGTTGAGTCCAGTTCGTCCCGTTTCTGACAAAAACATAAGCCGAGCCTTGATTGGTGTTCGCGCCCACATGGACACCCTGTGCCCCAACGGCGATGGTGTCGCCACTGATTGAGACCGCACTGCCGAATTCGTCGCCGGCTACACCGTCCGATGCAGTAAGCTGTTGTTGCTGGGTCCAAATGGTGCCGCTGCGAGTAAAAACATAGGCCGAGCCTTGAAATGCGTTTGCGCCCACGGTGTCTGCGATAGCGCCAACGACTATCGTATCCCCACTTATGGCGACCTGGTTTGCGCCAAACGAGTCATTCGCCGCGCCGTCGGCCGCAGTAATCTTCTGTTGTTCCGACCAAGTCGTGCCGCTGCGAGTAAAGACATAAGCTGAACCTTGGTTGGTGTTCGCTCCGACGTCATCAAATTCAGACGCGACGACCACTGTATCCCCGCTGATTGCTACAGAGTTTCCGAAGTCGTCGTTTGCCGCCCCGTCTGACGCGATTAGCTTCGCCTGCTGGGTCCAGGTCGTGCCGCTTCTGACAAAAACATAAGCCGAACCTTGATTTGTGTTCGCTCCGATGTCGTCAACGGATGCCCCGATGACAATTGTATCGCCGCTGATGGCGACCGATATGCCGAATGCATCACCTGGCGCACCATCACTCGCTGTTAGCTGCTGCTGTTGAGACCAGCTCGAGCCGCTCCGGACAAAGACGTAAGCCGAGCCCTGATCCACGTTTGCACCTACATCATCGCCGCCTGCGCCGACGACCAGTGTGTCACCGCTGATGGCAACCAGGCCGAAGAAGTCATTTGCTGCACCGTCGCTCGCGAAAAGGTGAGTCTGCTGACTCCAGGTGCATACAAAAACGTATGCGGCTCCTTGAGAGCTGTTGGATCCATTCGACCCGGCGACGACAGTATCGCCGCTGATGGCTATCGAGAAACCGAAATGGTCAAGTGCCGCACCATCACTGGCGGTGAGCTTTTGTTGCTGGGTCCAGGTTACGCCGCTTCTGACAAAAAGATATGCTGAGCCTTGCCCTGAGACCTGGTTAAACGGAGAGCCGACAGCGACGATATCGCCGCTGATCGAGACCGAGAGGCCAAATTGGTCATTTGCGGCGCCATCTCCAGCTATGAGTTTTTGCTGCTGCGTCCAAGTCAATCCGCTGCGCACAAATATGTAAGCCGAACCTTGCATGGAACCGGCGCCCGCGTCGTCACGAAGCGCGCCAACGACGACGGTGTCTCCACCGATGGCAACCGAGTTGCCGAATTCGTCGGCTGCAGCGCCATCACTTGCAGTCAGTTTCGCCTGTTGCGTCCAGATCGAGCCGCTTCGCATGAATACATAGGCACAACCCTGATTGTTGTTAGAACCTACGTCGGCAAAGTGCGCCCCGACCACGATCGTATTATTGTTGATTGCGACCGAGCATCCGAAAACGTCACTAGCCGCGGCGTCGGCCGCGGTAAGCTGCGCTTGTTGTGTCCAGTTGGTGCCGCTGCGAACAAAGACATACGCGGAACCTTGATCGGTGAAGCTTACGTCATCGGCTTGGGCGCCTACGACGATAGTGTCGCCGCTGATAGCGACCGAAACTCCGAATTGATCGAAAGTGAGGCCGTCACTGATTATGAGCTGTTTCTGCTGGCTCCAGGTCGCGCCGTTTCTCACGAACACATAAGCTGAACCTTGATCCTGATTTATGCCGACAACCTTATGCACCGCGCCTATGACGATGGTGTCGCCGTCGATGGCGACCGAAAAGCCGAACTCGTCACTGGCTGCCGGGTCACTTGCTGTTAGTTTTTGCTGCTGGGTCCAGTTCGCGCCACTCCGCACAAATACATAGGCCGAGCCTTGCTGAGGGAAGCTTCCAGTGTCAGTACTTGCTCCGACAACAACGGTGTCGCCGCTAATTGCAATTGCGTCTCCGAATTGATCGAACGATGCTCCGTCACTTGCCGTTAGCTTTTGCTGCTGTGTCATCAACGGATCTATCGTTACGGGATATTCCGCTCCGATATCTTCAACCTCGATGAATAAGTCTGTGCCCACTAGCTTCATCCGCGCTTCCAGAGCGCGACCTCTGGCGTCAACCGCGAATAGCTTGCTGTAACTTAGCAGTGTATCGCTGGTCCGGTGCCTGAAAGACGCACTGCTCCCTGATGGTGCTGACGTCAGATCGCCTGTGACGCCGAGCCTCAGCCGAAGTGCTTCGCCTTCCCTCGCCTTCCCGGGACGTGCTGCAATGTCAAACCCGTGCTCAATTCCGCGATTGGTGTTGACGAACCACTCCGTAAGTGATGAGTGACTGCTTAGTGAATCGCGAGAGAGTTCAACGCGGTTGCCCTTGACCATTGGCTGTGCGGATACAACAGGAAACAGATTAGATCCGTAGCCGTAACCAGTGAGCTTCAAATCCAACTGCCATTTTGGGGACGAGTCTCCGAGTGCGGTAACGCTCAAGCCGTTTTCATTTACATAGGCGAGTAGGTTGTTAGCGGCGTTCTTCAGCTCGTAAGCGGGGCCGATTCCCTGGATCCTTGGCGCAATCTGCCATTCGGGTTGATAACGGGCGGCGCTCATCGCCTGACTGAGCGAGCTGTAGGTGCCTTGCTGTTTGAGGTGATCGATGGCTTCGTTCCCGGTAAGAGATGGCATCGATTCGCATGAAGCATTCGATGAAGGAGGCTTGGAAATCGATGAATAGGAGTGTCCGATACATTCAGAAACGAGCCAGATGCTCAAAGCGGAAATCAGCAATAGCGCGCAAGCAAAACGAAGCTTGCGAGTGGCTCGTAATGAAGTAACAGAACGGCTCGTTGTCATGATGGCCTCCCGACGAATGAAAGCACTGAGCTAGTCAAACCAGATCTGGCCCTCGAAATGTTGACGGTTACTTTTTCTTGATTTCAGGGTCCTAATTATTAATGCGCAGAACGGTAGGAAACTGGCTCACGGCAGGGAGACTGACAGGTGTATGAGCCTGGTGGCCGTCGTAGCGAGTAAGCGTCTTAGCCGATTGGGCTATGCTAAGAAGTTAGAAGGAGAGCCCAATCACGAATCGCGTCTCTGAAGATGAATAACGACAACTTATTTTGAGGATCCTTCGGCTTGAGCAAACAATTGACCGCAAACGAATTGACCGCGATCGCTACTGAACTTCGAAGATTCCTTCATGACTGAGCATAAGAAACTGGCCTGCACCGATGTATTGCAATTCGATAGCAGCCAATTGCCCGCCGGCGAGCTGTAGGGCGATGTTGCCGTTCGATGTAAACACAAAGCTTCCCGTGGCAACGGCAGCCAGTTTTGCACCATCCGCTGACGAAGCAACTGACAGCCAGCTTCTGCTGCTCTCGCGCGGTGTCCAGGTCAAACCCGAGTCGGTTGAGGTCTAGATCTCCGGAATAATCAAAGAACCCATTTGTTAATACGCAAAGGTGGGGAAAGTGGCTCAAAGGTATTCGAAGAATGCTGGCCAGACTTGTGCGGCGCGGTTAAAGGCTCATCCCGTCAGTGGTGAAGGCTTAATGCGACGACATTGTTAAGGGAGACCTCGGAAGCGCATATTTCGTCCCTTACGGGGTGAGGACAGTACCGCCGACACAACTACAAATTTGCAACCGCTCCGTGGTTGTAGGAACCACTTAATATTAGGAGCCCCTAGATATGTTGAGGCAAAACAATGTAACTCAGCCCTCAGCACTCAGCACTCGGCACTCAGCACTTGCGTATTCCTCGACTCAGTAATACCCTTGCCGCATCCTTATCAGAAAGGCGATGACGGATTCCATGAGTCACGCGCCCGAAGATGTCACAAGCATGTTGATCCAGTGGAGCGAAGGCGATCCCGAGGCTCTAAACCGCCTGCTCCCCGTGATCTACGACGAGCTCCACCGCATCGCTGAACGCTACTTTCGAAAGGAACGCAGCGGCAACACCCTTCAACCAACTGCGCTGGTGAACGAGGTCTACCTTCGTTTGGTTAACCAAAGCGATATCGACTGGCAAAATCGTGCACATTTTTTTGGAATCGCCGCTACAAACATGCGCCGCATACTTGTCGAACGCGCCCGCGCTCGAAATGCTGCAAAACGTGGTCACGGAAACTACAGACTTGATTTGACCCTGGTAAGCGATGTTCCGGACACTAACAACCCGCTCGATCTGCTGGCGCTCGATCGGGCTCTGGAAGAGCTTGCCACGTTTGATCCTCAGCAGTGCCGTATCGTCGAGTGCAAGTTCTTCGGCGGACTCTCAATAGAGGAAACGGCGGAGGTGCTTGGCGTCTCGCCGGCTACCGTAAAACGCGACTGGGCTCTCGCAAAAGCTTGGTTGTTTCGCGAATTGAGTTAACTTTTCGACACCTTGTGGAGCAGACCATGAGGCCCGATCAGTGGGCTAGAATCAAACCGATCTTTGCCGAGGCCGCCGAACGGCCGTCGGCCGAACGCCCAGACTTTATCAAGTCCCGGTGCGACGGCGATGAATCGCTGGTAGCCGAAATCGAATCGCTGCTAGGCGCCTACGATCAGGCCGGTTCGTTTATCGAAGATCTACCAGAACAAACAGCAGCGACAGAATCCGACTGTGACATCGACAGAATGATCGGTCGCAAGATCGGCGCGTACGAACTGGTCCGCGAACTCGGTCGCGGGGGAATGGGCTCGGTCTATCTCGCGTCACGTGCCGATGACGAGTTTCGAAAGTTCGTGGCGGTCAAGCTGATCAATTCAAATCTCGATAACGAATCAATTAATCGCCGTTTTAGAAATGAACGCCAGATACTTGCGAGTCTGGAGCACCCCAATATCGCGCGACTCCTGGATGGAGGCACCACCGAAGAAGGTTCTCCTTACTTCGTCATGGAGTACATCGAAGGAAAACCGATCCGGGACTACTGCGATGATCGCAGGTTAAACACTGATCAGAGGCTTAGGCTATTTCGAGATGTCTGCTCGGCAGTGCACTATTCGCACCAGAATCTTGTCGTTCACCGGGACCTCAAGCCTGGTAATATTCTGGTAACTGAAAATGGAACGGCAAAGCTTCTCGATTTCGGTATTGCGAAAGTGATCGGCTCCTCGACCGATTTTGTAGAAGCGAGCCTGACTACATCGCACGTAATGACCCCCGAGTACGCGAGTCCTGAACAGGTTCGGGGTGAGATAGTAACTACCTCGAGTGATACATATTCGCTCGGGGTTATCCTATATGAAATGCTCTCGGGTCATCGACCGTATCGCGTTCTCGGGTTGTCAACCCTGGAGATTCTTCGGGCGATCTGCGAACAAGAGCCGGAACGACCCAGCACCGCAGTCGGCCGCGCCGAAACGACGAACGGGTTGACAGACATCAAGAGCACTACTCCCGAGGAGATCAGTAAGGCGCGGGATTCCCAACCCGACCGGTTGCGCCGGAAATTGTCCGGCGACCTCGACAACATTGTACTCAAGGCGATGCGGAAAGAACCTCAGCGCCGTTACGGTTCGGTTGAACAATTCTCGGAAGACATTCGCCGACACCTGGAGGGTCTCCCGGTTCTCGCGCGTAAGGATACTTTTTTGTATCGCGCCGGTAAGTTTGCTCGGAGAAATAAGCTGGGTGTGTGCGCTGCCGCTGTCATCGTTTTGCTGCTCATCGCGGGGGTGGCGGGCGTCTTGCGCCAGACGGTGATTGCAAGACAACAACGGGCTAGAGCCGAAAAACGATTCAACGAAGTACGCGAGCTCGCGCACTCGTTTATGTTCAGGTTCCACGACGCCATTAAGAATTTGGCTGGCGCTACGGAAGCGCGACAGCTTGTGGTCAGCGAATCGCTTTCGTATCTGAACAGTCTGGCGGAGGAGGCGTCGGACGACCCCGGTCTGCAACGGGAACTGGCGGACGCCTATGCAAAGCTTGCCGACATTCAAGGTCTGCCCGGAGCTTCAAATCTTGGAGACCGAGCAGGGGCGCTATCGAGCTTTAAGAAGGCAATCGCCATTCGAGAGTTTCTTGTCGGCGCAGCCTCGGCAACAGTCGACGATCGGCGTCAATTGGCCGACCTCTACGGTCGCTGTAGTACGGTCGCCGAGGGTCCTGATAAGTTGGAGTACGCGCGAAAGGGGCTGCAGAATCTGAATCTAGTTCTTTCGGCCGATCCCACGAGTGAAAAGGTGCGAGTCTCGATGGGCGTGAGTCACTATTTCATAGGGCAGCAATTGGCCGCGACGGGGGACCTGAGCGGCGCCGTTGAAAACTTTCGCACGATGGAGTCTATTGACCGCGAGCTTTTGGAGGCGGATCCAGCAAACAAAGCGTATCAGCACGACCTTGCGCTGGCCTGCAAAAAAATCGGGGGTGTGCTCATAACCACCGGCGATCTGTCCGCAGCTACGGAGAGTTACAAGAAGGCTCTCGAAATCGAGCGCGCGCTGATCGCCCTGGATGCGAACAATGCATCGATGCGTCTGGATATCTCTTACACTCTTAGTGACCTGGCCTTGATACTTCGCAAAACCAGAGACTACGCGGGCGCGCTTAAGGCGGCGAGCGAATCGCTTTCGATTCGCGAGGAACTCTCCGCTGCCGACCCGAAGGATGAACGCGCCCGGTTTGCGCTTGCGGCAATCTATCACCGTATAGGCAACCTCCATTTGGAGACGGAGGAATTTGAAGACGCGCTTCAAGATTTCACGAGATGTCTCGAAGTTCGACAAGTCCTGGCTGCCTCGAGCTCCGCGAAAGCCAGTGATAAGCTCAATGTAGTCGATGCCTTTTGTATGACTGCAGAATCACACAGCGGAATCGCTTCCAAAGCCCAGAGCGCGGTTGATCGGAGGCGGCACTGGCAGAATGCCCGTTCAGATTACCAACGTGCGCTTGATATTAGCGATGGATTAGAGAAGCAGGGGGTTAAGATGGGCCCACAGCATCAACCGAGCCAGCTTCGAGAGAACATCGCTAAGTGCGAAGCCGAAACGCGAAAACATTAAATTGATCGTCGTTAGGGAACAAGAACCGGCTTTCGATGCCTTGGCCCAAATTGCCTGCCGCTTTTTCCCCAATACGCCGGCCTTTCATAACCAATGAATCCCGAACGATGGGCGCAAATAAAATCCATTTTCTACGATGCTGCTGAAAAACCGGCTGATCAACAAGCTGCGTTTGTGAGATCTCGATGTGATGGCGATGAGTCACTGGCTCTGGAGATCGAGTCATTACTGAGTGCACACGAACAAGCCGGTGAGTTTATTGAAGATATCCCCGCCGACGCCGCTACAGTCGCGATGACTGTTCAACTGACTGATGCCCTGATTGGCAGCCATATCGGTTCCTACGAAGTTGTTCGCGAAATTGGCAGAGGCGGAATGGGCGCCGTCTATCTTGCAAAAGACATTCGGCTGGGTCGATCTGTTGCGCTCAAACTACTCCGCGATTCATTCACCCGCGACCCAAACCACATTCGACGTTTTGAACAGGAGGCACGAGCCGCCTCGGCGCTAAATCATCCAAACATCGTCACGATTTATGACATCGGCGAAGCTTACATTGGCCGCTTCATCATCATGGAATTTATCGAAGGACGAACCTTGAGAGAGGTCTCGACAACACCGCTCTCACTTATTGAACTTCTTAAGCTTGTAGGTCAGATCGCAAAAGCCTTGAGCGTTGCACACGCCGCCGGAATATTTCACCGAGATATCAAACCGGAAAACATAATGATTCGCGACGACGGATACGTGAAGTTGCTCGATTTCGGTGTCGCGCGACTCGGAGTCAATGCCCTCGCAAGGTCTGCTAGAGAAGTGCAAGTTGAAACAAATCCCGGAATTATTGTCGGCACGCCGGCGTATATGTCGCCGGAGCAGGCTAGCGGAAAATCGATCGCCGGCGCGAGCGATATCTTTTCAACCGGAATTATTCTTTACGAGCTGACGACTGGAGTACATCCATTCAAACGCGACTCACAGGTTAGTTCGCTTCACGCGATCATCGAGGAACCTCCGATCCCGCCGTCTCGTCTCAACCCGGAGATACCTCCGCCACTCGATGTCTTGATTCTGCAGATGCTCGAGAAGGATCCGCGGCTCAGGCCCGCTGCAGTCGAAGTGGATCGCATCGTCGCCGAACTCGAGCGCGATGGCTCCGGGCAGTCAGCCGCTGATTTGCGACAAATGTTACATCAGACCCGGCGACACACCGTCGGCCGTCAGCAGGAAAGCCGGGACCTGCACGACGCGTTCGATCGAGTATCTCGTGGACTGGGCCTAATGCTCAGTTTTGCCGGTGAAGCGGGCATAGGAAAAACAACGCTGGTCGAAGATTTCATTGCAGACCTGCTTGCCGACGGCCGATCGTGCGTCGTCGCGCGAGGCAGAGGCTCTGAGCGTTTGGCCGGCACCGAAGCTTACCTGCCTTTTCTCGAGGTGCTCGAGAGCCTGATTCGATCCGGCTTCAGACAATCAATCGCACACTCCATGCGACACCTCGCACCGACCTGGTACACACAAATTGCGCCGGTTTCCGACGATGACTCTTCGGGCGCGCGTCTAATCGCCGAAGTGAAGGGATCGTCGCAGGAGCGGATGAAGCGCGAAATGGTCGCGCTGCTACAACAGATCTCGTCCGAGCGCCCGCTGATTATTTTTATCGACGATCTGCACTGGGCCGACGCTTCGACCATCGATCTTCTGGCATATCTCGCGACTAAGCTTGATTCGGTTCGCGCGCTGCTCGTGGTTACCTACAGGCCGTCCGAGCTGTGGCTTTCCAAACATCCGTTCTCCCAGGTGAAATTGGATTTGCAGGGACGAGGAATCTGTCACGAAATCGAATTGGAGTTCTTGAATCGCGAAGATGTTGAGCACTACTTCGCGCTCGAGTTTCCCGACCACAATTTCGAACAGGAGTTTCTTTCGCTGGTCTATAAAAAGACGGAGGGCAGTCCGCTGTTTATGGTCGACCTCCTTAGATTTCTGCGAGACCGAAAAGTGATTGCCGAAGAGAACCGACAGTGGGTTTTGTCACAGTCCGTTTCCAGCATCGAAAGCGAAATGCCTGAGTCGGTTCGGAGCATGATTCAACGAAAGATCGATCAATTGAGCGATACCGACCGGCGATTGCTGGTTGCGGCGAGCGTTCAGGGCTATGAGTTCGATTCTGCCGTGGTATCAAAAGCGATCGATGCAGAACCGGCGGAGGTTGAGGACCGTCTCGATGTACTTGAACGTGTGTTTGGATTCGTTCGATTGATCGGTGAAAGAGAATTTCCCGACAAGACTCTGACTCAACGACATCGCTTTGTGCACGCACTTTATCAGAACGCACTTTATGAATCGCTGCGGCCGACGCGACGTGCAGCGCTCAACAAGTCGGTCGCCCAGACTCTGATGAAGTTTTATGCCGAGAAGAGTTCCGATGTTGCATCGGAGTTGGCGTATTTGTTCGAAGCGGCTCGCGAGTTTAGTCACGCTGCGGATTATTTTCTTTTGGCGGCACGGCGCGCTGTTCAATTGTTCGCGTATAGGGAAGCGGTAGAGTTGGCGCGTCGGGGGCTTTCTCTGCTTGAAAAGTTGCCGGCGAGCGAGCGCTTGAAGCAGGAGTTGGAGCTACGAATCGTTCTGGCATTCTCTCTTGCGGTTACAAAGGGTACAGGTGATCCGGAGACTGGAGAGACTTTCAGAAAAGCGCGCGAGATCTGCCAGCAGATCGGTGATCAGAATTTCATCTTGAGCGCGATGTGGGGCGAGTGCGCCACGCACATGATTCGTGCCGATCTGACTGAGGCCCGCAAGCTGGCAGAGGAGCTTTTGCGACTCGCGCAAACTGTTGATGATCCGATTTGGTTGATCGGACCGCATTTCGAATTGGGGTTCATACAGTTTTATAGCGGCGAGTTTGTTTCGAGTCACGAACACTTCGAGCGTGCGATTGCGCTCCACGAACCCACTAAGAATTCAATTTATCGGTCGATGTTCAGCGTTGATCCGGGTGTCTGGAGTCTCGGTAACACGATTCGGACTCTGTGGGTGTTGGGTTATCCGGATCAGGCCCAACGACGTATCGAGCAGACGTTGAACGTTGCCGAGACATTATCAGATCCCCGAGCGTCGGCTTACGTTCGAGTGTTTGCGGCGTCTCATTATCGAATCTGCGGGGAGCCCGAAAAAGTTTTGGAGCAGGCAGCAAAGTGTATTGCGGTTTGCGATGAGCACGGGTTCTATCACGAGAGGGAATCGATATCCGTGGCTCGCGGCTGGGCGATGTCGCAGCTGGGGCAAGCAGATGAAGGCATCGAAAAAATTCTCGAGAGCCTCGAGTCACACAATGCGCGTGGCTCGATGATTTCAAATTCGCATTATTTGGTGTTGCTGGCAGAGGCGTATGCCGCAGCGGAGCGATTCGACGAAGCTCTAGACACTGTCGACACGGGGCTCGAGTTTGTGAAAGCGAGCGGCGAACGTCACTGCGAATCGGATTTGTATCGGCTCAAGGGCGAGCTGCTGTTGATGCGCGGAGCTCAACAAAACTTGGCAACTGATGATATCGAGATCGAAGCT
>Ga0075425_100003751_pt1 | contig 15511 bp, 13 predicted proteins | sample SoiMethybrSBSTD4_FD_75300 | JGI IMG/M metagenome (GOLD analysis project Ga0075425, IMG submission 75300) | Bulk soil microbial communities from a Populus tree surrounding site in Tennessee, USA - Soil MetaG P. TD hybrid SBSTD4 | ecosystem: Environmental > Terrestrial > Soil > Tree plantation...
GTTTCAGCCCAGCACGCACGGCTTGGGTCATACCTGCGCCGCTCGCTTCCTGAGCTTTCTCCAACAGGCCCTCCGGCACCTCGACGGTGATTTTCGCGCCGCGCTCCATGCTTGAGACCAACATTGAGTATGGCCTTCCGAGATTGCCGACTTGCCTGTAAACCGGCGGACGTGAGCTTCATAACCAGTTTGGGCACAGGGGCCGGTAGTTTGGTTGACGGGGAAGAGGCGGGCTCCCAGAATGAAAAAGGCGGGCAGCGCGTGGGCCGAGGCAGGCTGAGCTGTCCCCTATAGCTATGTCCAACGAACCAAGTGCGGTGGAACAGGCAGTGGTGCGAGCGCTCCGGGACAACCTGGAGCGAATGCAGCGGAATGCTGAAGAAGTGCACCACGCGGTGGCGGACGTGGTGGCGGCGTGCAGCAGCAACAAACCGACCAACGCGCTGCCGCCATTGTTGAGGGCGCAGACCAGCGCGGCGTCGTTGACCGCGGCCCTGGAAGTGCTTTCTAGATTCATTGCGGTGACGCTGCATACTAGCTCCCGATCGCCGCTGGAAGCAGAGATTTCGCGGCTGACGGCCGCGGCAGTGGAGGCGCCGGCGGCGAGTCCCGTGCCGGCAAGGCCAGCGGGCGTGTCGGAGCCGAGGGCAGCAGCACCATCGTCCGGCGAGGCGGTTGCGCCGGCGCCAAATTCCGAACCAGCCGGCATCACGGACCTGGAAACCCGGTCCGATGCCTTTGACGTCAACCGGTTAACGACTGAGGAACAAGAGCTGCATCGGAGAGCAAATCGGGTGGCGAAAGTTTCCATGCAGGATATTAAAATGTTGAGACCGGACCAGGTTCGACTGGGCCGGGAAAACAAAGACATCTGCATTCGACTGAAAGACGACATTGAGAAAGCTCACCGCGAATACGACCGGCGTTTCAAACCCATCATGGACCACCCTGTGGACTACTTTTACCGGTGGATGGTGGAAATACTTGCGGAGGGAGATGCCGCAGCGCTGGGCGAATATCCCTACGCGGCTACAGTCCGCCACTAGCGAAGTTGTTTTGAGAGCTGAAGTTCCGACGGCGCGTTTGCGCAAAATTTCGCGAAAAATAGATTACCGATGGCTGGCAGCGATTGTCGCGGCATTGCTGATGGTTGGATTTTCCGCTGAAGCGGGAGCGCAGACCAAGCGCAAGAAGAAGAGCCGGCCCAAGTCCGCGCCATGCCGCGTGGGATGCCAGCCGAATACGACCTCACCCGATGTGGTTACTGCTTCGCCGGAAGATGCCGCGACACAGAAAGAATTGTCGGAACTGGCGCGGAACCTGCGCAACGCCGGTCCCCTCAGCTATGAAAAGCTTGCGGCGTTTGCGGCGAAACATGCAGCCGATGCATGGGGCGCGCGGGCCGCGCTCGCGCTGGGCTATGACGACTACCAAAAGAACAAAGCGCAGCAGGCGCTGGTTTGGCTGGGCAAGGCGAAGAACGAAGCGGTGCTGAGCGAATATGTGTTGTTCTGGACTGCACAGAGCAAGCGCGCATTGAAGCGCAACGGCGAAGCACTCGCTGACCTTAAAGCACTGCTGAGCGATGAGCCGGCCACGGCGATCAAGGAACAAGTGCTGGATGCGCTGGCAGCATCGGCCATCGAAACCGGGCGGCCTCAGGATGCGCTGGAAGCGCTGGCGGCGTATCCGGCGATGGCGACAAAGCCGGCGTTGCTGCTCGATCGCGCGCACGTATACCAGGCGGCCGGGCAGACGGTGCGAGCGGCAAAGGACTACCAGACCATTTTCTACAAACATCCGCTGAGCGATGAAGCGAAAGCAGCGGGAACGGCGCTGGCGGCGCTGCAAAAATCATTACGCAGCGAATTTCCCTACGGAACGGCGGAAATGCAGGAGCAGCGAGCCCAGTTATTTTTCGACGCGCACAAGTGGCGCGACGCAAGGGTAGAGTTCGACAAGCTGAGCGCGATGCTGAAGGATCCCGCAAATCCGGCGCGGCAACGCGCGCAGTTGCGTGCGGCGCAGTCCAAGGTGCAGATGAAAGGCGCGATGAGTTTGCTGGCTGCGTTGAACACTCCCGATGCGGAAGTGGATGCGGAACGGATGTTTGCATTGTCGCAGTACCAGCGCTCGGCGAAAAACGAAACGGCAATGTTCGCGACCATCGAGCAACTCGCAAAGAAATATCCCGAGAGCAAATGGGCGGAAGAAGCCTACATGCAGGCCGGCAATTATTACTGGGTGCTTCTGGACCGGCCGAAAGCGGCGAGCTACTATCAGAAAGTGCTGGAGGTTTTTCCGGGCGGAAAAAATGACTACAACGCGGAATGGCGCGTGGCATGGGTCGCGTACCTGACGAAGCAGCCCGACGCGGACGAAAAACTGAAAACATTTTTGCTGAAGTACCCGGTGTCCGCCGATGCCGTCGACGCGCTGTATTGGATGGGCAAGCTGGCGGAGCACGGGGGAAATCCGGCGCATGCGCGGAGTTTTTATGAAAAGGCGGTGATGAGGTTCCCGCAGACCTACTTTGGCATGGCGGCCGCGGATCGATTGGCGAAGTTGGGGCCGGGCGAAGAGAATCCAGCCGAATTCTTGGACAAAGTTCCTCCGCCAACGTCATTGCGGCCATTTGACGAGCCGATCGCTGCTGCCGCGAACGAACGATGGATGAAAGCGCAGGCGCTTCGATCGATTGCGTTCGACAGTTCAGCAGAGTTGGAATTGAAGAACGCATTTTTTGCCACCGGCTCGCCGCGATTCATGGTGGAAGCCGCGCAGGCAGCGTTTGATCAGGGTCATTTCGGGACCGGAATGGCGTACGCGCGGCTCGCGGTGCCAAGTTTCGATTCGCGCAAATTCAGTGAGCTTCCGTTGAACGTGTGGAGAGCGTTGTATCCACTCCCGTATGAAGCGCAATTGCGGCGCGAATCGGAGAAAAACGGGCTGGATCCAATGATCGTGGCAGGATTGATCCGGCAAGAGTCGACCTTTCAGGCCGACGTGGTTTCCTACGCGAATGCCTATGGCTTGATGCAGCTGCTGCCAAAAACCGCCAAGCTGATGGCCAAGCAGCGGCGGGTGAAATACGCGAAAACCAAATTGTTCGATGCGAATTACAACATTGAGCTGGGGACGTTTTACTTCAAGGGACTGGTAGACTTGACCGGCACACCGGAGTACGCCTTGGCCGCATACAATGCGGGGGAAGATCGCATCGCATTGTGGAAGGCGGAACGCAACTACGAGGAGATCCCCGAGCTGGTGGAGTCCATTCCGTTCTCGCAGACGCGAGACTATGTACAAATCGTGTTGCGCAATGCCGCCATGTACCGGATGATTTATCCTGCGGCGCCCACGGGAGCGAGCAGCCAGGCTGCTACGCGTTCAGGACTAGTGAGCGCAGGTCCGGAAGCTAGGCAGGGACGCTGACGTCCGCATAAGGTAAGCCACGGAGAGAAATGAGTTCCCCTGAATCCACGATGGCGCAGATCTCTCGCCGAATGATTTCCGCAAAGGCGGAGCAGTTCACCGAATCGGTAATCCGCGAAATGACGCGGCTGGCCTTGAGACACGACGCCGTGAATTTGTCACAGGGCTTTCCGGACTTTGCGGCGCCTCAAGAAATCAAGGAGGCGGCGCGGCAGGCGATCTCCGACGACATTAATCAGTACGCAATTACCTGGGGCGCGAAGCCCTTGCGTGACGCGATTGTGGAAAAGTTCAAGCACACCCAGGGCTTGCAGTACGACGCCGAACGCGAAGTTACCATTTGCTGCGGGTCGACGGAAGCGATGATGTCGGCGATGATGGCCATCATCAATCCGGGCGACGAGATCGTGGTGTTTGAGCCTTTTTACGAAAACTATGGACCGGATGCGATTTTATCGGGAGCGTCGCCAAGATTTGTCAGGATGCAGCCGCCTTCGGAGAAAAATCCGGATTGGTCGTTCGATCGCGACGAGCTGGCGGCAGCGTTTGGTGTCAACACCAAGGCAATTATTTTGAACACGCCGAATAACCCGACCGGGAAAGTGTTCACGCGATGCGAGCTCGAGTTTATTCGCGATTTGTGCGTGCGATGCAACGCTTACTGTGTGACGGACGAGATTTACGAACACATCTTGTACGACGGCACAGAGCACATTTCGATGGCGCGTATTGAGGGCATGCGTGAGCGCACGATCGTCATCAACGGAATGTCCAAAACGTACAGCGTGACCGGGTGGCGAGTGGGATGGGCGCTGGCTCCGCCGCAGACGACACAGGCGATTCGTAAGGTGCACGATTTTTTGACGGTCGGAGCGGCGGCGCCGCTGCAGCAAGCGGGAGCGAGCGCGCTCCATTCACCGCGCGTGTACTACGACAATTTGGCAGCCAACTATGTGAAGAAACGCGAGCGGCTCCTGAAGATACTTGAGACCTCGGGGTTCACGGTATACAAGCCGCGCGGCGCCTACTACATCATGACCGATATTTCGCGATTCCGGTTTCCAGCGGAGGATCCGCGTTTTGCTTCCGCGACGAAAGATGTAGCGTTCGCGAAGTATCTGGTCGAGGAAATTGGCGTGGCCTGCGTGCCGGGATCCAGCTTTTACAACAACGCACAAGACGGCGGCTCGCAAGTGCGATTCACCTTTTGTAAAAAAGAAGAAACATTGGCGGCGGCTGAAGCCCGTTTTGCCAAATTGCGCCGTTAGGCCTGCAAAAATTTAGTGAAAATTTATGGTGCGTTGAGGTATTATGGCAGAGACGAGTGGCCGCGAATAGGGTCTCTAACCCTTCTGAGGGCAACATACGGTTAGATCTAAAACTTACATATTTCATTGAAAATAATTAGGTTATTTGGATTTCAACCGGAAAGATGGGGTAGGGAACTGACGGTCGGTTGCCCTGTGGTGGTTAGCCCCCTACCCCGCGAGTGGTCTTGTTGAATAGACGAGCTGAGGGCCGGAAAGGTTTCTCGTCGCCCGCGAAATAGTTTTTTGCTGCGGATCGTCCTGTCATCCGACTTCAACAGTATCAAGGTAGCGTGCGATGGCGACATCCCAATGAAATTTCTCCCTGATGGCGGCTTGCAAGGCTTGCGCTGCGGCGGGTTCGCCGTGCGTGAGCCAGGTTTTTCGGGGCGCGGCCTGCAACCCCGAGAGCCAGCGGAGAAGCTCGCCTTTGCCCGCGTGTGCCGAGAACTGTCCGAGCGTAATAATTTCCGCGTTAACAGGGACGGCCTCTCCGAATAAGTGCATGACCTTTGCGCCTTCTTGCAGCGCCCGCCCGCGTGTGCCTTCGGCCTGAAATCCGGCCAGGATGACGGCATTCCTTGCGTCGGGCAAGCGCTGTGCCAGGTGGTGCAGTACACGTCCGCCCGTGACCATGCCGCTGGCGGAAATGATGATGCACGGAGTCCGGAGATTGTTGATGGCCTTGGATTCTTCGACCGATCGCGTCAGATGGAATTGATGAACACTCAACGGGTCACGGTCTCCAGTCGATTCCAGGCGCGAGAAATCCAGGTCGTGATCGTCCTTGTATTTGACATAAAGTTCGGTGGCGCTAAGGGCCATAGGACTGTCGACGTAAACAGGCAGGCGCGGAATTCGTTGTTCATCCTCGAGCTGCCGCAGGTAATACATGAAAGTTTGTGTGCGGCCGATGGCGAATGCCGGAATCACGATGGAGCCGCCGCGGCTCGAAACGCGGTTGACGATGTCCGCCAGCAGGCTTGCGGCGTCGCCGGCTTCGTGTTCGCGGTCGCCGTAAGTGGATTCGCAGAGCAGGACATCGGCGCGCGGCGGTGTAGCCGGATCGTTAAGAATCGGCTGGCTGTAGCGGCCGATATCGCCGGAGAAAACGAGTAAGGACTTCTTGCCATTTTCGGCGATGGTCAGCGCGAAGCTGCACGATCCGAGAATGTGCCCGGCGTCGTAAGCGTCGAGGTGAAATTCCGGGCTCAGTTGAAACGCGCCGGTGCGCGGCATGGGCTTGAGCAGCCGCAGCATGGGATCAATGTCATCGCTAGTGTACAAAGGCTGGCGGTCAGTCGGGTTGCTATGCTTGGAGCCCCGCCGCGCCCGCTCGGCGTCTTCTTCCTGCAGGTGAGCCGAATCCTTCAGCGAAATGGTGGCCAGATCGATAGTGGACGGATTGGCGTAGATCGGCCCGCGAAACCCGTCGCGCACCAGGCAAGGCAGCCATCCACAATGATCCAGATGCGCGTGCGTGAGCACACAATAGTCGATGGCGTTTGGAGCGATCGGCAGCGGCTTGAAATTTCGTTCGCTTAAATCCGGCGAACCTTGGAAAATCCCGCAATCCACCAGCAGCTTCTTCCCTGCCGCCTCCACTAAGTACTTCGATCCCGTAACGGTTCCTGCCGCGCCCAGAAACGTCAGCTTCGCCATGGTCCTCCCCTGAACACTGGCGAAAACCCTATCGCACTCCTTGGCGAAAACAAAACGGGCGAACCCGTCGGCCCGCCGTTTCATCTGTGAAGCGCGTGTTCTTCCTACGCTCCGTCAATCACCATGATCTCCTTGTCACATCAGGCCACGTCGAAGCGATCATGGTTCATTACCTTAGTCCATGCCGCCACGAAGTCTTTTGCGAACTTCTCCTTAGAGTCCGAGCACGCATGGACTTCCGCGAGGGCAGGCAACTGCGAGTGCGAGCCGAAAATCAAATCCCCTCGCGTTCCGATCCACTTCACCTCGTTCGTCTTCCCGTCGCGGCCCCCATCCGATCCGTTCGGCTGCCATTGCGTGTCCATGTCGAGCAGGTTAATGAAATCGCTGCCGCCACGCACCGAACCCGTTTTCGCCGCCTTACCCAAAAAACATAACTCCACCGGGCACCGCGAAGCTGGCCCGCCGCAGCACAATTTCGTTGCGCGACCGCCGCAAGGAACCTTTCTTGCTCCACGTGATGGCTATTGCTTCCGCGAGAACGCCGTCGCCGCCTGTGACCGGGCCCGCGTTTCGCCGCAAGTGGTCTTCGAGAGCGGCCAGTTTCCAGCCTGCTCGGCCTTGTCGGCGCCGGAATGGTGTATCACTGGTTCCGGCAATGGCCCTCAGCCGCGATTCTCATCTGCGGTTTGTACGTATCGGCGACCCCGAAGCCACGCGCACCATCGGCGCGCTCACGTTGCGCGGCCGCTCCCTCTCTCGCGTCCATCTCGCCTTCTTCTCGTATCTCCGCCCGCCTTCTTGACCTCTTAACCTCGCGGACCTCCTGTGCTTCTGCCAGTGTTACACTCCCTCCACCCCTAAAAATCGACACTCTCGAGCGGACATGTCGGAACACTCCTTCATCTATCGTGACATCGCCATGGTCTTCACCGGAGCCTTGGTCTGTGGGCTCCTCGCCTGGCGGCTTCGCCAGCCGATCCTGCTTGGTTACGTCCTCGCCGGACTCATCCTCAGCCCCCTTACTCCCGGCCCTCGCGTCCATGACGTGCACACCTTCGAGGTCATGGCGGAAATCGGCGTCATCCTCCTCATGTTCTCCATCGGCATCCATTTCTCGGTTCCTGAATTACTGAAGGTCAAGTGGGTCGCTGTCCTGGGCGCACCTGTTGGCGTTCTTCTTTCGGTGGGCCTGGGTGCCGGTGTGGGGGCTTTGCTTGGCTGGCCCTTGCTTCAGGGAATCGCGGTCGGGTGCATCATCTCCGTCGCCAGCACCATGGTTATGATGCGTCTCTTGTTGGACCGCAGCGAGCTCTCCTCCGAATCCGGCCGCGTCATGATTACGCTCACTCTCGTTGAGGATCTCTTCGTCGTCATCCTTACCATTCTCTTGCCGAGCCTCAACTCTCCCGAAGGCAGCTATACCCAAGTCGCCTGGAAAATTGGCCGCGCTCTTTTGTTGTTGGTTCCGATCGTCCTCGCCGGGTGGAAACTCGTGCCGCGCTTGCTGGCGCGCATCGAGAAAACGTGCAGCGATGAAATCTCTCTGCTCCTCGCTCTCACCATCTGCCTTGTCGTTGCTGCGCTGACCGAACTCATCGGGCTTTCCCTGGCCCTGGGCGCCTTCGTGGCGGGACTCCTGCTCGGCAGCTCCGATTTCGTTCACAAACTCGAGCAGCAGACCTTGCCGCTCCGCGACGCGTTTGTCGCCTTGTTCTTTGTCACCATCGGCATGTTGATCGATCCCAAGACGTGGTTATCTTCGTGGCAGCTCGTAGCAATCTTCGTTACCATGATCATCCTCGGCAAATTCCTGGTCTGGAGCGGTATCGTGCGCGCCTTTGGTTACTCGTGGGAGACCGCCAGGCGAGTCGGCATCGGCCTTACGCAGATTGGCGAATTTTCCTTCATCCTCGCGCAGGTTTCGCTCAGCGCAGGACTCATTTCCCGCGAGATCTACAACGCCACCTTGGTTGCGTCGCTCGTCACCATTTTGGCCAACGCCACATTCTTCAAATTCCTCAGACCGGCGCCGGAGCAGGCGTAACCTACCAGGGGTAGCGCCAGTCCTGTGTTAAACTAAAAGAGCTCGGTGGGGCCGTGGCGCAGTTGGGAGCGCGCCTCGATGGCATCGAGGAGGTCGTGGGTTCGAATCCCATCGGCTCCACCAAATTTCAAAAAAAGATTCCGACTTCCTCAGGAACCATCTGCGATGCAACCCGCCGCCGTCTTTACAAGTCCAATACTTTGGGGCCACACTTCGATGAGAGCGGTCGCACAGGCTATGATCCATATCGCTAAGGCAGCGGCACATATTGCAGGCGACAGTCGTGGTGTCCAGCTTGGTGTTACGCTTGCGATTGCACTCTCGGCGCTGATTGTTCCCGTCACAGGCGCTCAGCAGCAGGGCCCGCTGCCGCCGCCAACTTCGAGCGGTTCTGCCGGTTCTCCGGGCATGACTTCGACGGGTTCACCGAATGCTGCGGCGAGATCTGAAGTCCACGACGAATCTGAAATTACCAACACCCCTCCGGCGATTCCGGCCGAGCAGATCATCGCCAGGTTTTCTCGGCACGAATCGGAGTTTCGCGACGAACGCGCTAACTACGCTTATACGCAAACCTTTGTCTTCCAGACCTTGGATTCCGATGATGTCGCCGATGGCGAGTACCGCCTCGTCACCGACGTCGGCTTCACCTCAGAAGGCAAGCGCTATGATCACGATACTTATGCCCCGGTCTCTACCATCACCCGACTGCAATTCACCCAGCAGGACCTCGACGATCTTCGCAATATTCAACCCTTTGTTCTTACGGCCGAGGAACTACCCAAGTACAACGTTACCTACGTTGGCCGTCAGACCGTGGACGACCTGCGCACCTACATTTTCGATGTTGCGCCAAAGAAGATCGAAAAGGACCAACGTTACTTTCAGGGACGCGTGTGGGTCGATGAAAAAGATCTGCAAATTGTGAAGAGTTCCGGCAAGGCAGTTCCCGATATCATCAAAAAGAACAACGAAAATATTTTTCCGCACTTCACGACGTACCGTGAAAACATCGCCGGGCCCTACTGGTTTCCCACTTACACGCACGCTGACGATGTGTTGGCGTTCAGGGCCGGTGGCGTTCACATCCGTTTCACCGTGAAGTACGCCAACTACAAACGCTTCGGTTCAACGCACAAACTCGGCACACCTGTCGAAATTAAGCAATAACGGCACCACCGTTGAGCCAAGCCGATTCGGCTATCAGCTATACTCGCAGCGTGACTCGCGCGCGGATTTTCAAACGAATACTGGGTGGGCTTTTCGGCGTGTCTGCTCTAGTGTATGCCGGCGACTATGGTTATCTGCGCATTCGCATGCTCCGCCCCACGCCGTCCAAGCCGTTTGAGACCATGTCCCGCACACGCGTCCTCGCCATTCCGCAAAAGAGCGGCAAATTGGATTACCAGATTGATCAGACAGAGCCGGTCGAAACACTCACCTGTGTGCACTCCCTTTTTCCGCATTACGGCGACCAGCCCTGCTGGTATTTGAAGCCGCGTCTCAATCAGCCCATACCGGTCAGCTGATATCCTGCCGTATCGGCGGGTTTCGATCCAGAGTCCGGTCCGTGCTAACCGGCCCGTGCAACAACACGATTAATGTGTAAACGCTGATAGCGATTCCTACGGGCAAGTCTGAAAGTGACAGGAAGCTCGCGACGAGGAGCCAGCCTCTGCCGCTGTTCGGTGCCCGCAGCAACGCTAACCCGCCCAAAAGTCCCAGAATCCCGCAGACAAAACACAGGCCAACCCAGCAGACGTACCACACGTGGAAAAATCCCATCCACGTAAACGGATCGGCGACGCGCGACAGCAGCGCTCCGAACATAAAGGTCGCGGTTGGGGCGCAAAGCACGGCGGCTACGCCCACACCCAGACGAAATATCCCGTAGACGATCCAGCAGATCCCAAGAGTGTTCATAGGTTGTTCGGGATTTTGCTTAGCGGGGTCTGGTGTCGGAGGGAAAGGCGTCCCAGCCCTGAGGTCCCAATTTCTTGGGAAACTCCGCCTTTCCCTTCGAACTCCAATGGAACGGATTGTATCCGTTCTCAGCTGAAAGTTTGCCGCAGGCAGAAACGTCTCGCTATTAGTGTTTTCCTGTAGCGATTCATTTTCTTCACTGTATTGTTAAAGGCTGCCTGGACTGGCCAAGTGCGCGATCCAGTGCTTGTTTCTCTTCTTGCCGCAATTCACGAGCCGCGCCTTTTCCGAGTGAACCCAGCTGCAACGGTCCAATCGCCACGCGAATCAGCCGCAACACTGCAACGCCGCACGCTTCCAACATCCGCCGGATCTGGCGGTTTTTCCCCTCTTGCAAGACGATCTCAATCCAGGAGTTCTTTTCGCCGGCCCGAATCAGTCTCACGGTCTTTGCGCGCAGCGTTTCGCTCTCGGGCGACTTCACTCCGCCTAGCAATCTGCCCAGCAATTGCTCGTCTGCAATCGCCGAGATTTGCACATGGTAGGTCTTATCCACATGCGACTCCGGCGTGGTGATCCGCGCCGCCCACTCCGAATCATTGGTGAAGAGCAGCAGCCCTTCGCTCGTCTTGTCCAGTCGTCCGACCGGTCCCATCCAAGGTAGCCCTGCCGGCAGCCCGGAATAAACCGTGGCGCGACCTTGCTCATCATCCGCGGTTGTGACCACACCGCGCGGCTTGTTCAGTATCCAATACACCGGCTCCGATCGCCCGATCCGAACTCCGTCTACTTCAATGCGGTCGAGGCCCAGTCGGACGGGCGTTTCCGGATTTTTCAAAACAGTACCGTTTAGCCGTACCCGGCCAGCAGCCATCAACACGGCAGCCGCGCTCCGCGAACAATAGCCGAGCTTGGAAAGTGCACGTGCCAATCCGACTTTTCGCTCGGCCTTGCCCCTGCTCCCCACATTTCTGGCTGGTTTGCCCATCCCGCTGTCCGCTCCGGCCGGCTCCTCCATAAGTATATGTCTCGGCCCGCTCACCAGCCGCTCAAACCTCCGTCCAAGTGAACTACGAAGATTTTCGTTGACATTACGAATTCCTTCGTAGTAGGGTGCCTTGCATGAGAGACGCCTCGCCACAAAAACCGACCGCAGCCGAGTTGCAGATCCTCCAAGTTCTTTGGGAGCGCGGGCCTTCGACGGTGCGCGAAGTCCACGAAGCCCTACAGGAGGAAAAGGCTCTCGGCTACACCACGGTCCTGAAGCTCATGCAGATCATGACGGCCAAAGGGCTGGTTCGCCGTGACGAAAACCAGCGCGCGCACGTCTATGAAGCTCAGCAGCCCGCCGAAAAAACTAAACGCCAGTTTGCCGCGGACATGCTGCAGCGCGTTTTTGACGGCTCGGCCCGCGAATTGATGTTGCACGCCCTGGCCGCCCGGCACAGCACGCGGCAAGAAATTGAAGAACTTCGCAACCTGCTCGACGAACACGAAAGGAACCTGTGATGAACGCCTTTTCTCATTGGCTCGCTCCCGACGTTCTCCGCAATCTCGGCTTGACCCTTTCTCATTTCCTCTGGCAGGGCGCGGCCATCGCGGCCATCACCGCAGCGGCCATTACCGTGACGCGAACAGCGTCCGCCCGCTATGCGATCGGAGTCACTGCACTGGCGCTGATGTTCGCCGCGCCCGTGGTCACGTTCACTTTTCTAACCGATGCACCGGTCACCCCGGAAGCCGCGCCGGACGCATCTCTTGTTATAGCCGGGCACATCGCAAATATGACCTCGCAGCATGCGGCGCAGCCGAAACCAGCTCCCGCAGTACCGGTCGACATAAGCACCATGAATTGGCTCGTGGCTGTCTGGTTTGCCGGCGTGTTGCTCTTCAGTCTTCGTACGGCCGGCGGATTTTTCCTCGTTGCGCGCCTGCGTCGTCGCGACTCCGCCCCTGTTGGAGCCGAACTTCTTTCGCTTTGCCGCGATCTGCAGCAGCGCCTCGGTATCACGCGCGCGGTGCGCTATTGCGAGTCGCTTCATCTGGATGCGCCCGCGGTTCTCGGCTGGTTCCGTCCGGTCGTCTTTCTTCCCGTCACGGCATTGACCGGCCTCAGCGAAGCGCAGCTTCGCGCGGTCATCGCCCATGAACTGGCCCACATCCGCCGTTTCGACGCTTTCGTCAATCTTTTCCAAGTCGCCGTCGAAACTTTGCTCTTCTACCATCCGGCCGTGTGGTGGCTCAGCAGGCGTATTCGCGCCGAACGCGAAAACTGCTGCGACGATGTCGCTCTCTCCATTTGCGGCAATCCCGCCGAATACGCGCGCGCTCTCGCTTTGATGGAAGAGTGGCGCGTAGCTCCGTCTTTTGTGATGGCCGCCAATCGCGGGGCGCTCGCTTCCCGCGTCGCTCGCCTCCTCGGTCTTGGCGAAAAGGGAAGCAGCCTGCGCAACGCCGGAGTCACCTTCGGAATAGTTTGTGTCGCCATGGCGTTGATTGCCGGAAACGCGCTTTTCGGAATCGTTCGCCCGGTTTCTGCGCGCTCTTTTTTCTCGCTGCAAACACCGGCGGCGCAAATCTCCTCGGGTGAACCGGTCATCACCATTACCGCGCCGCGTCCGGCGGTGCAAGCCAAGCTCGCGCAAAAGCCGTCTCCCTCGCCAGCGGCACAGCCTGAACAAACTCCATCGCCGAAGTCTGAATCCTATATTGACGGCCTCAAGGCCGAAGGCTTCGACAATCTTTCTGCCGATGACCTGATCGCCATGAAAGTGCAGGGCATCACTCCGCAATACATTCATGAAATTCGCGCTGAGGGCCTGAAGCCTTCCGCCGACGAGCTGGTGGCCATGAAGGTGCAGGGCATCACGCCCGATTACATTCGACAGATTCGCGCGTTGAAGTTGAACGCCGATGTCGATTCCCTCATCGGCATGAAAGTGCAGGGCATCACGCCGGAGTACGTCGACCAGATCCACAAACTAGGCTTCCAGTCAGACACCGACCAGTTGATCGCCATGAAAGTTCAGGGGATCACTCCCGAATATGTGGACCAGATGCGCAAGCTGGGCTTCCAACCGGACGGCGACCAACTCATCGCGATGAAAGTACAGGGCATCGGTCCACAATACGTGCACGACCTTAACGAACTGGGCATCCATCCTGATGCCGATGACCTGATCGGCATGAAAGTGCAGGGCATCAACGCCGACTATGTGCGCAGCATTCGCTCGGCCGGAATCAATCCTGACAAGGACGAGTGGATCGCCCTGAAAGTACAAGGCGTCACGGCGGATTACATCAAAGGATTGCAAGCTGCCGGCTTCAAGCCCGACGTGGATGAAATCGTTGGCGCGAAAGTGCAGGGCATCACGCCGCAATTCATCGAACTGGCGAAGAGCCACGGTTTCAAGAATCTCAATTTGGATAAGTTGATCCAACTCAAACACGCAGGAGTTCTGGAGTAGTCGAAATTCCTCTGCGGTGAATGTCGAATTGGCTGTGCCGCTCGCGCGCTACGCAGTTTGTGTGCCCGGGATCAGTTCGAGTTTTGCAGTCTGCTTTGAGGTTTCAAAATATGGAGGACATTACCACTATGAACCGCCGTCACGCACTGGTCGCCTACATCCTGATCGCCTGCACGCTTGTGCTTGCGCTCATCTCTCGCGCTGCCGAGACTCGCGCCGGAAGCTGGACCATCGCTCGCTCCGAAGAGTCCGGCAAAGTCTCCTTCGGGCTGATCTACCACAACAAGCACGACAATTCGAACCATCAGTCCGACTGGCCGGTCAGCGATTTCAAGGGCGTCGATTTCTCCAAGACCGGCAAGCAGGACGTTAAATTTGTGATCGCACGCGACGCCGGCAAATTCGATTGCGAAGGTTTCCTCGACAACGGTGAAGGAGCCGGCGTCTTCCATTTCAACTTCAACCCGCAATACCCCTCGCAGATGAGCAGCCTCGGCTTCACCGGCATTGACGACGAAAAGCAGTTCGCTATGGCGATTTTCGACGTTTCGATCTCTTTCGCCAAGGAAATGAAGTCCCGCAATCTCAAAGGACTCGACGCGGACAAGCTGATCGCTTTCCGAATTTTTAACGTCACCCAAAATTTCATCGATGATCTGCGTAAGGCCGGTATTGCCGCAACCGACGCCGACAAACTCGTGGCGTTTCGCATCCACGGCGTCTCACCGGAAATGGTCGCCTACCTCCACAAATCCGGCTACCAGCCCGACGAAGACACTCTTGTCGCCATGCGCATTCATGGTGTGTCGCCCGAATATATGCAACAGCTGAAAACCGATGGCTACGATCACATCGATTTGCAAAAGCTAATCGCGTTCCGCATTCACGGCGTTTCGCCCGACTTCATCGAAAAACTGGCGACACTCGGCTACAAGCATCCCGAACCAGATCAGCTTGTCGCCATGCGCATTCACGGCGTTTCGCCTGAATTCATCACCGGTCTGCAATCGCGCGGCATGAAAAATCTCAGCGTCGATCAGCTCGTCAATCTTCGCATCCACGGCATCGACTGAAGTCACGACGCGTTGTAGCAGCGGCTTTGTGTCGCCGCCTTTGTCTATCGCGCAGGTTCACTTCGCTTTCACCAGAACAATGCTGCTCTCATCCTGTTCGGCCTGATTGAACAATACTTCTTTTCCATCGGTAGAAGCCGACAACCAGAACGGGGTGCGGTCCAACAAACTGATCTGCCGCGTCAGCCGCGTCTGAAAATCATAAAAAACGATGGATGACGCGATGTTCGGGCTCTCCGGCGGAATAAAGAAAATCCCGCGGCTGGTTGCCGACCATGCTGCCCACGATCGCGGCCGCACCGCGCCGGGAAATGGGATTTCCATTCCGCCGCCCACCGGCATCTGCCACAGCTCGGGATTCTCGTAACGAGTTTTCGCGAAGTACAGAGTCGCTCCGTCCGCCGACTCCTGTGCCGCGAATCCTCCATTGTGCGTTACTTGCACTGGTGAACCGCCTTCGGCCGCGACCCTCCACACTTGATCTTGGCCCGAGCGGGCTGAACCGAAATAGATCCACTTGCCGTCATTCGACCAGCTCGGCACCGAGTTCTCAAACCGATCCTTTACCAAGGCACGCGGCGTTCCGCCCAGCGCTGA
>Ga0075425_100003752_pt1 | contig 15511 bp, 10 predicted proteins | sample SoiMethybrSBSTD4_FD_75300 | JGI IMG/M metagenome (GOLD analysis project Ga0075425, IMG submission 75300) | Bulk soil microbial communities from a Populus tree surrounding site in Tennessee, USA - Soil MetaG P. TD hybrid SBSTD4 | ecosystem: Environmental > Terrestrial > Soil > Tree plantation...
GGCGCTTCCACCAGCTACCAGGTGCTGCAGACGCAGCGCGACCTGGCCCAGGCGGAATCGGCGCGGGTGGGGGCCATGGCGGCTTATGAAAAATCGCGGGTGGAACTGGATCGCGTGACCGGCCTGACCCTGACGCACAACGGAATTGAAATCGGCGACGCCGAAAATGGACATGTTCAGAAGGCGCCGGAAATTCCCGGGGTGATGCCGCGCACCGATCTGACCGATCAGAAAACCTCGCCCGCCGCCGACTTGCCCGGGCCCTCGCTGTGAAGGAGGAAATGACAGAGCGTATACAATCCTCGAGTAAGGCCAGGATGATCCCCGGCAACCAGCCCGCTCCGCGCGTACTTGTCGCCGATGACCAGCGCGACGTCATCGAGGCGCTGCGCCTGCTGCTGAAGCCGGAGGGCTACCAGATTGGCGCCGTGTCTTCGCCGGCTGGCGTGCTGGAGGCGCTGCAGAAACAGGAATTCGATGCCGCCCTGATTGACCTGAACTACACCCGCGACACCACGTCCGGGCAGGAAGGCCTGGATCTGCTCTCGCAGATTCAGGCTGCGGACAGCACCTTTCCAGTAATCGTAATGACCGCCTGGGGAAGCGTGGACCTGGCGGTGGAAGCCATGCGCCGCGGCGCCCGCGATTTTATTCAGAAGCCGTGGGAGAATGCCCGGCTGCTTTCCGTGTTGCGCACGCAGGTGGAGTTGGGGCGGGCGCTGCGCCTGGGACAGCGGCTGGAGGCGGAGAACCGGCTGCTGCGGGCAGAGGGGCGGCCCACCTTCATTGCCGAATCGGACGCCATGAAGCCCATCCTGCAGCTCATTACCCGGGTGGCCCCGTCGGACGCCAATGTGCTCATCACCGGCGAGCACGGCGGGGGAAAGGAAGTGGTGGCGCGCACGCTGCACGTTTTGTCCAACCGCGCCCACCGGCCGTTTGTGGCGGTCAACACCGGCGGCCTGCCCGAAGGCGTGTTTGAAAGCGAGTTGTTCGGCCACGTCAAGGGCGCATTTACCGACGCCCGCGCCGACCGCGTTGGCCGTTTTGAGCTGGCCGACGGCGGCACCATCTTTCTGGACGAGATTGCCAACGTGCCTGCCTCCCAGCAGGCCAAGCTGCTGCGCGTGCTGGAATCCGGGGAAATGGAGCCGGTGGGCTCGTCCAAAACGCGGCGGGTGAACGCGCGAGTAATCTCCGCCACCAACGCCGATTTGAACCAGGAAGTTTCCGCCGGGCGCTTCCGCCAGGACTTGCTGTTTCGCCTGAACACGGTGGAAATTCACCTTCCCCCATTGCGGGAACGGCGCCCCGATATCTCCGTACTGGCCATGCACTTCCTGAAGCGCTATTCGGAGCGCTACGGCAAGCGCCTGGCCGGCTTCGATGCCGCCGCTTTGCGCGCCATGCTGGAGTATTCCTGGCCGGGAAATGTTCGCGAACTGGACCACTCGGTGGAGCGCGCGGTGCTGCTGGCAGAGGGCGAGCAGGTGCGGGTGAGCGACCTGGGCCTGCGGGGCGCGCGCGACAGCGGACAAAAGATGGAAGATATGAGTCTGGAAGAAGTAGAGTCGCTGCTGGTGCGCAAGGCTCTGGCGCGTTATGGCGGTAATATCAGCCAGGCGTCGGAGGCGCTGGGCCTGAGCCGCAGCGCCCTCTACCGTCGCCTGCAGAAGTATGGAATCTGATCTGGCCAAGCCGGCCGCAACTAAGTCCTCCCGCACCGGTGCTGCCACCGGACGCCCCCGTCCACGAGGCCGGCGGCGCATAGCGCACGAGAACCGGGTTCTGCTGTTTGCGCTGGCGTCCGGCCTGGCCGGCGTGATTCCCGCCATGGTGCTGCTCTGGACCGGCTCCTTTTCCGGCAGCACGCAGTGGACGCTTACCGTCCTGATTGTTACCGCCTGGCTGGCCTTCTCCTTCACGGTGCGGGGCACCGTGATGCGTCCCTTGCAAACCTTGGCCAACATGCAGGCGGCGCTGCGCGAGGGCGATTTTTCCATGCGCGCCCGGGTGGGCAATCCCGAAGACGCGCTGGGCGAGCTGATGCGCGAGGTCAACGCTCTCTCTGAAATGCTGCGCGAGCAACGCCTGGGCGCCATGGAAGCCAGCGCCCTGCTGGGCACAGTGATGGCGGAAATTGACGTCGCCGTCTTTACCTTTGACCCACAGGCGCGGCTGCGCCTGGTGAACCGCGCCGGCGAACGCCTGCTTAGCCAGAACGTGGAGCGTCTGCTGGGCAAGACCGCCACCGAATTGGGACTGGCCGACTGCCTGGAAGGGGAGATGGCACGCACCCTAGAAAAGAGCTTTCCGGGACGCGGGGGGCGCTGGGGCCTGCGCCGCACCGTGTTCCGCCAGGGCGGCGCACAGCACCAGTTGCTGGTCATCTCAGACTTAAGCCAGGCTCTGCGCGAAGAAGAGCGCCAGGCCTGGCAGCGCCTGGTGAGGGTGCTGGGCCACGAGATGAACAATTCGCTGGCGCCCATCTCCTCCATCGCGCAGAGCCTGGAAACGCTGCTCAAGCGCGAGCCGCGTTCGGTCGATTGGGAAGATGACCTGCGCCGCGGGCTGAAGATCATCGCCGAGCGCTCCGACGCGCTCAGCAAGTTCATGCGCGACTACTCGCGGCTGGCACGCCTGCCCAAGCCGCAGCTTCAGGAAGTGGAACTGGGCCCTCTGGTACGCGCCGCCGCCAGTGTTGAGACCCGTTTGCCGGTGGAGGTTTTTCCCGGTCCAGAAGTCAGGCTGCAGGCCGACCCTGATCAGCTGCAGCAGGTGCTCATCAACCTGATCCGCAACGCGGCGGATGCCTCACTGGAGACCCAGGGCAAGGTCAGCGTGGGCTGGCACAGGAACGGCGGCTCGCTGGATGTTTGCGTGCGCGACGAAGGCCTGGGCATCGCCAATCCCGGAAACCTGTTCGTACCCTTCTTCACCACCAAGCCGGGAGGCTCAGGAATTGGGCTGGCGCTCAGCCGCCAGATTGCGGAGGCGCATGGCGGGACCGTGCAACTTGCTAATCGCCCCGAAGGCCGTGGCTGCGAAGCACGGCTGCACCTGCCACTCTAAACGAATCCGAACACAACGGGGCGTGGAATTACCGGCTGGTCGCCGTTACTCGGTGGAGGAACCCTTCACGGGTCCTTCTTGTACTGGAGCGGGTTTCGCCCGCGAGCCGGCTGAGCGGATTAGAAGAACCGCCAGAGAGATAATCAGGAGATAGGTGATTACCCCGCCTCCCAGGTGAGCAGCGAAGGCAATCACCCACAGGGCAATGAGGACAATAAATATAGCCCATAGGATCTGGCCAGAGGACGAACGGCTGGGTTCAGAAGCTTTCATCATTCTCACCACAGGTAGTTCAACTACCGGGACAGCCTGCGTTGGCATTTCTAGAGCATTTGGCCAGCCACTTTGCGCTTCGCCGGCAAGCCTCAAAATTCAACCGATAGGCGGAACTGCAACGAAATACAACACCCTTCCGATGCAAAGGTTTGCACGCGAGGAGCAATAGTGGGTATAGGGAGAACCTCAGTTGTGGGCTGCTGGGCTTCCCTCCCCGGCGGGAGTTGGCGAGGTAGGCAGTTCGTACAGGTAAGCAGCGGCGCCGTAGTCCAGGTACACGTCTTTTCTCACTCCCATGCTGTCCAGCACGTGCAACGCGTAGGCGGGTTCGTCCACCCCATCGAGCGTCCAGTTATGAGAGAAGATCACCCACACTCGCCGGCCCTGGAGCTTGGAAAAGTCCTCCTGGTAAACGTCCCAGTTCCTGCCGCGGGGAGGTGGAACGCGAAATCCGCTTCCCAGCACGACGTTGCTGCCCCTCAGCCCGTAAGCTTCCGCATAGTACTGGTAGGCGTAGCGGGCGTAGTAGTAGATGTACCAGGCGTCGTCGGGGCGTTGATGACGCTGTACATACTGCAGCACCGGGCGCAATTCCTCGCCTGGCATGTGGTGCTGGACGACCTCCGCGGTGGAGAGCACTGGCTGAAAGAACAGCAGCACCATTAACGCGGCGGCCACGGGCAAACCGCGGGAGCGGGCCGCCAGACATATCTCTTCGGCTCCCGCGCCCACCAGCACAAAGAGGGCCGGCGCGAAAAAGAGAAAGAAGCGACCGGGCAGAGGGTAGAGGTGGAGGTTGGAAGCGGCGAATGCCAGTAGCAGAGGCACAATCAGAAAGCAGCAGGCGGCGCGATCCTGGCGCCAGAAATGGAGCCCGCCAATTACCGCGGCTAACAGCGAGACGCCCAGCAGCAGGGTTGACGGGTTCTGCTGCAGCGTAAAGACGCTCTGAATTGCCATATCGATCGTCGAAAAGTGGATGGGGGAGCTGAAGAAGGGATAAGCGTGAGGCAGGCCGGGGTTGGCGCTACTGGTGCGCAAAGTGAGCCAATAATCAACCGCAAAGCTGCCGCACCAGGTCAGGAAAACGGGAACAAAGCCGAGACAGCGCCGCCAATCATGTTCCCCAATGGCGGCAGCCAGAACCGCCACGCCGAATCCGCCAGCCACAAACAGAATGGGATGAGAGAACCAGAACAGAGTGGCTCCGGTCAACGACAGCGCCGCCACCTTCAGAGCGGTCAGCCGCCCCCGCAAGGCCCAGAATCCAAGCAGCCAAAGCAGGCCGCAGGCCGCTGGATCGCTGCCGTAGGGTTTGAGCTCGGACGAGTAATAAATGAGCGGCGGCGAAAGGGCGAACAGAGCCACAGCCACGAGGGCGGCCCGGGGCGCCAGCAGCCGCCCGGCGAGAATGGCGACTAGAACCATGGCCAATGTTCCGCCCGCCGCCGCGACCAGGCGAAGCCCCAGTTCGCCGGGACCAAACAGCAGAATGCAGAGCTTTTCCGCAAACAGCCAGGCCAGTGGCGCCACCAGCTGGTAATCCAAAGGCTTCATCAGCTGGGCAAAGGAGTGGTGCAGCAGGTTGAGCACCATCAGCGCTTCGTCCAGCCACAGGGAGCGGTTGAACAGGTACTGCTCCAGCCGCGCAGCGATGCCTGCCGCGGACACTATCCACAACCATCGCTGATAACCGATTCCCAGCCATGCCTCCCCAGAGCCCTGGCAAATTTCAGCGGAATAGGTTGCTGGCGGGGAGGAGGCGGGAGCAGAGGAAGTCTGTGCCGGCATCGGTTTTTGTCAAAACGCCGAAAGCTGCCGGTCGCAGCGTGAAGCTTTCTGCGCTACGGGATTCCGGCTCATCAACAGGGAAAGGACCCGCAAAGAGTTTTCCCAATCGCTCGCGGTTTGTGCATCGTGAATTATCGCTGAATCGCTTGCGCCCGGCAATCTTGGCGGCCTGCAGTCCTGAAAGGACAATATTTTCAACCGCTGCTCTTTCTCCAGAAGCGCAGCCAGCGCCGCCCCTGCGGCTCTTTGGAAATTGCCTTGGCCTGTCCCGCCGCCGGCGCTGCATCTTCGATTCCGAACCTTTGCCGCAGTTCAGTGAGTTCCTGCGCGTGGCGCTGGCGCTCCCTGGTTTCCAATTGCAGGCGCTGTCGTTCGTGCGCCTGCTGCCGTGCTGCCAGGCCCAGCAAATCCGCTACCCACTCGCCATCGCAGAACACTTCCACGCTGCGCGCCACCCACTCCGGCCTGCCATCGGCGTCGTCGGCGCAGGAAACCCCAATGTTCAGCACCAGTTCGTTATCGCATCGAATTTCCAGCTGCCCGGTCCTGACCTCTTCCTCGATCTCGTAAATGAAAGTCGTCTTGGTGCTGAAGGTGAAAACGTACTCTGACTGCGCCGTGCGCAAGAGCGTGGAGTGGTAACCCAGTTCACTGACTTCCTTGACGTCGGGGTGGATGTAGTGGGGGCACATCGCCTTCCAGGCGGGAAAACTGCGAACGCTGTCCAGATAGAGCGCCAGCATCTTCTCCGGAATCTTGCGGTCCCAGGGGGCAGTGATCTCAGGCCGGGGATGGCTCAAATCCGACATCGGCGGCGGCTTTCGCGGGAACGGGCAGAAAGCCAGATGCTAAGCTAACCCTCCGGCCGCTCGCGGTCAACTCCCTGCGTTTGGGTGCGCCTGTGGAAGAAGTGTCGGGAGACCCTTCACCGCACCGGCGCAAACTTGCCGCCACCGTCCACTGGTCCTCCCGAAAGTGGGGGTACTCTCGTCTCCTGTTTTTGACCGTCCCATCCAGATTTCAATTGACAACTGCAACATGGGTCCACAGAATCAGGACACTAATCCAAGAAATGCCGGGTTGGGAGCAGTGCGCTCCCTCTGTTGCAGGCAAGAGGAGTCATGCAACGCTTGTGCTTCGCCTTTGCGGTTGCCCTTCGGCCGCCAGCATTGTGGCTCCGGTGCTGTTCAGAATTGTCTCCGCTTCGCATTTTTACCTCCACAGGGAGAAATAGGCATGCTTTCCAACCGATTTAGCCGACGGTGGTCAACCCAGGGAGATTTCTCGCCGGAGGATTTGGGTGGTTTTTCCTGGCTGAACCTGGTGTTGGTGAGCGTTCTTTCCTTATTTTTAGAGTTGCTGATGATTCGCTGGATCTCGTCTGAGATCCGCATTTTCGCCTATTTCAAGAACTTCGTGCTCATCGCCTGCTTTCTCGGCTTCGGCTTAGGGTGCTACCTTTCCCGAAGGCGCATCAATCTGTTCTCCATGCTGGTTCCCCTTGTCGTCCTCACGCTTTTTGTAAATTCGCCCATAGAGTTCATTCGCAGCCAAATGGCGGGATTGCCGGCCATGCTGGGGGCTAGTTCCCAGGTACAAGTCTGGGGAGTCCCGTATATGACTTCGGACGCAGCAAGTCTCGCCTCACTTGTCTCTGCGCTGCTGATTTGTGCGCTGCTGTTCGTGCTTATCGGGTTCATCTTCATCCCAATCGGGCAAATGGTCGGCTGGTACCTTGAGAACGCCCCCAAAGGAATTGCCGCGTATAGCGTTAATGTGCTGGCTAGTCTGGTCGGAATTACGCTCTACACATTGTTATGCTTTTGGTATCAGCCGCCTATCGTCTGGTTCGTACTAGCCGGAGCCACAACTGTTCTGCTGCTCGTCAAGACACCGAAGCTAGCAGTGATTGCGGCAGGCGTGTTCGCCTTGATGTGTGTGGTAATTTCCATCACTCACCCCCAGTCGCCAACTCATGTGTATTGGTCTCCCTATCAGAAGCTCACACTTACGCCACAGCCTGACGCCGATCACCCGGAAACCTACCAGCTCTCAACCAATGACAGCTGGTATCAAAAGATCGTAAACCTCTCGCCGGAGTTCGTGCGGGCGCACAGTAAGGCGTTCAAAGACCGGCCTGTGGAATGGAATGCGTACAACATTCCTTACAAGTTTTATCCCTCTCCTCAATCGGTCCTGGTGCTTGGGGCTGGCATGGGCAACGATACGGCTGCTGCCCTGCGTAACGGAGCAGGGCATGTGGTTGCCGTGGAAATCGATCCCCTCATCGTCAAGCTGGGGCGTGAGCTGCATTTCGAAAAGCCATACGACTCCCCTCGCGTGCACGTCGTGCTGAATGATGCGCGCAATTACATCCAGAACAGTAATGAGCGCTTTGATCTGATCGTTTTCTCCCTGCTCGATTCGCATACCACCAGTTCGTATTACTCCAATATCCGAATTGACAACTATGTTTACACGGTTCAAGCGCTCACCGCCGCCAGGCGCTTGCTTCGTCCCGGCGGTCTGTTCATCGTCAAGTTTCAAGTCAGCACCACCTGGATCGCGGGCCGGTTGGATGCGTTGCTCAAAACCGTATTCGGGCAGGAACCGGTTCAGTTGCTGGCGCAAGGAGGCGCGTACGAGACTGGCGGGAGCTTTTTCATTGTAGGCTCCCCCGAGCGGCTCAAGAACGATCTTGCCGACCCCGCAATTGCGGAATTCTTGCGTGGACACACCGGCATAAAAATGAAGCCGGCGAGCTTAACCACCGATGACTGGCCGTACTTTTACCAGCGCGAACCCGGACTGCCGCTCAACGTCATCCTGCTCTCGCTCATGCTCTTAGCCATCTGCGGATGGTTTATTGGATCGACCGCCGGCGGGGTGCGAAATCTGCGCTGGCACTTCTTCTTTCTGGGCGGTGGTTTCCTGCTGCTGGAAGCGCAGATCATCAGCAAGATGGCCCTGCTGTTCGGCACCACCTGGGTGGTCAACTCCATCGTAATCTCAGCTTTGTTGCTGCTGATTGTGTGCGCCAACTGTGTGGTGCAATGGTGGGAACACATTCCGTTCTGGCTGGCCTACCTGGGCATATTTATTTCATTTGCTGTAACCTGGCTGATTCCTCTCAATAAGTTCTTTTTTCACTCCGTCGCATTGAAAGCCACGGTGGCTGCTCTGGTGCTGTGCTCCCCGGTGTTCTTTGCGGGTATCATATTTGTCCGCAGCTTTGCCCGGGCGGGATTTAGTGGAAAGGCGCTCGGCTCAAATCTGTTCGGCGCGCTGGTCGGTGGCCTGCTGGAGTCGCTCAGTTTCTGGTTCGGGTTGAAAGCCCTGCTGGTTATCGCCGCGTTCCTTTATCTGGCATCCGCATTCGCCTTGAGGTTAGAAGTTGACGCCGCTGTCACCGTGAAGGAACCAGAAGGCCAGCTGGCAGATGCGTGATTGCCTGTCGCGTAGCGGTGTGCGGGGCGAGTCCGCGGGCAACCCTGATTGCATCTATTCTGCAGTGCCAAACGAGCACAGGCTGGCGCTTCAGAACTACGCTGCGGTTCCCTCGGATGGTTATCAGCTAGAACAGGTGCCGGGAGGCCGGAGAATAGAGGGGTGACCTGCCGAAACAACCCCTTACAGGTTTTCCGCGTGTGCTTTTCGCTTCCTCGCCCAGCCTAACCCGAACAGGCCGGAGAGCATTAGGGCCAGGGAAGCTGGTTCGGGAACCGGCCGGCCATTTACAAAGAAACTTTGGATGCTCGCAATGTCCTGCGTAAATCCGCCTGGGGAAGCAGGGTTAAAGTTGGGCGGGAGGAATTGCAGGAAGAAGCCGGTGTCCACGTAATCGCCCTCCACAGTCCAGGTTTCTGACGATGGATTGGGAACAAAGAATGCCGTAAAGCCGACGATGTTGTTATTGGTGCCGCCTACGCTGCAATAAACACCGGGTTCCTCGGCACTGATGTTGTTGAAACAGGTGAGCTCTCCCGGGGCGAATGGGCTCACCAGGCCTAAAGTGAGGCTGCTGAGCGGTTCAGTGCTTTGGTTATCGAAATTACACTGGACACCGCCCGTGATGGGAGTGCAGAAGGGGTCGGTAAAGGGATTGGAAAAAACCGTAGGCTGCCCGTTATACAACAGCCCAAAATTCCCGTTGGACAACGAAACAATATCGGCCTCGGTGGTGTAAGCTCCTCCGGGTCCAAGTTTGATTCCGGGATCAGAAATTGAGCTGGCCAAAAGGACGGTGGATTGCACTAAAACAGCAGCAAGAAGTCCCCGAGTCCAAAACTTCATGGCGAACCTCCCCCACGGAATTTAAGATTGAGGCTGCATTCACACGTCCGCAATTCGTCGAAAGTCTTAGTTTATTTCTTACTTTGCTTCAATCACTTGCCGAGAGTGGCCGGTCAATGTTCAGGCCAGCGTGCTGTCAACTGCAAAGAATTGCCGAAATTGTACGCTGGCTTGCACACCCCCGCTCAGGCAGGCTTCCTCTCGGGGATCTCGGAGGCGGTGCGCTGGCGGGGGACTACTTGCCGCCAGATTCATGCATGATGGCAGCAAATTGTGGGAGGGACCGGAGATCCTTTAGTTCGGGATCGCGCTGCGCTTCCTCTCTCGGATAGCCCTGCCGTAGAGCTTGGTGAAGAGCTTCCAGCGCTTCGTTCCTTTTGCCGGCTATGCAGTTCACCATGGCTTGGAAGTACACCAAGGAAACGTCTCCTGGAGCGATCGAACGGGCGCGGCGGATAAAGTCGAGGCCGCGCTGCGGATCTCCTTTTTTGGCGAAGTATTGGCCCAGATAGCCCATGGCCTCCGCGTCGCGGGGGTTGACCTGGAGTTGCTTGTAGGCCAAGGCTATTGCCTTATCGTAGGTGACCAGCGATTCCTGGCGCCGTCCCGCCCAGCGGTAGCCGTCGGCCAGATTCCCCATCATCATGAAGTCATTTGAATTCATCGCCACTGCCCTTTCAAACATCTGCACTGCTTCGCCGTAGCGTTGCAGAAAGAAGTAGGCGGTGCCCAGGTTGGAATAGGTGGAATAGTAGGGGTGGATCTGCAGCGATTTCTGGAAATTGGCGATGGAGTCGTCCCACTTTTCCATGCGCATATCGGCGGCAGCCAAGTTGTCGTAACCTACAGAGTTGCCGGGCTCCAGTTCAATGACTTTGCGGAAACTGGCGGCAGCGTGCTCGCTGTCGCCGAAGTTGAAGTAGGCTGAGCCGAGTGCGTTGTAGTTCAACCAGTAGTAGGGATTCAGTTCCACCGCTTTCTTATACGCGTCAAGCGCTTCGGATTTGCGCCCGGTTTCGGCATAGACGTCTCCCAGCCGCCGATAGCCGTCATCCGACTTTGGAGCTAATTCCAGTGCCCGCTTTAATTCAATAATCGCTTCCGCGGGCTTTCCCGTACTGGTAAAAACGCTGCCCAACGAGAAATGAACTTCAGGAAGATTTGCATTGAGCTGCTCTGCCTGCTGCGCCGCACGCAAGGCCTTTTCCGACCAGAAATTCTCGCTCGTGTGGCCGTACATAGACAGGCTGGCATCAGCCAATCCGGCATAAGCCAGGGCAAATCTGGGATCCTTCTTCAAGGCCTGCTGATACAAATCAATAGCGGCCTGCACCTGCTTGGGATCCTGCTCCTGGCGCATGTCTTCGCGCCCTTTCAGATAGAGGTCGTAAGCTTCAACGTTTTCTGTGGGATGGACACTAAGGGCGGCCACCTCGGAACTGCTGGGTTTCAGCTCGAGCGCGGCCACCAGTTGGGTGTAGATATTGTCTTCCAGGGTGAGCAGGTCCTGCGGAACTCCCGAAAACTCGCTGGTCCACAGCCTCTTCCCTGCGGCCACGTCGTCCAGGCTGATGGTGATGCGCATCTTCTCTGCCGTCCCCTGAACCGTTCCCTGCGCGATCAGGTTCACGCCCAACTGGCGGGCAATTTTGTCCAGAGGCTGGTCCACATTCACCGACTGCACGGCAGTGGGAGAAGCCAGGTGGATGTCCTTCATCTGGAACAGCTTGGCGGCGGTTGCCTCCACCAGGCCATCGCTCACGTAGCCCAAAGCGTTTTTGTCGCCGATCACCCGAAAAGGAAGCAAAGCCAGGTATTTACCTTGGCTGGCCGGGGGAATGCCCAGGCTGGACTGGGTTGCAGATGGGCCAGATCGCAGCAGCTTTCGCACGCCGGGCACGGCCAAAACCACCAGCAGGGCGAGCAGCAGGACTCCGGCGCCCGCGTACCAGAATCTGCGGCTTGAACGTTTTACCGCAGGAAGCGGCCGGGACGGCGGCCGGGAGGGCTGGGCTGACTCCAAGTCGTCCAGAATTTCGCGGGCGCTCTGGTAGCGCTGCCCGGGCTCAGTCTCCAGGCAGCGCATGATGATCTGCACCAGGTAATCGGGCAGGTCGGGATTGATCTGGCGTGGATCCTGGGGCTTTTCGTGCACCCGCAGATACATGGTCTGCAAGGTGGAGTCCGCCTTGAACGGTATGTCGCCCGTGACCATCTCGTAGAGGATCAGGCCCAGGGAATAAAGGTCGCTGCGGTGATCCACCGTTGCGGCCAGCGCCTGTTCCGGCGACATATACCGGGGAGTGCCCAGGAACTGACCGCTTACGGTCACCTGGGTGGCGTCGGCGGCCAGCGACTTGGCGAGACCGAAATCGGAGACGTAAACCTGCCCCGCCTTATCCAGCAGAATGTTCTGCGGCTTCAGGTCGCGATGCACTACTCCTTCCGCGTGCGCCGCCTCCAGGGCGGCGCAGAGCTGCTTGCTGAGGGTTACGGCGCGGTTTACCGGGAGTCGACCTTCGCGCTTCAGGAGCTGGTGCAGGTCTTCACCCTCAACGTAAGCCATGGAAATGAACTTGGTGCCATTGGCTTCGCCCAGGTCGTGGATGCGCAAAATGTTCTTGTGAGAGACCTTGCTGGCCAGCAGCAGTTCCTGGCGGAAGCGCTGGCTTATAGCAGGGTCGGCGCCCAGTTCGGGGCGAATCAGTTTCAGGGCGACAATGCGGTCCAATTCCCGGTCATAAGCGCGGTAGACCGCCCCCATTCCGCCCTCGCCCAACAGGGCCTGCACCTCGTAGCGCGGGCCAAAATCCACCGGCTTGGATTGGCTGATGGCGGAGCCGGAGGAGGAGGTACCTGGGCTGGAAGGAGGTGGAGTCTGGGCAAAGCCGATGGCGGTTGCGGCGTCGTGCGAGGACGACTGTTTCTGGCCTCCGGCCGAACTCTCGTACCTCGCGGGTGGGGACTCGGCGGGCGCGGTGGAAAGCGGCGAACCGCAAGCGGCGCAGCGGGAGGCCCCCATGGGATTCTGCGCCAAACACGAAGGACAAACCATGGACAGCCACCCTCCCGCCAGCCCGAATTATCGGCCAGTTGGGAGCGCTTCGGCAACAACAAGATAGGACCATGGCACCTTCTGCCGCATATCCCATGGTTGTTTGGTCCCAGGGGCTGCGGGAGAGATGCCGGGCTCGTCAGAAAGAAAATACGCGCATGAGATAATCGAATCAGTTGCTTGGCGTGGCCCCGTAGCTCAGATGGATAGAGCAGCGGTTTCCTAAACCGTTGGTCGGGTGTTCGAGTCACCCCGGGGCTACCATCACCGAAACGCTTCCAGGGGCGTGGGCGCCCGCGCCACAAAACCAGTCAGACAGTCCAGACAAAAATGCCATGAACAGAAAGACCCCGGGGATGCCGATCGGCCAGGAAGAAACAGCTAAGCCGGTGGCGGGCTCGCGAGAATGGAATTCAGAGGTTTACCAGCGCGTCTCCCAGCCGCAGTTCGGCTGGGGCAAAAAGGTGCTGGACCGGGTGCAGCTGCGCGGCGATGAAACCGTGCTCGACGCCGGCTGCGGCACCGGGCAGCTTGCCGGCGAATTGCTCGCACGCCTGCCGCGAGGGCGGCTCCTGGCCGTGGATCTTTCCGCCAACATGCTGCGAACGGCGCGCCAGGAATTGGAACCGCCCTTTGCCGGGCACGTTTGGTTCGTGGTGGCCGATCTGCAGCGGCTTCCGTTTCACCAGCTAGTCGAAGGAATTTTCAGCGCCGCCGTCTTCCACTGGATTAAGGACCACGAGCGGCTCTTTCGCAGCCTGTATGATGTGCTGCGGCCGGGTGGCTGGCTGGAAGCGCAGTGCGGCGGCGGCCCCAATCTGGCTGAGCTGCTGCAGCGCGCGCAAGCACTCATTTCCGCTCCCTCCCTGGCCCAATTCTTTTCCGGATGGCAAAGCCCGTGGGAATATGCTTCACCCGAAACGACGGCAGAGCGTCTCCACCATGCAGGGTTTATCGAAATCAACACCGGTCTGGAGCGCGCCCCCGTTCTATTGTCCACCGCTAAGGAATACCGCGAATATCTGGCTAACGTTATCTTTCATCGTCACCTGGAGCGCATCAGCCAACCGGAGCTGCGCGAGCGATTCTTGGACGAGCTTACCCGGCAGTCGGCGCAGGACCAGCCGCCGTTCGTGTTGGATTACTGGCGCTTGAACATGAGTGCGCGGAAGGCTTAGGGCCGTGGCAGCTCACGCGAGATGCTTCGAGGCTATAGCCTCTCAGCATGACGCCAGCGGTTGATGGTGCCCGATCACTGGCAACTGACAAGCGATAACCGAGAGCCGTCGGCGAAGACCAGGAGTAACGTCTTGCGGGCGACGACAAGGGGTCAAGGCCCAACCATCGACTGCTCAATCCACTCCAGGTACTCGGCGCTGCCGCCCTCGATGGAGAGTTCGATGCACTCCGGCAGCTCATAGGAATGCAGCTCGCGGATCGCCCTGGCCACCGCATCGAAGCTGGCCGCGGTGGTCTTGATCAGCAGCAGGTGCTCATCGGCGCTTTCCACTGTGCCCTGCCAGCGGTATACGGAGTGAATCGGTCCCACAATGTTGACGCAGGCGGCCAGGCGGCGCTCGACGAGGGCCTGCGCAATTTTCTCGGCTTCTTCTTGCGAGCCGGCGGTGGTGAGCACAATTTTTTTGTCGCTCATAGGCTAGAATCGGTGGTCGGCCCAGCGATGTGCCGGGTTATTACAGTAACACTGAAAGGACCTTCCAACGCCCGCGGCGGTCGGCCTTCGGCTTTCGGCAATTCCGGTTGTGGCCGAGAGCCAACAACCAACGGCCGAGAGCTACAAGCATATGCCCACACAGATTAAGTTCGGCACGTCCGGATGGCGGGCGGTAATGGCGGAGGAGTTCACCTTTGCTAACGTGCGGCGCGCTGTCACCGGCGTTGCCCGCTATGTGGCCGGGCAAAAGCCGCAGGGGGCGCGCATCCTGGTGGGCCGCGACCCGCGCTTCCTAGGAGAAGCCTTCTGCGACCAGGCGGCGCAGATCCTGATCGAGCACGGAATAACGCCGCTGGTGATTACGCAGGCTGCGCCCACCCCGGCCATCGCCTTTGAAGTTATCCGCTTGCGCACGGATGGCGCCATCAACTTCACTGCTTCGCACAATCCGCCGGAATATAACGGCATCAAGTTTTCCACGCCCGACGGCGCTCCCGCCCTGCCCGAAGTGACCCGGCAGATTGAAGCCAGCGTGCCCAGCGATGGAGCGGAGCCCCCAAAGACTTCGGCGCGAGCGGCTACGCCGGCGAAGGAATCCATGGACGCGCGCCCTGCCTACCTGGCGCGCCTGCGCGAAATCGTGGACCTGGAGGCGATCCGCAAGGCAAATCTGAAAATCGCCTTTGATCCGCTGTGGGGCGCGGCCCGCAGCTATCCTGACCGCCTGCTGCGCGAAGCGGGCGTGGACGTCAGCACAGTGCACGATACCCGCGACGTGCTTTTTGGCGGCCATGCGCCCGAGCCGGACGATCACCTGCTTGAAGCTCTGCGGGAGAAGATGCGCGAAACCGGCGCTCACATCGGGATCTCCACTGATGGCGACGCCGACCGCTTCGGCATCCTCGACCAGGATGGCACGTTTCTGCAGCCTAATTACGTGATCGCTTTGCTGTTTGATTACCTGGTGGAGAGCCGCGGCTGGAAGAATGGCGTGGCCAAATCCGTTGCCACTACTAACTTGGTTAATGCTCTGGCAGAGAAGCTTCAGGTCGAGCTCTACGAAACGCCAGTAGGCTTCAAGTACATCGGCGAGTTGATCAAGCAGGACAAAATTGCCATTGGCGGGGAAGAGAGCGCGGGACTTTCTATCCGCCATCACGTTCCGGAGAAGGATGGCATCCTCGCCGGCCTGCTGTGCTGCGAAATGGTGGCGCGCCGCGGCAAGGGCTTACAGGAACAATTGCGGGCGCTGTTTGGCAAAGTTGGTTCCTATTACCCGCGCCGGGAAAACTTCCGCTTGACGCCGCAGGTGAAACAGAAGTTCACTGAAAAGTTGCAGGCGGAGCCGC
>Ga0075425_100003753_pt1 | contig 15509 bp, 7 predicted proteins | sample SoiMethybrSBSTD4_FD_75300 | JGI IMG/M metagenome (GOLD analysis project Ga0075425, IMG submission 75300) | Bulk soil microbial communities from a Populus tree surrounding site in Tennessee, USA - Soil MetaG P. TD hybrid SBSTD4 | ecosystem: Environmental > Terrestrial > Soil > Tree plantation...
TGTTCGCCGGATCGACCGTCGTGATGACGAGCGCGGTGCTCGGCAGCGTCGACTCATCGACGTCGACGAAGTAACTGCCCTTGGTGAGACCGGTGAACAGATAGTTGCCGTTCGCGTTCGTGATCGTCGAGGCAACGAGCGTGTCGGCGCCGTTCAACGTTCCGCTGGAATCGGTATCCGCATACAGATAAACGACGACCCGCGCGATCCCATCCTCGGTTCCGCCCTTCGTGGCGTTGCCGTCGTTGTCGTACCAGATCTGATCGCCGATGCTCGCCGCCGCGATGTCGGGATCGGCGCTCGGGGTCATGTCGCTCGGGAAGTCGACGTCGCTCGTGTCGACCTTCACGACGTAACTGCCGGCCGGGTAATTCGAGAAGAGGTACTGGCCGGTGCCGTTCGTGCTGGTCGTGGCGAGGAGATTGTCGACGCCGGAATCGATCGTGCCGTCGCGATCGACGTCCTCGTAAAGCCAGACGGTGATGTTCGCGATGCCGGTCTCGGTCGCGTCCTGAACGCCGTCCGCATCGAAGTCGTAGAAAACCGTGTCGCCGATGTCGGACGTGTCGGACTGCGTGTAGCCGAAGTTGTGCGAGCCGGAGATCTGACCCGCGCTGACGGTGACCGGAATCTGATTGTTGAGGCTCCCGGTGCCGCCCGTCGATTCGACGGTCTCGACCCACGTCTTCGAGAGCAGCGTCGGCGGCGTCACGACGATGACGTACGAGCCGGCCGCGAGACCGGAGAAGCTGTAGTTGCCGTTCGAGTCGGTGGTCGTCGTCGCCTGCAGCGTGCCATCGGCCGGATTGCCGTCGCCGTTCGGATCGGAGTAGCGCTGCACGGTGAAGCCGGACAGTCCGCCCTCACCCGCGTTCTGCGTGGTGCTTGCGTTGATGTCCCACCAGATGTTTCCGTACAGGACCGCGTTCGGGATGTAGAACCCGAAGTTGATCCCGCCGATCACTTCCTCGGACGTCGGGCTGTTGATGAGATTGAGGGCGTTGGTGTTCGGCTCGGAGGCGCCCCAGCCCCACGTGCTGTTGCAGCCCGCGGGACAGACGCCGTTCGCGCCGGTCGCAACACCGGCAGTCGCCGGCTGATTGGTGTCGGTCGGTTCCGCGGTGCGCGTGCCGCCGTACGGTGCGGTGTTGCCGCCGGCGGGCGCGCTGTCGGTGTTGTTGACCTCGATCAGATAGAAGCCGGTGTCGAGACCGATGAATTCGTACGCGCCGCTCGAGTCGCTGGTCGTCGTCTTGATGACCTGCCACGAATTGCCGTTGGTCGTGTTCGCGCAGGTCTTGTTGTTCGAAGTCGTCTCCATCGCGCCGCTGCTCTGCACGCAGCCCCACAGCGTGACGCTGATGTTCGGCAGACGGGCCTCGCCGTCGTTGTCGGGCCATCCGTCGTTGTTCAGATCGTTCCAGAGCACGCCGCGCAATTCGCCCTTGCCCTGGGTCTGAATCGCGATCTTGCTCGATCCGTCATTCGCCTGACGGCCATCGGCGTAATAAACGTGATTGCTGCCCCACGCGGTCTCGGCCCAGTTGCACGCGCTGTTCAGCGTCGGAGGCGACGAGCCGCCGCAAGTGCCGGTGCGCGTGCCGGTAACGTTGAGCGCGCGCATCGTGACGGTCACGGTCTGCGACGAGCCCGGAAGAATCGGACCGACGTCGTTCCACTGAATGATGCCGGTGCCGGTGTTGACGGAATCGGCCGCGGGCGACGAGGAGACGAAGGCGACGCTGCCCGTGTCGTAGCTGTCCTGCAGCGGAACGGGACTGAGCGTCGTCGATGCGCCGGCGACGCAGGCCTGATCGGTCGTGATGCGCACGCCGATCGCATCGAGAAAGAACGTCTTCTGGTCCGCATTCGACGCCTTGCTCGGATTGATCATGAGACGCAGCGTCGAGAAGTTGTCGGCGAACGACCACGTGCCGCCGCCCGGCTTGACCGCGGTGACGTCCCAGCTGATGGCGTTGTTCGGATCGAGCGATGCCGGCTCGCCGATGTAGCTGTCGATGAGCGCCGTGCCCATCGTCGTCGAATTGCTGTTGAAGCCCTGCGTGATCGTCAGGGTCAGGTTGTCATCCGTGAGCGCCTGACTGAAGTAGCCGAAGTAGAGCGCCTCGACCTTCGTGATGCTCCCCGCCTGCGTGCGCAGCGAGAAACCGGTGCCGTCCATGAAGTTGAGACCGCCGCCGCTGACGACGGTCGTCGCGTAGCTGCGATTCGGACCGTCCCATGCGTTCGCGGGATTCGTGAACTCCTTGCTCGCCGGCGTACCGTTCGCGCCGGTCGTCGCCCAGGCGGTGTACTGGCATCCGGTCGGACCCTGCACGCCGACGCTCGGCAGACGGTTCTCGAGAAGCAGCGAGTAGGTGAACGTGTCGCCTTCATCGATGGCGGTGTCGGCGCGGCCGTCCGCGTTCGAATCGGGATTGCTGCCGACGGTCTTCGTCAGCCGCAGCGGCGGCGCGAATCCGAAGTTCACGAGGCCGAGGGCGGGAGCGGTGGGAGTGCCGCCGAACGGGGTCTGCCCGACGGGGTTGCTCCTCGCGAGATCGATGTTGACCGCGAGCGTGACCGTGGTCGTGTCCTCGTGCATGCGCAGCACGCCCTGATTGGTCGTCAGCGACAGCTGCGGATCGGTGCTCGTGTTGCCGTAACCGGTCGTGCCGTATGTGGTGTCGGTGGCATCGTTCGAGGCCGCGGCGTCGTACTTCTTCGCGACGACGAGGAACGGACCGTCCGGAAGATTCGAGAACGAGTACGTGCCCGACGCGGAGGTCGTCGTCGTGCCGTAGATGATGTCGGCGCTGCCCAGCTGTCCGTCGCCGTCGAAGTCGTAGTAGAGCGACACGAGCACGCCCGCGCCGATGCCCGCCTCCGAGACGTTGTCCTTCGTGCCGTTGCCGTACGTGCCGCCGCCCGAGCCGTCATCCTTGAAGATGGTGCCGCCCAGCGCGTTGTTGCCGCTCACGAGCGTGCAGTCCTGCGCGGTCGTCGCCGACGCGGAGCCGAAGCCCAGAAGCGCGGTGTTGCAGACCACCGGACCGACGCTGCTGCCGACGGTGACCTGGAACGAAACGGAAGCGGTCTTGCCGGGCGGCAGCGACGTCGAAAGCGTTCCGTTGTCGTACGAGCCGTTCGGCAGGACGCACGCCGTTCCGTCGTGATAGCCGTCCTTCGCGATGGTCGTGTAGAGCATCCACTGGATGTTCGTCACGCCCGCGGGCTCGGTCAGCGACCACGTCGAGCCGTTGTTGTTCGAATAGAGGATCACCCACGACGAGCTGGTGATGTTGTAGTTGATCGTGCAGGTGTCGAGCTGGCCGTTGATGTCGGTGTAGGACTCCGAGTACGAGCCGGTGCCCGTCGGCTCGGCGAGGTTATTAGTCGGGTTGTCATCGGCCGAATTGGCCACGAACGATGTTCCCGTCGGAATCGTTTCCTTGATCACGAGCGGTACGCCGTAGTCGGGCGCGCCGAGCGGCACGCCGGTCGTGTTCGTCGGAATGCTCGCGGTGTAGGTCAGTGTGCTTCCGACCGTCGTCGTCGCGAGGCCATCCGTCTTCGTGAACGAGAGATTCGCACCGAAGCTCCCGCTCGTCAGACCGTTGCTCAGACCGAAGTCGGCGCTGAATTTCTCGTTGTCGAATCCCGACGCCGCTTCCTGATACGGCGTCATCGACGCGCTGCAGCCCTGATCGGTCGCGATGAACTGGTAGTAGACGAGACCGACCGCGCCCGTGTTCTCGGGGAGATGCTCGAAGTAGAGCTCGTTCTGGAACGGGATCAGTAATTCGCCGCCGCTCTTCAGCTTCACGACGAGGATTCCGTAGACGTTGACCAGACGGAAGCAGCCCGCGTCGAACGATCCCGCATCACCGACCGGCTGCAGCCACGCGTTCTGATCGGGCACGAGATCGCCGTCGTTGTCGAAGCCCTGACCGACGTTGCCGAGGTCGTACCAGATGCCCTGCGAGGTGATGACGCGCTGGCCGGGATAAACGGGATTGCTCGGCGTGAGCGGCTGGCCATCGGGACCGAGCGTGCCCCATCCGAGAATCGACTGAATCGCGGCGAGGTACGCATCCGGAACCTTCGAGGTCGTGTTGGGCCAGATCTTGTTCGCCGCGGCGGAGATCTCGTTGCGCATCGTGAAGCTGCGGCGAACGTTGACCGTCGCCGGAGCGATCGCGGTCGTGGTCGTGGCCCAGATGTCGTAGTTCAGCGAGACGTCGTCGACCGGCGAGACGCCGCCGGCGATGCTCGCCGCGCACGGCGGCGAGTCGGGCGCGTTGGCGACGTTGACGCACTGCGGATAGGAGATGAGCCAGTAGACGACGCGGCACTCGCCGGCGGCGAGAGTGCCGAGGTAGCGGGTGGCGTCGGCCGAACCGTCGCTGCCGGATTCGAGCGTGAGCGAGTAGTTGCCGGTGTTGTTGATCTGCGGATGCGCGGCGTCGCCGGTCGAGCTGCGAACCGGGAATGTGCCGGGAGTCGAGCCGACGCCGCCGTTGTAGTTGCCGGTGTACGCGATGACGTTGTCGATCGGCGCGTTGCCGGTGTTGCAGATCCTCGTGCCGATGTACGCCGCGGCAGGACCGTAGGTCGAAGGCGCGGTGACGTTCGAGTCGACGACGAGGTTGTACCCGTTGATGACTTCAACGCTCAACGCGCCTGCGGCCATCGCCGGAAGTGCCATCGCGAGCAGGCCGGCGACCACGAAACCAACGACACGACGAATACAACGATCACTCATGGATCTGACTCCTCACGGTTCTGGACCATCCGGCAGAGTAGCGCTGCTAGTTATCTTTGACCAGGGGAGGCCTCAGATTTTGCGGCGTTTACCGGCGACGAATGACGCTCTTCTGACGAATGGGGGCGCTGATGCTGAACTCTGCGATTGTGCCGCTAAACATGCTCCAGGCCACGGGTTATTGCCAGTGATCGGGCTCACCATCGGTACGAACCGTGAAATCATCAGGTCCCATGAGCAGTCCTACGTCCAGTGCCACACCCAGCGCCTTCGAAATCCTCGGCCTCCGCCCGCAGCTCCTCGAAACCCTCGCCGCCCTCGGCTACGAGGCGCCCACTCCGATCCAGGAGCGGACGATCCCTCGCCTCCTCGCCGGCAAGGATCTGATCGGACAGGCGCAGACGGGAACGGGCAAGACGGCCGCGTTCGCTCTGCCGATCCTTCAGCACATCGATCCGAAAAAGAAGCAGACCCAGGCCCTCGTGCTGTGTCCGACGCGCGAGCTCGCGGTGCAGGTCGCGGAGGCGATTCACTCGTACGCGGCGAAGCTCGAGCACGTGAGCGTGCTGCCGCTGTACGGCGGCGCGCCGATCGTGCCGCAGCTCAAGCGGCTCGAGCGCGGCGCGCACGTCGTCGTCGGCACGCCGGGACGTTTGATCGATCATCTCGAGCGCAAGAGCCTCGATCTCTCGAACATTCGCATCGTCGTTCTCGATGAAGCGGACGAGATGCTGAAGATGGGATTCATCGAGGACATCGAGCGCATCCTCAGCGCATCCCCTGCGACGCGGCAGACGGCGCTCTTCTCCGCGACGATGCCCGACGAAGTGATGCGCATCGCGAAGCGGCATCTGTGCGATCCGGAGCGCGTCGAGATCGAGCACGCCACGGTCACCGTGTCCGCGATCGAGCAGCGCTTCCTCAACGTCTCAGAGGGACAGAAGCTCGAAGCGCTGACGCAGATCCTCGAGTTGCAGCCGGCCGAGGCGACGCTGATTTTTCGAAGGACGAAGAACGGAGCGGCGGAGCTCGCCGAGAAACTCGACGGACGCGGATTCGCGGCGGTGGCGATGCACGGCGACATGAGTCAGCCGCTGCGCGAGGGCGTCATCCGGCGATTGAAGGCGGGCCAGGTGGAGATCGTCGTCGCGACCGACGTCGCGGCGCGCGGACTCGACGTCGAGCAGATCGAGCACGTCATCAACTACGACATCCCGTACGACGTCGAGGCCTACGTGCACCGCATCGGACGCACCGGACGCGCGGGGCGCAGCGGTCTGGCGACGCTGTTCATCACGCCGCGCGAGCGCCGCATGATGCGCGAGATCGAGCGCTACACGGGACATCCGATCAAGCCGATGAAGATGCCGACGCGAGCGGACGTCGCCGCGCGGCGCATGCAGGTGTTCAGCGACTCGCTGCGCAAGACGATCGAGGCCGGCGACCTCGAGATGTACGTCGAGCTCGTCGAAAAGCTCGCGGAAGAGGGACCGTTCGACCTCGCCGACGTCGCCGCGGCGGCGGTGAAGATCGCGAACGCGGGCCGGACGCTGCCGAAGGTTGCGGAAGAATCTGCTGCTGCCATCGAAGCGCCGCCGTCCGATGCGCCGTCGCGCACCGTTCGTTTGTCTCTTGCGGTGGGCCGCAACGACGGCATCCGTCCCGCGGACATCGTCGGATCGATTGCCAACGAAGCGGACGTCCCGGGCCGCGACATCGGCCCGATCGAGATCCGCGACGACGTCACATACGTCGGGATCCCCGAGCGCTACGTCGAGAGCGTGATCGCGAAAGTGGGTCGCAAGAAGTTTCGCGGACGCCCGCTGAACATCCGCGTGGCGACCGATGCGCCGCCGCCCTCCCGCCCGCCGTACCGTCCTCGCGAAGAATCGCGTCCTCGCGAAGGAGCTCGTCCTCGCGAAGGAGCGCCGGCCTCCGGCCGGCCGTTCCGCCGGCCTCCGGCCGGCGATGCGCCGCGCCCACGCTTCGGAGCGCGCGCCTCGTCCCCCGCCGGCCCGCGACCATCGCGTCCGCGCGACGATCGCCCATCCTTCACCTCACGCCGCCCCGACTCCCGGCGAGATGACTCGAGCGGACCCCGACGCCCACCGAAACCGTTTCGCCGCAAGTGATCGGAGGAGAGGGGAATGCCCCTCGACCGAGGAGAGTTAACCGCGCTTGACACCCCGCGGAACGCTTCGCTAGTCTCCGCGTCCCTGCCAGTCACGGCGCATTCGTCTAGGGGTCCAGGACGCCGCCCTCTCACGGCGGTAACACGGGTTCGAATCCCGTATGCGCTACCAAGCCTTCAATCGGCTCGCAGATCGGCGGTAACTCGTTAAAACGATGGGAGTCTGCTGGCTCCAGATGTTTCGTTGTCGAAGTGGACGCTTGGTAAACAACAGAGAGACCTGACGCAGGAACAGGTCGCGAAACTTGGGCTCGCACTGAAAGCGGCCGGACTCGTGGTCATCGTGGGGCTCAACGAGGGCGCTCGAAGTCGTTCAAGAGCTGTTCGCCTACTACACGCAGGAGAGAGGGTGTGTGAAACCTGAGTAATACGACTCTCACTGAGCTCTCTTTCAATGCCACATCCTACCGCTCACCTGAGCCCGCCGTCGTTGAAGGTGCGCCTTCCCTGGTCTGCCCTCGTCCCAAACGCTCTTGACCCCGCCTCATCACCTCAAACGCTGCCAACACCGGCCTAGCTGTGTATGCCTCAACCAGCCGCACATAGCAGCGACCGCGTTCAGTAATCTCATTTTCGATCTCTTGACCGGCGCGTCGTACCTGAGTACAAAACGCCGGTGCGCCTCCGAGCACCTCATTAACGTTGCGGGTCGCTATGCGCCGACCCGTATCGATCGTAAGATCACTGATCGCCCGATTACTTAGCTTCACGCCGCCACGATGAAGTAGCGCTAGGCAACGATACAGCTGGTCCCTCTCTGCACGAGCGGCTCGCCCGGGTTGAATCGTTACACCCCGAGGCCGCTCGCCATGGCACCCATTCATGATGTAGCTAATTTGCTGCTGATAGTCTTTCATCGTTCCCTCGTTTTCGAGAATGATGTCAGCATACGCCCGCGCGAATCGAAAGAATCCTTCCTCCTCGGCCGTCGACCGAAACTCCTCGAAGGGGAGGAGCTTCGCTTCTCGACGACGCGCTACGTAGCGTTCGTATCTAGTACGTCGACTGGCCTCTAGGCAAACAACCACCGGACGCGCGAATCGCTCGAGATAGTCAAGCTCTTCAAACTTGCGGAAACCTGTCACAACCGCCTCTTGCTCGTCTGCCAATCCGTTTTGGTTCACCAAGACGTGCGCCACCACATCCTGGCCATGTTGTGCGTGCAGGGCTTCCGCAAAATCACCAAGTTCGAAACCGTCCGGAGCTTGATCGCGAAACAACGATCGAATAACCCGGCTAGCTTCCATGTGAGTGATACCGCGAGACGTCGCCACATAATCGCCAAATGTCGATTTGCCTGCCGCGCGAGGGCCTACAACAACGACGTGGCGACGTAGATCTCGGAATAGCGGCAACTGAGGAAGCGCCTGAGCAGTACGTCTCACCACATAACCAGCGGTTTGCAGATTCAACACCGCGGTGTACTCGCCAAGTCGCTCAAGGAGCGTTGACAAAGCACGCGTGCGAAAGTGAACGCGAAGCGACTCCTCCACTGTCATTTCACCGAGTCGACACCGACCGTCCTCCGGTATGAACCAGCCGTCAAAACTGGCCGGACTCAGCCATGGATAAATGTCATTCCTCTCGAAAGCCGGCGGCGTCGTCGCCACAGAACCTGATGTTGAACCGGAAAACTGGATCGGCGCTGCCTTGCCGGGCAGGCTAAGCGCAATCCCTGACTTAATAACCGCTCTCCGATCGCCGCTAACGCTCAGGATCGCGTCAAGTTGCTCGAAGGACGTTTCAGCGAACCACTCCTTAACTTGTAAACCGGGAAAATCCGCCTTCGTACTGAGCGCCTCGATCCGCAATGAGGTATCCTCGATAAAGAATAGCATCTGGCGGCCGACGAGTGCTCTGACAGCCTCTACGGCCTTAATGAGAAGATATTCCTTATCTCTTCCGTATTCTTCCGCATATGGCTCCATGTAGGTCTGGAAATGTTCGAGTATGTACCCGTGCTGCGCGAACACGTATCGCGCCTGGAGGTACTTGTCTGTGTTCGTCGTGTAGAAAAAGACGCGCGGCCGTCTCTCAGGCACGAGTACTATCGGCCCAGTTGGAGTGGGTGTATTACGTGGCCTCGCAGTCACGCTCGTCTCCTTGATGTCGGCCGCCGTTTACTCATTCAGCCAATCTGATGGCACGGGCCGCGACCAACGCGCGTCCGACCAGATCCGCTCGAAGTGATTTACCAGCCGATCGAACATTTCCCCACCCTCGCGAACGACGAATGTCGGAGCGTTACGGCTTGGTTCTGCCATCAAATATGGCCCCCAAAGGATGTCGCTGTCGATACGAAACATGTTCAACAGTGGGAGGCATCGGTACAACCGGATTTCAAAACGGCCTGCCTCTAAGTGCACTTTCGTATCGTGCACGAATTGCCGTACCTGTTGCGCGATTGTTCCAAGCGCATCGTTCTCTTCCGCATCCCTCTCGCCTGCGTAAGATGCGCCAAGCGTAGGAAACTCCGGATCGATCAAAAGTACCCGTACCTGACCCTGTCGCTTCCATCTTCCGAACGATGCCGCGTGGTCTTGCCGGAGTGCATTGAGGCCGAAACCGAGGATATCCGCTCGTTTAGAAAAGCGGCGCATACGATCGTCGTACTCATCACGAATGGTGATCGAACGACGAGGAAAGGCGGCTACAAAGCCGAACCGCGCGAAGCTGTTTAGCGTATTCGCAAGAGCTTCCGAACGATGGACATAGACGTACACCACCCAGCCTGTCAAGGCTGCAGCAATAAGCGACGCACCGATGCTGCTGCACAAGACGGCGCCGATCGTCGTCGGATCGCTGAAACTGCCGAACACGACCAACGTCATTCCAAGCAGGAACACCGCGCCGTGGGCGAAGAGATACAGAACGTTCCCGGGCGAAATTCGCATGTCTCGTTGACCTTGTTTCAGGGACCGCTTTCCTCGAACGTCAACCCGACATCGTCAATATACCCCGCCCACATCAGAGCAACCTCGAACCGGCGTAGCAGGACTCGAAGATCTACATGACTCCGAGAAGTGAGAATTACTATCCCAGGCCCGACGGCTGACATGAATGCACACTCAAATTCGGCTCGAAATCGCTCTAGCATGGATGACACTCGACTTCCGTACAACCCAATCTCGGCAACCTTGCTGCCGATCGACTGCAATTCTGCGACTGCGCTTCCAATTTGCGACAGATCCGCAGACCGGACAGCAGGGATTAGTAGCTCGTTGACAATGCCGTCCTTTCCAATGGCCGCCGTCAGATCTAACTTTGCGGCCGCTCCCGTCAGCGTCTTGATCTCTTCATCGCCGAAGCCCACAGCTTGGGTTCCCGTAGGGACGACTACCGCCGCTGTCCATCTCGGCAGGGGCGCGTGGAATCGCGGCTTGAGATTCGGTTCGACAACGGCGAATCCTCCATAGATACCCAGGAATGATGACAGACCGGTCGTAAAACCCGGCTGCAAACTTCCCGCTACGGCTTCGCGGTAGGTGGCAGCGACGTCAGACCTGATTTGTTCAGGTGAGAACGAGTCGGTTAGAAATGCCAGAGCACACCAAGTTGCTAGCTGCAATGACGCGGACGACGCGAGACCCATGTGTGCTTGATTCACGCGGCGAACAGAAACTCGGTATCGATTTGAAAGTCTGCGGTCACTGCGCCAACGGTCGACGACGTAGGAGACGAGCACGCGTCGTTCGTCGTGCCACGGAGTCCCATTGTCCGCGACCACTTCGTCGGCGTTTGATGGCGAGATCTCCACATCTGTGGAAGCAGATACGGCAAACCCGACGTTACCTCCTCCTGCTTCGCCAAGGGTGAATTTGTTCATGTCCAGCACGCACACAGAAGTGCGCGCCGGGACGGAGACACGGCAGCCACGAACGACGTCTTGGGATGAACGCATCGCTAGCAAATTGTAGCGCGTCATGAGCCGCGACCTGAGCACCTCGCGGAGTTCGCTGCGGTCCACGCCAACGAAACTCTAGGCAAAGCGTGCCTCCTTCCGCCGCCTCGGTTCCCTGATCCGCCTCTCGTGCCGCTGCCTCGGGCAACTCCACTCCGGAACGCCCGGCGGTAAGACTTCATCACGAGCGATTGCAGTCACCCGTGCCGTTACTTTGCAATTTCCAGATCCGCGTGCACGTGATGCTCTGTTATCGTGGATTGCGAATGAAATCTGCATCAGGACCAACGGAGCCTGAGGGATTCAAGATCGTTCGCGATGCGATTAGGCCCGATGCTGTCGCGGAGTACCTCTCCTCGATTGGGATGCTGCCGTTTTCGGTGGTCCGAATGCGGGGACGAACGCTTCGTCGCCGCGTCGCGTCCTTCGGCGTCGGCTTCGGCACGAACTTCCAAGCGCTGACGGCGGCACCCGCGTTGCCGCCCTCGCTGCGGTCGCTACGCGCGTGCGCGGCCCGTGTTGTCGGCCTTCGAGCGCAGGAGTTTAACCAAGCACTCGTTCAGCTTTATCCGCCCGGCGCTAGGATCGGTTGGCATCGCGACGCAGCTGCGTTTGGACCCTCGATCATCGGAGTGTCGTTCGGTGGATCAGCCATCCTCCGCTTTCGGCATCCTCGCCGGGCAGCTACCGTTTCCATCGAGATCCCGCCCGCATCCATCTATCTCTTTCGCGGAAGATGCCGCTCCGAATGGGAGCATTCGATCGCTCCAGTTTCGGAACAGAGGCTCTCCGTCACATTCCGCAGCTTCGACGATGCTTCTCTCCACAGTGACCGCACGGCTGTCAATCGCACCACCTGCTAAGATCCCGGGAGAATGAAAGAAACCAACGGTCGCATCAAACCAGCGTACAAAACGACGCTTGGCCGGATGTACTGCGGACTCGCCGAAGACGCTTTGAAGAAGCGCCCTCTTTCGGACCTCACGAACTCCGTCCAGCTCATCTTCACCTCCCCCCCGTTCCCGCTGAACACCAAGAAGCGTTACGGCAATCGAAATGGCTCAGAATATGTAGACTGGCTGGCAACCTTCGGCCCCTTGTTTCGGAACCTACTCACCGACGATGGCTCAGTCGTCATCGAAGTAGGCAACGCGTGGGAGCCGGGCAGGCCCGTCATGTCGACCCTCGCGCTGAAGGCCCTCATCGAGTTGCAGGAAAAAGCGGAGTTACAACTCTGTCAGGAGTTCATCTGCTACAACCCGGCACGGCTACCGAGTCCAGCGCAGTGGGTAACGGTCGAGCGAATTCGAGTGAAGGATGCCTACACCCGACTGTGGTGGATGGCCCTCTCGGACCGACCGAAGGCCGACAACCGCCGGATTCTCCAGCCCTACAGCCCCGCGATGAGAAAGCTGCTCGACCGAAAGAAATACAACTCCGGTCGACGGCCATCCCAGCACAACATCGGCGAAAAGTCATTCCTCACTGATCACGGCGGATCAATACCACCGAATGTCCTGACGATCTCGAACACGAACAGCAATGATCCCTATCAGCAGTTTTGTCGTGAGTACGGCATTCAAGGGCATCCCGCACGTATGCCGGTCGAGCTCGCATCGTTCTTCATCAGTTTCCTGACAGAAAAGGGCAACCTCGTGCTTGACCCGTTCGCCGGTAGCAACACGACCGGATACGCTGCGGAAAAGCTGAAGCGGCGCTGGGCCGCGATCGAAGCATCCGACGCGTACGTTAGCGCATCTGAATTCCGCTTCAATCTCGACGACGCGGCAAGCCAGAAGCCGCAAAAACAAGGGCAAGCCCATGCCGATTCGCGAGCTGTATCAGCGACTTCAAGTCGCCAACTTGGTCGATGAAGTTCAATCCGCGCTCGCGCGATTTGAGGAAGGTGTTGGCGAGTCGCACATCACATGGCGACCGCTCGGTGACCGAGAGAACAACCGAGGTATCGTCGAGGTATCGGCCGATCCCGGACGATCACTCGTCGAACGCATCACGAATGCGATCGATGCCGTCCTCGAAGCTGAGCATGAGAAGCATCATGGATTGCCTGAGTGCGGGTCGCCTCGCGAAGCTGCCATCACTTGGCTCAACGTTCCAGAGGATGGACTCAGTGCGCTGAGTCCCGCCCAGCGTCAGAAGCTTGCACACCGTTGCGTCGTCAGGCTCCTTCCCGGCGAGGGCCGCGAATCACGGTTAGTTGAGGTTCGTGACCACGGCATTGGTGTCACGCCAGCACAGCTTCCGCTCACGATTCTGAGCCTCAACGAGAGCAACAAAATGCAGAAGCACTATCTCGCTGGCGCGTACGGACAAGGGGGATCGAGCACATTAGCCGCGTCGAAGTACGCCCTCATCGCATCGCGACAGCACGAGTCGCCTCTGGTTGGCTTCAGTGTGGTCCGATTCCATGACTTGCCGCCCGAGACTTTCAAGATCGGCAGATACGCATACCTCACACTGGATGGCGCGGTGCTGGAGATCGAGATGTCGGAGGATGAATTTCCTCCCGGAACCTTCATTCGACACTTCGGCTACGATCTGAGCAAGTATCCGTCTCCTCTCGGTCCGAACAGTCTCTACGGCCTATTCAACGAGGTCATGTTCGATCCGATCATTCCGATCTGGCTCGACTCCGTCGTTCATGACTATCGACGCGTTATCAAGGGTTCCCGAAACGCCCTGAATGGTGCTGTCGATGAAGGTGATGAGGACCGTCGAGGCCCGAAGTTGGCGCACAACGTACCGCTGTACTTCGTGAGGCTCAGCGACTTTGGAAGGATCGGGATCGAGTATTGGGTGCTCGACGCACCGGAGAAAGAGCGAAAGCGACCGAGCGCTGCGTTCGTGAATCCGTCTCGCCCGATCGTGCTGACGCTGAACGGACAGAACCAAGCGGAGCTTTCGCATTCGCTCATCCGCAAGGACGCGGATCTCCCGTTTCTGTCGCAGCGTCTGATTTGCCATATCGACTGCAACAACCTGACGCCACAGGCGAAGCGTGCTCTCTTCGTCTCAACACGCGAAGATGCACGCAAGGGGGTGATCTCAGAACTCATCGAGGGCGAGTTGGTGAAGGCTCTCCATTCCGACGACAAACTTGCGGAGTTGAATGCCGAGGCTCGTGACGATCTTCAGAAGGGTAAGGACGAGGCGGCATCGGAGACGATCAAGAAAGAAGTCTCGCGCCTCCTGAAACTGCAAGGAGTAACTGTGGGAGAAATCGAGGGCGAACGGCGACCCGGTGACAAACCGGGTGACAGGCCACGCCCTCCAAGGCCACCGCGTCCGAAGCCGCAGCCAATCGAGATTCAGGAGCCGCCTACGTACGTGAGGCTCGTGTCGTCCGGAGACGACATCACCTTCTACCCCGGTCAACGCCGTTACATCCGAGTAGAAACGGATGCGCCCTCGTCGTACCACAACCCTAACGATCCTCAGATATCGCGGATCAACGTCATCGTCACCGGCCTTTCGCTCGACTACTGCGGATCAACTCCGCTGAAGGATGGTCGGATGCGTGTCATCTTCGAGGCCCCGGTTCAGAGCCAGATCGGCTCGAAGGGCCTCATCCGAGTTGAGTTGAGTCGAGTCGGTCTGCCGAGCCTTTCCGATGAGCGTGCTCTTCGGGTCGTTCAGAAACCACCTGCGCGTCCTGCAACCAGCAAATCCACATTGCCGCCGTTCAAGTTTGAACCTGTCGATAGCGTTGATTCACAACTCTGGACGACTTTGGATTGGCCTGATGATGTTTCGGCCGTCGCATCCTCGGCTCAAATGGAAGCAGGTACGCTCGTCATCTACTACTCGACGGTGTTCCCGAACTTCGTCAAGCCTCGCTCATCTTTCGAACAGAAAAGCCCACAAACAGGAGCCTCCTTCGTCGAGCGATACAAGATCTGGTTGGCGGTTCACTCGCTACTGGCATACCAAGATAAGCAAGCACGCGATGCAGCCGAGGATCACCCGGAGATCGATGAGGAGGTCGAAACTAAGCTCGATCGAGAAGAGAGGTGTCGAATCGCTACGATGTCCGCGATGATCGCTGGCAGGGAGATGAAGACCGAAGCAACGATTGCTGAAGCTGTGGAAGAATGACGAAGAGGGAGGCAGAGAGGGAGGGAGGCAGGAGAGGATTCCAATCATTCATGGCAGTCTTCGTTCTCCCGCTCTGTACCCTCGGGACCCTCGATCACCCTGCTTCCTCTTCAGAAGCGTCCAGAGCGGCTGCCAAGCCCTCAGCCATGACTGCATCTGGTTCCAAATCGCAGGATCAAGGGCTACCAACTCCCTATTCCCCACTCCCCCCGCCCTCCGTCACCTCCGCTAAACGCCGCCGCAGCGCTCGCGCGTTCGCCGGATTCAGCGTGATGGCGCGGCGAAACAGGCGCGCCGCGCGATCGAAGGCCAGTGCTGCCGCCGCGTTCTGCGCCGCGCGCTCGACATAAACCGCCGCGCGATCGGGCAGGCCGGCCGCGAGCAGGTGATCCGCGAGCAGTTCGGCGTCCACCTCGAATTTCTCGAGCGCTGTCGCCAGTTCCGCATGCCGCTCGCGCAACTCTGTCTGGTTGAGCATCGACAGGGCCGCCTCGGCGATGCGATCGTGGGACGGCTCGACCGCTTCGCCGTGCACC
>Ga0075425_100003754_pt1 | contig 15508 bp, 15 predicted proteins | sample SoiMethybrSBSTD4_FD_75300 | JGI IMG/M metagenome (GOLD analysis project Ga0075425, IMG submission 75300) | Bulk soil microbial communities from a Populus tree surrounding site in Tennessee, USA - Soil MetaG P. TD hybrid SBSTD4 | ecosystem: Environmental > Terrestrial > Soil > Tree plantation...
GGAGCATGCGCTCATCGGCGTGCTGAGAACGGCTCCCAGCTTGGCCACGGCGTCCGCCGCGTGGCACGCGACTGTTTCTGGTTCCGCTTCGCTCTGGCCACTCGTGCAAGTGAAATCGCAAGTCAGATAGATTGCTCTGACAAGATGGCTGTGGATCAGTAGATGCGGCAGACCTCACCCCGCACCGGGTCTGTCAGGACGAGGGGACCGGCCTCGCCAATTTTTCGGCGGGCGGCCGGTCCTTTCGTTATCGGGATATTGTGGGCGTCAAGAACTATAGGCCGAAGTCTGCAACGAGGTTGAGGCCTTGCACCCCTTAGTCCTGCCGGCGCGAGGTGGGGCCCGGCCCACTTTGTTGGTCGCCGAATTTGGTCTTGCGGGCGGACGGATCAACTCCCCGGTGTCCTCGCAAGCTTGAGCCCGCCGGCGATCGGCTCGGCGAGGCGGCCTCAACGCTGCGCCTTAGGGTTAAGTTCTTCTGTTAGTTGCGGGTTCCAGCCTCGTGCAATGAGCTTAACGGTCAGCGAACCCAGCAGCTGGCCTTGTGATGCGGCTCCCAGTCCGAAGCGCACCCCTAGCGCAGCCAACCCACGGCTCGTTCATCGCCGAGGTGGTGATCAATCATGGTCGCGCAGAGCTCCTAGGCAGGCTGCTTCTTGCGGCCGATACTGCGGCTAGGGACCGTGGTGTGCTGTTGTCGTTTGCAACTCTGGGCGAGCTCGTCGAGACCAATAAAGCCAACCGAGGAAGTTGGCTGCCACTCTTGCCCGTGTTTGATCCGGGTTGTGGCCATTTCGATCAGAGCGCGGCCTTCTGCCTCTTGGGCCGCAACGACAGTGGCGACGTGGTCGTCACACAAGCGGCACGCTTCTTCGATTGGCAGAAGACAAACTTTTACGAAGAGGTAACGAGTTTGCGCATGCTCTATCATGATCCGCACGCCCGGCGCCAGGGTGGTGAGGCCCTGGAGGTAACCGCACCATCAGCGCGCAAGATCGCGGGCAAGGTGGCTTACACCGGAGCTCACTGGTGTCGCCCAGATTACAGAGGAAAGGGTCTTCCGGGGATCACACCGCGGATCGCCCGGGCGTTGGCCATCGCGCTGTGGGATGTCGACTTTGCGTGTACGCTCATGCTGGCGGACGTCTTTTCGCGCGGCGTTGCACGACGTGCGGGCTATCTAAACTCAGAGTGGAGCGTCGAGCTCAAGAACACGCCGCTTGGGACCTACACCGCAGCCTTGTTGTGGAACGACCGGAGCGAGATTGTCGCGGACCTTGAAGACTTTCTAACCAACTTTGTGGATGCGCGCGCCGGCATTGTCGAGCGTTACGCCTAGCAGGCGCCTGCGCCCACCTGGGCCTACTCCTGACACGATGAGGCGCCAATAGGCGTGCGAAAGCGTGCCAAGCTGCGGCCACGCAATCACGGCGGCCACCTCCTCGAGTAACGGTTGGCCTCTTCGTCCGGCCTCGCGATAGGCTGCGGCAATCCAACGTCCATAATTCCAATCCGGAAGGTCATCAATACGTCGACCGCGCGCTTGGCTTTGCCATTCCGGCGAGCGAGACATGAGCGCGTTCCCGAAGTCGCACACCCGCAATTCGCGGTTCTCGTCCTCGGCGAGCAGGATATAGCGGTCAGACAGCGACGCAGGGAGCATCCGCGCTGGGTTGGCGAGGATGTGCGATAGCCGTGACCGATTTTCAAAGACCTGCCGCAATGGATTTTCGCTGGCGAGCTGATGGGGCGCAATGCGCGCGCGGGAGAAGCCATGCGCTCTTTGCGCAGTACCTTCCAGAAGCAGGGTTATGCGTCGCCAGCCTTCGTGATGCCAGCCAACGATTTCGTCTCGCCATCGGCCATCGTACCAACTCAGCACGATCCGCTCCGGAGCGTGCTTGTGTAGCCATAAATAGAGCGCGCCAAGAGCCGCTTGCGTGACCAACACCGGCCGCAATTGAACACGGACGCTTGCTTGCGAAATCGCAAGACCGACAAAGCCCAGGTTCAGCACAGCAAATCGCCGCAGCTCGCCACTGGCTACGGATGCGCGCAGCCGTGACCTGAGGACAGGCGAGTGCTGATCCCAAAACTCTCCTTGGTCGTCGATCAGCAACAGGGACAAGAAGGACCCTCCGACCCCCGGGGCGTTGTGGGCAGCCTAGCGCACGGTGTGCACTTTCAGCAATCGGGGTGAAATCGGCGCGGCCGTAGAGGTGGGTGCGGACGCTTGCAATGGGCGCTTGCACAGGCGATGATCCGGCCTTCGACCGCCCTTGGGGGGAGACATGTCTTTTGCAAAAAAGATTTCTACAAGAGCCCTTTACGTCCAGGTACGCGACCATCTTGCACAGCAGATCGCACGCGGAGTTCTCAAACCGGGGACGCCATTGCCGAGCGAGTTGGAACTGGCGGATCAGCTCGGGGTGAGTCTTGGAACATTGCGCAAGGGACTGGAGGCGCTGGAAAACGAGCGGCTGATTACGCGCCGCCAGGGCAGCGGGACTTACGTGCGCGACCATGCTTCGGACATGCGGTTTACCTTTGACAATCTTCGCACCAAGGACGGCGCGGCCATTCCATTCACGGTTGAGTTTGTTAGTGCGGGCAGTGGTCTCGCCAGCGCTGAAGAACAGGAGCGTTTGCAGCTTGAAGGGCCTGAGCCCGTTGTTCGATGTCTGCAGATTCGCCACCACGAAGGACCCTTCCTGTTGGAGCAGATCTCTCTGGCAGCTTCGCGCTTTGCTGGCTTTGATTGTACCAAATTGAGGAGCCCGTACCGAATTGCAGTGCTGGCCCAAGAGCATGGAGTGCTCGTGGGCACTGCCTCGGAGAGCGTGGAGATCTCGCGCGCTAGCCTAGATGTGGCCGCGCGGCTGGAGGTCGATCCCGAAACACCTCTTCTGAGGTTGGATCGGATCATCTACTCCTTGGGTCGCGTTCCGTTGGAATGGCGGGTAGGCTACTGCCGAATGACGGCTGTCAAGTATGTCACGACGCTGCGGAGCTGAGCGGCTCCGCCAGTCGATATTGGTAGCGACTGAGCTTTTTACTCTGTCCTTGGAGCATGTCCTTGATGGCGAAAAGTTCACGTATTGAACCAGCAACCAAGGTCGGAGGTGAAGGCCTCTGGCAGCAGCTGGGAAATCGCATTCGGTTCCGGCGTGAGCAACTCAGGCTAGAAATGCGGGCTGCTGCTGCCCATATCGGCGTCACGCTGGAGAGCTACGAGAAATACGAGACCGGCGAGCGACTGGTGCCGGCCAACCAGTTGGCGGAGCTGGCAGAGCTTCTGGCTGTGCCGGTATTTTACTTCTTCGATGACCTGCAGATTGGCGAGACCAATGTGCAAGCAAATGAGGTCACTTCCCACCCTGGTTACGCCATCGCCACTCAATCGGAACGGATTGCTGCCCTGATAGAGGATTTCCAAAAACTCGACTTCGATCGCCAGCAACACGTGCTGCTCGTTGCTCGAGTACTGGCCAATGAAGCTGGCTAGCCCGGAGTGGAGACGCTTCGTGCCACCCGGGACCAGCTAGCCTCGGGCCAGCTAGCCCGGGTCAGCAGCCGAGGCCGCCGCTGGCGCGAGCACAAGGACGCGGGCCGCATGCGGTCCAAGGGCGGTCCTGCGCCTGGCTGCGCCTCAGGGCGTCATGCGATTTGCCTCAGGAACTAAGAGCGTCTAGCCTTCCGCAGGCTGTCGATCAATGGGAAGCGAGCTTCAGAGGAGCGCACTTGAGTCAATGGGGTTCACCACGCGGCTTGTCCGAAACCGGCGATCCGCTGCTGCTGACACCGGGCCCACTGACCACCTCACGGAGGGTCAAGGAGGCGATGGTGCATGACTGGGGATCGCGGGATGGGGGATTCCTCGCCATCAACAAGAGTGTGTTGGAGCAGCTTCCCGCGGTGGTCAATGCTAGCAACAGTCACGTTACTGTGCCGATGCAGGGTTCAGGCACGTTCGCCGTGGAGGCGATGCTCACGACATTCGTGCCGCGCACTGGTAAGGTGTTGCTACTCGTGAATGGCGCCTATGGACAGCGCGCAACGCAGATTTGTGAGATCGCTGGGCGAGCTAGGCAAGTGCATGAGACGCCGGAAGACACTCCTCCCGACCTAGGGGAGCTGGAGCATGCCCTGCGATCGGATCCCAGCATTACCCACGTGTTTGCGGTGCATTGCGAAACGACCAGCGGCATTTTGAACCCAATCGCCGAGATTGGTGCCGTCGTCGAGCGCTACGGGCGCAAACTGCTGATCGATGCCATGAGCGCGTTTGGAGCGTTGCCTCTGGATGCAACGGTGACTAGTTTCGATGCCTTGGCCGCGTCCTCTAACAAGTGCATCGAGGGAGTACCGGGTCTCGGTTTCGTTCTCTGCCGCGAGACGGCACTGGCCGAGACTAAGGGCAATGCCACGACCCTGACGCTTGATCTCAGCGACCAGTGGCAAAACCTGCGAAGAACCGGCCAATACCGCTTTACGCCACCCATCCAGGTTATCGTCTCCTTCCACAAGGCGCTTGAGGAGTTCTGGGCCGAGGGCGGACAGGCCGGCCGCGCGCGACGCTATGCCGAGAACTGTCGGGTGCTCAGGGATGGCATGCGCGAGTTGGGCTTCAAGCCTCTCCTTTCGCAACGCCTGCAGGCGCCAATCATTGTCACATTCCATATGCCGAAGGATGCGAAATTTGTGTTCGAACGCTTCTATGAGAAGTTGAGTGAGCGCGGCTACGTCATTTATCCGGGCAAGCTTACTGTGGCGGAGAGCTTCCGCATCGGCTGCATTGGCAAATTGACCGCGGAGCACATGCGCAACGCACTGGCGGCTATCGCCGAGGTCCTCGCAGAGCTGGGCGTCGATCCAAGGGGATGGCGCCAGTGAAGACGCGCTCGCGGGGTATGGAGCCGTCGATGGCGGAACGGGTGAGAAGGCCGAAGCTTCCGGTGAAAAGGCACGAGATGATGCGCATCGCCGGCCAGCTGGTGGACGGCGAGGAACGCATTGAGGTTCGCAACCCCTATACTGGCACGCTAGTTGCCACGGTGGCAGCAGGAAGCTCTGCCCAGGTTGCCGAGGCCTTCCGCATCGGCAGTACCTACCGATCGAAGCTGACCCGTTTCGAACGGCGCCAAATCTTGACGCGAACGGCTGAAATCTTGGTTCGGCGGCGTGAGGAAATCGCCGATCTCATTACGGCAGAGTCCGGCCTCTGCCTCAAGGACTCGCTCTACGAGGTCGACCGTGCCTGCGACGTCTATCAGCTCGCAGGTCAGATGACGATCCGGGACGACAGCGAGGTATATTCTTGCGATGTCACTCCACAGGGCAAGGCGCGCCGCATTTACACTTCCCGGTATCCGGTACTCGGCTGCATCGCGGCCATCACGCCGTTCAATCATCCGCTGAACATGATCAGCCACAAGATTGCCCCGGCGATCGCTACCAACAACCGCGTGGTGGCCAAGCCCACTGAGCGGACGCCGCTCACCGCGCTGCTACTTGCCGACATCCTCTACGAGGCGGGCTTGCCGCCGCAGATGTTGTCGGTGGTGACCGGCAAGCCGCGCGGCGTCGGCACGGCCATGATCACCGATCCGCGCGCCGACATTGTCACCTTCACCGGCAGCGTTGATGTCGGCAAATACATCGCTGAGACGGCCGGCTACAAGCGCCTGATCCTCGAACTCGGGGGCAACGATCCGCTGATCGTCATGGAAGACGCTGACCTGGACAAGGCGGCAGCACTGGCGGTGGAGGGCGCCACCAAGAACTCCGGCCAGCGCTGCACGGCGGTCAAGCGCATTCTGGTCGTTGAGGAGGTAGCAGACGGGTTCGTCGAGGCGGTACTGGCCAAGGCGAGAAGGCTCAAGAGTGGCGATCCGATGGATCTCACGACAGACATTGGCACCGTCATTGACGAGCGCGCGGCGCGCAGGTTCGAAGCGCGCGTCAATGATGCGGTTGCCAAGGGAGCGAGATTGCTCCTCGGCAACGATCGCAAAGGCGCGCTCTACCCCGCGACCGTGGTAGATCATGTGCCATATAATGCGGAATTGGTACGGGAGGAGACATTCGGTCCCGTCATCCCCATCATCCGCTGTCCGAACGACATCGACGAGGTCATCCGGATCTCCAACTCCACGGCGTATGGCCTATCCTCGGGTGTGTGCACAAGCCGGCTCGACTACATTGTGCGCTTCATCCAGGAGTTGGAGGTGGGCACCGTGAACATCTGGGAAGTGCCCGGCTACCGCATCGAGATGAGCCCGTTCGGTGGCATCAAGGACTCGGGTCTTGGCTACAAGGAGGGTGTGTGGGAGGCCATGAAGAGCTACACCAACGTCAAGACCTACTCGCTGCCGTGGCCGTCCTGACTGTACGTGTGGGTCGTTGTTCACAGGGGAGCTGTCACATGATTGCGAAATGGCAGAAGCCAGCGGTGGCTGCCGTCGTGTTGCTCTGTTTGTCTGCCCTTCCGGCACAAGCGCAGAAGACCAAGCTCACCGTCTATACGGCGCTTGAAAACGACCAGCTGGCTCCATTCAAATCGGAGATCGAGAAGGCGGTGCCCGAAGCCGATGTCGAGTGGGTGCGCGACTCGACAGGCGTGATCACGGCGCGCTTCTTGGCCGAGAAGGACAATCCCAAAGCCGACATCGTCATGGGGCTTGCTGCCTCGAGCCTGCTGCTGTTCAAGAAGGTGGGGCTCCTTGAGCCTTACCAGCCAAAAGGCGTAGAGGCGCTCAAGCCCGCGTTTCGCTCGAGCGACGGCAGCTGGGTTGGGCAGGATGCCTTCCTGGGTGTCATCTGCTTCAACACGGTCGAGGGCCAGAAGGCCGGCCTTGAGCCACCCAAGTCATGGGCCGACCTCACGGCGGGCAAATTCAAGGACAAGCTCGTCATGCCACACCCTGCCTCGTCGGGAACGGGCTATCTTACGGTCGCCGCCTGGATCCAGCTGATGGGCGAAGCCGAAGCCTGGAAGTACATGGATGCACTGCACCAGAACATTGCGGTCTACACGCATTCGGGCAGCGCACCTTGCGTGCAAGCCGCCAAGGGCGAACGCGTGGCCGGTATCTCGTTGGACATGCGGGGAGCGCGGGAAAAGACGGCGGGCGCGCCGATCGAGGTCATCTCGCCGCTTGAGGGTATCGGGTGGGACATGGAGGCCTTTGCCATTGTCAAGGGCAGCACGAAGACCGACCTTGCCAAGAGGGTTGCAGACTGGGCCGTGACCAAGGCTGCCAATGAGCTCTACTCGCGATACTACGCCGTGGTGGCGCATCCGGAGGTGAAGAACACGCCAAAGAACTATCCGACGGAAGCAGAGGCACGCATGGCCAAGGTCGATTTTCAAAAAATGGCGGACGACCGCGAGCGCATTCTTGCCGAGTGGTCCAGGCGCTATGAGGCGAAGGCTGCCCCAAAGAACTAGTAATGGTGGGTGCATCGGCGATCGGGAGCCGCGCCTGCGGGCGCTTGCCAGGTTGCTCCGATCAGCCGATAGGTTTGGCGACCGAAGCATCGCCGGTCGCACGCTCCCAATCCCACCGCTTTCAAGATGGGGGATCTGCAGCAACATCGCATGCCGGTCGGGCTTTAACCAAGCTGGGTACTAACCGTGCTCACACGGAGCGAGAGCGAGCCAAAGGCAGACAGCACTCCGCACGTGCGTGCCGTGAGGGTCACCAAGCGCTTTGGTGACTTCACCGCAATCGACAGCGTGTCATTGGAGGTCGAGACGGGGAAGCTCGTGTGCATCCTTGGTCCCTCCGGCTGCGGTAAGACCACGCTCTTGCGTGTGATCGCGGGCCTCGAGGTCCAGGATGCGGGCGTCATCGAGATCGGTGGCCGCGACGTGTCGTATCTGCCGCCGGCGCAGCGCGACTTCGGCATCGTCTTCCAATCCTACGCGTTATTTCCCAACCTGAACGTGGAGGATAACGTCGGCTACGGTCTCGTTAATCGGCGCAGGGCGCGGCGCGAGATCGCCCAGCGTGTGCGTGAATTGTTGGAGCTCGTCGGCCTACCGGATCAGGGCGCCAAGTATCCGGCCCAACTCTCGGGAGGGCAGCAACAGCGGGTGGCGTTGGCTCGCGCGCTTGCCTGTTCGCCGTCCCTTCTGCTGCTCGACGAGCCGCTCTCGGCGCTGGATGCGCGCGTTCGCGTGCGCCTGCGCGATGAGGTCAGGGCATTGCAGCGTCGCCTGGGGTTGACCTCCATCATGGTGACGCACGACCAGGAAGAGGCGCTTGCCATGGCCGACCGGATTGTGGTGATGAACCGCGGTCGCGTCGAGCAGGTGGGCAGCCCGGCAGAGATCTATGGCCGCCCGGGATCAGACTTCGTCGCCGATTTCGTCGGCGCCATGAACATGCTGGACGCGATCGTGATAGGTCGCGGGCTGGTACGGGCCGGCGCGTTGACGCTCAGCTGCTGCCATCTGCTTACGCGCGCCGAGGGTCGGCACGTGAAGCTCGGATTGCGGCCCGAGGAGGTGCGCATCCGCGGACTGGGGGAGGGCGCCGCCAACGCCATTTTGGTGACAGTAGAGCTCATTGACTTCCTTGGCCCCTTCTGCCGAGCGCGGTTGCGTCCCAAGGCGGCTCCGGAACTGGTGCTTCTCTCCGACTTTTCGGCCAACGCCATGCGCGACCTTTCAATCCGCGAGGGCCAGACGCTCACCGTTGCGCTGCCGCCCGACCTGCTGCGTGTGTTCGACAATCGGGCAGAGGCTGGGTCGTGACGCTGACGGCCGGGATCCCGGCCGGGCGCCGCCTCCCCACCGAGAGGATCGCGATGCGCGCGGCGATTCTAGCCTTGGTGATCTTTTTGCTCCTCGCCATTGCCTGCCCGCTTGCCACGCTGTTGTCCAAGAGCGTTCAGGACGGCGATGGCCGGTTTGTGGGGCTTGCCAACTATGTGCACTATTTCACGACCCCGGCGTTGGTGGAATCGCTGTGGAACAGCACCTGGGTGGCGGGGCTCTCCACCCTCCTCGTCGTGCCGCCAGCCTTCATCTACGCCTATGCGATCGCCCGCGCATGCATTCCAGGCAAATCGCTGTTTATGGCATTGGCGCTCCTGCCGCTGTTTGCGCCGTCGCTGCTCCCGGCCATTTCCCTCATCTACATCTTTGGTAACCAAGGTTTCCTGAAGGGTTGGTTGATGGGCGGCACCATCTACGGGCCGATTGGCATCGTGATGGCCCAGGTTCTTTATTGCTTCCCACACGCTCTGATGATCTTGGTGACGGCTCTGGGGCTTGCGGACGGCCGGCTATACGAAGCCGCGGCAGCGATGGGCACACCCCGCTGGCGGGTGTTCGCGACCGTGACGCTGCCGAGCGTCCGCTATGGTCTGATTTCGGCGGCATTCGTCGTGTTCACGCTGGTGATGACGGACTTCGGCATCGCCAAGGTCATCGGCGGGCAGTTCAACGTGCTTGCCACCGACGCCTACAAGCAGATGATTGGACAGCAGAACTTTGCTATGGGAGCAGTGGTGGGTGTCGTGTTGCTCCTTCCCGCGGTGCTAGCCTTCGCGCTCGATCGCCATGTCCAGCGCCGGCAGGTTGCTCTGTTGTCGGCGCGCGCCGTGCCGTTGCAACCTAAGCCACGCCCCTTCAAGGATGCGAGCCTTGCTGCTTGTTGTCTCCTCATCGGTGGCGCTATTACGGCGGTGCTTGCCGTATCGGTTTGGGGTTCGTTCGTTACCTACTGGCCCTACAACCTTTCGCTGAGCCTCAGAAACTATGACTTCGAGGCCTTCGAGCCAAACGGCATCGGGCCCTATTTTGCGTCGCTCAAGATGGCGGCGCTGGCGGCCGTGCTCGGCACTATCATCGTCTTCTGTGGTGCTTATCTAATCGAAAAGGGGCAGGGTTTCCGCCTGGCTCGAGCGATGGCGCATCTGTTGGCGATGTTGCCGGTGGCTGTACCGGGGCTCGTGTTGGGGCTCGGCTATGTCTTCTTCATCAACGCCAGATGGAACCCGCTCGGCGTTCTCTACGGCACGATTGCGCTGCTGGCCATCAATTGCATCGCTCACTTCTACACAACGGCGCACATCACTGCTGTTACGGCTCTAAAGCAAATCGATAACGAGTTCGAGTCGGTTTCGGCCTCCCTCAAGGTGCCGTTCTATCGCACGTTCCTGCGGGTAACAGTGCCAATCTGCATGCCGGCGATTCTCGACATTGCCATCTACATGTTTGTCAACGCACTCACCACGGTGTCGGCCGTGATCTTCATCTATGGTGCAACCAACAAGCTGGCATCAATCTCGATAGTGCACATGGACGAGGCGGGCGCGACGGCGGCGGCCGCGGCCATGGCGACGCTCATTGTTTTGACCGCGTTGGCAATCAAGGTGCTGCACATCGTGCTCGACCGTCTGGTGTTGGGCCAATTGCAGGCCTGGCGCAATCGCTAGATTGATAGCAAACTCCCCCGTCCTTGCGAGCCGATTGGGTATAGGCGTGCGCGCGGCCGGGGAATAAGTCTACGCCCGTCCTTCGTTTCGGGGCCTCCCATTGGGTGGCGAATGTGGCAAGGTGAGAAGGAGCGGGAAACTGAGGGTGAGGTGATGACGTTGCGGGCGATGTATTCACGGGCTAGCGGAGCCGTATCTCAATCCGAAAGCGACACGAACCTTACGGCTCGCCGCGCGGCGTGGCAGGCGCGCTCGATCGATACCGCCACCCGCGCGGCGCTGGTGGAGGACGAGCGCTATTTCCTGCGTCAGTCGGTATCCACGCCGTGCCTCAATGTCATTGCCAGAGCGGAGGGGCTCTACATCGAGGATATGGCCGGCCGGCGTTACATGGATTTCCACGGCAACAACGTGCACCACATCGGCTACGGACATCCGCGCCTCACGCGGGCCATTGCCGAACAGATTGCGACGCTACCCTTTGCGCCCCGCCGTTACGCCGCCGAGCCGGTCACCCAACTGGCCCGCAAGCTCTCTGGCGTCTCCCCGCTCGGGCCGTGCAAGGTGCTCCTTACCACAGGCGGCTCTGACGCCATCGAGGTTGCGGTCAAGATCGCCCGTGCGGCTACGGGCCGCTTCAAGACGCTCGCGTTCTGGGACGCCTTTCACGGTGCCGGGATTGGGGCGGCGGCGCTGTCGGGCGAGGCGCTATTCCGCTCCGGGCCGGCCGCTCCGCTCATCCCCGGGGCGATCCATGTTGCACCCTACGCGGGCACACGCTGTCCCTATGGCACTTCGGATCTGGTGCGTTCGGGGGAGGCCTGCGCCCGCATGATCGAGTATGTGCTAGAGCATGAGGGTGATGTTGCGGCCCTGATTGCCGAGCCAATCCGCGCCGTACCCTCGGTGCCGCCACCAGGCTTCTGGGCGCGGGTGCGCGCGGCGTGCGACCGGCACGGCACTCTCCTCGTGTTCGATGAAATTCCAGTTGGGCTGGGCAAGACCGGAGCCATGTTCGCCTGCCAGCACGATGGCGTGGCGCCCGACATCTTGGTGCTTGGCAAGGGGTTGGGTGGTGGCATTCTGCCGATCGCCGCGGTCTTGGCACGGCCAGAGCTCGACGTCGGGGCAGATTGGGCATTCGGACATTACACGCACGAGAAGAATCCCGTGACAGCTCGGGCGGCGCTTACCACCATCGAAATCATCGAGGACGAGGGCCTGGTGGAGAATGCGGCACGAGTCGGCGCGGTAGCCCTCGCGCGACTGAACGAGCTCAAGCGCATTCCCGTGATCGGCGATGTGCGTGGGCGCGGCCTCCTTCTTGGGATCGAGCTGGTGCGCGATGTCGATGGCATGGAGCCGGACAACGACTTGGCCGAGGCGACCATGTATGCCGCCCTCGATCGTGGGCTTTCGTTTAAGACGACCATGGGAAACGTGTTGACGCTTACTCCGCCGTTGACCATTACGGAGGCCCAGATGTTGCTGGGGGTCGACATTCTCGCCGCTGCCATTGAAGATGCGCGCCGGGCGCTTCGCATCAATCGCTGAGAGGGTGCTTCGTCCTCCGACGTCGGGCAGGGGAGCCTCGGTTGCAGGCCGAATTGGTCAGCGGGTCAAGATCGATGATTGCCCTTGCTGCTCGGGCTAGGCTGGGGAGGGATGGCCGCGACGCCCGGTCCCGCCGCGACCCCTTGAGCTTCGATGGGACTGGCGCTCCTGCTGCTCCTGGAAGGTCCTGGTATCGAGAGCATTGGCCGGGGTGGTGATGCCGGCCAGGACGGAGAGGACAAAGATAGCAGATTGGGTGGGGTGCTCTTCATGGGCGATGTCTCCGTGTGTCGAGCGATGTGGGATGGCACCATCGCCGCCCATCATCGATGGGGCACCATGTTCCAACAGGCGCTGCACCTGCGTGGTTTCGCCCGCGCCTGCGAGATTATGGGGTGCCCCGAGAACGCGGCTTGGGCTTGCGGCGAACGCAAACGAGCTGTGGGGTGGTGGTCCCGCTAGTTGGGGGGCGTCGGGGCCCCGCTGAGCCCTGTGGAGAAAGTATGGTAGGAACCGCGCATGCCGGGCAGTTCGTCGCGATTAGTTTCCTACAACCTCCTCGAGGGACTTCGCCCTATCGGCCAAGGACCGGGCGAGCGCCGCGAGCTTGATCGCGAGCGCACGGAGGCGGCACGCAGCGTCGTGCAGGAGCTCAGTCCGGAGGTCCTGGTCCTCAATGAAGCGCTGTTCTGTCAACAGTACCGGGGACATGTCGTCGACTACGGGCGACTGTTCGGATTTCCCTACCAAGCCGCTGCGCTCTATGACAACGCTTGGGGCAATGCTGTCTTGAGCCGTCATCCGATCTTGCGCTCGCACGAGATGAAGACGGTGGGTCGCGGGGGTGTGGTCGCCCTCATCGACGCACCGATCGGCACGTTCACGGTCGCGTCCTACCATCCCCACCCCAGCCGCAACCCGAGCGACAAAGCCGCGGATTTCGAGCGCCTGGTAGCCGGCTTGGAAGGACCTGTGATCGTCTGCGGCGATCTTAACTGCATCAGTCCAGCCGACGACGTCGACCGCGATGCCCTTATTGCGGCGTTCCGCCGGTTTGCGCGTGATCCCGAAGCTACCTTGGCTCAGTTCATCGAGAGCGGGCAGCAGGTATTCGGTGCCCTTGCCAAATTTGGGTTGGAGGATGCGATTCCGCGGACGGGGAGGCGCTATTCAATCCCAACTGACCTCATCAGCCTCGACAAGAGCTCGGGGATGCGCATTGACCACATCCTTGCCAACAGCGCCGTTGTGGTAGGGGGTGGTGAGGTCGTGCACAGCCCTCTGACCAACCGTGCAAGCGATCATCATCCAGTCGTACTCGACTTCCACCTACGATCCGGGTTGTCGGTAAGCCCCGGGACTATCGCCTGAGCGTCGGCCGTGGCTCGCGCCATTGCGACCAGCAATATCGATACGCTGGTAGCGGGGTCGTTCATTCATGCACTTGGTGTTCCGGCGGGAACTGCCAGGCGCCTATCTGCCGCTAGGCTGCGCAACGGTACTCCAGCAGGAGGCGCAGCATGCTTCGCATCATGGTTGCGGGTTTGGTTGCGGTTGCGGTCGGTGCGGTAGGTGGCCTGATCCTCTCACCGCAGGCCTCCATCGAAGCCGTCCACTCAACGGTCACAATCGACCGGACCACTACGAGTGCACCGCTGGTCATGCTACCGAGCTCCCCCCCGGCGGCTGTCGAGCGAGCCCGCACCGCGCCTTTGCCAAATGCGAGCGAGGTTCCGCTGCCCGTTCGCCAGGCCACTTCGGCAGATGAAATGCCCGAACACGCAACCGCTAACAAGCGGCGGCACGGATTGATCGCTCGATCAGCGCCGGCCGGGGTTGTCCATTATCGCAGGGTGTACCGGTCGGACGATGATGATGGCGACGACGACTGACGCCGATAGGCACTTCCCACGTGCCGTGCCTGGTCTCACGCGACTGGGGGAGTACCCCTGAGCAGAGGCGAGCGCCTGCTTGGCTTGAACTACGCAGCTTCCATAACATTCGGGGAGCATCGCGGCGGAAGCTGTCGGGTTTGTCTCGCCCCCGCCGCTGTCCCCTAGCCTCAGGCGACCAGGAAGTCCTCCTTCTTCGCCTTTCCTCCCTTCGTCGCGGCTACGAGCCAGCGCGGCATGCGACCACGGCCAGTCCAGGTGTTTCCGGCTCGGTCGCGATACTTCACGGCCACTTTGCCGCGCTTGCCCTTGCGGCCATCCAAAAGATCGCGGATGTCGAACCCATGCTGCCTGGCAATGGTGATCATCTTCTCGCGCACTGCCGCACGCTCGGCGTTCTGCTTGTCAATCTTCAGTCGTTGGATGTGGGCCTCCACCGCAGTGAGCTCCGCCGCGGACATATTCTCGAGCTTTTTGGGACGTGCCATGTTCCTGTTCCAGTGGTGAGGTTGAACCCGTTCTCAATATCAAATGCGTCGGTTTCTGAATACTTGAAAGCAAATGCGGCGCCGCCATTCAAGTGGTATTTTGTGTCAGACGCAACCATTGCGCGAATGGTGCTCGTTTTGTTCGGCAAAGATAATCTCCACGCGATCGCGGCAGGTGCGACTGCGCGCTTATATTGAACTGGCGGATGTACGCTCCGGACTTCTGGTAATCATCGCGAAGAAGCACGGCTAAGGCTTATGGTGTGCCTGGATTGGGCGCCATGGCGATTGCGAACAGCGTTTGACGCAGTTTGCGGATCGCCAGCGACTTTATTCATCGCGTAACTCATGGCCGCAACGATTGTGCCGGTTCGGGCAAATATGCCGAAGCACACGCGAAAATCCAGGGCCGGATATATTTCCTTGAGCAGGGGGTACCTTGGGGAAATCCGGGCGCCGTTCATGGCCGAGGACCGCCAGCAGAGGCCTTGCCGGCGACGACGAGGCAAGATGACCGGGTGCTTTGGATGTGCACGACGCCGGCCAGGAAGTCGGGGATAGATAGGGCATGTGAAGAATATCGACGCCTGCTTGTTGCTTGAACGTTTCACAGATCAAATGGCCGTACGCGCCGATACCGGGTGTCCCCCAGCGCAGTTTACCGGGATATTGTTTGGCATAGCCGGCAAGCTCCTGGATGGAGTTGGCGGGCACGGAGGGATGCACAGCAACAAGAAAGGTTCCCTCGACGAACTGGGTGACCGGGACGAGGCCTTTGAGCGGATCGATTGACACCTTGCGCAGATGCGGCACAATTACGACGCTGAGCGATGGGGTAGAGAGAATATCCCTCGGCGGGCGATTTCACGCCCGCTTCGGTGCCCAAGCGCGCCCGGCCTCGATTTTCCACCACGAGCTGCTGACCAAAGAGTCGCGATAAGCGATCCATGAAAGGACGTGGCGCTGTCGAAGCCTCAGCAGGAGCGTAGTTTACGATGATCCGAACCGCTCGGGTCGGCCACTCAGCTGCTTGGGCGCCAAGGTGTGGTTGTGCGCATACCGTGCCCCCGATCAATTGTTTATGTGGAGCTATGGCTTTGACGATAGCACGGCCGGCTAGTCTAG
>Ga0075425_100003757_pt1 | contig 15506 bp, 12 predicted proteins | sample SoiMethybrSBSTD4_FD_75300 | JGI IMG/M metagenome (GOLD analysis project Ga0075425, IMG submission 75300) | Bulk soil microbial communities from a Populus tree surrounding site in Tennessee, USA - Soil MetaG P. TD hybrid SBSTD4 | ecosystem: Environmental > Terrestrial > Soil > Tree plantation...
CTCCAGGTCACCGCTCACGGTGTGCGCCTCGATGCGCACCTCGCGGGGCACCGTGATCTCGAAGTCGACCGCGACACGGCCGCCGCGGAAGAGGTCAGCCCACCCGCGGTCCTGCTCGTACAGGTGGGGCTTGAGCGTGACCTCGTCGCCCTCCTGGTCCATGCGGACCTCGACGTTCTCGAGCAGTCGCTTCGCGCGCTCCTCGCTCGTGCCGCGGACGCGCTTCCGGGCCTTGACCTGGATCGCCCCGTCCCCGCCGACGACGACCTTCGTGTCCCCGGAGACGTTGTGGACGTGCAGGCGCGGCAGGTGGCCGACCGTGAACTCGCGCTCGATGAGCTCCGAGTACTCCTCGCCCCCGGCGAGGTCGCCGAGGTCGAAGTTGAAGCTCATGGATTCGCGGATGCTCCGGCCAATGTGGTGGCCGAGATCGTTCCCGATGCTCGTGTGCAGCCCGCGGCGGATCTCGTCCCGCAGCGAGCGGCGCTCGTCGCGCGATCGCTCGCGCTCGCGCTGGTTGGCCTCGCGCTCGGCGTCGCGCTCCTGCCTGCTCCTGTCCCGTTCCTGGTGGCGCATCTCGCGTTCCTGCTGGCGCATCTGGTAGTAGCGCTCGCGCGCCAGCTCGAACTCCTCGCGGGCCGTCTTGCGGCGGGCCTCGTTCTCGTCACTCATCACTCAGCCTCCAGCAGCGTCGCGGCATCGTCGGGCGCGATCTTGCCCTCGGCGAGCTCGCGCAGGATCTCCTTGCGGCGTTCGGCCTCGCGGTCCGGCTCCGCTTGCGATGGGAATCCGAGCGCGCGGATCACCGCGTCGAGCCGCGACCGCACCGTCGGATACGAGATCCCGAGCTCGCGCTCGACATCCTTGAAGTTCCCGCGCGCGCGGATGAACGTTTCGAGGAACTCGGTCTGCTCCGCTGTGAGGGATTGGAACCGCCCCAGCGTGAAGGTGCCCTCGAGGCGCGTCCCGCAGCCCTCGCAGTCGAGGCGCACGACGCGCAGCGACTCGTTGCAGATGGGACAGCGGCCGATGACCGGATTCGCCATGACCTGACTGTGCGAGCCGGACTACCGGATTGTCAACGCAAACTCAACGTTGTGTAGCGGAATATGCGGATCATTGAGGTCGACCTCAACAGGTCAGTCGATCGCCTGCTTGATGCGCTCGGCCAGGGCCGGGCCGACCCCGGCAACCCCGGCAAGATCGGCCTCGGTGGCGTCCCGCATCCCCTTCACCGACCCGAATTTCCGGAGCAGGGCGCGCTTTTTGGCGGGCCCGACGCCCTGGATCTCGTCGAGGACCGACTGGACCGCCCGCTTGCCGCGGAGCTGCTGGTGGTACGTGACCGCGAACCGGTGGGCCTCGTCGCGGATCCGCTGGACGAGGAACAGGCCCTGCGAGCGCGCCGGGAGCAGGATCGGGTCCGGCCGGCCCGGCACGAAGAGCTCCTCCCGTTCCTTGGCCAGCGCGGCGATCGGGATCTGGAGGAGGCCGGCGTCGGACAGGGCGCCGACGCCTTCGGCCAGCTGCCCCTTCCCGCCATCGAGGATGACGAGATCGGGCACCGGCCAGCCGTCGGACTCGCCGGCGGCGCTCCGGGCGAACCGCCGGCGCAGGGTGTCGCGCATGTTCGCGAAGTCGTCGTTGCGGTCGCTCAGCTTCGCGCGGAAGCGCCGGTAGCTCTGCTTCGCTGGCTTGCCGTCCTCGAACACGACCATCGATGCGACGACGTTGGTCCCTTGAACGTGGCTCACGTCGAAGCACTCGATCCGCTTCGGCGGGCCCTCGAGGCCGAGCGCCTGCTGCAGCTCCGCGAGCGCCGAGTCGGTCTTCCCCTTGTCGGACAGCCAGCGCACACGCTCCTGCTCGAGCGCGTCCTGCGCGTTGCGCACCGCGAGCTCGATGAGCCGGCGCTTCTTGCCGCGCACCGGGATGTGGAGCTCGACGTGCGTCCCGCGCTTCTCCTCGGCGAACGCGATGAACGTCGCGGCGTCCGGGATCGCCTCGGGCACCGCGATCTCCGGGGGGAACGTCGCGGCGGCGGCGTAGTGCTGGCGCAGGAACGACCCGAGCACCTCACCCGGCGTCGCGCCTTCGGCGCCCTCCAGGAAGAATTGATCGCGGCCGACGATCGTGCCGTCGCGGACGCGGAGCAGCTGGACGGCAGCGTCACCTTCGGCGAGCGCGACACCGAGCGCATCGAAGTCATCGCCCTTGTACGCGTGCACTTCCTGCCGGTCCGTCGTCCGTTCGATCGCCGTGACCCGATCGCGCAACAGGCCCGCGCGCTCGTACTCGAGCGACTCCGATGCGGTGAGCATCTCCTTGCGCAGATCGCGCGCGAGGGCGTCGTAGCGGCCCTCGAGGAACTGAACGCTGCGCTCGACCGTCGCGCGGTACTCATCGCGCGTCGTCGCGCCGACGCACGGCGCCGTGCAGCGCTTCAGGTGGAAGAGCAGGCACGGCCGCCCGCCGGGCAGCGCGCTCGGCGGGATCGTCCGCCCGCGACCATCCTCGCCCGCCGTGATGGTCAGCTTGCAGGTGCGATACGGGAAGAGCTTCTGCAGCAGGTCGAGCGATTCGTCGACCGACTTCGCGTTCGCGTACGGGCCGAAGTAGCGCGCCGTGCGATCGCCGAGCTGGCGCGTGCGGAGGACGCGCGGAAAATCCTCGCCGAGCGTCACCTTCACGTATGGGTACGACTTGTCGTCCTTGAGCCGGATGTTGTAGCGCGGGCGGTGCTGCTTGATGAGGTTGGCCTCGAGGAGGTACGACTCGGACACGCTGCCGGTCAGCACGTACTCGAGCCGCTCGGCCCGCTCGACCAGACGGACGTGCCGCACGTCCAGGCTCGGACCGAAGTAGCTCCGGATCCGATCACGGAGGAGGTCGGCCTTCCCCACATACAGGACGCGGCCTCGGGCGTCCTTGAACAGGTACACCCCTGGCGATGCCGGGAACGAGGCCGCCTGGGCGAGCAGCGTGGTCCGGCGGTCGGCGGCGTTCGGCATGTGAAAAGGATAGGAACCGCCAGGCGGCCTATGATTTCGCTCCTCAGATGAGGACTTCCGAACGGTGAAAGAAGCCACCGAGCCGCGCCGGTCCAGGCGGTCCGTCCAGTCGGTCGACCGCGCGCTGGATCTGCTCGAGGCGCTGGCCGGCGCGGACGGCGAGGTCAGCATCACCGCCCTGGCGGCCCGGACGAAGCTCCACGTGAGCACGGTCCACCGGCTCCTCGCGACGCTGCTCCGCCGGGGGTACGTCCGACAGAACCCGGACACCAGCCGCTACTACGCCGGCGCGAAAGTGGCGACCCTCGCTGAAGGGCGCAGCCGGTACAACGAGCTGCGCCTCGCGGCGCGCCCGCTGCTCCACGGCCTCGTCGAGGCGACCCGCGAGACGGCCAACCTCAGCGTCCTCGACGACACCATGGCCGTGTACATCGAGACCGCCGCGAGCCCCCAGGTCGTCCGGCTGTTCACCGTCGTCGGCAACCGCGTGCCCCTGCACGCGACCGGCGCCGGCAAGGCGCTGCTGGCGTCACTGCCCCAGCCGCGCCGCGAGGCGCTCCTCGACCGCACCGAGCTGCGGCCGCACACGAGCAAGACGCTCGTCGACCGCGCATCCCTCGCGCGCGCGCTCGACGAGGCACGCGAGCGGGGCTACGCGCTCGACGACGAGGAGTACGACGATGGCGTCCGCTGCGTGGCCGTGGCCGTCGGTCCGATCGGCGCGCCGGTCGCGGCGATCTCGATCTCGGGTCCAGCGAGCCGGATGACGAAGCAGCGGTGTGTGGAGTTCGTCCCGCAGATGCGCCGCGCCGCGAGCGAGCTGATGGAGACGCTGCGGGCGCGCGAGAGCACGGGGACGTGACCGCGGCGCCGGCGGTGGTTCGCGCCGGCCTGCGCGGGGCGGAGCTCGCCGGCGCGTTGCGTGACCTGCTGGGAGCGGACAAGGTGCTCTGGGCACGCGAAGATCTCCTGCTCTACGAGTACGACGGCGCGATCGACATCGCGACGCCGGACGCGGTCGTGCTCCCGAGCGAGACCGCTGATGTGGCGAAGCTCGCACGGTTCTGCGCGGAGCACGCGGTGCCCCTCGTGCCACGTGGCGCGGGAACCGGCCTTTCGGGCGGCGCGATCCCCGTCGAGGGCGGCGTCGTCATCTCGTTCGCCCGGATGTCCCGGATCCTCGAGATCGACGTCCCGAATCTCCGCGCGGTCGTCCAGCCCGGCCTGGTGAATCTCCACCTCTCGACCGCGGCTGCGCCGAGCGGCCTGTATTTCGTGCCGGACCCGTCGAGCCAGAAGGCCTGCACGCTCGGCGGGAACGTGGCCGAGAACTCGGGCGGCCCGCACACGCTCGCGTACGGCGTGACGACGAACCACGTCACCGGCCTCGAGCTCGTGCTGTCGGACGGGACGATCGTCCGGCTCGGCGGCAAGGCCCTCGAATACGACGGCTACGACCTCGTCGGGACCTTCGTCGGCTCCGAGGGCACTCTCGGCATCGTCACCGAGATCACCGTGAAGCTCACCCCGCTGCCCGAGGACAAGCGCACGCTCATGGCCGCGTTCCCGACGATGGACGACGCGTCGAACACGGTGTCCGCGATCATCGGCGCGGGCATCGTGCCGAGCGCGATCGAGATGATGGATCAGCTCTCGACCCAGGCGGTCGAGGCGTCCGTCGGTGCGGGGTATCCGCTCGACGCAGGCGGCATCCTGCTCGTCGAGGTGGACGGCGTGCGGGACGGCCTCGACGATCTCCTCGAGCGCATCGAGACGATCTGCCGCGCGTCGCACGCGACACAGCTGCGCGTGGCCACCACCGCGCTCGAGCGGGACAAGCTCTGGGCCGGCCGCAAGGGCGCGTTCGCCGCGATGGGCCGGCTCGCGTCCGACTACTACGTGCAGGACGGCGTGATCCCCCGGACGAAGCTGCCCCAGGTGCTCCGCCATGTCATCGACGTCGGCGAGCGGTATGGCCTGCGCATCGCGAACGTCTTCCACGCCGGTGACGGCAACCTGCACCCGCTGATCATGTTCGACGGCTCGAAGGGGCCCGCCGAGGTCGAGCGCGTCAAGGAGGCCGGCCGGGAGATCCTCGAGATGTGCATCGAGGTCGGCGGGTCGATCACCGGCGAGCACGGCGTCGGCATGGAGAAGAACTGCTACATGCCGCTCCAGTACTCGCCCGTCGACATGGCCGTGATGCGTCGGGTCAAGGACGCATTCGATCCGCTCGGCCTCGCCAATCCCGGCAAGGTCTTCCCCACTCCGGGGAAGTGCAAGGAGTTCTCGCTGAATGCCGCGCGCTGAGCGGCCGGGCACGCCCGAGGCCTGTGCCGAGCTGCTGCGGGCGTGCGCGGACGCCGGGCGCACCGTGCGCGTGCGCGGCGGCGGGACCAAGAGCGACCTGGGCGCCCAGGCCAGGACCGACGTCGTGCTCGAGACCGGCGGGCTCGACGGGATCGTCGACCATGTCCCCGAGGACCTCACGGTGACGATCCGCGGGGGGATGACCTTCGCCGCGCTCCGCGACGCGCTCGCGTCGCACGGACAATTCCTCCCGCTCGACCCACCGCACGTCGCGCGTGGCGCGACCGTCGGCGGGATCATCGCGGCGAACAGCAACGGCTTCGGCCGCTACCGCTATGGCAGCGTCCGTGACCTCCTGCTCGGGATCCGCGCCGCCCTCCCGGACGGGACCATCGCGCGCGCCGGTGGCCGGGTCGTGAAGAACGTGGCCGGGTACGACCTCAACAAGCTGTTCGTCGGATCGTTCGGCACGCTCGGCGTCGTGGTCGAAGCGACATTCAAGATCCTGCCGCTGCCCCCGGTGGCGCGGGCGGCGAGCGCGACCTTCGCCTCCGCCGAGGGCGTGTTCGGCGCCGCCGACGCGCTCGTGCGCACGTCGCTCCGGCCGACCGCCGTCGTCGTCGAGCGGAGCGGCCCCGGACCGTGGCGGCTCCTGGTCGCGGCGGCCGGCGAGCGCGCACCGGTCGAGCGCGCGATGACCGAGCTCGGACGGATCGCGGCAGCGCACGCCGGCACGGCCGAGGCGATCGCCGATCCCGAGAGCGCCCTCGGCCCGCTGCGCGAGCTCCTCGACCGTTCGACGGGCGGTGCCGTGCTCCGCGCCGCGCTTCCGCTCGCGACGCAGGCCGCCTTCGCCGAGGCCGCCGTGCGGGCCGATCCGGACGCGCGCCTTGTCGCGGATGCCGCGAGCGGCGTCGTCCAGGTGCACCTCCCTGACGAGTCGGGTATGCGCTCGGCAGCGGATGCGCTGCTCGCGAGCGCGCACGTCCTCGGCGGGAGCGCGCGGATGGAGCGGACGGCGAACCCGGACCTCGGTGTGGCGGGTGCGCCGGAGCCCGGCGGGGCGTTCCTGGGTCGCCGGTTGAAGGACGCATTCGATCCGCGGGGCATCCTCGAGCCGGCGCGATCCATCGGCCGATGATCCGACCGATCGGCTTCCCGAACGCCGATGCGCCGCTGCCGGAGCTCATCGCGCGCTGCGTGCACTGCGGGCTGTGCCTTCCGACGTGCCCGACGTTCGCCGAGCTGGGCGTCGAGATGGATTCGCCGCGCGGACGCATCCGGCTCATGAAGAACGTCTACGACGGACGGCTCGACGCGGACAGCGCCGCGTTCGCCGATCACATGGCCAAGTGCCTCGACTGCCGCGCCTGCGAGACCGCGTGCCCCTCGGGCGTGTCGTTCGGGAAGCTGATGGAGGCGGCGCGTTCGCAGGTCGTGGCCGCCCGGAAGCCGGGGGTGGCGGAGGCCATCGTCCGGCGGGTCGCATTCCGCGGGCTCATCACCTCGCCGACGCGGCTCGCGCTGTTCGCGCGGTTCGGCCACGTGTCGAAGCGACTCGGCGCACGAGCGGTCCTGCGCCTCGTCGGGATGCGCCGGCTGGCGGAGCTGCTCGACCTCGTTCCCGACCGCGCGCCCACCGGCGCTCCGCTGCCGGCGCGCTACGCGGCCATTGGCCAGAAGCGGGGCACGGTCGCCCTGTTCACCGGTTGCGTGATGCGCGCCGCGTTCAGCGGAACGAACGCCGCGACCGCGCGCGTGCTCGCACGCAACGGCATCGAGGTGCTCGTCCCCGACGCGCAGACCTGCTGCGGCGCGCTGCACGCGCACGCGGGCGAGCGCGGCGACGCGCGCGAGCTCGCGAAACGGAACATCGAGGTCCTGGAGCCGCTCCCCGTGGACGCGTTCATCGTGAACGCGGCCGGCTGCGGCGCGAATCTGAAGGAGTACGGCTGGCTCCTCAAGGACGAGCCCGGCTGGGCCGAGCGGGGCGAGCGGTTCTCGGCGCGGGTGAAGGACGCGAGCGAGTATCTCGCCGCAGTCGGCCTCGCGGAGCCGCCTGGCCCGGTGCGCGCGACGGCTGCGTACGACGACCCCTGCCACCTCATCCACGGTCAGAAGATCAGCGCGCAGCCACGGGCGCTCCTCGCCGCGATCCCCGACCTCGTGCTCGTCCCGCTCGCCGAAGCCGACTGGTGCTGCGGGAGCGCGGGCACCTACAACGTGACGCAGCCGGAGCTCGCCGCGCGACTCGGGCACCGCAAGGCGCAGCACATCCTGCGCAGCGGTGCCGAGATGATCGTCACCGCGAACCCGGGATGCCAGATGCAGATCGAGGCCGCCCTCCGCCGCGAGGGCAGCCTCGTACCCGTGGTGCACCTGATGGATCTCCTCGACCGCGCCTACGCGTCGCGATGAGCGAGGACCGTGGCCGGGCCACGTCCGTCGGGATCATGGCGCTCGCGCACCTGACGAACGACTCGTACGCGTACATGCTGCCGGCGCTCCTGCCGCTGCTCCTCGGCAAGCTCGGCATCGGTCTCGGGCTCGCGGGGATCCTGGTGACCCTGTATCAGGCGTCCTCATCGTTCACCCAGCCGGTCTTCGGCCACATGTCCGACAGCGGCGGCCGGACGCGCTGGATGGCGTGGACCGGCGTGGCCGTCTCGGGAGTCGCAGCGGCCGCGCTCGGCCTCGCGCCGAGCCTCGCGGTGATCGCAGTCGCGCTGCTCGCCGGCGGCATGGGCACCGCGCTCTACCACCCGGTGAGCGCGGCACTCGTCGCGGGCTCGGTGCCGCAGCGCTCGCGCGGCCGCTGGATGAGCGTGTACATCAGCGCCGGGAACTTCGGTCTGCCGATCGGCCCGTTCCTGATCGGCGTGATCATCGCGACGATCGGGCTCGACGGGAGCTGGCTGGTCGCGCTCCCCGCGCTCGTGCTCGCGGCGCTCGTGTGGCGGGTCGGGCCGCATCTGCCGGCCCGGACCGCGCCCGCGCTCCCGTTCCGCGCGGTGCTTCGCGCGAACCGCCGGATGCTCGCGGGGCTCATCTCCGTGTCGGCGACGCGAGCGTGGGCGACCGCGCTGATGAGCTCCTTCCTTCCGGTCTACGCGGTGAGCCGCGGCGCCTCGATCGTCGACGCATCGCGCCTGCTCACGCTGTACCTCCTCTCCGGCGCGATCGGTGGGCTCATCGGCGGCTGGCTCGCCGATCGCGTCGGCCGGGATCGGGTCATCATCACGAGCCTGCTCTGCGCGGCGCCGTTCTGCGCGCTGCTCGCCGTCCAGGACAGCGTCGGCCCGGCGTTCGTTCTCGCGACCGCGGTGAGCGGCATGCTCCTCAACGGATCGTTCGTCGTCCTCGCCGTGCGCGGGCAGGAGAGCATGCCCGGAAGCCTCGGCATGGTGAGCGGTCTGATGCTCGGGCTCTCGATCGGCCTCGGCGGGCTGGCGGTCGCGCCGATGGCGATCGTCGCCGAGCGCGCGGGCATCCCGCCGGTCTTCGTCGCCGCGGGCGCGCTCGCGGTCCTCGGCGCCGCGCTCATGCACGCCGTGCCCCACGTTCCGGCCCGAACGGCGGCGCTCGAGCCGTCGACCGTGGGGAGCTAGCCGCGGCTAGACCGCCGGGCCGTCTCTCCTGCGCAGCTGTGGCACGAGCGCGACGATCCCACCGAGGCCGCCGAGCACGACGAGCGCCGATCCCGCGACCGCGAGCGGCGGCGTCAGCACGGTCGCGAGGACGCCCAGGAGCGGGCCGTTGAGCACCCGGAAGCCCTGGGTCCCGAAGCTGTACGCGCCCATGACCCGGCCCCGGATCGCGTCGGGGGCCGACAGCTGCAAGGCCGTGTTGTTGAACGACTGCGTGAGCACCGTGGCCGCACCGATGGCGACCATGAGCACCAGCGACAGCGCGTAGCTCGTTGAGAGCGCGAAGATGAGGATCGACGTGACCTCGACGACCGCCGCCGCGACGATGATCGGCGCCGGATCCCCGCGCTGGCGCGCGTAGGCCATCCAGAGCGCGGCCCCGAGCGCCCCCACGCCACTCGCGACGAGCAGGAACGAGTAGCCGAGCGGACCCGCGTGGAGGTAGTCGGTCGCCCACAGGACGAGCAGCGAGTTGAACGTGTGGCCGAGGAAGATGACCGGCAGCATCTCGACGCCGATGAGCCCGCCGATGCGCGGCCGCGACCGGACGAACGCGATGCCTTCGCGCAGGGCGTCGAGCACCGCCTGCGGCGCGATCTTGGCCTTCGGCGCAAGGCGGATGAAGAACGCAAGGAACACGAGCAGCGGGACGAAGGTGAGTCCGTTCACAAAGAAGCCCCAACCAGGGCCGAACTGCAGGTAGATCACGCCGGCGACGGCCGGGCCGATGACCTGCGAGAGCTGGCGCGCCGTGGAGTTCAGGCTCACCGCGGAGAGGAGCCGGTCGCGGCCGACGATGGAGTGGATGAGCGTCTGCTGGGCCGGCCCGCCGATCGCGCCGGCGAAGCCGTGCAGGAGCAGCAGTCCGAAGATCCACCACTCGGTCACGACGCCGGTCAAGGTGACGGCGGCCGCGCCGAAGGCCGCGGCCATGAGGAGCAGCTGCGCGACGATCTGGACCTTCCGGTTGTCGTAGCGGTCGGCGAGCGCGCCGCCGTACAGCGAGAACAGGGTGAACGGGATCCAGTGCGCGAAGACCATCATCCCGAGCCAGAACGGCGCCGCGACGACTCCGACGAGCTGCACGACGAGCAGTCCCCGGATCACGTTCTCCATGCCGTCCCCGGTCGAGGAGATCCAGCTCGTGATCCAGTACCAGCGGAACGTGGGGACCTCGAGTGCCGCGAACCGGATCGGGCGGACCGGCGCGTCCTCGGCGGGCGCGGTCAGCGGCGTTGCCACGCGGCGAGCCTATCCGACCTTGCGGGCGCTCTCCCGTGCACGCGTCGCGTCGCGGACCGAGTCGATCTCCCTCGGTGGCTTCTCCTCGATCCCGATCTTCGAGCGATCGGCGTCGAGCGCGGCGATGATCTCGTCGAGCTTCACCTGGGTGGCTGCGTTGTCGCGATAGCCCTCGTGCTCGATGAGGAACACGAGCACGAACGTCGAGAGCGTGATGAGGAACCCGAGCTCCAGGGGCTGCGGCGGGAAGCCGAGCGTCGGACCGAGCACGAAGTACGCGACCACGAGCAACAGGGCCACGACGAGCGCCCAGGGGCTCGCGAGCGCGGCGTTCACCTTCTTCGCAAGCGCGCCGAATCCTTCATTCATGGGTGCGGCCCGCTGCATGTTCCAGGCCCGACGCGCTGCGGGCGCTCGCTACGGCGTCTCGAAGAGCTGGGTGAACATCCGCCCGTACGGTCCGGCCGAGATCACGCCGATGCCGATGCGCGTGAACTCGGGTCGCAGGATGTTCTCGCGGTGGCCCTGACTGTCCATGAGGCCGCGATGCGCGACTGCCACGGAGTGCGCGTACGCGAGATTCTCGCCGGCGCGGCTGTACGTGATCTTGGCCGCGGCGAGCCGGTCGAACGGCGATCCCGTGACCGGCGACTGGTGGCCGAAGTATTTCAGGGTGAACATTTCCTGGGAGTGCTGCCGCGCGATCGGCACGAGCCGCGGGTCGAGCTCGAGGGCCGGCAGCCCACGGGACGTCCGCTCGTCGTTCACGAGCTTCAGCATCTCCTGCTCGGCCTCGGGATCCGCGACGAGCGCGAGGCCGTCGGGGAGATCGAGGGCCTGGCTCTGGTCCGCTCCGAGCTTGGTGACGAAGAGCGGCGCGCTGTCATCCGGACCGGCGAGCGCGCCGAGCAGCGGCTGCGCGGCTGCGACCTGCTCAACGAGGACCTGCCCGATCCGCGAGCCGTCGATGGCCGCCCGGACGTCGTTCCCGACCGGTAGGACGAGCGCCGCGGCGAGCGCGATCGCGGCGATCACCAGCGTTCGGAGCACCGACGGGACGACCCCGAGCACGCGATCGACGATCCCGAAGACGCGTGCGGCGTGGAGCCGTTTCGCGAAGGGCACGATCGCGAGCCCGCCGAGCATGCCGAACAGCGCTTCGATCAGGAGCAGCACGACCACGAACGCCACGGTGCGAGCGGCCGGCACCGCGAGACCGACGCGCGCGATCTCGGCACCAAGCGGGCCCTGCAGCAGCAACGCGACGGGGATCGCGACGACCCAGGTGATGAGGCCGTAGAGGGTCACGATGAAGCCGGCCCGGAAACCGATGATCACGGCCAGCACGAGCGCGGCGCCGATGAGCAGGTCGACGGGGTTCAGCGGCGCGGTCTCAGGCGATGCCGCGCAGCTCGCCGGTCGTGAGGATCTCGCGGAGGTACCGGCCGGTGAACGATCGCTTCACCTTGGCGACCTCCTCGGGCGTGCCCTCGGCGATGACCTCGCCGCCGGCCTTCCCGCCCTCGGGTCCGAGATCGATGACGTGGTCGGCGGTCTTCACGACGTCGAGGTTGTGTTCGATGACCACGACCGTGTTGCCGGCATCGACCAGGCGGTGCAGCACCTCGAGCAGCTTCTCCACGTCGGCGAAGTGCAGGCCGGTCGTCGGCTCGTCGAGGATGTACAGCGTGCGTCCGGTCGCGCGGCGCGAAAGCTCGGTCGCGAGCTTCACCCGCTGCGCCTCGCCGCCGGACAGGGTCGTGGCCGGCTGGCCGAGATGGATGTAGCTGAGCCCCACGTCGTTGAGCGTGCGGAGCTTCGACTCCACGGCGGGCACGTTCGCGAAGAACCCGAGGGCCTCCTCGACGGTCATTTCGAGGACGTCGCTGATGCTCTTCCCCTTGTAGTGGATCTCGAGCGCCTCGCGGTTGTAGCGCTTGCCGCCGCACACCTCGCACGGCACGTACACGTCGGGCAGGAACTGCATCTCGATCTTGATGATCCCGTCGCCGGCGCACGCCTCGCAGCGCCCACCCTTCACGTTGAACGAGAACCGGCCGGCGGTGTAGCCGCGGAGCCGCGCCTCGGGGATCGCCGCGAACAGGTCCCGGATCGGGGTGAACAGGCCGGTGTACGTGGCCGGGTTGGAGCGCGGCGTGCGGCCGATGGGCGATTGATCGATGTCGATGACCTTGTCGATGTGCGTGATCCCCTCGACCGCGCGGTGCGCACCGGGCCGGTCCTTCGCCTTCGAGAGCGCCTGGGCCAGCCGGCGATACAGGATGTCGTTCACGAGGGTGCTCTTCCCCGAGCCCGACACCCCGGTCACCGAGATGAACACGCCGAGCGGGAAGCGCACGTCGATGTCCTTGAGGTTGTTCTGCTGCGCGCCGCGCACGGTGATCGCCTCGCGCTTCGGCGTCCGCCGCCGCGGCGGCACCTGGATCCGCCGCCGGCCGGAGAGGTACGCGCCGGTGACCGACCGCTGCGACCGGATGATCGCATCGAGCGGTCCCTCGGCGACGATGTGCCCGCCGTGCTCGCCGGCTCCCGGACCGACGTCGATGACCCAGTCCGCGGTCCGGATGGTCTCCTCGTCGTGCTCGACCACGAGCACGGTGTTCCCGATGTCGCGCATGCCGAGCAGCGTGCGGATGAGCCGCGCGTTATCGCGCTGGTGCAGGCCGATCGACGGCTCGTCGAGGATGTACAGGACGCCCATGAGACCGGACCCGATCTGCGTCGCGAGGCGGATGCGCTGCGCCTCTCCGCCCGACAGGGTCGTCGCCGCGCGGTCGATGGTGAGGTAATCGAGGCCGACGTCCTTCAGGAAGCCGAGCCGCTGGCGGATCTCCTTGAGCACCTGGCGCGCGATGGTCCGCTCGCGCACGCCGAGCGGTCCGCCCTTCACCTTGTCGAGAAGGTTCGACCACTCGACCGCCTCGAGCACGGAGAGCCGAGACACGTCGACGATGTTCTTGTCGCCGATCTTCACCGCGAGCACTTCGGGCTTGAGGCGCGCGCCGCCGCACACCGGGCACGGCCGCTCGCTCATGTACCGCTCGAGATCGAGGCGCGTGAAGTCGCTCGTCGTCTCCTTGTGCGAGCGCTCGACCCAGCCCATGATGCCCTCGAAGTCGACCTCGTAGCTCCGCCTGTTGCCGCTGCGGTTCTCGTACGACAGCTTCAGTGGGCCGCCGACGCCGTGCAGGATCGCGTCGACGGCCTTCTTCGGCAGGTCCTTGACCGGCGTGTCGAGCGAGAAGCCGACCTTGCGCGCGAGCGCGACGAGGATGGCCATGCGGTACGCGGCGGTGCTCTTCTCGCGCTGCCAGGGGAGCACGGCGCCCTCGCGCACCGACAGGTCCGGGTTCGCGAGGATGAGGTCGGGATCGGGTTCGAGCCGCGTCCCGATGCCGGTGCACGCGGGGCACGCCCCGTGCGGCGAGTTGAACGAGAACGTGCGCGGCTCGATCTCGCCGATCGAGAAGTCGCCCTCCGGACACGCCAGCCGCTCGGAGAACAGGCGGTCCGGCAGCTTCGCGTCAGCATCGGCGACCAGCGCGAGGCCCTCACCCAGCCGCAGCGCGGTCTCGACCGAGTCGGTGAGCCGTGCGCGGTCCGACTCCGCCTCGGACCCGCGGCGGACGACGAACCGGTCGACCACGACCTCGAGCGTGTGCTTCTTCATCTTGTCGAGGACGATGTCCTCGGAGAGGTCGCGGACGAACCCGTCCACGCGCACGCGCGCGAAGCCGCCGCGCCGCGCCGTCACGAGGAGCTGCTGGTGCTCGCCCTTCCGGTCGCGTACGAGCGGCCCAAGGATCAGAAGCCGCGCGCCCTCCGGATACGACTGGATCTGGTCGACGATCTCCTGGACGTGCTGGGCGACGATCGGGATCCCGTGGTTCGGGCAATGCGGCACCCCCACGCGCGCGAACAGGAGCCGCAGGTGGTCGTAGATCTCGGTCACGGTGCCGACCGTGGACCGCGGGTTGCGGGTCGCGCCCTTCTGGTCGATCGAGACCGCCGGCGAGAGGCCCTCGATGAAGTCGACGTCAGGCTTCTCCATCTGACCGAGGAACTGCCGGGCGTACGCGGACAGCGACTCGACGTAGCGCCGCTGTCCTTCCGCGTAGATCGTGTCGAAGGCAAGCGACGATTTCCCGGACCCGGACAGTCCGGTGATCACGACCATCTTGTCGCGCGGGATCTTCACATCGACGTTCTTGAGGTTGTGCTCCCGCGCACCCTTGACGTGGATGTGGTCGAGCGGCATTTAGGCGATGGTGGCCGGGAGCGCCGGCACGGCGCGCAGATCCCGCACGACGAGCCAGAGGTAGATGAGCCATACCGGCAGCGTCACGAGACCGCCGGGCAGCGAATCGCCCACCCCCTGCCGGTACACGCCGTTCGCCGCCGGCAGGATGAGATAGGACAGGGCCTGGTAGATCCCGGTCGGGAGCAGAATGACCGTCGTGATCCCGAAGATCACCGTGCCGAGCATGAGGTAGCCCCGGCGGAGGCCCGAGGTGAGCTCGTCAGCGGCCATGACCCCGCGTCGCGCCGCGAAGTGGGCTCCCCAGAACAACGCGCCGAAGACGGTGAAGGTGAGGCCCCGGATGAGATCGTCGGCTCGCCGACGATCCTGCTCGCGCTGCTGCTGCGCCGCGATGTCCTGCGTCGCCCCGGGCACGCACTTCACGTTCGGGTCCGTGACCGGACCGCACGCTGGGACCGGCGAGATCGCCGAAGTGTCGCCGTAGACGAAGGCGTTGCCGAACGCCGCGGCGAAGCCCGCGGTGAGGATGCCGGACAGACCGACGACGAGCACGATGATCCCGGCCATTGACGCGATGTACAGGTACACGCGCACGAGATTCCGCGGCGCCCATTCGAGGCCGCCGCGCCCGCCGCGTATGGCGAGCACGATCGCACCGACGATCGCCCCGAGGATGCCGACCACCGCGAGCACTCCGAGCACCACTAGATCCCTCTCCTCCGCCGGACGACACGCTTGGTCGTCTTCGGCTCCGCCGCGAACGCACCTTCCGGGCCCTTCTCGAGCACCTGGATCCCGCGCAGCTGGACCACCTCGTCCCGGAGGGCCGCCGCGCGCTCGAACTCGAGCTGCTTCGCCGCCTCCTTCATCTGCGATTCGAGATCCTTGATGAGCCGCGCGAGCTCGTCCGGCGGCATCTCGCCGGCGCCGACGGGGCGGCCGCGGCGCTCGTAGCCGCCCTCGATCTCGGCCACCTGCTTCAACCGCATGCCGACCTCGCGGATCGCCTTCATG
>Ga0075425_100003758_pt1 | contig 15503 bp, 16 predicted proteins | sample SoiMethybrSBSTD4_FD_75300 | JGI IMG/M metagenome (GOLD analysis project Ga0075425, IMG submission 75300) | Bulk soil microbial communities from a Populus tree surrounding site in Tennessee, USA - Soil MetaG P. TD hybrid SBSTD4 | ecosystem: Environmental > Terrestrial > Soil > Tree plantation...
TGGACGTGAAGCGGTTATTTTTCTCAAACACATCAAGGAAGACATCGAAGAACCTTTGAGGCTATTTCAATCCGCGTAATCTGCGCAATCCGTGGCTAATGTAAACTACGAAAGTGAGCCAGCAACTTCCTTCATCCATCGTTATGGTTCGTCCGGCATCGTTCGGCTTCAACCCTGAAACCTCCAACACCATCCTTTTCCAGCGCGAGATCACCGAAAACAGCCGGAAGGAAATCGAACGCCGTGCCCGAATGGAGTTCGATATGTTGGCGAACCGTTTGAGGGCTGCCGGCGTCGAAATCTACATCTTCGAAGATCAGGAAGACCTCGCTACTCCCGACGCCGTATTCCCCAACAACTGGGTTTCATTCCACGATGACGGCACGGTGGTTCTCTATCCGATGTTCGCGCCCAGCCGGCGCCCGGAACGTCGTCGCGACATCATCGAGAATCTCCAAGCCAGCGGTTTCCGCGTGTCGCGAATTGTCGATCTCACACCCCATGAAACAAACGGAAGATTCCTCGAGGGCACCGGCAGCGTAGTTTTCGATCATGTCGAACGCGCCGCATACGCGACATTTTCCGCGCGCACGCATCGTGAAGTCTTTCGCGAATTGTGCGAGGTCCTGCGATACAAACCTGTAACGTTCGCAGCCGTGAACGCGAGCGGCCAGGAAATCAAACACACCGACATGATGGTGAGTATCGGAGATCGTTTCGCGATTGTCTGTGCTGATGCGATTCCGGATGCGGGCGAACGAAAGATTGTGCTCGAAGGACTCCGCGCGTCGGGCAAGGAAGTGATCACGATCGACCAGAAACAGTTGCTGCAGTTCGCAGGCAATGTTCTTCAGCTGCAGACGAAGCCATCGGGCAGCGCCCTCGCGATTTCCACCGCAGCATGTCTCGCTCTTCGCCCCGACCAGCGCCAGGCCGTTGAGAAGCACGCGCGGATTGTCGAATCCCCGCTGCCTCTGTTTGAAAGTATTGGCGGCGGCAGCGCACGGTGCATGATGGCCGACGTTCACCTACCGCGGGCGTAGCGTTCGGCATTCCGTTTGCAAGACAAAATCCTATGCGCTACCACGCCCTCGCCTGTGATTACGACGGGACCATTGCAACCGACGGTCAGGTTTCTGAAAGCACCATCAACGCCCTTGAGAACGTGAAGAAATCCGGACGTAAACTCCTGCTCGTGACCGGCAGGGAACTCGACGACCTGTTGCGCGTGTTTCATCGGATCGATCTGTTTGACCGCGTGGTGGCCGAGAATGGCGCCCTTCTCTACCGTCCTGCCAACCGTGAGGAAAAGTTACTTGCCGAGGCGTCGCCGCCCGAGTTCTCGCGCGAGTTGATCCGGCGTGGAGCCACAAGGGTGTCGATTGGCCGCGTGATCGTCGCGACCTGGGAACCGCACGAAACCACCGCCATACAAGTCATCCGTGATATGGGGCTGGAGCTTCAGGTCATCTTCAACAAGGGCGCCGTGATGATTCTGCCGTCAGGCGTGAACAAGGCGACGGGGTTGTGTGCGGCATTGCAGGAACTTGGGCTTTCGCCTCACAACGTCGTCGGCGTGGGCGATGCGGAAAATGATCACGCGTTTATGGGTATCTGCGAATGTTCTGTCGCCGTCGCGAATGCGCTTCCGATGTTGAAGGAGCGAGTGGACTGGGTCACAACGTACGATCATGGAAAAGGCGTTGAGGAACTGATCGACCGATTGATCGCGTCCGATCTCAGCGAATTCGAAGACCGTCTGCACAGTCGAATTGCCCTGGGCAAGCGCGCCGATGGAAGTGAAATATTCGTTTCGCCCTATGGCAAGAACATTCTGATTGCCGGAAGTTCCGGATCCGGGAAATCGACGCTGGCGACCGGCTTCATGGAGCGTCTGGAAGAACAGAAGTATCAGTTCGTTATTATCGATCCCGAAGGCGACTACTCTACCTTCGAAGCCGGCGTCGCACTGGGCGATGAGGAAAGGGCGGCGAGTGTTACCGAAATTCTTGACGTGCTGGCAAAGCCGGGAGAGAACGCGATCGTGAATCTCATCGCCGTCGGATTGAAGGAAAGACCCGCGTTCTTTGAAAGTCTCTTTCCACGTGTTCAGGAATTACGGGCACAGACAGGCCATCCGCATTGGATTGTCGTCGACGAGGCACACCATGTTCTGCCGGCGTTTTGGGAAACCGCCGGCATTACCGTCTCACAGCACATGTACAGCGTCCTGCTCGTCACTCTTGAGCCCGACAAGGTGGCGCCCGCGATTCTGTCGTCAATCGATGTTGTCATCGCCATTGGTGAAAACCCGGATGAGACACTGCGCATCTTCAGCGAGACGGTAGGAGAGCCGGCGCCAAAACCGACAGGACTCACTCTTCACCCCGGCGAAGCCGTCGGCTGGTTTCGCCGCATTTCGGAGCCGCCATTCCTTTTTCGGAGCAGCTTGCCGCGCGCGGAGCGCCGCCGGCATAGGCGCAAGTACGCGGAGGGCCAGCTTTCTGATGATCTGAGTTTTTATTTCCGTGGGCCGGAGGGAAAGCTGAACCTCAAAGCGCAAAACCTGAATATGTTTTTGCAATTAGCGGACGGCGTCGACGATGAGACGTGGCTTTTCCATCTCAAGAATGGTGACATTTCAGGATGGTTCCTGAACGTCATCAAAGATCCGGAACTCGCAGCCGAAGCCTATCGACTCGAGGGAGCGGACATCAGCGGCGAGCAAAGCCGTAAAGAGATTCGCACACACATCGAAAAACGGTACATCCTCGCTGCATAACCTATCGGGCGTGCAATCCGCGCCTGATGGCCACCGGGGAGTTTTTCCTCAGCCCTCCCTTTTACTATCTGCCAGGTCCACATACTTTGTGGATCTGGATGCCCACAATTTGTTTCGAAATGACGCTGGAAGTTGTGTCGGTCTGACCACTTCCGGCTTGTGATCAACTTGGGCAGTGTTATTGCTAAGGAAACAGTGCCCATGAGTTTTCGAGCGACTGAACTGCGTGTAATCGGAGCTACGGTGTGCCTCGCCTTGCTTGGTTTGAATGCCCAAGCTCAGGCGAAGCGCAGGGTTCGCACGCCCACTCCGGTGTCCGCCAATTCGGCGTCTCACGTAGCTGCGGAAATGACCAAGGGAAGTCTCAAGCCATCTGAAACCAAACCCGGTGATGAAGTAGCGGTGCGATTGAAGGACGACGTTAAAGCTAACGGCGACGTTGTTTTGAAAAAAGGCACCACGATCACCGGCGTCGTTCGCGATGTGAAGAGTGTCGAAAGCAAAGGGCAGCCGCAGTCGATGATGGAGATCGACTGGTTCGCGCCGCCGCTTCAGGGCAAAGTGGCCCGCCAGTTGTCGGTCGCGCTGCAGTCTATTACGCCGATGAATCAAGTTGCGGCGCAAACGCAGTCCGAAAACGTTAATAAATCTGGTCTCACCGGTGTCAATGCACTGCGCAATGTACCAGCGGCACGCACACCGGCTTTATCGAATACGGCAATGTTGAACATGCCGTCCGTAATCGCAGTGGATACGAAAACCGCATCCAGTCTGGAGTCGAATTTCGGCGCGTCATCTTCGGAGAAGTTATTCAAGGTCGGTCACAGCGAGTGGATTACGGCAGGCGGATCGAAACAGTCCGTGGAACTATTTTCACATTTGAGCAACGACACCATGATCACATCGCACAGCAAGGATTTCGAGATCTCGAGCGGAGCTCAAATACAACTTCTGGTTGGAGTGAGTAAACAATGAAAGTTAAATACGTTCCTTACATATTGACCCTGGGAATCCTGCTCGCTTGCATGGTCGCCTGCAGCAAAGCCCCTTCGGAAACGAGCGCCAATTCGACGTCTCCCGCGGCCACGGAGAACTCCGGTAGTTTTCTGGAGAAATTAAAGCCGGCGCCGAAGATCACCATTCCTGCCGGCACGCGTCTTCATGTCGCACTGATTGACGGTGTGAGTTCGAACCAGAATTCTTCCGGCGATCAGTTCATGGCGAGCCTCACGGATCCTGTCGTCATCGACGGCAAGACGGTCCTTGCGAAGGGCACGAAGGTTCGCGGCCGCGTGGTTGATGCTAAGGAATCCGGCCGGGTGAAAGGCCGCGCGAGCATTCAGCTCCGGCTGACCGAAATCATTCGCAACAACGCAAAAGACGTTGCGATTTCTACGAAGACCTTTTCAGCTGTCGCCGAACCCACGAAGAAACGCGACGCCGCAATTATCGGTGGTGGTGCGGGACTCGGCGCGGCGATCGGCGCCATAGCCGGCGGTGGAAAGGGCGCTGCGATTGGTGCGGCCGTCGGTGGCGGAGCGGGCACAGGCACCGTTCTAGCAACGAAGGGTAAAGAAATCCACTACGCGCCCGAGACACGTCTCACATTTACCCTGGCCCAGCCTGCGGAAATCTAGCTCTCTCTCTGTCCTGTCTCAACGGGCTGACGGCAACCGAGAAGGCCGTCAGCCCGCTTTTTTATTCCGATCGAAACTTTAATTCCAAGCTCCGCCAGCAATACCACGCGCCAACGCTTGCGTAAGGACGCCAGGGTGTGGCGATGCGATGGCTGACGTGTTTGTCGGGAAGGTCGTCGAGTCCGTAAAGGTTGCGGATCGCGACTCGGACTCCGAGGTCGTCGTGCGGAAAAACGTCGAGGCGACCAAGCGAGAAAATCAAAAACATCTGCGCAGTCCACACGCCGATGCCTTTGACCTGAATCAGCGCTTCAATCACGTCGTCGTCCGAGAGCCGGGCTAGTGTGTTGAGACGAAGGTTTCCATTCGCGACGCGCTCTGCGAGATCGTGGAGATACTTTGCTTTTTGTGGCGAGACACCGACCTGGCGAAGCTCATCGGGGGTCAGCCGCAGCAGACTCTCCGCAGAAATTCGATCGGGCGCAACTCGTTGCTTCAGACGCAGGCGGATCGAATCGGCAGCCTTTCCTGAAATCTGCTGGGAAATGATCGAGCCGACGAGCGTGTGGAAGCGGTCGCGGCGGGGTTTCAGCGTGAACGGCCCGGCGCGTTTCATCAAATCCCGCATGACTGGATCTGCTGTTCGCAGATGCCGCACCGCCCGTTGAATTTCGTTCAAATCCAGAGCCATTTGTCCGATCCAGTATAATAGCCGCAGATTGCGCGGATTACACAGATTACGCGTAATCGGCGTAATCCGCAGCTGATGAACTCGTCCAAAGATCAATTCCGACGACTGTTGGTCCTGATCGCCGTCGCCACAGTCGATATGCTCGGCGGCGCGATGGTCTTTCCTCTGATTCCTTTCTATGCGCTGAAATTCCACGCATCGCCAACGACCATCGGCATGATCATCGCATCGTTCTTCGTCGCGCAGTTGGTTTCAGCGCCGATCTGGGGTCGCGTCTCCGATCGATATGGACGCCGCCCTGCGCTGCTTGTCAGCCTGAGCGCATCGGCCGCGGCTTTCTGGGTCTTCGGTTTCGCGAACTCCGTCTGGCTGCTGTTTCTCTGCCGAATCGTTCAAGGAACGGGCGGCGGGACGACCGGCGTCCTACAGGCATACATCGCCGATACCGTTCCTGCCGAAGATCGCGCCCGGTCGCTTGGGTGGCTGTCTGCCGGCACGAACGTCGGCACCATGCTCGGGCCTGTGATCGGATCCTTCGCGACATACTGGAGCCGGGAAGCACCGGGAATTCTCGCTGCCATTCTCTGCGTCGCCAATGCGATCGCGGCATGGCGATTCCTGCCGGAGTCGAAGCCTTCGCACCCTCAGCCGGCTGCGCGCAAGCCTGTGTGGCATGGGGTGTGGACGGTTATTCGAAATCCCACGGGCGCTGTGCCGCAACTGACGATTATTTATGCTGTGGCGATGTTCGCCTTCTCGTTGCTGACAGCCGTGCTTGCGCTGTACTTGAATGCGGAGTTCGGCGTGACCGAGAAAACTATCGGATACGTCTTCCTTTACGTCGGCATTTTTTCGGTTCTAATGCGGTCCGCGCTCATCGGTCCCATCGTCGATCGCATCGGCGAGCCGTGGTCGATTCGTGCGGGAGCCGCTGCGCTCGTCCTCGGTCTCATCGGTTACCCGCTGGCGCCAAATCTCTGGTCGCTCGCAATCATCATTCCACTTGTGCCGATCGGAACTGCCCTGCTGTTTCCCGCCACAACGGCCCTCATGTCTCGCGCTTCCGCAAAGACGGAGCTCGGCTTGACAATGGGCACGGCCCAGACTTTTGCCGGTATCGCGAGGGTCGCAGCGCCCGTCGCGTCAACGACGCTTTTTCAGCGGGTTAGCCACGGCACGCCGTTCTACTTCGCGGCTTTAGTCGTGGCTGTCGTGACGTTCCTGTCCTGGCACGTCAACGCGGTGCCAAGAGTCGAACCAGTCACTGTGGTAGACTGACCTCGTGACTTCAAGGTACGAGGTGTAAGCTGTGGCATTGCCAAAATACGTGTTCTTTCGAGGCCGTGTCGTACCGTATTCCGACGTCAAGGTCGGAGTACTGACGCACGCTCTCAACTATGGAACCGCCGTCTTCGGGGGGCTCCGCGCGTACTGGAACGAGGATGAGAAGCAGCTGTTCGTGTTCCGTCCTCAGGATCATTTCCGCCGTTTCCTGCAGTCTGCGAGATTGCTCTGCATGGAACTGCCGTACTCCGGCGACGAAATGGTGAATGGCCTGCTGGAGCTGATTCGTGCTGAAGGTCACAAAGAGGATCTCTACGTTCGTCCACTCGCTTTCTATTCGGATGAAATCATCGGCGTAAAACTGCACGATCTGCATGCTGAGGTTTCGATGGTCGTCCTGCCGTTCGGACACTACATCGCCAACGAGGACGGCATGCACGTCACGATCTCATCGTGGCGCCGCATCGACGACAACGTGATTCCCGCACGAGGGAAAATCGCAGGCGCGTACGTAAATTCCGCGTTCGCAAAAACCGATGCGCTGCGCGCTGGTTTTGATGAAGTTATTGTGCTGAACAATGATGGGCACATTTCTGAAGGATCCGCTGCGAACTTCTTCCTGCTGCGGAACGGCGTCTTCGCCACGCCCCCGATCACCGACAACGTGCTCGAGGGGATCACTCGGCGCACCATCATGCAACTGATCCGCGATGAGTTGAAGATGGAAGTCCAGGAGCGGCCGATCGATCGCACCGAACTCTACTTATGCGAGGAAGCTTTCCTTTGCGGCACGGGCGTGCAAATCGCCGCGATCGGCCGCGTTGACTACCGCACGATAGGTTCAGGAAAGATCGGCGAGGCCACGACCCGGCTTCGAAAAATTTTCTACGATGTCGTGAAGGGCAAGTCGGCGAAGTATCGCGATTGGTGCACGCCGGTGTACGAATCGAAGAGCGCTCCCACACCGAAGGACCGCACTCCAGTCACCGTAAAGTAAAAAAGCCGCGGATTCGCAATCCGCGGCTTTTACCTAAAATGAAGTTGGTCGTTGCAGCCCTGCTTCCTTGACCCGACCCTTTCGGAACGCCTCGAATCGATGCCCGACTCAAGACATCAGCCAGAAGGAGCGACCAACTCTCGAGTCTTACTCCCGAGAGTGCCAGCCGGCAATTGGTTTTGATCGGCTAGCTCCAGCTTCCTAGTCCAACGAACAAAGCCGTTAAGCCCCATCCGTCGTCCATCTGCCGGTGTTCAAAGTCACATGAACCACAACGACCGAGAGGTACTTTGCCAAAAACAAACTCACTCGTCAATGGGATTTTAAAATTTTTTTGAAACAAAATTTTACTCATTCAACAAAAATTTCTTGCCAGTTTGATTGCAAAGTGCGCCATCAGATCGGACAAGACTTTCAGGCCTAACGTGCTCGCTTTTACTTCTTTGCTTCCGGATACGCCGGTACCACCACATGCTCGCCGAACGCGGCTTTCAGGCCTTCTACGGCACAATTTTCGTCAGCGTTACCTGCGACGCCGCTGACACCGACGGCGCCGATCATCTGTCCGTCGACGACGATTGGAATTCCACCGGAGGCTCCGAAAAATCCAAACTGAGCCAGGTTGCGCGCGTTCTGGTACGGATCATTTTGCAGTTGCGTCGCGATGATCGATGTGGGCTGACGATTCTTCAACGCCGTCTCTGCTTTCAGCAGAGCGGTGCGGATGTCGTTGTAGGTCTGTCCGTCACCGCGTTCCTGGTGCACCATCGCGTCATGCGTGTCGAGAATGTAGATCGATGCGGTCCCGCCACGCTGCGCGGCAAATGCGCGGCATGTCTGCGCGATCTTTTTCGCCGACGCTCCCGAAATTTCATTTCCATCATAGATCGCTGCTGCGCTTTTGCCTGCTACGACGAACTCCGCAGGCAGTGAAGATTTCGGTGTCGTCCCCTGCGGCAACGCGAAACGTGGAGCCTGTGCATTGCCTCGATTTGGTGACTGGGGACGTGGCAGGTCCTCCAAAAGTGGCGGCTGTGGGCCCAATACTTCAGTGAGCGCCTTATGAGCGCAGATTTCGTCGCTCCAGCCCTGGGCGATGCGCGGCGCCGAACCACCAATACCTATCGCACCGATCAGTTGATCGTTAACGATGATCGGAAGGGCTCCCGAATTCGGGAACAGACCGAGCAGAATCTGTTGCAGTTCACTATCTGGATTCTTGCTGATGCGATTTGCCAGACCTTTGCTTGGTTCGCGGTCTGCGAGCGCTGTTCGAGCTTTCATCTCGGCGGTCACGATACCGAGATAGTTTTGGCCATCCATGCGGTCCATGTAGACGTGGTTACCGTCGTTATCGAGAATGTAGATGGTGACGCCGACACCTTCTTTCTGCGCCAGACCCTCGCACGTCTCGACAATCCGTTCCGCGGTTGCCAGATTGATCGTGGTGAAATCGTGAATTTTCTTTGCAGCGTCGCCCGTGATTACAAACTTCGATACTGAATCCTGCGCCGACGCGACACCTGCAAGCGCCAGTACAACACACAGCACTCCGACAAAATGGATGCGTTTCATCATTCCTCCTTTGAAGGGCGTTATTTGAACATAATTACGAGCATCGGTCACATTTCTTCAACCGATTTCGTCATATCAATGAAAGAACAGAGGAGTGCAACCTATGCAACCACGAATGAAAAATCCCGCAATGATCATTACAGCCGCCATGCAGCCGATCCAGGCGCTGTGGGCCTCTGCGCAACAGGGTGGCGTACCGCAAAAGACGCTTGACCTGGTTCACCTGCGCGCGAGCCAGATCAATGGCTGTAGCGTCTGCGTCGACAGCGGTTCTCGCCATGCGAAGCACGCAGGTGAAAGCGACGAGCGCCTGTTCGCAGTCGCTGCCTGGCGGCATTCACCGTACTTCACCGATGCCGAACGTGCTGCTCTGGCGCTGACTGAGGCCGTCACGCGTCTGAGCGACCGCACCGATCCTGTGCCCGATGAGATCTGGGCGGAGGCTGCACGGCACTATGACGAGACGGCGCTTGCCGCGCTCATCATAGCCATCGCTACAGTGAACGTCTTTAACCGCCTTAACGTGACGACCAGGCAGGTAGCGGCCGAGTGGGAAAAGCCCTCAGAAGCCCGTCGGTAAGAGTAGCCGGCGAAATCAAGCCTCGAGAGTTATCGGACCATGCTTGACATGCAACCAAAAGGTTGCATAATAGCGGTTATGGATATGGCGAAAGTTTTCAAGGCGCTCGCCGATCCGAATCGAAGGAGACTGCTGGATCGGCTGCATGCGGCTAATGGGCAGACCCTGACAGAGCTTTGCAAGAATTTAGATATGAGCCGGCAGGCGGTGACGAAGCATCTCGCATTGCTGGAGGGCGCCAATCTCGTGGCCACGGTCTGGCGTGGCCGCGAGAAGCTGCATTACTTGAACCCGGTTCCGATTTGCGAAATTTATAACCGATGGATCGGAAAGTACGAGCGGCGTCAGCTCGGGGCACTGAATGACCTCAAGAAAGCGCTCGAAGGGGAAAACAATGGATAAGCCGAAGGTTGTTTATGTGACGTATATCAACAGCACGCCGCAGAAGGTGTGGAAAGCACTGATCGATAGCGAGATGACAAAACTCTACTGGGGTCACTCCCGAAACGTTTCGAACTGGGAGGTCGGTTCGACGTGGAGACACGAGGATTATGCAGATCCCTCATTAGTAGATGTGGTTGGAAAGGTTGTCGAAAGCACACCGCCAAAGCGTCTGGTGTTGACATGGGGAAAGCCGGCGAATGCGGAGACCCCCGCGAAGCACTCTCGCGTTTCGTTCGATATCGAGCCATTCTTTGATGCAGTGCGGCTAACCGTTACCCATGATGAGTTCGAACCGGGTTTTGACATCACCGCCATCAGTCAGGGGTGGCCGGGAATCCTTTCCAGTTTGAAGACGCTTCTGGAAACCGGAAGACCCATGTCTATGACTACCCGACGCTGGGCCGGACCGCCGAGGTAGCTACTTAGGACGGTGATATGAAACGGTCTTGTTTATCGATCCTTTGTTTCGTGCTGATGACTTCGTCGTGTGTCCGCAGAGTGGGCGGCGAAATCAAGCCTCCGGAATTATGGGATCATTGGGCAGTTGCAAAGTCGATGACGACGGCCGACCAGTACATTCTCGTGCAGAGTCCGCTAGACCTCGAGAAGGCCTTAGAGTATATCGGCTGCGCATCGAATCCCTGCTCGGTCGGCAGGGTTGGCGAGGTATATGTCGTCACTCGTGCCGACGCTGCCAATCGCCACCAAAAGCAAAGTTCAGGAAAGACCAGATAAGTTCTATTGTTGCTGTTGCTGTTGCTGCTGTTGTCGTTGCTGTTGCTGTCGGCGCAGGATTCGTGCCGGCATGTATTGATCGTGGCACCCCGCGCAGACGTCAAAGATCTCGTAGCCGATCTTCACGACGGCATCGGCATCTTTCTCATCGGCCGCTTTTTTAGCTTTGACGCCTACGTCGACGAGGCTTTCCGCTTTCTTCATCCACTCAGCGTTGTCCTTCGCACGGCCGGGAATCATGAGCAGATTTCCGGCTTCCGCCAGTGCGAGGGCCGCGTTCTGCACAGTCTCCCATTCCTTGTCGTCTTTGGGCGCTTCAACTTCCACGCGAAAGACAACGTTAGACATCGGGATCACGATGGCATGCATCAACTGCTTCACATCAGCGATCGGTTTGAAGGCGGGTTGCTGTTGTTGCGCGGAGGCGGTCGTGGTGAATATCGTCATGGCAATTGTGATCAGTATCCGCATGTCGTTTCCCTCGTTGAGATACTATAACCGGTGCGATGTCATCACCAAATACAGCCGCGACAGTGGCCCAGATTCTGGCGAGGGCCGGGATTGACCGGGTGTTTGGTTTGCCCGGTGGCGAGATCCTGGTCTTAATGGACGAATTGCGGCGTGCCGGAATCGATTTCGTCTTGATGCGACACGAATCCAACGCAGGAATTGCCGCGGCGGTTTACGGAAAATTGCGGCGGCAGCCGGGTGTGGTCCTTACAACGCTGGGTCCCGGGGCCGCGAATTTGATGCTGGCCCTCAGCAACTCTTACCTTGATGCGGAACCACTGTTGGCAATTTCCGCGCAATTGCCTGACGACTGGCCCGCAAGTCACACGCATCAACGAGTGCCGCTGCTCGAAGCCTACGCCCCCGTTACGAAGTTTCGCTCGAAGATTACGGCCGAAAATGTGCACGAGGTGTTGCCGCGCGCTTTGACAGAGTGCATGAAGCGGCCTTATGGCCCTGCGTACCTGACGTTATCCGCGCGTGAAGCGCTGGAGTTCACTCAGGGCGAGACCGTTCAGGCGCAGGTCGCTCATTCAAACACTGCGAAGGGAACTTCGACTCGCCAAAGTGTCGCGGATGTAATTGAAGATCTCCGTAAAGCGGTTCGGCCGATTGTGCTCGTCGGTCTGGGCATCGACGCTCGTAATGCTTCTCGTCTTCGGAACTGGCTGGACCGCTGGAATCTTCCGGTCGCCGTGACGCCAAAGGTCAAAGGCATTGTCGATGAGCGCGCAGCCAATTTCGTGGGCGTGATCGGCGGTATGGCAGCGGACGATCTGATGGTCGAAGGGTTGAGGTCTGCGGATCTCCGGATTGGCTTCGGCTTCGATCCGGTTGAAGTCGACAAAACATGGCATGCGGAACTGCCGATCCGCTGGGTATTGGAATCGCCCAACGTTGACAACATCATTCCTGAAGGAGCGATGCTGACCGACCATGCTGAATTCCTCGATATCATCGGCGAACAGATGCCGCCCGCAAAATGGGGGAAGCCATTCGCACAATTCCAACAGCGACGCGAAACGATGTTGCACGACGGCGAATCGACTGCGGAGACGATGTGGCCGGGAGATTTGATCAAGGAGCTCACTTCGGTGATGCCGCCCGAAACAATAGTCACGACTGATGTCGGATCACACAAATATCTCTTCGGACAGTTCTGGCCCAGCCAACTACCTGAAACATTCTGGATGTCCAACGGACTCTCCGGAATGTCGTATGGTCTGCCGGCCGCCATCGGCGCAAAATGTGCACGCCCGAACGTCCCTGTGCTTGCTGCCGTCGGAGACGGCGGATTCTCGATGAACAGCCAGGAACTCGAAACGGCAAAACGGATCGGCGCTCCGTTTATCACAGTTGTTCTTGAAGACCGCAGTTATTCATTGATCAAGCTTTCGCAGGAAAACAAGAACCTCGAGCGTTATCGCACGGATTTCGAACGGATCGATGCTGTCAAGGTTGCCGAAGCTTGCGGCGTGGAAAGTTTGAGAACTGCCAGGCCGGAAGAGCTCGCGGCCAGCGTCAGCGGGGCGCTCGAACGCAATACCGCATTAGTCGTGGCGGTTCCTGTCAATTACAACGACTACCGACGGCTGTTCTAGAAATCATTTCAAAACGTCATGACATGTGAACAATATTTCGTTTTACAACCCAATCCGCCGGCGCGATCATCTCGCCGAAGAGGAGGGACAATGCGGAAATCCATTATGTGCAGTCTTGTAATACTGAGTGTTTTCGTCTCTACAGGTGCGGCAGCGGCATTAACGGACAGCCTCAAGGTCGGGAAGGCCGATATCCAGTCCGCTTCGCAGCTGGCTTTTGGACCCGAGGGCATCCTCTTCATCGGCGATTCTCTCCAGGGCGCATTGTTTGCGGTTGCGACCGAGGACACGAAGCCGACTGGTTCATCGTTGAATCTCGATATCAAGGGACTGAACCAGAAAATTGCTGCGATGCTCGGCGTAGGATCGGATCAAATCCTGATCAACGACATCAAAGTCAATCCGATGTCGCATCAGGTCTACATTGCCGTGTCGCGCGGCCGAGGTCCGGATGCCATCCCTGTCATTTTGAAAATAGACGGCAGCGGAAAACTCACGGAGTTCTCTCTGAACTCGGTGAAATATGCGATGGTCAACCTCGGCGACGCGCCGGCATCGAAGGCAGATGCGCCCAATGGCAGAAATCCTGAAGGGTTCATCAACGGTAACCCTCGCTCGCAATCGATCACCGACATGGCTTACATCGACGGCAAGGTTATAGTCGCAGGCTTATCGAATGAGGAATTCGCTTCGGATCTGCGCTACATTCCTTTTCCGTTCAGGACTGCGGAAAGAGGCACCGGCATTCAGATCTGGCATTCGTCGCATGGTCGATACGAAACGAGCGCGCCAATTCGCAAGTTCGTTCCGTACATGATCGACAAACAACCGTACATCCTCGCCTCCTACACATGCACACCTCTCGTGAAGATCCCGGTCAGCGCCCTGAAGCCCGGTAGCAAGGTGACGGGAACCACGATCGCTGAACTTGGTGACAGCAACCAGCCGCTCGAAATGGTTCCGTACCGGAAGGACGGCCACGAATACATTCTGATGGCGAACAGCAAACGGGGAATCATCAGAGTCGCTGCCGACAACCTCGGAAGCTATAAAGCAATCACGCCTCCCACGGCTGCGTGCGAACAGTCGCGAGAAGGAGGCCGAGGACTTGGCCCGAAGGAATGTCAAGGCGACACCTCCGGCGTTCCATACGAAACTCTCAATCAGTACAAAGGCGTGTGGCAACTTGCGAAAATCGACGATGGTCATGCGCTTGTCCTGGCTGAAAGCGCCGGAAAGATTTCTCTCGTTCCGGGGCACGCCAGCAGCTTCACCATCGATCCTGCGTCATCATTGGACCTGACGACGATTCCGCTTCCATAACAGCAATTGAACGGACGAAGACCGATCTCGTTCGAGTTTGAAGACGCTGATGGAAACCAGAAGGCCGATGTCGATGACTACCAGACGCCGGGCGGGACCGCCGAACTAACTATTTCTTTTTCGAACCACGTGTTCGAACGCCTTGCCGGTTGGATGCGTGTCCATCGCTCTTGGACTGGACCCCGATCCATTTCACGAAGGACGCGACGTGTGGCGTTCCGACCTTCGTTTCCGGAATGACTAAGTAGTAGGCGCTCTTGCTTCGCTGAACCGGCGCTACGGCCACGAGGGTGCCCGACTTCAACTCTTGTTCGACGAAATACGTAGGCAACAATGCCGCACCCAGGCCCGCAAAGGCAGCTTTGCCGATCATCGCAAAATTCTCAAACAGCGATCCTTGGAATGCATTGGCAGCAGGGATTCTCGCCTTGGCAAACCAATCCGCCCAGGCGGCCGGCCGGGTCGTCAGATGGAGCAGTGGAATCCGAGTCAAGTCTTCCGCACGACGAATTCGGCGAGACGTTTTGAATGCGGGACTGCAGACAGGAACGATCTCCTCGTCCATCAGATGATGAACCACCGCACCAGCCCAGATCGGGGCGCCGTAATGAAATGCCGCATCGAAAGGATCGGTGCCGAAATCGAACGGCGACAGGCGAATCGCGCAATTGACCGATATGCCTGGATGTTTACTGAAAAAGTCCGGCAGGCGTGGCAGCAACCAGTGCGTTGCCACTGCGGGGAGGACCGCCAGATTGAGCACGTTCGTGCTCTCACCCACCGTCATCAGGCGAAGCGTTGCCGACTCTAACCCATCGAGTATTCGCCTCACCTCTAACAGATAAGCCCGTCCTGCATCGGTAAGAATCACGCGCTGTCGAACTCGCTGGAACAGGGAAGAGCCTAGTCTATCTTCGAGCACTCGGATCTGCCGGCTGATCGCGCCCTGCGTGAGGTTCAATTCCGCCGCGGCACGCGTGAAACTCTGATGGCGCGCGGCGCTTTCGAAAGCGACGAGAGCGTCAACAGATGGCAGAGGAATATGCGTCATAATCGGTCATTAGGAAAACTCATAATATACGGAAAATTTTTCGTTTTACAAGACGAGCTTTCGGGCGGGAAGATGCCCTGCATCTATTAATGTAGGACCCACTTACTAACAATCTGATCGTTCTGAATTCAGGAGGTTATCCCATGACCCGCAACCTGCTGGCCACCTTCGCGATTGGTTTTGGCCTGTTGATCGCCTCGAAGCCTGTTCTCGCCCATCATTCCGAATCTGCAGAATACGACGCAACAAAGCCTGTCAAAGTTACCGGCACAATTTCGAAAGTCGAATGGATG
>Ga0075425_100003760_pt1 | contig 15500 bp, 16 predicted proteins | sample SoiMethybrSBSTD4_FD_75300 | JGI IMG/M metagenome (GOLD analysis project Ga0075425, IMG submission 75300) | Bulk soil microbial communities from a Populus tree surrounding site in Tennessee, USA - Soil MetaG P. TD hybrid SBSTD4 | ecosystem: Environmental > Terrestrial > Soil > Tree plantation...
TCTTCCTTGCAGCGCTTGATCTCGTTCAGCGCGAGCTTCCCGGTCCACGGGTCGATCGCGCCGAAGCCCAGAAACAGATCGGGATATTTTTTCACGTACTCGGCGACGTGATCGTTCGGCACCGGGTGCAGCCCGGTGACCGTCTCGTCGCGCGTGTTCATGATGACCGCCATCATCTTGCGGTTCTTGTACTGCTCGGCCATCTCCTCCATCGGCACGGGTTTGCGCTCGCGGCCGAAATATTTGGCCATCTGCTGCGTGCGCGGCCCCTTCGCCTTGAGCGTGAGCTCGTCGCAGAGGTGCACGTGCACGTCGATCGCGGTGACTTCCATTTTTAGCTCCCCCTTTTTTCCAGCGTCAGAGCGAAATCGGATTTCTCGATGTGGATCTTGCTCAAGTCGGCGCGCTGCGCCATCTCCTCGATGAGCGAGACGAGCGGATTGATCGCGGTCGAGTATTCGCGGATCGGCCCGGCGGCGCGCATCGCGGCGATCTCTTCCTCGTGGAGGAGCCAGCGGAGCAGCAGCTGCTCGTCCGACACGCCGGGTCCGCCGATTTTCTGCCGCACCTCGTGGAGCGACGGCTCCGGCGGCGTCCATTTGGCGAGCTCCCTCGCGCGCGGCCGGTTGAGAATCTTATCCTTGACGTTCGGGTCCATATCGCGCGCGCCTTCCTCGCCCCAGACGCCGAGCGCGTAATGGATCACCTGATCGGTCACCTGCTTGTAGCGCTCGCCGGCGATCACGTTGATCGCCGCCTGGGAGCCCACGAACTGCGACAGCGGCGTCACCATGATCGGATACCCGAACTCCGCGCGCACGCGCGAGGCCTCTTCGAGCGCGGCGTCGATGCGGTCTTCGAGCCCGACTTTTTTCAATTGATGGCGCAGGTTGCTCACCATGCCGCCCGGCACCTGGTGCTGGTATTGCGAATAATCGTACTCGACCGGCGCGCCGATCTTGAAGCCCTCGCGCTTGGCGACGATCGTGAAATGCTCCGTCACCGGCTTCAGCGACTCTTCGTCGATCGCCGTCGCGTAGCCGAGCGCGCGCGCGTTCTGCGCGACATTATATAAGGACGGGTTCGACGACGCGTTCGCGAGCGGCGGAATCGCGGTGTTGATCGATTTGACGCCGAGCTTGATCGCCTCCAGCGCGCAGAGGCCGCCGAGTCCCGTCGTGCAGTGCGTGTGCAATTCGAGCGGGATGCCGGGCGCGTTCCGATACATGATCGGGATCAGCGCGCGCGTCCGCTCCGGCGTGAGCAGGCCGCCGGGGTCTTTCAAGCACAGGCGATAGGGCTTCAGCGACGCCGCCTGCCGCGTGCGCTCCGCGTAATATTCGTCGGTGTGCTTGGGCGAGACCGAGTAGATCAGGTTGACGATCGTCTGCATGCCGTACTCGTGCGCGCCCTCGACCTTGTAGCGCCAGTTCTCCAGCTCGTTCCATTCCGAGGAGATGCGCGCCTGCCTGAGGCCGTTCGCCGCCATGCGCTCCATGAAAAGCATGTAAATCGAGCGCGGCGAGATCTCGAAGGTGCTGACGCGGCCGGCGATCAGTCGCAGTGGCGTTTTCTTCACGCGCTTGGCGACCTGGCGCACGCGCTCCCACGGGTCTTCCTTGAGCTCGCGCACGCATTTTTTGATATGCGAGCTGGAGAGCAGCTCGATCGCTTCGAACCCGGCGTTGTCCATGCGCTCGGCCACCGGCAGCATCATGCCGGTCGTCATGTTCTCCGCCCAGAGGCTCTGGTGGCCGTCGCGGATCGTGGTGTCGACGAATTTTATCTCTTCCATGTAAAAAAGATGCTCCTATGCGTGAGACGATTCCACCGGCGCCGGCTGAAACGGCGACGCCGAGAGCAGGGCCTCGAGCCAGCGGGTGTTCACTTCGCCTTTGACGTATTGGAGCCGCTGGGTCAAGTAGCGCAGAAACGGGATCGTCGTGTCGATGCCGGCGACGAAAAAATCGCCCAAGGCCTGCTGCATGCGGCCGACGGCTTCGATGCGGTGGTCGCCGCGCACGATCAATTTGCCGAGCAGTGAATCGTAAAACGGCGGCACGCGATAGCCGGCGTAGCAATGCGTGTCGAGGCGGATATAAGGGCCGCCGGGAGGAATCCATTGCGAGATGACCCCGGGAGAGGGGCGGAAGCCCTCCGCCGCCGACTCCGCGGTGATGCGGCACTCGATCGCGTGGCCGGAAAATTTTATCTCCGACTGGGCGCGGCTGAGCTTCTCGCCGCCGGCGATCCTGATCTGCTCCTGGACGAGGTCCATGCCGGAGATCATCTCGCTCACGGGGTGCTCGACCTGGATGCGCGTGTTCATCTCAAGGAAATAAAAGCGGCCGGCGTCCTGATCCAATATAAATTCGATGGTGCCGGCGTTCTCGTAGCCGCTCTTTTGCGCGATCGTCACCGCGGCCTTGTGAATCTCTTCTCGCAGGCCGGGGGCGAGCGAATAGGCCGGCGCCTCCTCGACGACCTTCTGATGGCGCCGCTGGAGCGAGCAATCGCGCTCGCCGACGTGCACCACGTTGCCGAAACTGTCGCCGACGATCTGTACTTCGATGTGGCGCGCGTTGGAGATATATTTTTCGAGATAGAGCGTGGGATCGCCGAAGGCCGCCGCGGCTTCGGCCGCCGCCGTTTCGAATCCGCCCTTGAGCTCGCTTTTCGCCGCGACGACCTTCATGCCGCGGCCGCCGCCGCCGGCCGCCGCCTTGATCAGCACCGGAAAGCCGATCTCTTCGGCGCGCGCCTCGGCAGCCCTGGCGTTGTCGATCTTCTCCGAGCCCGAGCCGACCGGCACGCCGAACTCTTTCGCGAGAGAGCGCGCGGCGAGCTTGTTGCCCATTTTGCGGATGCTGTCGGCGGACGGTCCGATGAATTTGATATGTTTTTTCGCGCACGCCGCGGCGAGCTCGGGTCGCTCGGCCAGAAAGCCGTAGCCGGGATGGAGCGCGTCGGCTTTGTTTTCGACGGCCGCGGCGACCACGCGCTCGACGTTCAGGTAGCTCTCGCTCGAGCGCGCGGGACCGATCACGACGGCGCGATCGGCGGCGCGCGCGAACAGGCTGTCCTGATCGGCTTCCGAAACGCCGATCACCGTCTCGACGCCGAGGGCGCGGCAGGCGTTGATCACGCGCAGCGCGATCTCGCCCCGGTTGGCGACGAAGACGCGGGAGAGGCTCATTCGTTATCTCTTGGACTTTGCGGGCTCGACGATGAAAAGGGTTTGGCCGTATTCCACGAACTGGCCGTTCTGCACGAGGACTTCGGCGATTTTACCGCGCACGCGCGACTGCACGGCGTTAAAGACCTTCATCACTTCGATGAGGCCGACCGTCGTCTCCTCGTCGATCTCCGAGCCCAGCTCCACGAACGGCTTGGCGCCAGGCTCCGGCGCGGCGTAGAAGGTGCCCACCATCGGCGCGGCGATCTCCCGGCCGTTGGCCGAGGCCTTCGCGCGCGGCTTGACCGGCGGCGCTTCCGCTTTCGGCGGAGCCGGCTGCGCTTGAGGCGCCGCCTTTGTTTTCGCCGGTTGCTCGGCGGGCTCTGCCGCGGGGGCGCTGCCGATGTAGCCGCCCTTGCTGACCGTGAGCTTCAGCTCGCCCACCTGGAGCTGCATGTAGTCGAAATTCGACTTCTCGATGATGCTTAAAATCTTGAGCACTTCGTCTTGAGTGAGATCCATGATGTCTCCGCGCTATATTGCCGAGCCAATCGCCGCAGCGATGATCCAGATCGTTTACTTATAAGATGCCATCTGGCGGGTCAAGAATAACGAAAGGCGGGGAGTGCGTCTGTCGTTCTGAGGCGAAGCCGAAGAATCTCTCCCTAAATGCATGAGAGATCGTTCCCTTCGATCAGGATGACAGCGGCGGGATTAACGAACCAGCTTCACCGGAGCTTGAGCCCTTTGCGTTTTTTTTCCTGCGCGACTTTCCATCCTTCGTTCGTATACCACTCGATCTGGCGGAACAGTCCGATCAGGATGCGCACGTCTTTTTCTTCCAGGCCGCCGCGGCCGAAGATGCGGCGGAAGGCCAAGAGAATATGCTCGGGGTTCTGCGGATCGAGGTAGCCGATCTCCAACAGCGATGTTTTCATCTTCTCGAAGAGCCGCTCGACGTCTCCCGCCGGGGCGCGCTCGATCTCTTCGGAAGGGACTTCGTTCATGCCAGCGATAAAGATCTCGTAGAGGCAGAGCGTTGCCGCCTGGGCCAGATTGAGAGAAGCGTATCCGGGATCGGTAGGAATCGTGATCAACTGCTGGCAGTGTTTGAGGTCGTCGTTCGATAAGCCGTGGTCCTCGGGCCCGAAGACGAGCGCACACTTCGTATTGTGAGCCGCGGCCGCGATCTCCGGCGCCGCGGCGCGCGGCGTTCGGCTGTGCTCGCGGTAAAGCCCCGCGCGGCAGGTCGTGCCGACGACGAGGGCGCAATCCTCCACGGCTTCCGGCAGCGTCGCGAAGCGCCGCGCCGACTTCAATACGTCGCGCGCGTGCGCCGCCATCGACCGCGCTACAAAGCTCTGCGTCCGTCCGCCGCCGACGACGGCCAAATCGCAGACGCCGAAATTTTTCATCGTCCGCGCGACCGAGCCGATGTTGCCCGAGCCCAAGGGGCGGACGAGAACGACGCGGATATTCGCTAACATAATGTTGAATGCTTAATTTTAAATTTTGAATGGATGACCGGAAATTCAAAATTCAACATTCAAAACCCGACATTTATTTTGCGAACGGGCAGAGCTTATTGTTCTTGACGATGGCGCGGCTCTTCGGATCGAAGTCGGAGCGGTAGTCGAACGGGACATGCATGATCGACTCCGCGTCCCGGCTGTGCTCGGCGCCGAAGATGTGGCCGAACTCGTGAATCAGTGCGACCACGTCGAGCGTCGGCTCCGAGCTGCGGCCGGTGTAGTGATAGGGCGCGTCGACCGAGCTTACCAGGTAATCGCCTAAACCCTTTTCACAATTGCCCAGCAGCGCGAGACCGCGTCCGCCGGCATAGAACGCGACCCGCGAGCCCGTCAGCCCGACGGTGACGTCGTAAGCGCCGCCGGCCGGAGGATAGCGCCGCATCAAGTCTTTCAGCAGCGTGGAGACGAGAGGAGTCTCCTCGTCGAACTCCCATGGGTCGATCGCTACCGCCGCGAGCTTGACGCCGAACTCGCGCTCGTAGAAATCCGACGCCGCGCGCAGGAGCCCCCCGGCGGTATCGCGCCAACGGGGGTCTTTCTCGCGCAGCCTGGCATCGGCCACGACTCTCACGCGCACCGTGCGCTCCGGCGGCGCGTCGCGCAGCGCGGCGCAGGCCGGGAGGAGCAGCAGGCTAAGGATGCAGCAGCTTATCGGTCGGCGCGTAGTCATCGGTCAGGACCGGGACGTCGTCGTCGGAGACTTTTCCATCGACGAACGCGATGGCGATATCGGTGAGCGGTTTCGGGAAGAGGCCCGCATTCAAGCCGCCGGCGCGCTTGACGATATCGCGGACCTCGACGCGCTGGGCCTCTTTGGTTGCGACGAGGATGACGTTCTGGATCGTATCGAGGCTCGCGTTGTCCGGGCGGCGCACGGCGAAGAGGTAGACCTGGGGGAAAATTCCGCGCAGCGTCTTGGCGACCGAGCGCGTGATTTTGCCGCCGGGTCCGGTCACCGCGCCGATGATGTTCATGACCACGACGCCGTTGGGGGCGAGCTTCTGGCTCGCGACGGTGAAAAACTCTTTGGTCGTCAGGTGAAACGGGATGGAGTCCTTGAAATAGGCGTCCAGAAGAATCACGTCGTAGCGCTGCGCCGCGCGGGTGAGAAAGAGCCGGCCGTCCTGCGCATAAGCGTGAAGGTTCTTGCCTTCCTGGAACGAGAAATATTTTTTCGCGATCTGGACCACCTCGGGATCGATCTCCGCCACGTCGATATCCAACGTGGGAAATTCCTTTTGCCACTTCTTCGGCACCGAGCCGCCGCCGAGCCCCACGACCAGCGCTTTTTTAGCGTCGGGCCTGAAAGTAAAGCCGAGCGAGACGTAGCGGGAATAGACGAGCCGGAGCGCCGTCGGGTCGTCGAGGTTCATCGCGCTCTGGAGCGTCTGATCGAAATAGAGATAGCGCGCCTCGTCGTCCTGCTGCACGCGGATGTGATGATAGAAGGAATCTTTTTCGAGGAGCGTCTTGTAGATTGCCCACGCCTCGGGCGGCACGACGAAGGCGAGCGCCGCCACGACTACGACGGCGGCTTTGGCGGCGGCGGTGCGGCGCGCCTTGAGCTCGCGGGTGAGCGGCCACATGATCGCCGCGAGCAGCATCAGCGTGACGCCGAGCGCGTGGATGATGTTGGCGACGCCGAGGACGGGGATGAGATAGAACGCGGTGAAAAGCGTGCCGAAGATACTGCCGCAGGTCGAAAGCGCGTAGAGCGTGCCGGCGGTCGAGCCCACCGTCGAGAGCGCGGTGGCGCCGAGGCGGATCGCGTAAGGAGAGATCGCGCCCAAGAAGATACCGGGAACGAGAAAGAAGATGGCGCCGGCGATCAGCGGATTCAGCCGCGGCCCGAAGTCGTTCTCGGCGATCCAGAGGTTCACCGATGGGTAGAAGAAGGGAAGGACGAAGATCATCGCGCCGGGAACGATCAGCATGAGCAGCAGGCGCGCGAACGACGGGTTTTGCTCCGAAAGACGACCGCCCCAATAGTAGCCCGCGCTCAGCGCGGCGAGCACGACCGAGATGAGGCTGCCCCAGACGAAGATCGAGTTGCCGAAGTAGGGAGCGAGCACGCGGCTGCCGACGATCTCCAGCGCCATCAAGACGGCGCCGCTCACGAAGACGATGACATCAAGGAGAAGCCGGATCATCGTCAGCTGTCCCAGCTCTGGTTGTCTTCCTCGTCGACGAGCGTAACCGGCTCGAGGAGCTTTTCCGGAATGCCTTCGAGGAACTGCGACGGCCGCGAGAGCACCGTGCCCATGCCGCGGTCGAAAATCTTGACCGGGTAGGTGACGTAGAGGTTTTCCTTGGCGCGCGTCGCCGCGACGTAGAGGAGGCGCCGCTCCTCTTCCAGCTCCTCGGGCGTGTTGATGTTGTAATAGGACGGGAACCTGCCCTCGAGCGCCCAGATGATGAAGACCGAATGCCATTCGAGCCCTTTGGCGGAATGGATCGTCGAGAGGACCAGCGGCCCCTCGTCGGGATCGACCGCCAGCACCGAATCCACGCTGTCGTTCGGCGGTTCGAGCGCCATGTCGGTGATCAGCCGCTCGAGGCTGCGATAGCGCTCGGTCATCCCGAGAAAATGCTCGAGGTCCCTCATGCGCTTCGGATAGTCCTCGGGATGGTTCTTTTTGAGAATCGGCCCGTAATACTGCATCAGATACTGCGCGCTCTCCGCCGGGCGCTCGGGCTCCAGGGCGGCTTCCAGCACCTGCGAGAGCGTCTTGAGGCCGTGGGCGACCTTGCCCTTGGCGTCGAACGAGCGCAGGCGCGAGATCGGGCTCGAGCTGTCCATGATCCAGCGGGTGATCTTCTGGCAGGCCTGGGGCCCGACGCCTTCCAGGAGCGAGAGCACGCGCCCCCAGGAGATCGCGTCGAGCGGGTTGGCAAGCACGCGGAGATGCGCGAGCAGATCCTTGATGTGGGCGGTCTCCATGAACTGAAAGCCGCCGCGCTTGACGAAGGGGATGTTATGGCGCGTGAGCTCAATTTCGAGGTCGAAGGAATGGAAGCTCGAGCGGAACAACACCGCCATATCCCAGAGCGGCACGCCCTGCTCGCGGAGCTCCAAAACTTTTTGGCAGACGAAGCGCGACTGCATCTGCTCGCTCTCCGCCTGGATCAAGAGCGGCGGGTCGCCTTCTTTTTTGTTCGTGAACAGATGCTTTTCATATTTTTCCGAGGCGCGGCTGATGATCTCGTTGGTGACGTCGAGGATCGGCTGCGTGCTGCGGTAGTTCTCTTCGAGCGAGATGAGCTTCGCGCCGGGGAAGTCCTTGGGAAAATCCATGATGTTGCGGAAATTGGCGCCGCGAAACGAGTAGATGCTCTGCGCGTCGTCGCCCACCACCATGACGTTGTCGTGCGCGGCGGCCAGGAGGCGCACGATGTCGGCCTGGAGCCGGTTGGTGTCCTGGTACTCGTCGACCATGATGAAGCGATAATTCTCGGACAGGCGCCGGCGCGTTCCCTCGTCCTTGGCGAGCAGCTCTTTGAGCTTGATCAGAAGATCGTCGTAGTCGAGCAGCCCGCGGGTTTTCTTATAGTCGACGTAGCGTTCGTAGAGGCGGAGCAGGTCGTCGAGGAAATCGTAGAGGTGCGGATAATCGCGCTCGATCAGATCGGAGATCGTCCACTGCTTGTTGAGCGCCATGCTGTAGATTTCGCCGACCGTCTGCTTGCGCGGAAAGCGCTTCTCTTTGGTATTGAGGCCGAGCTCGGTCCGGACCATCTGGATCAGGTCTTCGCTGTCGGAGCGGTCCATGATGGAAAAAGACGGTTCGAGCTCGATCTTCCGGCCGTAGTGGCGCAGCACCGTGTTGGCGAAGGAGTGGAACGTCCCGCCGGAGACTTTGTCGCAGCGGTTATCGATCAGCAGGCTCGCGCGCCGGAGCATCTCCTCCGCGGCGCGGCGGGTGAAGGTGAGCAGCAGGATCGTCCGCGGATCGACGCCGATGTCGATCAGGCGCGCGACGCGATAGACGAGCGTGCGGGTCTTGCCTGTGCCGGCGCCCGCGATGACGAGGCACGGTCCCTCGACCGTCGTCGCGGCGGTGAATTGCGCGTCGTTCAGCTCTTTACGGTAATCGATGCCGGAGAGGGAGCGGGAGGGTAAGTCGCTGCGCTTGAGGACGTATTTCTGGGCCAATGATTTTCTCCGGGGATTTTCCTAAGCTACTAATTTTCCTGCGCCGCCGCAAGCATTCTTTATTTTAACCGAGAACGTGCTACGAAGGTATTTTCAGGTTTCGACCGTGGGGCCATGCGCCGCATAACGATTATCGCGTTTCTGCTGTCAATCCTCTTCGCCCCCCGCGTTGCGGCTGCGGCAGCCGATATCGCCGGTCTCAACGCGGACGTCCTGCGGACCGCCACCGAATATCGCGATCAGCTGATGCTGCAGTTGAAGCTCGAAGATCTGGAAGTCTATCGGCGCCAGCGCGAGGTCGACGCGCGGACCGACATGCTGGACAAAGGTTATATCTCCAGGTCCGAGCTGGAGCAGAGCAAGACCACGCTCGCGCGCGCGCAGGCGAAGCTCGCCGACACGCGGCAGCGGATCAACGACGCGGAGATGATCATCGGCGAGGCCGAGGCGCGCACCCGGCTCGCGTCGCTGCCGCCGCTTCCTCCAGGCGGCTACAGCGAAGCCGGCGGCCTCGTCCGCTATAACGGCTCCGCCGCATGGTCGCTCGCGGACGCCGGCAAGATCGAAGCGTTTTTTCTCACCCTCTTCGGCCATCCACTGCCCGTCAGCGCGCGCGGCGAGAGCGAGGCGCATCGCCAGATGCATTTCGATCACCGCAACGCGATGGACGTGGCGCTTCATCCCGACAGCGTCGAGGGCCGCGCGCTGATGGATTATCTCCGCAAGTCGGGCATCCCGTTTATCGCCTTTCGCAGCAAAGTTGCCGGCTCTTCGACCGGCGCGCACATCCACATCGGCAGGCCGTCGCTGAGGTTGGCGACTCCCGTAAGAGCAAGGTAGAACCGCGGGCCGAAGGGTTTCCCTGTTCATGCCAAAAAATCTTCCTTGACCGGGCTAGCCGCGGCTCACTAAGATTGCCGCACTGGGAGGGATGCATGAAGGACCTCATTGCCGTCGACCTCGACGATGCGATTCGCGGCGTCCGCGACTCGGGCCAGGGCCGACGCGTCCTGTGGCAGGATTCCGAATCGATCGCGTTCCTGAGCCGCGGCCGAAAGCTGCGGAGCGATTTTCACGTCGACCCGAGCGACGAAGTGACGCTCCAGATCGCCGGCGAGCAGCGGCTCCATTATCTGACGCCGGAAGGCGAAGAGAAGGTCGCGCTGATCCGGCCCGGGCAGATGCTTCTGTGTCCCGGCGGCGTGCCCCATTCGCCGCGCGTCGGTGAAGACGCCTGGTTCGTCGTCATCGAGCGCAAGCGGCGCGCCGGCGAGCAGGACCGCTTTCTCTGGCGCTGCGAGCGCTGCGCGGGGAAAGTTTACGAGGTCGCGGTCGAGGTTGGCGATTACAGCCTCGACCCCGTCTCGCGCGTCCATGAGCGTTTCTACGGCGACGAGCGGCTGCGCACCTGCAAGAGCTGCGGCGCGGTCGTGCCGCGTCCCTAGATCCATGCAATCCCATCTCGAGGCGCTTCGGCGCCTGGCGGGTCGTTATCGCCGCGCCGAAATGCAGATCGTCCGGGCGTACTTCGCCGAGCGCCGGAGCAAACGGCAGCACATCCGCTGGCTCAAGGCGCAGGCGTTCAAGGAATATGCCGCGATCCGGCCGTTGCTCGAACTCCTCGCCGTTTATCATGCCCGGATCGACAGCGAAGTAGACCGCCACGAATTCGAAGAGATCGCCGAAAAGCTCGCGGAAGAGACCAAGCACGCGCGGCTGGTGATGGATGTCATCGAAGCGATCGGCGGAAAAAGAGTGAAGATCGGCGATCTCGTCCGGCTGCCGGAAGACAAGAAGCTCGCGCGTGTGCGGGCGCGCTATTCGAAGACCTACGCCGCGCTCCTTCACGGCTCGAAGACGCCGAGCGATAAAGAGATGCGTCGGAAAGACGAAGCGATCGAGCGCGCCGCGGTCACGCTCACCGAGGGAGGCGGCGGCGCGCTTTACGCGATTTGCGTGGGGCTGCGCCAAGGGGCGGCGGAGAAAAAGATCGCCGCCGCCTTCAAGGCGATCCATACGGACGAAAAAGACCACAAGGACGCCGGCGCGCGGCGCCTCGCCCCGCTCTTACGCAGCCGCCGCGATTACGAGCGCGCGGCCGAGATCGTCTGCGAAGTCAGCGCCCAGCGGCTCAGGATGCGTAACGAACAGTTCGGTTTTCCACTGGACGCAGACGCCTTTCGGGCGCTGGAGCGGCGCTGCCGCAGGCCGTCGAACGGGGCCGAGACGCCTCAAGGACCGTTATCGTCGCGAGGAGCGGCCGTGCGCGCGATCATTTTGCGGTCGAGAAAATGAGAAAGTGCTGTCGGGGAAGAAAGCCGTGGTCCTGTTGCAGCGCGTATCCGGCGGCTTTCATCTCGCTCAGGATGACCTCCTTGGGCGTATGATGCCCCATGCTTTCGATCCATCCCGCGCCGTTGAACTCGACGATGGCGATGCGTCCGTGCGGCTTTAGATACTTCTTCAAATTCGCGAAATAGCGTTCGCGGTTTTGCAAGTGATGGTAGGTATTGCTGGTAAAAATCAAATCCACCGCCGACGGCAGCAGCGGATCGTCGGCCTGGGCGAGGACCACCTCAACGTTCGAACGACCCTCGTTCCCCGCACGCCGGGCGAGAGCGTCGTTGAGCCCCTTGTCGACGTCGACGGCGTAGATATTTCCCTTGGGGCCGACCGCGTTCGCCAGTCGAAAAGTAAAGTAACCTCCGCCCGAGCCGAGGTCGGCGACGCGGTCGCCCGGCCGGATGGCGAGGGCGCGAATCACCTCGTCGGGCTTCTGCCAGTCGTCTCTGCCGATGCCCTCGTAGGCGCATTGCTTGAGACGCGTGCAGCTCGCGAGAGCGAGAAAAGAAATGAGCAGCGCGGCAAAGAGCCTGCGCTGCGCCTGGTGGCTGGATTTATTTTCTAAGCGAGAGTTCATGAAAGATTCAAATTGATCTTATCCGCCGGAAAACTAAAAATCTAATCGGGTCATGGCGAGAACAGATCGGGATCAGATCGAGAAGGACTGGGCCGCGCGCGGATTTTCTTGCGGCCTGTGGATCGATCCGCCGGGTCGCGTCTGGGCCGACTTCGTCCACGACACCGACGAGCTTGTGCTGCTGCTCGAAGGGGCGCAGGAATTCGACATGGGCGGAAAAACGTATCGGCTTGAAATCGGCGAGGAACTTTTGATCCCGGCGGGAACGCGCCACACCGCGCGGAACGCCGGCGCGGTCACTTCGAAATGGCTCTACGGATATAAGCGGACCTAAGAAGGCGAGTTATTTTCCGATAAACATCTTGAGATAGCCTTCGCCGGATTCTTTGCAGTAGGCGGTTTCTTCCCGCAGCACCGCGCAAAACGGCGCCGCGTAGGTCAAATCCCAGGTATTGTCGATAAGCGCGTAGACGACGCCGCGTATGCAGGCGCGCCGCGCTTCGCCCTCGGCGCGCTCGCATTGCTCGGCCGCCTCGACGCTCTGCCCGCCGCGCGACAGGTTGGACAGATCGCGGCCGATCGACTGCACGCAGTCGCCGGCGAACTTCTCCGCCTTGGCGCACTCTTCGAATTGCCGCTCGGCCGTAAGGCCCATCTCCACCATGCGCGAAGTCTGCATCAAATAGCACGCGCCGCGATATTTGGCTGCGACGTGGTTGCACGGATAATGGGCGTCGGTTTCGCTCACCATCCGTTTATCCGTCGACGACGAGACGATATTCTCCATGAAGACGCCGCCATAGCAGGACTCGCGGCTCCAGCCGTCGGGAAGCGCGTCACAGCCCTGGAGCGAGTCGTCGACTTGGTTCTCGGTGAAGTACATGAGCGCGTGGCCGAGGCCGTGAAGGCACTGGAAATAAATCCGACGCGGCGCCTTGGCGTCGCACGCCTCCGGCGCCTTGCGAACAATCTCGCTCTGCGTGACGTGGCGCGCGGGCGCCTTGCTGTCGCCCCGGAGAAAGCGCTCGACCGCGCCGTGATAGCACCCCGAGTGGCAGGTCTGATCGCAGGCGAGAAACGCGTCGTGGATGTTGCCCTTGATGCGGAAGATCTCGCGCCCGAGCGCGTGCACCACCGGATGGCACGCGAGCCTCAACCCCGCGTCTTCTTCTTCGTAGCGCTGGATCGACTGCAAGAGGTCCGCGGGCGGCCGCTGTTCCAGCGCGGCGCGAAAGAGCCGCTCGAGGCATTCGTCGTTTCCCGGCTTGGCGAGGCATTCTTTCAGCTCCGCGAGCGGAGGAGCGGGCGGAGGCAGTTCGGCCGCGGGTTCCGCGACCGGAGGCGGAGGCGCCGGCAGCTCGGCCGCCCGCGCCGGAGATGAAAAGCAGACGCCGAGAACGATCGCCGCGGCAACGACAGCTTTCATGGAACGCTCTATTATCACAGCCGGCGGCTCTCGTTCCAACGCTCTTTACGGTCGGCTTCGCGTCGCATAAAATAAACGCGAAAGGAGGCCGTATGAAGGCGCCGCTAAAAACCACCGGCATCGACCATGTCGTGCTCCACGTCAAGGACCTTGCGCGGGCGAAGAAATTCTATGTCGACTTCCTCGGCATGGAAATCGAGCACGAACGGTCGTGGCAGCTTTTCTTGAAATGCGGCGCGCAGGGCGTCGCGCTCTTCGAGGCGGAAGACGGCGAGGAGATCCACGGCGGCAGCGAGATGAACCACATGGCGCTGCGGCTTAAAGCCGGCGAATACGAGAAGGTGAAGGCGCTGCTGGAGGAGCGGGGCATCGAGGTCACCGGCCGCACCGGCGATCCGCACTGCGTTTACTTCTCCGATCCCGACGGCCACCGCCTGCAATTGTTGATGCCGGGCGAAGACTGATTCAGCGCCGCCACACCGCCGCGACTTCCGCGGCGGTCGCAATGTCCAAGAACATGCGCTCCATGAGCTTCAGCGCGAGATCATGGTTCTCGCGGCTGCGCGAGCCCGAGCCGTCGCGCAGCACGATCATGTCGTAGCCGAGATTCCGTCCCGTGCGCGCGGTGCCTTCGACGCCGCCTTCGGTGGCGACGCCGCCGATGACGACCGCCTTGACGCCCCGGCTCCGCAGCATGAGATCGAGATCCGTGCCGACGAAGCCGTCGGGGCGGCGCTTGTGAAAGACGATGTCGCCGCGCTCGGGCTTGAGCCCGTCGACGATCTCGCGGCCGTGCGGATCGTCCTTCTCTTTCGCGAGCAGCTCGCGCGGATCGCTGACGTTCGCTCGCTTCATGCGGACGCGAATCCACGGCGCCGCTTCCTCGTGCGCGGAATAGTTGGTTTGGACGGAATAAAACACCTGCACCCCGGCGGCGCGCGCCGCCGCCGCGAGCGTTTTTAAATTGGCGACGATCTCCTGGTAGTTGAACGCGTTCGGCGCGATGGCGTTCTCCAGGTCCCAGATGAGGAGCGCGGTGCGCGCGGGCGCGGCGATCTCCGCGAGCGTCCCCGGTATTTTCTTTCCTTCGAACTCCAACATAAATCCTCCGTAATAGGCGCCGATCGCCGGCTTCCCAGCATTAAAGCTTTACTTTAGATATATGACCTCAGGTGGCCGCGGCTCCGGAAATCTTTTCTCCGCATCCGATGCCGCGGCGGATAGGTTCTGTCCCGTCAAGACCTCGTAGAGCTTTCCCATCGCCGCGGGCGTGTTGACGCGCGTGAGACCCATCGCGCGGCCGATCTCCTGCATCTGGTTGACGGTGTTCATGAGCGGCAGCGGCATGCCGTATCCGGCGGCGACTTCCAGCGCCTGGCGGATATCCTTATAGCTGTTGCTGAGCGCCCCGCCGTGGCTGTTGTTGCGCTTGAGAAAATCTTCCATGCGCCCGGCCGATTCCCGCGAGCCGGTCGTTTGGAGCAGCGCGTGAAATAATTTGGGGTCGATGCCCTGGGCGGTGAGCCAGCTCGACACCTCCGCCGCGGCGACGGCGTTCGCCGCGGCGAACATGATGACCGCGATCTTCAGCGCCTTCGGCATCCACGGCTCCGGCACGCAGATGATCTTCTGCGCCAGGTCTTTGAGCAGCGGCAGAGCGCCTGCGAGAGTTTCTTGCTTGCCGCCGACGACGATCGACAGCAGGCCGTTGGGAATCGTCACGGCGGGCGCGCCGGCGGCGTGGAGCGTCGCGCCGAGAAAGCCGGCGCCTCGCTGCTCCGCTTCGGCGGCGAGCGTGCGCGTGAAGTTGGGGTCCGTGCCGCTCAAGTCGATCAGCGTGTCGCCCGGCTTCAGCCCCACGAGCACGCCGCCCGCGCCGAACGCCGCCGCCTTCACCTCCACGCTCGACGGCAGGACGGTCAATGTGATCTCGGCGGCCGCATCCGCGGCGCTCGACGCCTTCAGCGCGCCGTGCCCGGCGATCTCATCCATTACTTGAGGATTTAAGTCGAAGACCTTGAGGCGATACTTTTTGTCGAGCAGCCGCTCGGCCAGCGGCTTGCCCGCGTTGCCGAGGCCGATGACGCCGATCTCCTTCATGGCCTTCTCGTTCTCAGGGCCTCTTCGGCGATCTTATACATCGCCTTCACCTTCGCGGGATCCTGGTTCTGCGACGCGCTTAACATAAAATAGTCGACGCCCTTTTGCGGCACGCCCCACGCCGGCAGCTCGTCTTTGGGGATGTCCGTGCGAAGCGAGTTCGTCTCGCTGTATTTCTGCCAGGCGATCTGCCC
>Ga0075425_100003761_pt1 | contig 15493 bp, 11 predicted proteins | sample SoiMethybrSBSTD4_FD_75300 | JGI IMG/M metagenome (GOLD analysis project Ga0075425, IMG submission 75300) | Bulk soil microbial communities from a Populus tree surrounding site in Tennessee, USA - Soil MetaG P. TD hybrid SBSTD4 | ecosystem: Environmental > Terrestrial > Soil > Tree plantation...
TTCCAGGATGATGTGAATGCCGAGATCACGCAGGGCTTGAAGCCGGGTGAGCGCGTGGTCGTGAAGGGTCAGCGCTCGCTCAAGCACGGCTCCGCCATCAAGGTGGTCGACGACGGCACCGGCCAGGCTGTGGAAGCCAAGAAGATGGACAAGGCCGGGTCGTAAATGCGCGGGTTCATCGCGAACGCGGTTCGACGCCGTGTGACGGTCGTGATGACCGCGCTCGCGATAGCCGCCTTCGGCATCGTCGGCTACAAACGTCTGCCGCTCGAGCTCTTTCCCGACATCGCCTATCCGTCCCTCACCGTCCAGACGGATTTCCCCGACACCGCACCGCAGGAAGTTGAAAATCTCGTCACGCGCCCCGTGGAAGAAGCGGTCGGCGTGTTGCGCGGCCTGAAGTCGATTCACTCCGTCTCGCGCCCCGGTGTGTCCGAAGTCACCCTCGAGTTCGACTGGGATTCGGACATGGACATGCTCTCCATGGAGGTGCGCGAGAAGCTCGACCGCCTGATCCTGCCCCAGGAGGCGGAGCACCCCATCGTGCTGCGCTTCGATCCGTCGCTGGATCCGGTGATGCGCGTCGCACTCTCCGGCAACGGCGAGCTCAACGACATGCGCCGCCTGGCCGAGCGCAAGATCAAGCTCGACCTGGAGACCATCAAGGGCATTGCGTCCGCGCAGGTGAAGGGCGGCCTCGAGGACGAAGTGCAGATCGACATCGACCAGGAGCGCCTGGCCGCGCTGTCGATTCCCATCGACCAGGTGCGCCAGGTGGTGGGCGTCTCCAATGTGAACATGCCCGGCGGCTCGCTGCGCGGCGCCGACTCCAACTTCCTTATCCGCACGCTCAATGAATTCGACAGCGTCGACGAGATCGGCAATGTCATCGTGGCCGAGCGCGATGGCGCGCCCGTGCGCCTGCGCGACGTGGCCAGCGTGCGCATGGGCAACAAGGAGCGCGAGGAAATCACGCGCGTCAACGGCAAGGAGTGCGTCGAGATCGCCATCTTCAAGGAGGGCGACGCCAACACAGTGACGGCGGCGCACAACGTGAAGGCGCGCCTCGACGAATGGAAGAAGAAACTCCCGCCTGGCTACGAGCTCACCGTGCTCTTCGACCAGTCGCATTTCATCGAACAGTCGATCAAGGAAGTGCGCGATTCTGCCATCATCGGCGGCCTGCTCGCCATCGGGGTGCTGCTCCTGTTCCTGCGCGATTTCCGCAGCACTGCAATCATCGCCACGTCGATTCCGCTCTCGGTGGTGGCGACGTTCCTCCTGATGTACCGGTTCAACATCTCGCTGAACGTGATGTCGCTCGGAGGGTTGACACTGGGAATTGGAATGCTGGTGGACAACTCGATCGTCGTGCTGGAGTCCATCTATCGCAAACGCAAACAGGGCGTGCCCCTCGCGCGCGCAGCCGTGGATGGAACCGACGAGGTGGCCGCGGCGGTGACGGCGTCGACGCTCACCAGCGTCGCGGTCTTTCTTCCCATCGTGTTCGTGGAGGGAATTGCGGGCCAGCTCTTCTTTGACCAGGCCGTCACGGTGAGTGTCAGCCACATCGCGTCGCTCGCGGTGGCGCTCACGCTGATCCCGATGCTCTCCGCGCTGGGGGCGCGCGTGACGCGCGCCGATGTGGCGCCCACGCGCGAATCGCTCCTGTCGGCGTCCGAGGAGGATGCGCGCGGCTCGCTCTCGCTCGGAAAGATTTCGCTCGCGTACGACCGCTTTGTCCGGCGCGCGCTGCGCCGGCCCAAGACGACGGTGGCGATCGGGTGGGCGCTCTTTGCAGTGTCGCTCCTCTGTGTCCCCATGATCGGCCGCACCCTCATTCCATCGCTCACCGAGGGCGAGTTCTTCTTCGAGGTCAATCTGCCGCAGGGCGCGTCGCTCGCGGCCACCGACCGCGTGATCGCGCAGCTGGAGGCGGTCGCTGCGGGGGATCCGCGCGTCGAGCGCAACTATTCCCGCGTGGGGAGCCGCCTCGTCGCCGGCGGCATGTCGCTCAACACCATGGGCGAGAATCTCGGGCAGATCAACCTGGTGCTCAAGGACAAGTCGCACGACAAGGTGGAGGAAGCAACGGTTGAAGCGCTGCGCACCAAGTTCGAAGCCATTCCCGACATCGAGGCCAAGTTCGGGCGCCCGTCGTACTTCAGTTTGAAGACGCCAATCGAGGTCGTGCTCTACGGCGAGGACCTCGACGCGCTGCGCGACTATTCGCTCGACCTTTCGCGCGACATGGAGACGGTGCCGGGTCTTGTCGACGTGCGTTCCTCGCTCGAAGCGGGGAACCCCGAGCTGCAGGTGATCTTCAACCGCGACCAGCTGGCCGCACTGCATCTCGATCTCGGCACCATGTCGGCGACGCTGCAGGATCGCGTGCAGGGCGCGGTGCCGACGCGGTACAAAGAGGCCGATCGACAGATCGACGTGCGCATTCGTAATCGTGAATCGGATCGCCGCACGGTGAACGACGTCGAGAACCTGGTGCTGCCCGGTCCCGACGGCGCTCCGATCCGCCTCACCTCCATCGCGGATGTGAAGATCGACCAGGGCCCCGCGGAGATTCACCGCCTGCAGCAGCAGCGCGCCGCGGTGGTGAGCGCCAACCTTCACGATCGAAGCCTGGCGGGAGCGGTGAACGACGTGCGCGCCACCATCGCCAAGAATCCGCCGCCAACGGGCATCACAGCGGAGATGGCGGGCCAGCAGGCGGAAATGGCGACGTCGTTCAACAGCCTGCGCTTCGCGCTCCTGCTCGCCGTGTTCCTCGTGTACCTGGTGATGGCGGCGACATTCGAGTCGTTCGTCCATCCGCTGATCGTGCTGTTCACCATACCACTCGCCATCGTCGGCGTCGTGATCGGGTTGCTTGTCACCGGCACCGACATCTCGGTGATGGTGCTGATCGGCGTCATTCTCCTGATCGGAATCGTGGTGAACAACGCCATTGTGCTGATTGATTGTGTCAATCGGTTGCGTCGCGCGGGGGTCGACAAGCACGAAGCGGTCGTGCGCGCCGGTCACATCCGCCTGCGCCCGATCATGATGTCGACTCTCACCGCGGTGTTGGGGCTGATTCCGATGGCAATTTCGTGGGGCGAGGGCTCCGAGCTGCGCGCGCCGCTCGCCATCACCGTGTTCTGGGGGCTCTCGATTGCCACGTTGTTGACGCTGGTCGTGCTTCCGGCGGCATATCTCGTGGTACCCTCGAAGGTGACAGTCGAAGTTCCGGCAGCAGCGGAGGAAAAGGCATGACGCTTCCCGAAATTGCCATCAAACGCCACGTCACCATGCTGATGATCATCATCAGCCTGGTCGTGCTCGGCGCCGTCGCGTTGTTCCGGCTGCCACTCGCCTTCATGCCCGACGTCGAGCAGCCCATGCTCTTCGTCCACTTCAACTACGACAACGCCAACGCATCGCAGATCGAACGGCTCGTGATCCGTCCCGCGGAGGAAGCGCTGGGCTCGGTCAACGGGCTCAAGAACATGTGGTCGCACGTGGACAACAACGGCGGCAACGTCGGCCTCGAGTTCGACTGGTCGCAGAACATGAAGGTCGCGCGCACCGACGTGTGGGAAAAGATCGACAGGATCCGCAAAGAGCTTCCCAGCGACATCGGCGATATCACGGTTTCCAACAACTGGGACGGCCGCGAAGCCGAGCAACCCATCATCGAAGGCCGTCTCTCGTCGAAGCGCAACCTTTCCGAGAGCTACGACCTGCTCGAGCGGCGCATCGTGAAGCCGCTGGAGCGCATTCCCGGCGTGGCCCAGGTGCGTCTCGATGGCGTGAACCCGCGCGAAGTGCGCATCAACCTGAATGTCGACAAGCTGGAAGCGCACGGCGTCGACGTGCGCGAGGTCATCTCGTCGCTGCAGAACTCCAACTTCGACCGCTCGCTCGGGCGCATCGCCGACGGCGATGAGCGCTGGACGCTGCGCATGGTGGGCACGTTCAAGTCCATCGAGGAGATCCAGGACTTTCCGATCCGCGCCGACGGGCTCAAGCTCAAGGACATCGCCGAAGTCCGCTACGAGGAGCCGCCGCTCGAATACGGGCGCCATCTCGACGGCAATTTCGCCATCGGCGTCAGCATCGCGCAGGAATCGAAGGCCAACACCGTGGAAGTGTGCGACGCGGTGCAGAAGCGCATTGCCGAGATGGACAAGGATCCCGAGCTCGATGGCGTCAATTTTCTCACCTGGTTCAGCCAGGGCGCGGAGATCAAGAAGACGCTGAAAGACCTCCTGTTCACCGGAATCTTCGGCGCCATCCTCGCCGCGCTGGTGCTGTACACCTTCCTCCGCCGCGTGTCGACCACGCTGGTCTCGGTGTCGTGCATTCCGTTCTCGCTGGTGGTGGCGTGCGGTTTCATCTGGGCGCGGGGCGGATCGATGAACACGCTGGTGTTGCTCGGGCTGATTGTCGCCATCGGCATGCTCGTCGACAACGCCGTGGTGGTGATGGAGAACATTTTCCGCCACCAGGAGATGGGCGAGAACCAGAAGGACGCGACGCGCAAGGGGGCTGCCGAAGTGTCGATCGCGGTGATCGCGGCCACCTGCGCCTCCGTGATCGTGTTCCTGCCGCTCATCTTCAACAAGCCGAGCGAGATGAACATCTATCTCAAGGAGCTCGGCATCGCGGTGTGCATCGTCATCCTGGCTTCGCTCTTCATCAGCCAGACGCTGATTCCGCTGGCGACGTCGTGGTTCATCAAGTCACGACCCAAGCCCAAGACGAGGGCGATGCTCAAGACCGAATCGATCTACGAGCGCCTGCTGGTCTTCAATCTGAAGCACCGCTGGGTGACACCGCTCGTGCTGGTGGGCGTGCTCGCGTCCGCGTATTACCCGTTCATGAAGGTCGACAAGAACTTCGACGCCAACCAGACCGAGCTGTTCGTGCAGGTGAACTACAACATCAGCGAGAATCTTTCGCTGGAGCGCAAGGAGAAGCTGGTCACCGAGGTGGAGAAGGCGCTCGAGCCGCACCGCAAGGAAATGATGGCGCGCTCGATCTATTCCTTCTGGAGCGACCAGTGGGTGATGACCCGTATCTATCTGCACGAAGGCGAGGCCAACGAGAAGAACATCTCCACGGTGCGGAAGGAATTGCGCGGCATACTCCCCGAAATCGCGGGTGTGAAGCTCGAGGTCCAGGACAACAACCAGTTCTGGCGCCAGGATCGCGGCAAGCGCATCGCGCTGCAGATTGTCGGCGAGGATTCGGACGTGCTCGCCGATCTCGCGGAGCAGGCCAAGCAGCGCATCGCCGACGTCCCCGGCCTGCTGGACCCGTTCTCGGGCAGCGAGGATGCGCAGGAGGAAATCCACATCCACGTGGACCGCGAGACGGCATCCAAGATGGGCGTCAACGCGATGCAACCCGCCCAGGTGGTCGGGCTCACCTTCCGCGGTCAGCGCCTGCAGCGCTTCCGCACCAACGACGGCGAGCGCGAGATGCGCGTCGTGCTTGACGAAAAAGAAAACGAGAGCATCTCGCAGCTGCGCAACCTTCCCATCTGGACGCGCGACGGCGAAAAAATTCCGCTCGCGTCGCTCGCCACCTTCGAAGAGAAGCCCGGCTCGCGCCAGATCGAGCGCGAGAACCGCCAGACCAGCACGTGGGTCGGCGCGCGCTTCGAAACCGGAACGCGCGAGGAGTACGTTCCGCTGGTGACGGCGGCGATGCAGGGCATGCAGTTTCCGTACGGTTATTCGTGGACGTTCGGAAACTGGGAGCAGCGCCGGAAAGAAAGCCAGCAGGAGTTCCTCACCAACCTGATGCTGGCGCTCCTGCTGATTTTCGCGGTGATGGCGTCCATCTTTGAATCGGTCCGCCAGGCCATCACTCTGCTGGTCGCTCTGCCGTTCGCGCTGGCGGGTGCCTTCTGGACGCTGTGGGGAACCCACACCGATTTCGACCAGCCCGCCGCCGTCGGGCTTCTGCTCCTGATCGGAACCGTGGTGAACAACGGCATCGTGATGCTCGCCCACGTGAACCACTATCGCAATCAGGGCTACCAGCGTTATGACGCACTCCTGCGCGGTTGCCGCGAGCGCCTGCGCCCGGTCGTGATGACCGCGCTCACCACCATGATCTCGCTCCTGCCGATGGTGATCGAAAAACCGTCGCTGGGCGGAACGTACTATTACTCGATGGCGCTGGTGATCATGGGCGGGTTGTTGCTCTCCACTATTCTGACCCTAATTCTGCTTCCGACTGCCACCACGCTGGTGGAGGACGGCACCAATGCGCTGGCCCGTCTCGTGCTGCGCGCCGCCATTCTTCTGCGCTTGAAGAAGCGCGAGGAGGCGCTGGCCGACTAGCTCGCGCCTGTCGCGCGCATTGCATTGACGGCCCCGGTACTGGTACGCTTTCTCATCCGCGAGCCGTGAGCTGCGCGCGTTTGCGGGTTGCTCTCATCGCGCATATCCTACATGCCTGCCACCACGACACCGTCCCGCTCGACCTACGCAGGCGTGCTGGCCATTTCCGCGGCCACGCTTCTTTTCCAGGTCACGCTGATTCGCATCTTTTCGTTCGCCATCTGGTACCACTTTGCGTTTCTCGTGGTTTCGGTGGCGCTGTTCGGGATCGGTGTCAGCGGCACGGTCACGGCTTTCGTCGCACCCGGACCACGCGACGTCGAGCGCGGAGCGCGGGCGGCTCTTCTGTGTGCAATCTCGATCGTCGTGGCCTACGTCGTCGCCAACGCCATTCCGTTTTCGCCGTTTCACATCGTGCAACAGCCGCGGCAGATTCTTTTCTTCGCCGCATACGACCTGCTGTTGATGATCCCTTTCTTCTTTTCGGGCACGGCCATCGTGTTCGTGCTGAGGTCGTTTCCCGCGCGCGCCGGACGCCTGTACGCGTTCGATCTGGCCGGAGCCGCCGCGGGTACGCTCCTGTTCTTTGCCGCGCTTCCGTTGTGCGGCGCCCGCGGGGCGGTGGCGCTTTCCGCCGTGCTGGCAGCGCTGGCGTCGTGGTGTCTGGCACCGTCACGACGGCTGCGCATCGTCGCGGGCGTGGCGGCCGCGGTACTCGCCACCCCGGTAGCGTGGCAATCGTTGCTTCCCGAGGTCCGCATGGACGAGACCAAACCGGTGACGACGGACCTCGCGCACGGCGGGACGCTTGTGTTCAGCAAGTGGAACGCGCTGGCGCGCATCGACGTCACCGAGCGGCCCAACTCGCGGCCGATGATCTACATCGATGCCGCCGCGGCGACGCCGGTGACGCCGCCGCGTTCAGCCGCGTTGGCCGGAAAGGACCTGAGCGCACAGGCGTGCTGCTTGCGCCCCGGCGCCTCGGTCGCGATCATCGGCCCCGGGGGCGGTGTCGACATTCAGAACGCGCTCGCTCTCGGTACGGGCAGAATCACCGCCATTGAGATCAACCCGCTCATCCTGGACCTGGTGCGCCACCGCTATCGCGACTACATGGGGGCTCCGTACGACAACCCGCGCGTGTGGGCGGTGCGCGACGAAGGGCGCAGCTCGATCGCGCGCAGCCGCTCGCGCTTCGACATCATCGAGCTCACGCTCATCGACACGTGGGCCGCAAGCGCGTCGGGCGCATACAGTCTCTCCGAGAACTACCTCTACACGGTGGAGGCATTCCGCGCCTATCTCGAGCACCTGACCGGCGACGGCATGCTCTCCGTCACGCGCTGGGCCTACGAGCTCCCGCGGCTCACCGCCCTGACCCGCGCCGCGCTCGATCGCATGCACGTCGAGGAGCCACCGCGGCACGTGGTGGTCATGACGCAGGGCGCGCGCGGCTTGCTGCTGGTGAAGCGCTCGCCGTTCAACTTGCAGGAAATGGAAGTCCTGCGCGCATACGCAAAGGCGACGGGCGCAAAGGTCAATCACGACCCGGTGCTGCCCGACGGCGGATCCTTCTACGACGACTATCTTGCCGCTTCCGACGTACGGCCCTTCGAGCGCGCAGTGCGGTTCGCGCTCGCTCCGGTTCACGACGACAGCCCCTTCTTCTTCCAGATGGCCAAGTGGGGCGGTGTGAGCTGGGGACAGCTGCGTAATTTCGGAAAGGGAGGCATCCTCGAACCGCTGGCGCTTCCCGTCGCGCAGATCGTGCTGGTCACCGCGCTCGTGATCGCGGTTGTGCTCTCGGCGCTCCTGCTCGCCATACCCCTCTTGCGCGGAGCGATTCCGCGCGCGCGGCGCTGGACGTGGCTCGGCTATTTCTTCGCGCTCGGGCTCGCGTACATCATCGTCGAGGTCGTGCTCATGCAACGCTTCGCGCTTTTCCTCGGACATCCGACGTATTCGGTGACCGCGATCCTGTTCGCGATCCTCCTGTTCTCCGGTCTGGGCGCGGGGTGGAGCGACCGCCGCCGGGGACGTGTGGTCGATGTGCTGAAGCCGGTGCGGGTGTTGCCGCTCTTCATTGTGCTGCTTGCCTTCGCGGTGCCTCCGCTCTTACGCGCGCTTCTGGGCCTTCCGCTGGGCGCCCGGCTTGCGATCGCGGTGGCGCTGGTGGCGCCGCTCGCGTTCTGCATGGGAACCCTGTTTCCCACCGGCATCCGCGCTGCGGGCGCCGCCGATCCGCGCCACGTAGCGTGGGCGTGGGCCGCCAACGGCTGTGCGAGCGTGATCGGCTCGGTGTGCGCCGTGTTGGGTGCCATGGTGTGGAGCTTCAGCGTCATGCTGCTGGCGGCGATGGTGATCTACACACTCGCGCTCGCGGTGATTTCGCGCCTCCGCATCGAGGTCACATGAAGTTACTGCGCGATCTCGCCGAAGCCATTCGCGGGAGTGAACAGGATTACACCGAGGGCAGCCTCGGGCGTGCCATCCTCCTGCTCTCCGTTCCCATGGTGCTCGAAATGGCGATGGAGTCCGTCTTCGCCATCGTCGACATCTTCTTTGTCTCGCACATCGGATCGTCCGCCGTTGCCACCATCGGGCTGACCGAATCCATTCTCACCCTCGTGTACGCCCTGGCGCTCGGCCTCGCCATGGGCACCACCGCCATGGTGGCGCGCCGCATCGGCGAAAAGAATCGCGAGCAGGCCGCGGACACGGCCGTGCAGGCGATCATCGTCGGTGTTGCCGCGTCGATTCCCATCAGCCTCGTCGGAATTTTCTTCGCGAAAAAAATGCTGCGCATGATGGGCGGGGATCCGTGGGTGGTCGACATCGGCTACCGCTACATGCGCTGGATGCTGGGCGGCAACGTCGTCATCATGCTGATCTTCATCAACAACGCGATTTTTCGCGGCGCGGGTGATGCCGCGATCGCGATGCGCGTGCTGTGGATCGCCAACGCGATCAACATCGTGCTGGACCCCGCGCTGATCCGCGGCTGGGGCCCGTTCCCCGAGCTGGGCGTGGAAGGCGCGGGCATCGCGACCACGTGCGGCCGCGGCATCGGTGTGCTGGTGCAGTTCTACGCCCTGTTCTACGGCGCGCGCCACATCCGCGTGCTGCGTTCGCAGGTGCGCGCGAAGGCTTCGCTCATGTGGCGCCTGATCCGCGTGTCACTGGGCGGCATCGGCCAGTTCGTCATCGCCACGTCGAGCTGGATCGGGCTCGTGCGCATCATGTCGGAGTTCGGGAGTCCCGCGCTGGCCGGCTACACCATCGCCGTCCGCATCATGATGCTCACCTTTCTCCCGGCGTGGGGACTCTCGAATGCGGCCGCCACGCTGGTGGGGCAGAACCTGGGCGCGGGCAAGCCGGAGCGCGCCGAGCGCTCGGTGTGGCTCACCGGCTGGGCCACCATGGGCTTCATGGCCGTCGTGATGGCGATCTATCTGATCTGGAACGACGAGCTCGTCGGACTGTTCTCGCGACAGCCCGAGGTGGTGTCGGTCGGCGCGGATTGTCTGCGCATCGTCGCATACGGATATCTCTTCTATGCGTGGGAACTGGTGGGTATCCAGGCCTTCAATGGCGCGGGTGACACCATGACGCCGACGCGCATCAATTTCCTCTGCTTCTGGATGATCGAAATTCCGGTTGCGTATCTGCTCGCGATGAAAACGTCGGCGGGCGCGCACGGCGTATACTGGTCGATCGTGATCGCGGAGTCGCTCGCGGGATTCATCGCGATGGTTTGGTTCCGTCGCGGAAAGTGGAAGACGCGCGTAGTGTGAAGTCCGCAGCGCTCTTCTCGGGTAAACCACCGACTCCTCTCCGTAACCCTCGCTGGCCCTCCGACCGCGCATCCTCCTTATTGGGACGGGTGCCCCCAAGGAGTGATGGCATGAGCAAGACATTCTGGATTGGTCTGGTCGTGCTGGTGCTCGGCGTTGTCGTGGCGCTGGCGGGACCGTCCTTCGTGCACAACCGTGACACCTACGGCGTCGGTGATGCCAGTTTGACCGTGACGGACCGTAACGGCATTCCGAGCTGGGTTGGGTGGATCGCCGCGGCTGTGGGCCTGGTGCTGGTGCTCAGCGGTATTCGCCGCAACAAGACCAGCGTCACCGTGGTGCGCGACACCGTAATCCACGAGGATCAGAGTCCGCGCACGTCATAAGTCTCGTCCACGGTTGCCCGCAACCGGCAGTGGAAAATCTTCCGTTGCCCGACTGGAGTGATCAACGTGAGCAAGGCATTCTGGATCGGACTTGTTCTGATGGTGCTCGGTCTCGTCGTCGCGCTGCGCGGCGCGTCCTACAAGGAGGACAAAGGAGGCATCAACATCGGTGATGCAAAGATTCGAGTCGTGGAGCATCACACCATTCCCGACTGGATCGGCTGGACCGCCGCCGGTGCCGGCCTCATACTGGTCGTCACGGGACTGCGCGGCCGCGGCGAAGCGACAGTTGTCCGCGATCGGACCCCGCACACGACTCCATGACCCGGGAGGGAAAGCGATGATTCGCGGACTCCACGCGATGTTCTATTCCACGCGCGCAGCCGAGCTGCGCGCTTTTTTTCGCGACAAGCTCGGCCTCTCCGGCAACGACGTGGGCGACGGCTGGCTCATCTTCGACCTGCCCGAAGCCGACCTCGGCGTTCATCCCACCGATCGCGAAGGACCTCCATCCGGCACGGCGGACATTTCGTTTTACTGTGATGACATCGAAGCCACCGTCCGCGAGCTCAAGACGCGCGGTGTTGCGTTGACGCATCCGATTGACGATCATGGCTACGGGTTGGTGACGTTCTTCAACGCGCCCGGCGACCTGACGATCCAGTTGTACCAGCCCAAGTACCGGAAATAGCAGGGAGATTGCACATGAAGGTCGGAGTTCTTGGATCCGGCGACGTGGCGCAGACGCTCGCCGCCGGGTTTTCAAAATATGGTCACGAGGTGACGATGGGAACACGCGAGCCGTCGAAGCTCGCCGGTTTTGCGAAGGAGCACCACGGCGTGCGCGTGGGGAGTGTCGCGGACGCGGCGGCGTTCGGCGAACTGCTCGTGCTCGCAGTGAAGGGCAACGCCGCGGTGGATGTGTTACGCGCCGCGGGAACGGACAACGTCGCCGGCAAGGCCGTCATCGATCCCACCAACGCCATCCAGGACGCGCCACCCATCGACGGCGTCATCCAGTCCTTCACCGGCCCGAACGAGTCGTTGATGGAACAGCTGCAGGCGGAGTTTCCGAAGGCTCATTTCGTGAAGGCGTTCAGCTGCATCGGAAGCGCGACCATGGTCGACCCCAAATTCAAGGAAGGGAAGCCGACCATGTTCATCGCCGGCAACGACGCGGCCGCCAAGCGCTCTGTGAGCGCGGTGTGCACTCAGTTCGGTTGGGAAGTCGCCGACATGGGAACGGCCGTTGCCGCGCGCGCGATCGAGCCGCTGGCGGTCCTGTGGTGCATTCCCGGCTTTCGGGAGAACAACTGGGGATTGCGCGCATTCAAGATGCTGACATAGTGTCCACGATGTTGCGATAGGAGGTCCGCAGCATGGTTGCACGACGAATCTGGATGTTGCTCACGGCGTTTGCGCTCATCACGGGAGCGAGCGCGTGCGCCAAGAAAGTGGAGCCGGCGAAGAAGACGATGACCACCGCCCAGCGCGACAGCGCCATCGGCGAGTCGAAGCTCCCGGGCGCCGGCGTGGTGAAGAAGGCGCTGGCCGAATCGGACAGCGCCAAGGCACGCGCGGCGAAAGAAAACAACGCCGGCCAGAACTAGAAAATGTGAAGCCCCCGCGACGAGAATCGCGGGGGCTTCTGTCCGGCGTTTAGCAACGAACGCCGGGTGATAGAACGTGGACCGCGTTCGCGCGTATCTTTCGCGCGATGGGGAACGCGGGTCCACTCAAGGCTATCTACACAACGTTCCCCACACGCCGCGGAAGAATCCGCCGTCGTCATTCGGGCCCTTACCCCACACACCGCGCACGCCTCCGGCGATACGCAGCTCGCGCGAGACCCACACGCCGTTGAACCAGCCGTCCGCGTCGGCATTGGCGCCGGCGCCCGCGCCGTACGTTCCCTTCATGATCCCGTGGAACGTGCCGTCGTCGTTGATCCACTTGGCGAAGAATACATTGGTGCCGCGACGATTCTGTCCGTACACCCCGCGCAGGAAACCGGCGTGGACTCCGTTCTCGGTCATCCACTCGCCGCGGAAGATGCCCGCGTACTTCTGACCGGAAACATCCTTCCACTGACCGGCCAGGAAGCCGTGCCGGCACGCGTGCGGTTCGAGCACAATGGTGTTGAAGGCCACGGCGTTGCCGGCCGCGTCGACCTGGATCACCTTGTGAAGATCCCTGAGGTCATTCTGGTTGAACGTGACCGTGAGCGGGCCGGTCTTGAACGTCACCGAGAGCGGCGTTGCGCACAGCGAATCCGGTGTTGCGAGTGAATCGCACGGCACGCGGTGCAGCGCCAACAGAATGCCGTCGAAATCGGGTTGCGTGTGCGAGACCCACTGCACGCAATTGCGCGACGCGGGCCGCGTGAGGTAGTCCTGCGGATACTCGAAGCGAACGGTGCGCAGCGGGCGCACCAGCCCGTTCTCCACGCACAACGAGCCCGACCAGTCGGTGGAAAAATTGATGGTGGAATCGGCGTTCAGGTTACCCCACGTCACGAGCAGGTAGCGATGAACGCGCATGTGGCTCTCGCCGGTCGTGTCGGAGTCCGCGAGCGCGACCATGTTGTTGGCTTCCGCTCCGTAGTTGTGGAGCAGAAACGGGTCGGCGAAGCCCGGTTTCTCGTTGGCCGTGTTGTAGCCGCCGTAGGTGTCGTTGAGATTGATGCTCTGGGTGCGCGTCGCGACGTCGTTGGACGTGTCGGTGCCGGTGGACTGATCACAGCCCACAACGGCCCACGCGGCCAGCGCGCACAAGAGCGCAATGGACGCAAAGGTTCGGTTGCGGTTCATGATGGCGGGTCCTTTCCCTCTGTTGAATCGCGCGCCATCGGCGCGCGGCGTGTTGTAGGCCCGGGGTGTTTTCATATGGAGTCGACCCCCGGGGGACCTTTCCCTGCCAGCTTTCAACACCGCAAGGCAACCGGCGTGCCGTGGGTCGCCATTGCAGCGGTGCTCCAGCCTAAGCTAAGGTTATCAAGCGGTTTGACCGCGAAGCCCGGCGCTTGTTGCACGTCACTCCGGCGGCGCCGCTGTCCACCCAGGCTCACACTCGCGTCCACGCGGGAATGTAAGGAGAATCACACTCTTGGCCGGCACGAAACAGCGCCCCGCGCGCCGAAAGAACGAGCCACGCGCAGGAACCAAGGCAGGTGCTACGGCCAAACGTAGCCAATCCGGGGCGCCGAGGCCGCTCCTGGCGTCGGCCTCACTCACCCCGCTGGATGGCATTGCGGCCGGGCTGGTGATCCTGTTCGCGATGGCGATGGTGCTCCGGCCGCTCCCCAACCTGGACCTCTACTGGCTCCTTGCCGTGGGTCGCCGCATGGCCGAGACGCACGCCTACATCTACAGCGACCCGTTCACCTTCACGGTGCCCGGGACACCGTGGTCGCCGCTCTCGTATCTCTCGGGAATCGTTTTCTACGCGCTCTTCAAGCTGGGCGGCATGTCGGCGATCACCGTGCTGCGCGTTCTTCTGGTGGGGCTGCTTACATGGATCATGTTCCGCACGCTCAAGCGCATCGGGGTGGCGTGGGCGGTGGCGGCGCCGCTGGTGCTGGTGGCGCTGGTCTGTTCGCATTCGCGGTTCACGGATCGCGGGCAGATTTTCGAATACGTGTTCATCGCCTGGCTCATGGGATTTCTTCTCACCAGCCATGAACGCCGTGGGGTTTCGTTCTTCGTTGCGCCGCTCGTGGTGCAGCTCATGTGGGTGCAGCTGCACTCGAGCTTCCTGCTCGGCCCGGTGCTGGTTGCGATTTTCTTCGTGTCGGAATGGGTGGCTCCGAAACTCTTCGTGACCCGCGCGCTCGCGCGACACAACTGGAAACGCGCGGCGTTGCTGGTGGCGCTGATGGCGCTGGTATGCGTCGTGAATCCGAATCCGAAGGCGTTTCTCCTCCAGCCCTTCGATCCGGCCCAGCGCGAGCTGCTCACGCGCTACACGGTGGAATGGAAGTCACCGTTCGATGCCGCAATGAAATCGGCGAACTTCCATCCCTTCTATGAAATGCTCCTGGGTGCCGCCGCCGTGGCGGTGGTGTTGCGCATCACAAGCCTTCCACTGGCACCGGTCGCGCTGATGCTGGCGATGGCGTTGCTCTCATTTCAGTCACATCGTTTTCGGGTGGAATTTGCGCTCGTCGCGGTGCCAAGCATCGCGCTCTTGCTACGAGACGCAGAGCTCGTCGCGGCGGCGCGACGTATCTGGCCCTCGCGCGCCGTGTGGAGTGCGATCGGGATTGCGATTGCGTTGTCGCTCATGGCGGCGCAACGCACGCGCGTGCTGAAGTCCCTGGATGACCCGTCGCTGTATCCGAAAGAAGCGCTGGCGTTCGTCGCGAAGGAGAACGTGGCCAAGCGGCCGTTCAGCACGATCGGCTTCGGGTCGTACATGTTGTGGGAGCTCTACGGCCAACGTCCCACGTTCATCGACGGGCGCGACATCGACCCGGGGCTCTACAACGACTTTCTCACCGCCCAGACGCGTGAAACGGCGTGGCGCGCGATCAATCGCAAGTACAAGCCGGATGCCTACATCCTGCCGCTCCCGGAGCACGCCGACAAGGGTGTGCAGAATCTGCACGTGTGGTTGTCGAAAGCGGACGACTGGCCGCTGGTCTACCGCGACGATCGAGCATTCGTCTACGTGGCGGCGGGCTCGGTCGATTCGGCCTGGTTGGAGCAGCACCGGATCGCGAAGTAGGGACTACGGCGAAGAAGGGGCTTTCTTCCAGGGCGGATCCATCGCGCAGCGGAAGCCGACGTACACCCAGCGCTTGCCGGGGGCGGCGCTTTCGCGATTGGAACAGCGGAGAAACTTGGGGAACGTGTTCCACGACCCACCGCGGTAGACGCGGCGATCGCCTCCATGGAACACTTCTTTGCGATCCGGGATGTCGCGCGGGAGGACGTCGGTCTTTCCGCGCGGGTATGCGGCGTAA
>Ga0075425_100003763_pt1 | contig 15485 bp, 8 predicted proteins | sample SoiMethybrSBSTD4_FD_75300 | JGI IMG/M metagenome (GOLD analysis project Ga0075425, IMG submission 75300) | Bulk soil microbial communities from a Populus tree surrounding site in Tennessee, USA - Soil MetaG P. TD hybrid SBSTD4 | ecosystem: Environmental > Terrestrial > Soil > Tree plantation...
GGTGAGACTCTCAACGCCTACACCAATGGCGTGCTCGTTACTTCGAATACGGCGCCTTCGGGTCCGGCAAGCTCGGATGCGAATCCACTGACGTTCGGTAAACATGCCGCGGCATCGTATTTTTTCCAGGGCAACATCGACGATGTTCGTGTTTACAACCGTGCACTGAGTACTGCGGAGATTCAGACCGACATGAACACGCCGGTGGGCGGCGGAGGAGGAGGCGACACGACGCCGCCTTCGATCACGATCACATCACCGACATCGAACCCAACCTACGCTAGCAGTACGAGTCCGCTGGCACTGGGAGGAACGGCCAGTGACAACGTCGGCGTGACGCAGGTCACCTGGTCCAACAGCGCGGGCGGCAGCGGCATCGCGAGCGGCACGACGAGTTGGACAGTGAGCAGCATAGTGCTGCAGCCGGGAACGAATGTGCTGACGGTCACGGCGAGCGATGCAGCCAACAACATAGGAACCGACACGCTGACTGTGACCTACACGCCGTCGGTGTCCGGTTTGATGGCGGCCTATAATTTTGACGAGGGAAGTGGCTCGATAGCCGCTGATGCTTCGGGCAATGGTAATACCGCAACGCTTTTCGGAGGCGCCACCTGGGTGACCGGCCACAGCGGTAACGGTCTCAGTTTCGACGGCGGCAGCGGCTACAGTACTGCTCCGTCGGTGCCGTATGTGGCGAACTGGACGATCTCGGCCTGGGTTCGCAGTCCGGCAGCCCCAGGGGCCAGCGGCTATGCTGGCCCCGTGCATCGCGAGAAAAATTTCCAAATCAATTGGAACCACGCCGATCCCAACTTCCGGGGAGCCGCCGCCGTAAATGTTGGTGGCACCTGGTATGCCGCAAGTTTTGGAACGCTCGCCGCAAATACCTGGTATTTTCTCGCGGCGACGTACGATGGTGAAACTCTCAATGCGTACTCGAATGGCGCCCTCGTGACTTCGAACGCAGCGCCGTCCGGGCCGGCGAGTTCGGACCCGAATCCACTGACCTTCGGCAAACACGCCGCCAATAGCTACTTCTTCCAAGGCAGCATTGACGATGTGCGTGTCTACAATCGCGCGCTGAGCCTGTCTGAGATCCAGAGCGACATGAATTCGCCGGTTACCGGATCCGGCCCCAATAATCCTTCAATAGTGGGGCAGTGGGCCGCGCCATTTAGCTTACCGGCTAAAGATGTCCATAACGTGATCATGCGAACAGGTGGCGTCTTATTCTGGGATGCGTTCTCTTTCGGCCAGCAAGCTTATGTTTGGAATCCCGATGGAACTTTCACCTACGTTCCAACTACGGACAACAATTTCTGTGCAGGCCTAACATCGCTGGCAGACGGAAATGCATTCCTCGTTGGCGGACACCTTTCCGTAGGCGTGGGTACTACCGATGCGAATCGCTTCGACCCCGTCACCAAAACCTGGACGACTGTTAACCCAATGGCATACCAGCGTTGGTACCCGACTGCGACCTCTCTTCCGGATGGCCGAGTGCTTGTGGTGTCTGGATCCATGACATCGATCAACGACCCCGCCACCATACCGGAGGTTTACAATCCATCAACGAACACCTGGACACAATTAACCAGCGCCCAAATGACCATGCCGCTTTATCCTCACATGTTTGTCTTGCCCGACGGGCGGGTTCTCTATGCGAGTTCGACTGAAGCTGCGGTACAGACGCAGGTGCTCAACGTAGCAACACAGACCTGGACCATGGTCGATCCGGTTGCGGTTAATGGCGGCAGTTCTGCAATGTATCGTCCGGGTAAGATTCTTAAGTCAGGAAGTCCCGGTGCTCCGAATCGTATTCCCGTTGCGCCATCCGCGAGCACGGCATACGTGTTAGACATGACCCAGGGTTCTCCTTCGTGGCGGTCGGTACAACCGATGGCGTTTCCGAGAACTTTCCATACGCTCACGCTCTTGCCGGACGGTAATGTTCTGGCGACTGGAGGGAGTCAAACCAATGATCCGGGTTCGCAGCCGGTTTATGCTGCGGAAATATGGAATGCTCAGAGCGAAACATGGACCACGATGGCGACTATGCAGATGGGGCGGACCTATCATGAGACCGCTCTGTTGATGCCCGACGGTCGCGTATATGTCGCCGGAGGCGGAGGCTGTTGCAACGCACCGGATCAATTCAATGCCGAAATCTTTTCACCCCCGTATCTCTTCAAAGGAGCGCGGCCAGTGATCACTTCCGTCGCTTCCAATGTCTCGTACGGGACTCAATCGTTTCTGGCAACGCCGGACGCCGCATCGATTCAATCGGTGGCGTTCATGCGGCTGGGTGCTCAGACCCACCAGTTCGACATGAGTCAACGCTACGTGCCATTGTCGTTTACTCAAACCTCGGGCGGGTTGAACGTCACCTGGCCAGCGAACGCGAATCTTGCGCCTCCGGGCGACTATTTTGTTTTTATCGTCAACGGTAACGGCGTCCCGTCTGTGGCTTCGATTGTCAACATTCATTGATTTACGTTTGCATTCAGAACACCCATTGCACACTTCATTAACGCTCAATGACTACATATCTCGGAAATCCCATCGAAACCAAAACTAAGAGCCATCCTCTTGCTATCTTTGCTCCATTCATCGGAGCAAAGACAGACACTTTTATCCGACGGCATATGCAGGATCTGCTTCCCGGTCAGACAGCAGTGATGGCGGATTGGTCTGAACAACCTGCTGGAGGTCACTGGCGCGTTGAAGGTCCACAATTGACAATTGGCGGAATGAGGCACGGCAGCTTAATACAACAGGTGATAGAAGCCACGGGCAGAAGGCTCAGGATCAAAACGAAAGACGACTTTGTAAAGAGGAGTGTAAAAAGATTCCTCACGAATCAGGGAGTCCGGGTGATCATGGGCGAGTGGTTGAATTGGTCTTTGCCTTGGTTGGAGGTCGCTCAGTCATTAGGGATTCCATTTTTTGGCCATGCGCATGGTTTTGACGTCTCGGCGAATTTGCGCGAACCCAAATGGCGCAGTGAATATATGAAGTTCAACCAATCCGCAGGAATCATTACGATGAGCCAGATCAGCAAGGCAAGACTCGTGGAACTGGGATTGGACGAAAACAAGATTCACGTTATCCCATACGGGATAGACGTACCTCTTCAATCTCCGGTACGTCCTCGACGAGATACTGTGCATTGCCTTGCTGTGAGCAGACTGTCCTCCAAGAAAGGACCTATTCTGACGCTGGATGCATTTCGGCGCGCGGCCGAGGTTTGTCCATATTTGCGGCTTGATTATGTCGGCGACGGCGAGCTATTGAGTGCAGTACAACAGTTTGTCCTCGCCTTTAAAATGGAGGATCGAGTCACTCTCCACGGAGCTCAGCCGTCGGAAGTAATTTTTGAAATGATGAGAAAGGCAGATATTTTTGTTCAACATAGCATGATCGACCCGGCGACGGGAGATGAAGAAGGTTTGCCAGTCTCCATTTTGGAAGCAATGGCAAATAGCCTTCCTGTCGTTTCGACCAGGCATGCTGGAATACCTGAAGCGGTCATTGAGGACAAGACTGGCTACCTTGTTGGAGAAGGAGACAGTAGAGAAATGGCGGAGCACATGGTGACTCTTGCGCAAGACTATAACCTTCGCCAACGCATGGGAGAAGCGGGTTGGCAGCGAGCAAGAGAGTGTTTTTCCTGGGAGAAAGAACGCAATCACCTGCGCCAAATTCTTGGGCTTAATGGGCAATTCAAACAGTAAGAAATTTGATAGAAAGGATTTGAGACTCCGATCGATAAATTCAGACGACTATGTTAAATATCACCGAAGGTTTGCGGCGCATACTTTCCCCAAGACTCGCAGGAAGTAGTGGAGAAAGTCAAACCGTGAAGTCCAGAACGATAACGTCTAGAAATGGTTTGTCGAGAGCGAACGGTTCTTCGAACCGAAACGCGAGGCATCCTAATCCCTCACAGACTAGCCTCAGGACTCCGGTGCGCCTGGCCATTGTCGGGTGTGGAGCAATCGCCGAGGCCATTCACATTCCCGCCGCCCTTCAGGTTAAAGAAGTACGCCTGGTCGGGCTCGTCGACACGGATGTGTCCCGCGCTCAAGCGTTAGCGTCCAGATACGGGATCGAGCGCGCCGAGTCGGGCCTGGAAGACATCTCCGACCAGGTCGATGCCGTAGTCCTGGCCACTCCTCCTCACGCACGCAGCACCTTGGCTCAGCAAGCGATAGAGCAAGGGCTGCATGTCTTCTGCGAAAAGCCGATGGCCAATAGCTCGGCCGAATGCCAGATGATGCTGGAGGCTGCCCACGCGGCGGAACGGACGCTGGCGGTCGGACACATCTATCGATTTTTCCCCAACCGTGTCCACATATGGAATCTCTATAAGAGCGGCCAACTGGGACGGATGATCAGCGTAGACGTGGAGCAAGGCGATCCATTCAAGCCGATTCCCCGAACGCTTTATACCTTGCGCAAAGAGATGGTGCCGGGAGGCGTTCTGTTCAACGATGGGGTCCACGTGCTCGACATGCTCTTCTGGTGGTTCGGAGATCCCGAAACTTTCGACTATCGTGACGACTCGCTCGGCGGGCTAGAGAGCAACGTGGATTTGACATTGAATTATTCGGACGGCGGGACCGCACACTTTCGGCTGAGCCGAACCTGCAGGTTGTCCAACTCCATCGAGATGCGTTTCGAACGCGGGGAGCTCTGCTTTCCTATCTATGACATGGCCGCACTGACCCTCGAGCTAAACGGCCGCTCCGGTCAGTTGGTTCTTCATACGACGGCCTGGGACTTCGTTGAGGTCGCAGCGTCGCAGTTGCGGGATTTCGCTTTAGCAGCTTTGGACGGCGTGCCGCCGAGGGTTCCGGGCGAGGAGGGTCTTCGTACGGTCCGATTCGTGGAGTCATGCTATCAACGCGCATCGCGGCGTCCTCGAGTCCCCAAGGCGCCGCTACCGGGTATTCCGTGGTGAGCTACGCTGGCAAAACTGTTCTGGTCACAGGCGCAACCGGGTTTATCGGCGGCCGCCTGGCGGAGCGCCTTGTGTTCGAGCATGGTGCCGAGGTTCGTGCCCTGATTCGGGATTGGGGGCAAGGAGTTTGGCTGACCCGGCTCCCCGTTACGCTAATCGAAGGGGATATTAATCATCGCCATTCGCTCGACCGGGCCATGGCAGGATGCGAGATTGTTTTTCATTGTGTTGGAGTGGGAGGTACTCTCGACACCTGCTTGGAAACCAACGTGGAGGGCACACGAAAAGTATTGGAGGCGGCCGAAGCCGCCGGCGTGAAACGAGTGGTCTATCTGAGTACCAGCGCCGTACACGGTCCCAATCCACCCGAAAACGCGGACGAGCGGGCCGCTTTGGTGCGAACAGGCTGGGCATACGGAGATACAAAGATTGCCGCCGAAGAGTTGATCGTCGCCTTCACTCGTGAACACTCTTTGCCTGTCGTCATTTTGCGCCCTACATTCGTATGGGGACCTCGCTCTCCATGGTTTACGGTAGACCCGATCCAGCAGATCCTCCGTGACACCTGGCCGCTTGTGGACCACGGAACGGGCACTTGCCACGCCGTCCATGTGGATAATCTTGTCGATGCAATACTGCTGGCTGGCCAATCTCCCGCGGCAGACGGTCAAGCGTTCCTGATTACCGACGATCAACCCTCGACATGGGCAAACTTCTTTCTGAGCTATGCCAGAATGGTCGGAAAGACTTCTCTTGCATCGGTTTCATCTAAGTGGACCCGTTTTTACCCTGTGAGAAAGCTCGATCAGCTCTTTGATTGGATACTCCAGCTGTTGAGTGACCACATGCCGGACGTTGAGCCGCTCCGCTTTTCGTTTCGAGTAGCGCACTTCGCCGTTCGTCGCATACGAAAAGTAGCTGGCACGCAAGCCGTTTTCAGCGACTGGGATCTTGTGAAGTACGCTCGACAAGGGAGGCTTAACACGTCAAAAGCGAGAGAGGTTCTCGGATATCGTCCCAGCGTTTCCATTAGCGAGGGAATGCGCCAGACAGAAGAATGGCTGCGTGATCAAAGGATCATCCCGGGATAACTGGGCTCGTTGTCATGAGGCACTGGACCGAATCCATTTACGCAAGCATCGGACGGGCTGAACGTCACCTGGCCGGCAAACGGAAACCTTGCGCCTCCCGGGCGATTATATGGTTTTCATCGTCAGCAGCAGTGGCATTCCGTCTGTGGCCACTATCCTGAACATTCATTTGATTTAAAGGCTTTCAATGTTGCAGGGCGAGAAAACCTGGTTGTTTGTTGGTTTGGTGATCGGTTTTGCGACCGCTCTAATCGTCTCCGTAACGATGTACCGGGCACCTATCGCGCAACGTGTTGCGGTAGAGCAGAACTCTGAACCTGCATCTGCTCTCACTGCTGCCGGTATGTTGCAGGTTGTCCAGTTAACGCCTGGCGAGGAAGAGAAGATCGGCCTCAAAATCGACACCATACGACGCAATGCCGTATCCACAGACATTGTTACTTTGGGACGCGTCGAGGAAGTGGGTGCAGCAATACATACAATCAGCGCGCGCAATGGCGGACGCATTGAGCACATATTCGTGAACATTGGACAGTTGCTGGAGAAGGGCCAACCGGTTGCGATGATTGTTAGCTCGGAACAGTCGGCAGGCACGACTATCTATTCCGAATCGGATGGAATTGTGCGGACCCTGAACATAGCAGAGGGCCGATTTGTGAGTCCAGGAGAAGTCTTGGTTGTTCTCGCAGATCTCACCACGGTTTTGGTAAAAGCGGATGTCTTTGAATCGGACATCGGGGGCGTGCGTCTGGGTTTGACAGCACGGATCAGCAGCGAAGCTCTACCTAAAGAGGTAGTCGGTGAAGTGAAGCTCATTGATTCGCGATCGGATCAGCAAACCGGCAGCACACCCGTCCGAATTCAGGTCCAGAATCCCGGGATGCGCTTAAAGCCTGGAATGTTTGTACGGTGTGTGTTGCAAGTGCCGCTGAGTTCTGACGTTCTCACGGTGCAACGAACCGCAGTCATTGATACTGGAATGGATAAGATCGTTTATGTCGCTTTGGGTCGCGGAGTCTTCGAGCGCAGAAGCATTCGCGTTGGTACGCCCGGTAAGGATCTGTATCCGGTTGTCGCCGGCCTGGCCGAAAGCGACAAGGTCGTAACAAATGGTGCTTTTCTTATCGATTCGCAAGCTCGCATCACGCGCGGCATCACGACACTTTACGGCGATTCTAAATCGTTTAATGAGCGTCTTCCAGTCGCCCCTCCACCTGGTAGCGCGTTTAGCTTCACTTTTCGAACCTCTCCCGAGCCGCCCGCGCCCGGCACTGATAACCGGGCCCACGTTACCGTTTTGGATTCCGCAGGCAAACCGGTAAGCGATGCGGAAGTGCGGATCACAGCAGTTATGCCGGCGATGCCGTCTATGGGAATGCCCGAAATGCGCGATACCGCTGATTTGCATTGGGATGGATCTGAATACATGGGGCAATTGAAGGTTGGCATGGCTGGACCATGGAATGTCATCGTAGAAGCGCGTCGTAACGATCAACTGCTGGCGACATATCGCACGCGCTTCGATGTCCATTAACCGGATGCGATGATCAACCGGCTGATCGAATGGTCCCTGAAGAATCGGTTTCTAATCCTAGTAGCGTACGCCCTGCTCGCCGTATGGGGCTACTGGGCGCTCCTGTCTACACCAATCGATGCGATCCCCGACCTCAGCGAAAACCAGGTCATCGTGTTTACCGGATGGCCGGGACGCAGCCCACAGGAAGTTGAAGACCAAGTCACCTATCCCCTGACGGTGAACCTGCAGGGATTACCTGGGGTGTGCACCGTCCGTTCTTCCTCCTCGTTCGGCTTTTCAACGATCAACGTTCTATTTGAAGATACCGTTGACGTGTATTTCGCGCGATCACGCGTGATCGAACGACTGGGTCTCGCGACGAATTTTCTTCCAATGGGCGTGGTTCCAACACTTGGGCCTGACGCCACCGGTGTGGGACAAGTCCTCTGGTACACCGTCGATGGTCCCTACGATCCTGGAGCATTGCGATCCTTGCAGGACTGGTTCATTCGATTTCAACTCAATTCGGTTCCGGGAGTTGCTGAAGTCGGCAGCATCGGTGGATTCGTGCGCCAATATCAAGTCGATGTCGATCCTGTAAAACTTCGCGCATATAACATTCCGATGCGAACGGTGTTGGAAGCCGTACAACGCAGCAACAACAATGTGGGCGCGAATGTGATTGAATCCAACGATCGGGAATTTGTTGTTCGGGGCCTGGGCCTGATCCACTCGACCGGAGACATCGAGAATTCCGTCGTCGCCACATCGAACAGTGGAATTCCAGTCTACGTGCGCAATCTGGCCACTGTCCAAGTCGGTCCGGAATCGCGCCGGGGCGTTTTAGATAAGAACGGAATCGACGCGGTTGGCGGCGTCGTAGTCATGCGCTATGGCGCCAACGCCCGACAGGTCATCCAGAACGTCAAAGCAAAGATTGCTTCGTTGCAAACGGGACTTCCTCCCGGAGTGAAGATCGTCCCCTTCTATGATCGCAGCGAGTTGATAGATCATGCGGTGAGCACACTGAAGGATTCTTTGATCGAAGAAATCATCCTCGTCACTCTCGCGCATGTGATCTTCCTGTGGCATTTCCGAAGTATTCTCATCGTTACGCTTCCATTGCCGCTTGCTGTTGTGACTTCGTTTCTTGCGATGCGTTACTTCGGCGTTTCCTCGAACATCATGTCATTGGGCGGTATCGCTATTGCGATTGGTGTTCTCGTCGATGCTGGCATTGTGATGACCGAGAACGTCCTGCGTCACGCTGAACAATACCACGAGAAGAACGGCGAATTTCGCGGCCGGATCCGGGAGATTACCCTGCAAGGCGCGCAACTGGTCGGTCGTCCGATTTTCTTTTCGATGACGATCATCATCTTGGCGTTCTTCCCGGTATTCGCCTTGACCGGCATCGAGGGAAAACTTTTCCACCCTCTCGCATTCACGAAGACATTTGCCATGGTGGGCGCCACGGTCATTGCCTTGACGCTCGTTCCTGTACTGTGCACGTTTCTGATCCGCGGCAAAGTCCAACGAGAGGAAGATAACGCGGTGATGCGCGGCCTTCGGGACATCTACCGTCCAGTTCTGGATTTTGCGTTGCGTCATCAAGCCGTCACGCTTTCCGCAGCGGCGGCTTTGTTTATTCTTGCCGTTTATTTGTCGACGACAATCGGCTCCGAGTTCATGCCGCCGCTTGACGAGGAAACCGCCATGTGGATGCCGATAGCTGATCCCAGCATTTCGCTGACGAAGGCGGCGGAACTGATGCGTGTGCAGGACCGGATCATCGCGGCAGACCCGGCTGTAAAGATGGTGGTCGGGAAAATGGGACGCGCCGAAACATCCACCGACCCAGCTCCGATCAACATGAATGAAACCCTCATCACCTTCAAGCCAAAGAGCGAGTGGCCAAAAGGATTAACCAAAGAAGACATTGTTCGCCGTCTTGATGAAAAACTCCGAATGCCAGGAATAGCCGGTATATGGACTCAGCCGATTCGAAACCGCATCGACATGCTGTCAACAGGCGTTCGTACACAAGTTGGCGTGAAGGTGTTTGGAAAGGATTTGCGAGTAATCGAGGAGAAATCCGCAGAGATCGAGCGCGTCCTGCGCGGTGTTCCGGGAGCGGTGGATGTTTACGCCGAGCGAACTACAGGAGCGCCTTATCTGGAAATTTCTGTGGATCGCGAAGCGGCGGGCCGTCTGGGCGCCAGCGTTGGAGACATTCAGGACGTTATTGAGAGCGCCATCGGTGGAAAGAATGCCACATTCACTGTCGAGGGCAGGGAACGCTATCCCGTACGCGTGCGGTATGCGCGTGATTTTCGTGAAGACCTTGATTCATTGAAAGACGTTCTGGTATCTGCATCGGACGGTGCGCAGTTGCCTCTTTCGCGTGTTGCACACATACGCGTTGCCACAGGCCCATCAATGATCTCCAGTGAAAATAGTCTGCTCCGCGGAACGGTACTGATGAATGTGCGCGGTACGGATGTCGGTGGTTTCGTTGAACAAGCAAAGCGCCTGGTTGCTCGCGAAGTGACAATGCCGCCAGGCTACTACATCGAATGGAGTGGGGAATACGAAAACCAGATTCATGCCAAGCAGCGGCTCCAGGTGGTTATTCCCATCGTTTTGCTGATCATTTTTGTGCTGCTCTATATGACCTACCACTCCGCCACGGAAGCGGCACACGTTCTGCTGGCCGTACCATTCGCACTTACTGGTGGGGTTTTTCTACTCAAGTTCCTCGGGTACAACTTTTCTGTTGCGGTATGGGTTGGCTTCATCGCACTCTTCGGCACGGCCGTTCAGACTGCGGTGGTGATGGTGACCTATTTACAAGACGCTGTGCGTCGCAAGGTTGAAGAGATGGGATCGTTGACCACAGCGAGTCTGCGTGAGGCAATAATTGAAGGAGCGCTATTGCGGTTGCGGCCAAAAGTGATGACGGTGGTGACGATAATTGCCGGTCTGTTACCGATAATGTGGTCGACTAGGACGGGAGCCGAAGTAATGAAACCCCTGGCCGCACCCGTGCTGGGTGGCATGGTCAGCTCTCTCCTTCATGTACTAATCGTGACTCCAGCTATCTTCAGTTGGCTGCGCGAACGGGAATTGAATCTGAAGTGAAGCGTTCGATGAACATACTGGTCCTGCTACTGAATCCCGCTTCCGGTCGGGAGGCTGTGCAGTTTTGGCGACAACGACTGACGGCGAACGACCGGCTATACCTCATGTCTATTCGTCCAGGAAAAGCACAAGAAATAGGCGGAGTTGATGTGCATTTTCTGCAAGTCGACAGCAACAAAAGTTCTGGCTGGCGGTCTCGACTTGTTCGTGATGTAGGAAGCCGTTTGATCCATTATGGCGCCGGAAGACTCTGGAGCGTTTATCTCTCGAATATTTGGTCTGAATTTATTTGGAATATTCGATCTTTTGATCCCCACATCATTGATTTACGTTGGATGCCCAACAGCGATTTGTTGAACGGTAGACTCCAGGACGAGCACTGGCAGGTTGTAACGTCGAACGCGAACATTCCTCTGCGAGACAACGCGGTTTCTCGTTTCCGAACTTATGATGCGAACCAAAAGGTGAGCATTGTGTTGCCTGTGTACAACGGCGAAGACTACGTTCGGCAATCCATTGAAAGCTGCCTCGAGCAGACGCACCGAAACATCGAATTAATAATTGTCGATGACTGTTCGAAGGATAATTCTCCATCAATTATTGCTGAATATGCCCGCCGCGATCCGAGAGTCATCACCATTCGTAATTCATCGAATAAACGTCTTCCGGGTGCATTGAATGTTGGATTCGCTGCTACGACTGGCACACTTCTGACCTGGACAAGCCACGACAATTACTATGCGCCAAATGCGATTGAAGCACTCGTCCGGTATCTGTGTACGTGGCAAGACATTGATCTTGTCTATTCAGCTTACCGGGTAATCGATGCGGCGGGACGTATACAACCCGAGGTGAATTACCTTCCGCCTGCATGGCGTCTGCCTTTCGGAAATGTCGTCGGCGCTTATTTTCTTTATCGAAGGCAGGTATACGAAAGAGTAGGCAATTACCGGGAGGACATGGAATACGTAGAGGATTATGAACACTGGGTGCGCGTGTACAAGACCGGATTCAGATTAATGCGGTTGCACGAGCCTTTGTATTACTATCGCCGTCATTCCGATTCCATGACCGCACAGGCGGACAAAATGACAGACAGGCCACACGCCGGAGAAAAGGTTCACCGGGAACATTTCCAGGTCGGCGCCTCATAAGTGACCGCCTTTGGGCGCTTCATTCCATACTCATGATTAAAGAATTATCAGACCCGTTTGCGGTGGATGGCGACGGTCCTGTATGGCCGAAAATCCGGGGTTTCCTGGGGCGGCAGAAGCGTCGGATTTTTCCGCAATTGGGAAAAAATTCGACGCCACGCCCGGTGTTTGGATTTACTGAAGGCGCCACGGGAGCGTTGACGAAGAAAGCACTCCTGATTTACCTGACGCAGGCATTTTACGAAGGTCCCGAGAGATTTCGGGCGACGGGGTTTTATCCGCCTTTACAGTCGGTTGAAATAGCGCGAGCTTTCAACCGGCTTGGATATGCGGTGGATGTAGTGGACTATCGCGACGATGCGTTTGTGCCAGACGTGCATTACGACGTCTGTCTTGGGATGCATTATAATTTCGGGCGCCTGTTACCCATTCTGGCAGAGCGCAAGACCCGAACCATCTACTACGGCACCGGGGCATATTGGGAATTCGAAAATTCAGCCGAGGCGGCCCGAAGTGAAAACCTGCGAAACCGTCGCGGCATTGATCTGAAGTTGGCTGAAAGGCTGACTGCCAACAACTGGGTCCAGACCGCCGATGCAGTGATCGCTATGGGGAACGAATTCACTACTAGCATGTATCGGTCGCACAACAAACAGGTCTTCAAGATCGACCACGTCGCGCTTCTTCACGATCCTCCCAATCTTGACCGGAAGGATTTTGGTGCCGCTGCCAGGCGGAACTTCCTATGTGTTTCAAGCGTGGGATTACTCCACAAAGGATTGGATTTGGTGCTTGAAGCATTTACGCAACTGAAAGATTTTCATCTCTGGGTCTGCGGTCCGTTGCAAGCGGAGGGCGAACGCGACTTCATACGGGCTTACCGCCGGGAGTTATTCCATACGCCAAACATACATCCTGTGGGATGGATCCGAAATACTTCGAGTGAATTCACGGAACTGAGCGAAAAGTGTGTGGCGGCGATCCATGCATCCTGTGCGGAAGGGATGCCGGGAACGGTATTGAACAACATGGCCCGCGGACTCGTACCACTCGTGAGCCGAGAATCCAGCATCGATACAGACGGACTCGGTGTCCTGTTGGAAGACTGCACCGTCACCGGCATACGTCGAACCGTCACCGATTTCGCTAATATGTCGCCGGAAATCTGCCAGCGCATGGCAAAAGAGGCGTACCGGGCGGCTTGTACGCGGTATACAATGGAGTCCTACACCCAAAATATTGAGCGGATTCTCAAAACAATTTCGAACTCGCCTGAACCGACCCAGGAACGTGCAGAGGAGTGCTACTCGAGAAATGCTTTGTGAGAAGGTAGGGAAATAATGAGCCTTCCAACTTCGATCATTGAGAAAACAGAATCGAAGATCGCGCAGGACGCGACCGACAAAATCGCGGAATTGTCGGATCCCTTCATCGGCATCTCGGGCTTGCGTAATTTGGTCTGGCCGACAGTCCGCGGTTTTCTCGGCAGGCAAAAACGCCGAATCTTTCCGCCGACGGTAAGTGAGATCCAACAGCCTGTTATTGGTTTTACGACGGGATCGGTGAAGCAGCTGAGGAAAAGGGCTCTCTTGATTTATCTCACGCCCGCTTTCTACCGAGACCCTTGCGAACTGCGGATGAACGGGTTTGTCACCGCCTTACAGTCCCTTGAAATTGCCAAAGCTCTGAATCGTCTCGGCTATATCGTCGATGTGATCGATTATCGCGACGACAAGTTTATACCGACAGTGCATTACGACGTTTGCTTCGGCATGCATTACAACTTCGGTCGGCTGCTGCCACTATTTGCTGAAAAGAAGACGACGACGATTTATTACGCGACCGGCGCCTACTGGGAAGTTGAGAATGCGGCGGAGCAAGCGCGCTGTAACAACCTAAAACTTCGGCGCGGCATAGAAACCCATTTGCCTTTGAGATTGAAGCCGAATCAGTGGGTACAACTGTCGGATGCAGTAATAGCGCAGGGAAACGACTACGTCTTGGACCCATATCGTATGCACAGCCGCCGAGTGTTTGCGATTGATCATGCTGCGTCGCTTAGCTTCCCTCCGGATTTCGAGTACAAGGATCTCGGGCTCTCCGCGAGAAGAAATTTTTTGTGGTTCGGCAGCGTCGGCTTACTGCACAAGGGGCTCGACGTAGTGTTGGAAGCCTTCTTGGAACTCAAAGAATTACATCTTTGGGTATGCGGCCCATTGCAATCGGCCGACGAAAGGCAGTTCGTTCGCGCATACCGCAAAGAATTGTTTCATACACCCAACATACATCCCATCGGACACATCAGCATTCGCTCTGAAGCGTTCAGGAGACTCACAGACAAATGTGTGGCGACGATTCACGCCTCGTGTGCGGATTCCATGCCGGGCGCAGTACTTGATTGCATGGCCCGAGGGCTCATTCCCCTGGTTAGCGTGGAGTCGGGCATGGATACAGATGGATTCGGAGTTACGCTAGAAGAAAGCAGCGTGGCTGAGATACGGCGAGCCGTGGTAGATCTCACCAATACCCCGACAGACGTTTGCCGACAAATGGCCGAAGAAGCATGCAGGACGGCATCCACGAGATACACCCTTACTGGTTTCAGCAGCAACATTGAGCGGATTCTTAAAGACATCCTGATGCAGACTTGATGTGAATTGGATCGATCATGAAGAAATGAAGACCGGATTAGCTGTTCCCACCAACTCGACCACTCTTTTTCCCATCGTGTCACCTTAATCCTTTTCGCCAGGAATTTGTCCAACCCTTTCGGAAACCAGATGCCTTAAGGATCTACGAAAGCGACCGTCAGGCCCTTACGGACTATTGTCTTTCCCATTAGGTCGGAACAAGACTGATCTTTATCTCGACGGATTGTCGCAAAGAAGTTCGCGTAAATGCACGAATTGTTTGAGCAACAGGCGGACCGGAATCCCAACAACATTGCCGTAGTTTGTGGATCGCACGTCCTGTCGTACGCGGAACTTAACGCGCGCGCAAATCGCCTGGCGCACCGCCTGCGGGCGCTGGGTGTCCAAGCGGGAACATTGGTCGCCGTTTGTCTCGAACGGTCGGTCGAGATGGCCGTCGGAATTCTTGGAATACTGAAGGCAGGAGGCGCGTGGCTTCCCTTGGATCCGACCCACCCGGAACAGCGGCACAACGCCGTTTTGAAAGACGCTGGCGTTTCGTTTTTGGTGACTCAGGCGTCATTCCTTGCAAGGTTCTCAGCCAGCAATCTTCAGATTCTGCAGCTCGATGCTGATCGCCATTCAATTTCTAAATGCAGTTCAGCCAATCCTTTAAATATTTCCTCTTTTGCAGACCTGGCATACGTCATGTACACGTCAGGTTCCACAGGTCAGCCCAAAGGGGTGATGTTAACGCGTGCGAACTTGCATCACTACGTGCGGGCGATGCGTCAGCCTTTGGCGCTGACGAAAGACGATGTCTACCTCCACACCGCCACCATTGCGTTCTCATCATCTGTGCGGCAACTCACGGTCCCTTTGACACATGGTGCCAAAGTTGTAATTGCCACGCCCGATGCGATTCGACAGCCTGTCTCACTCTTTGAAGTGATCAAGGAGGAGAAAGTAACGATTCTGGACATCGTA
>Ga0075425_100003764_pt1 | contig 15482 bp, 15 predicted proteins | sample SoiMethybrSBSTD4_FD_75300 | JGI IMG/M metagenome (GOLD analysis project Ga0075425, IMG submission 75300) | Bulk soil microbial communities from a Populus tree surrounding site in Tennessee, USA - Soil MetaG P. TD hybrid SBSTD4 | ecosystem: Environmental > Terrestrial > Soil > Tree plantation...
TCCGCGACGGCGAGGTGCGCATGCTCGAGCCGATGACGCCGGCCGGCATCGTCGAGTTCGGCGATCCCGTCGGCCCGGCCGAGACCGTCTTCACGATCCACTCCGAGATGGCCACATTCCCCCAGAGCTTCGGCGCCCGCGACGTCGGCTTCCAGCTCTCGCTCGACCCGCGGTTCCTGGCCAAGGTGCGGCTGCTGGCGGAGCTCGGGCTGGCCTCGACCGACCCGGTCGAGCTGGACGGGGGCTCCGTCGTCCCGCGCCGGCTGCTGCTCGAGCTGATCCGGCGGCTGCCGCGGGCCGAGCCGTCGCAACGGACCGTCGGCGTGCACCGGATCGAAGCCTACGGACCGGCCGGGACGGCGGTGGTCGAGTGCGTGACGCGTGCCGTCGAGGGGCTCGGCTTCGGGGGCGGCATCGCGTCCACGGCGTGTCCGCCCGCCGTCGTCGCGGCCATGATCTGTCGCGGCGAGCTCGCGGCCCGCGGCGTCGTCCCCAGCGAACGGTCGGTGCCGTTCGGGCCGCTGTTCGAGCGCCTGCGCCGCTACGGCGTCGAGGTGCGCGAACAGGTGCATCCGGCGTGACCGTCCGGATCGCCGTCGGCCAGACGCCGCTCACGGCGACCCTGGACGAGGCGGTGCCCGCCGCCGTCGCCGCCGTCGAGGAGGCCGGGCGGCGCGGGGCGCATGTCTTGGTCCTGCCCGAGACCTGCCTGCCCGGGCACCGCTCCCAGCCGCGGCCGGTGCCGGACTACGCTGCCGCGGAGGTCGACGCCGCGGTCGAGGCGGTCGCCGCGGCGGCCGGGCGCTCCGGCGTGGTCACGATCGTGGGCGCCGAGCGGCCGACGCCGGCGGGCCGCGAGATCGTCGCCGTCGTCGTCGGCACGGACGGAAGCCGGCTCGGCACGCAGGCGAAGACGCAGATCGACCCCTCGGAGGAGCGCGACTACGTCCCGGGCAGCGGCCGCCTCGTGTTCGCCGCGGCCGGCATCCGGTTCGCGATCGCCATCTGCCACGAGGCCTTCCGCTACCCCGAGATCGCCCGCGCGGCGGCGCTGGACGGCGCCCAGGTGCTCTTCGTCCCCCACTTCGTCGTCACCGACGACGGCACGCTGGCACGGCGCTGGTGCGACGCCGCCAATCCCTACAACGAGAAGGCCGTGCTCGTGCGGGCACTCGAGAACACGATCTACGTCGCCGCCGCGAACGCCGCCGCGCCCGATCAGGGCTCGGCCAGCTGCGTGATCTCGCCCGACGGGGCGTTGCTTGCGCAGGTGCCGTACGGCACGCCCGGCGTCGCCGTCGCCGACATCGACCCCGCCCGCGCCGACGGCCTGATGGCACGCCGGTATGCGCCGGAGCGGAACCTCCGTGCGCCGGGGACTGTCCCCGGTTGACGGGGACAGTCCCCACCTTCGTGAGTCGATTGGGTCACTGTTCGGGTGGTTCCCGTTTGACGGATCAACCTTCCGGCACCTATGCTGTGGCGCAGAGATGCCGAGCTACGCCTGCACAGAGAGGAACTCTGCCCGCTCCCCGCTGAGCGGGCGTCCTGTCGGGCGCTCGACGGACACCCTTCTCGGCCTCCTCCTCATCCTCGCCCGCTAGGGCGAACGACTTGGCCTACGCGCCGGCTTACGGCGCACACGCACACCGAGTCCCGCGGGAGACCTGCGCTCTCGCCCAGCCGAGGAGGATCCAGCTGATGGCAGCACCCACGGACACCGTCCGCATCTTCGATACCACGCTCCGCGACGGCGAGCAGTCGCCCGGAATCGCGCTGTCTGCGCCCGAGAAGATCGAGATCGCACGCCAGCTCGACCGGCTCGGCGTGGACATCATCGAGGCCGGGTTCGCCATCTCCTCGCCGGGAGAGCGGGAGGGCATCCGCGCCGTCGCCCAGGCCGTCGACTGCGTCGTCGCGTCGCTCGCGCGGACGAACGACGAGGACGTCGAGGCGGCCATCGAGTCGCTCCAGGGCGCGCGCAACCCGCGCATCCACGTCTTCATCGCGACGTCCGACATCCACATGGAGCACAAGCTGCGCATGACCCGCCCCGAGGTGATCGCGGCGGCCGACCGCGCGGTGCGGAAGGCGAAGGCGTTCTGCAGCGACGTCGAGTTCTCGTGCGAGGACGCGACCCGCAGCGACCCCGAGTTCATGGCCGAGGTCGTGCGCACGGCGATCGCTGCCGGCGCCACCACGATCAACATCCCCGACACGGTCGGCTACACCGTCCCCGAGGAGTACACCGAGATCCTGAACGGCCTGCGCGGGCGGGTGCCCGAGGTCGACGGGGTCGTGCTCTCGGTGCACTGCCACGACGACCTGGGCCTGGCCGTCGCCAACTCCCTGGCGGGCGTCATGGCCGGTGCCCGCCAGGTCGAGGCGACCATCAACGGCATCGGCGAGCGGGCCGGAAACGCGTCGCTCGAGGAGATCGTGATGCTGCTCGCGACGCGCGCGCCCCGCTACGGCCTGCGCACGAACATCAACACCGAGGAGATCACCCGCTCCTCGCGCATGGTCTCGCGCCTGACGGGCTACGTCGTGCAGCCGAACAAGGCGATCGTCGGCCGGAACGCGTTCGCCCACGAGGCCGGCATCCACCAGCACGGCGTGCTGGCGAACCGGCGCACCTACGAGATCATGGACGCCGAGTCCGTCGGCCTGCAGGGCTCGGACATCGTGCTCGGCAAGCACTCCGGCCGCCACGCGCTGCGCCAGGCCTTCGCCGACCTGGGCTTCACCATCGAGGGCGACGACCTGAAGCGCGCGTTCGCCCGGTTCAAGGAGCTGGCCGACCGGAAGGGCAAGATCAGCTCGCTCGATCTCGAGGCGATCGCGTCGGACTCGCTGCGCGACCGCGAGGAGCCGTACAAGCTCGTGCGGCTGGCGATCCAGACGGCCACCGGCGAGGAGGCCCGGGCCGAGGTCACGATCCAAGACGGCGAGGGCGAGCGGACGGCCGAGGGCACCGGCGACGGCCCCGTCGACGCGGCCTTCAGCGCCGTCACCAGCCTGCTCGACCTGCCCGTGACGCTGGTCGAGTACGCCATCGGCGCGGTCACCGGTGGCGCAGACGCCCTGGGCGAGGTCCGGGTCGTCGTCGAGGTCGGAGGCAGGACGTTCGCCGGCCAGGCAGTATCAACCGACATCACCGAGGCATCCGCCGAGGCGTACCTGCGGGCATGCGCCCACGCCCGGATGGCGATCGAGCCCGGGAAGGACAAGGAGCTGATCGGAGTCTGATGACCCAAACCCGCCCCACTCCCATCGTCGCCTGCCTGGCGGGCGACGGCATCGGTCCGGAGGTGATGGCAGAGGCCGGCCGCGTCATCGAGACGGTCTCTGAGCTCTTCGGCATCCGCCTCCGGCAGGTGCACCTGCCGTTCGGCGGCGAGGCCATCGACCGGCACAACGACCCGTTCCCGGCGCACGTGCGGGCGGCGGTCAAGGCCTCCGACGCGGTGCTCCTGGGCGCCGTGGGCGGCCCCCGCTGGAGCTCGGCCCGGCGCCGGCCGGAGCAGGGCCTGCTCGACCTGCGCAAGGAGCTCGACGCGTTCGCCAACCTGCGCCCGGTGCGGCACGCGGACATCGACCTGATGGTCGTCCGCGAGCTCACCGGGGGCCTGTACTTCGGCGCCAAGACGCTCGAGGCCGACCGGGCGATGGACATGTGCACCTACGACCGCCCGCAGATCGAACGGGTGGCGCGGTGGGCGTTCCGGCTGGCCCGGCGGCGCGCCGGGCGGGTCGTCTCGGTCGACAAGCAGAACGTCCTGGCGACGTCCAAGCTGTGGCGCAGGGTCGTCTCGGAGCTGCACGAGCAGGACTACCCGGACGTCGAGCTCACCCACGAGCTGGTCGACTCGTTCGCGATGAACCTGGCCACGCGCCCGCAGCGGTACGACGTCATCCTGACCGAGAACCTGTTCGGCGACATCCTCTCCGACCTGGCCGCGGCCGTCGGCGGCGGGCTGGGAATGGCCCCGTCGGCGTCGCTCGGCCCGGAGGCGCCGGGGATCTTCGAGCCGGTGCACGGCTCGGCCCCCGACATCGCCGGCCAGAGCGAGGCGAACCCGATCGCGATGATCCTCTCGGTGGCCATGATGTTCACCCACGGCCTCGAGCGGCGCGACATCGGCCGGGCGATCACCGCGGCGGTCGACTCGGTGCTCGCGAACGGGATCGCCACCGCCGACCAGGTCTCGGGCGGGCGCGTCTACGCCACCTGGGAGGTCGGCCAGGCGGTCTGCGACGAGCTGGGCCACAGCTCGACGGCGGGCGCCGAGTTCGCCGAGCACCCTTTTGACGGGAGGCTGGTGGCCCGTGGATAGCGCCCGCATCACCGGGGCGGAGGCGATCATCCGCTGTCTGGAGGCCGAGGGCGTGACCGACGTGTTCGGCCTACCCGGCGGCGCCATCCTGCCGCTCTACGACGCCTGGGCGGCCCACGAGCACACCATCCGCCACTACCTGGTGCGGCACGAGCAGGGGGCGGGCCACATGGCCCAGGGCTACGCCCGCGCCACCGGCAAGGTCGGCGTCGCCATCGCCACGTCCGGCCCCGGCGCCACCAACCTGGTGACGCCGATCGCCGACGCCTACCTCGATTCCACGCCGATCGTGTGCATCACCGGCCAGGTGCCGACCCACCTGATCGGCACGGACGCCTTCCAGGAGGCGGACATCCAGGGCATCACGATGCCGATCGTGAAGCATTCCTGGCTCGTGAAGGACGTGCGCGACCTGCCGCGGGTCTTCAAGGAGGCGTTCCACGTCGCCCGCTCTGGCCGGCCCGGGCCGGTGCTGATCGACATCCCCAAGGACGTCCAGCTTGCACCGTTCGAGTTCTCGTACCCGCGCCAGACGGACATGCCCGGCTACAAGCCCTCGCGGCACGGCCATCCCAAGCAGATCATCACGGCCGCCGAGGCGATCCTGGCGGCCGAGCGGCCCGTGTTCTACGTCGGCGGCGGTGCCGTCACCTCCGGCGTCGACCCGGCCCAGCTGATCCGCGTGGCCGAGGCCGTGCAGATGCCGGTCGTGACGACGCTGATGGCCAAGGGCGTCTTCCCCGACTCGCACCCTCTGTGCCTGGGGCTGCCCGGGATGCACGGCTCCAAGGCCGCCAACTGGGCGCTCAACCGGGCCGATCTGCTGGTCGCCTGCGGATCGCGCTTCGACGACCGCGTGACCGGCAAGCTGGACTCGTTCGCGCCGGGCGCCAAGGTCGTGCACATCGACGTCGACCCGGCCGAGATCGACAAGAACCGGGCCGCCCAGGTGCCGATCGTGGGCACGATCGACCTGGTGGTGCCGAAGCTGGCCGAGGCGCTCGAGTCGCGCATGAACGGCGGCCCGCCGAAGGCGGCCGAATGGGTCGAGACGGTGCGGGAGTGGCGGCGCGAGAACCCGTTCCGCTACCGGCGGGCGGGCACGCTCAAGCCGGAGTACGTGATCGAGCGCCTGCGCGACCTGACGGCCGGCGAGGACGTGATCTGGACGACCGGCGTCGGCCAGCACCAGATGTGGGCCGCCCAGTACCTCGAGATCGACCGGCCGCGGAACTGGATCACCTCCGGCGGGCTGGGGACGATGGGGTTCGGCGTCCCGGCGGCGCTCGGCGCCAAGGTGGCGCGCCCGGACGCGATCGTGATCAACATCGACGGCGACGGCTGCTTCCAGATGACGATGCAGGAGTTGGCCACGGCCCGCATGTACGGCATCAACGCCATCCACGTGGTCGTGAACAACGGCTGGCTCGGGATGGTGCGCCAGTGGCAGGAGCTGTTCCACTCGGAGCGGTTCTCCGAGACCAACCTGACCGTCGACCTGCCCGACTACGTGCGCCTGGCCGAGGCCTTCGGCGTCTCCGCCTTCCGGTGCGAGAACGAGGACGAGGTCGACGACGCCATCCGGGCGGCGCTCGCCTGCGGCGGCCCGGCGGTGATCGACGCCCGCGTCGACCGCGAGGAGAAGGTCTACCCGATGGTGCCCGCGGGCGGCTCGGCGACCGACATCATCGACGTCGAGTGGGCCGAGGAGGACAACGAGTGGGTGGAGGAGGGCGTATGACACAGACCGTGCATACGCTCAGCGTGCTCGTGCAGAACCGGCCCGGCGTGCTCACGCGCTGCGCCGGGCTCTTCGCCCGCCGTGGCTTCAACATCGAGTCGCTCGCGGTCGGGCCGACGGAGGACGCGAGCCGCAGCCGCATCACGATCCGGGTCGACTGCTCGCAGCACTCGGTCGACCAGGTCACGAAGCAGCTCTACAAGCTCGTCGACGTGCTGAAGGTGTCCGAGCTCGGTCCCACCGCGGTCGAGCTCGAGCTCCTGATGATCAAGGTGACGTCGACACCGGAGCGTAGGCCCGAGATCATCAGCCTCGCGGCGGTGTTCGAGTCGAAGGTCGTGGACGTCGGCCCCGAGGCGATCACGTTCGCCTGCGTCGGCCCACCCGATAGGCTGCATGCGCTCGAGGAGCTCCTGCGGCCCTACGGCATCCGCGAGCTGGTGCGCACCGGCAGGATCGCCCTCGACCGCGACGGCGAGCTGGGACAACGACGACGAATAAGGGTGGTTGCATGAGCACGATCTACTACGAGTCCGACTGCGATCCCGGCGCCCTCAGCGGCAAGACGATCGCCGTCATCGGATACGGCAGCCAGGGCCACGCGCATGCCCTGAACAACCACGACAGCGGCCACACCGTCGTCGTCGGCGCCCGCCCCGACTCGCGGGCGTGGAAGGCGGCGTCGGACGACGGCCTCGCCGTCGCAACGGTCGCCGAGGCGACCGCGCAGGCAGACATCGTCATGGTGCTGGTGCCCGACCACATCCAGGCGGGCCTCTTCCGCGACGAGATCGCCCCGAACCTGCGCCCCGGCTCGATGCTCATGTTCGCGCACGGGTTCTCGATCCACTTCGGCCAGATCGCGGTCGCCGGCGACATCGACGTCGCCATGATCGCGCCCAAGGGCCCCGGCCACCTGGTCCGCCGCCAGTACGTGCAGGGCATCGGCGTGCCCGGCCTGATCGCCGTCCACCAGGACGCGAGCGGCTCGGCGACGCAGCTCGCGCTCGCGTACGGCCACGGCATCGGCTGCGCCCGCGGCGGCCTGATCGAGACGACGTTCGCGGAGGAGACCGAGACCGACCTCTTCGGCGAGCAGGCCGTCCTCTGCGGCGGCGTCACCCGGCTCATCCAGACCGGGTTCGAGACGCTGGTCGAGGCCGGCTACCAGCCGGAGATCGCCTACTTCGAGTGCCTCCACGAGCTGAAGCTGATCGTCGACCTGATCTGGGAGGGCGGCCTGGCCGGGATGCGCTACTCGATCTCCGACACGGCCGAGTACGGCGACCTCACCCGCGGCCCCGTCGTGATCGACGAGCACGTCCGCGAGAAGATGCGCGGCCTCCTGCGCGACATCCAGGAGGGCCGGTTCGCGCGCGACATCATCGCGGAGGAGGCCGCCGGGCGGCCGCAATTCCAGGCGCTTCGCCGGCGCGCCGCCGACCACCAGATCGAGCAGGTCGGCGCGGAGCTGCGGGCGATGATGCCCTGGATCGGCCAGTCGGCCAAGGAGAAGGCGAAGACGACCTAGCCGCCTAGCGGCGCCGGCCGTCCAGCCGGATCGTCCAGGGGTCGACCGACTCGACCACGAGGTGGGACTCGTGCCAGGGGTCGCGCGCCAGCGTGCTCCTGACCTCGTCCTCGGAGCCGGCCTCGATCGCGAGGATGATCCGATGCTCGTCGGCGAGCGGGCCGCCGAGGACGACGAAGCCGGCGTCGACGAGCCCGTCCATGAAGGCGGCGTGCTCGTCCCACCCCGACTGGCCCTCGAGCGGCTGGGAGGGGTCCCATTCGGGGCCCCTCCGGCGCTCGAGGACGAAGAACATCGCCACGGACCGGCTCAGCCGGTCCGGTGAAGCCCCGCGCCGCCTCGCGGCGCGATCCTGCGGAGCGGCGTCGGCCGCATCTGCCCGGCCCCGGCGACTCCGGGCCAGGTGGCGCGCGCGCTCACGGGTGCAGGCCTGCGCAGGCCGCCGGACGCTGCCAGCGGCATCGGTTGTGGCCAGCCGGCCGGGCTGAGGTCGCGCGGCCGGCCCGCGTAGGTGATCGGCTGGCGGCGGCCGTGCTCGGCGATCGGCGCAGCAGGGGGCGGGGGCGCCTCGACCGCGGCGGTCGGCTTGGCCGCGACGGGCTCCGGCTGCTCGTGCTCTGCGACCGGCTCACGCTCCTCCTCGGCGACCGGCTCTGGCTCGGCCTCCGCAACCGGCTCCGGCTCCTCGACGGGCTCCGTTTCGGCCCCAGCGGCCGGCTCGGGCTCGACGACGGCCTCGGGCTCGGGCTGGGGCGGCGTGTACGCCGGCGCCGGTTCAGGCGCCGCGTAGACCTGGCGCTGCTCCCGCGATCTGCGCCAGATCGCGTAGAGCGCAACTCCTGCGGCAGCGATCAGGATGCCCTTCCCGATCGCGCTCGACTTCGACGACATCTTCTGCCCTCCCGCTTCGGGGGAAGGGATCGTAGCGCCGATCCGCGGCCGGTGAAATCCCCCGAACGGGTAGTGCCCGGGACGGCGCGGGCGATCCGTTCCCGGCCGCCAGGCGAATGACGCTCATGACCGCCCTCGCCACCGGTACGATCGCCGCTGCCGTGCCCGACCGCACCCCGTCCCTGGTCACCGTCGCCCCACGGAGCCAGACGCGCGGCGTGGCCCTGATCGCACACGGCGGCAAGTCGAAGAGCACGGCGCCCGACTCGAACCTGCGCACGCCCGCCCTGCGCATGTTCCCGTTCATGGCCGACCTGGCCCGGGCCGGCCGCCGCGGCGGCCTGGCGGTCGCCCAGCTGCGCTATCGGATGGTCGGATACAACGACGGCGATCCGGTTCGCGACGTGGAGTGGGCCCTCGACGAGCTCCGGAGCCGTTTCGGCGCCCCGGTGTGCCTCGTCGGCCACTCGATGGGCGCCCGCGCCGCCCTGCGGGCCGCCGGGCACGTCTCCGTGACGGCCGTGGCCGGTCTGGCCGCGTGGTGCCCGCCCGAGGAGCCCGTCGCCCAGCTCGGCGGGCGCACGGTCATGCTGGTGCACGGAGCGCGCGACCGCATCACCGATCCGGCCGGGTCGCTCGACCTCGGCCGCCGCGCCCGCGGCACCGCGGAAAGGATCGCCCGCTTCGAGATCGCCCGGGCCGGCCACACGATGCTCGAGCGGCTGCCGCTGTGGCAGTCGCTGACGCGCCGCTTCGTTCTGGGCGCGCTCGGCCTCGAGCCGATGGACGACCACCTCGCGGCGGCGTTCGCGCTGCCAGCCGAGCGGGCGCTGCGAGTGCCGCTGTGAGCCGCCTGCGCGTGGCGGTCGTGGGCAGCGGCGTCGCCGGGCTCACGGCCGCCCACCTCCTCGCCCGGACGCACGAGGTGACGCTCTTCGAGCGCGACAACCGGCTCGGCGGCCACGCCAACACGATTGCCGTGCGCGCCGCCGACGGCCGCGAGGTCGCTCTCGACACGGGATTCATCGTCCACAACCAGCGCACCTACCCGACGCTCCTGCGGCTGTTCTCCGAGCTCGGGATCCGCACGCAGGAGAGCGACATGTCCTTCGGCGTGCGCTGCGAGGGCTGCGGCCTCGAGTACGCGGGCGCGCGCGGCATGCAGGGCGTCGTGCCCAGCGCGGGCGTCCTCGGGCGGCCGCGCTACCTGCGCATGCTGGCCGAGGTGCGCCGGTTCCACCGCCACGCCCGGGCTGTGCTCGCCGATCCGGCGGCCGACGCCCTCACCCTGGACGGGTTCCTGCGCCAGGGCGGATACTCGCCCTACTTCGCCGACCACTTCATGCTGCCCCTGACCGGCGCCGTGTGGTCGTCGTCCCCCTCGACCATCCGCGACTTCCCCGCCCGCTACCTGATCCGGTTCTTCGCCAACCACGGCATGCTGACGGTCACGAACTCGCCCCAGTGGCGTACCGTCACGGGCGGCAGCCGCGAGTACGTGAGCCGGATCGCGGCCGGGCTCGGCGATCGCGTGCTGGCCGGCACGCCGGTCGTCTCGATCGAGCGCGACGACGTGGGCGTGACCGTGAACGGCGACCACCGCTTCCATCGGGTCGTGATCGCCGCCCATCCCGACCAGGCGCTCGCCATGCTGGCCGACCCGAGCGCCGCCGAGCGCGCGGCCCTGGGCAGTTTTGGGTATTCCACGAACCAGACGGTGCTGCACACGGACTCCTCCCTGCTGCCGCGCGCCGCCGGTGCGCGGGCGTCGTGGAACTACCTGCTCGACGCCTGCTCGACGCGCCAGCCGCACGTGCACGTGACCTACCACCTGAACCGCCTCCAGGCCCTGCGCGAGCCGGTCGACTACTGCGTGACGCTGAACGGCACCGCCCGCATCGGCGCGGAACACGAGCTGCGGCGGATGACCTACGAGCACCCGATCTACACCCACGCGAGCCTGGCCGCGCAGGCGCTCCTGCCCTCGCTCCAGGGGTCGCGCAACACCTACTACTGCGGCGCCTACCACGGCTGGGGCTTCCACGAGGACGGCTGCGTATCCGGCCTGCGGGCCGCCGTGGCCCTGGGGTGTGCCTGGTGAGGTCGGCCCTGTACGAGGGCCAGGTCGTGCACGACCGCCGTACCGGCCCCCGCAACCTGTTCCGCTACCGCGTCTACATGTGGCACGTCGACCTGGACGAGCTGGTCGAGCTCGACCGGCGGCTGTGGGCGTTCGGACACGACCGCCGCGCGCTCACGACGATCCGCTCCCGCGATCACCTCGGCGACCCCCGCCGTACGATCCGCGAGAACGTCGACCGCTACCTGTCCGCCCGCGGGATCGACCTGGAGGGCGGCCGGGTGTCGCTGCTGACGAACGCCCGCGTGCTCGGCTACGTGTTCAACCCGCTCTCGATCTTCTACTGCCACCGGCCGGACGGGAGCCTGCGCTGCGTCGTCGCCGAGGTGCACAACACCTACGGCCAGCGCCACTGCTACCTGCTCGAGCCGGGCGAGCGCGGCCGCGCCAGCGCCGGCAAGGAGTTCTACGTCTCGCCGTTCCTGACCGTCGACGGGAGCTACGAGATGACGCTCGCCCCGCCCGACGAGCGGCTCTCCGTGCAGATGTCGCTGCGCCAGGCCGGTCAGCGGGTGTTCGCGGCCTCGCTGACGGGGCGGCGGCGGCCGATCACGAACGCCTCGGTGGCGCGACTGCTCGTCCGCCACCCGCTGATGACCGCCAAGGTGACCTCGCTGATCCACCTCCAGGGGATCAAGCTGGCCCTGCGCGGCGTCGCCCGCGTCCCCCGTCCTCCCCACCCGCCCCAGGAACACGTCGGGTGACCGTCATCGCACACCAAACAGGGTCTGACCCCGCCTGGTGCATGCCGCGCGCACCGCGCGTGGCCGCGCGGGCGGGGATCGCCCGGGCGCTCTTCCTGCGCGCGGTGCGCGGGCTGCCGCTGCGCGTGATGCTCCCGGACGGCGCCTCGGCCGGCGGCGGCGGGCCCGGCGCGCCGGTCATGACGATCGAGCGCGACGCCTTCTTCCACCGCCTCGCGGCGGGCGGCAAGATCGGGTTCGGCGAGGCCTACATGGCGGGCGACTGGCGGGCGGACGACCTCTCCGCCGTGCTCGGCGCGTTCGCCGCACGGGTCGAGCGGCTCCTGCCGGGGCCGTTCCAGCGCCTGCGCGGGCTGTACGAGCCGCGCATCCCCGCGGAGGAGCGAAACACGGTCGCGGGCTCTGCCCGCAACATCGCCCGCCACTACGACCTCTCGAACGACCTCTTCGCGCTGTTCCTCGATCCGACGATGACCTACTCGGCGGCGGTCTTCGAGCCCGGCGACACACTTGAGGCGGCCCAGATCCGCAAGTACGACGCGCTCTCCCGCATGGCCGGGCTGGGGCCGGGCGACCACGTCCTCGAGATCGGCACCGGCTGGGGCGGCTTCGCGATCCACGCCGCCTCGGTGTACGGCTGCCGGGTGACGACGGCGACGATCTCGCAGGCCCAGGCGGCGCTGGCGCGGACGCGGGTGGCCGCGGCGGGCCTGTCCGACCGCGTCGAGGTCGTCCTGCGCGACTACCGGGCGATCGAGGGCCGCTACCCGAAGATCGTCTCGATCGAGATGCTCGAGGCCGTCGGCGAGGAGTACTGGCCCGTGTTCTTCGCCGCCTGCGACCGCCTGCTCGAGCCGGGCGGGTCGATCGGCCTGCAGACGATCACGATGCCGCACCGCCGCTACCTGGCGTCACGCCACGCCTACGGGTGGATCCACAAGTACATCTTCCCCGGCGGCCTGATCCCGTCGCGGGACGCGATCGACCGGACGCTGCGCGACGCCTCGTCGCTGCGGGTGACGGAGGCGACCGAGATCGGCCGCCACTACGCGACGACGCTGCGGCACTGGCGCGACCGCTTCCTGGCCGAGCGCGAGCGGGTGCACGCGCTCGGCTTCGACGGCACGTTCGTGCGGATGTGGGAGTTTTACCTGGCCTACTGCGAGGCCGGGTTCGCGACCGGCGCGCTCGGCAACGCCCAGCTGCGCCTGGCCCGGCCGTGAGGCTGCGCGACGGCGCCCGCGTGTGGGTGTGCGGCGCCTCGAGCGGGATCGGGGCGGCGCTCGTCCACGAGCTGGCGGCGCGCGGCTGCCGGGTGGCGGCGAGCGCGCGCCGGGCCGACCGGCTCGCCGAGCTGGCCGGGAGCGCCCGCGGCGAGGTGGTGCCGCTCACGGTCGACGTGACCGACCGGGCCGCGATGATGGCGGCCGAGGAGGAGATCCGCGACCGGTTCGGCGCGATCGACCTGGCGGTCCTGAACGCCGCCTACTGGGGCCAGTTCTCGGTCGACGGCTGGGACACGGACGTCATCCGCCGCCACTTCGAGACGAACGTGATCGGGATGGCGCACGGCGTCGAGGCGGTGCTGGCCGACATGCGCCGCCGCCGCGGCGGCGCGATCGCGGGGATGGCCAGCCTGGCCGGCTACCGCGGCCTGCCCCGCTCCGAGGCCTACGGCGCGACGAAGGCGGCCGAGATCAACATGCTCGAGTCGCTGCGCATCGACCTGCGTCCGTCCGGGATCGCCGTGCACACGATCTGCCCCGGCTTCGTCCGCACCGACCTGACCGCCAGGAACACGTTCCGGATGCCCTTCATGCTCGAGGCCGACGACGCCGCCCGCCGCATCGTGCACGGCCTCGAGCGGGGCCGGGCCGAGATCGTCTTCCCGCTGCCGATGCTGCTGCTGATGAAGACGGCGAAGGTCGTGCCCGTCAGGCTGTGGGCCGAGGCGTTCCGGCTCGTGCCGCCGCGGGCAGGCGGGCGCTAGCCGACCGGGCCCGCCGGGGGCCTCGCGAGCATCATCGTCACCGTGACCCGCGCTCCGCCGCCGGGAAGGTTCTCGGCCGTGGCGCCACCGCCGTGCGACTCCGCCACCGCCTGCACGATCGCCAGGCCGAGGCCCGCGCCCGAGCCGGTCGCGTCGCCGTTTCCGCGCACGTACGGCTGGAAGGCGTCCGCGAGCACGCCCGCGTCGAACCCCGGCCCCGAATCCTCGACCACGACGCGCAACTGCGGGCCGTCGACGGTGGCGACGATGTGGACGCTGCCGCCCGCCGGGGTGTGCCGGAGCGCGTTGTCGAGCAGGTTGCCGACGGCCTGGCCGAGGCGATCGGGGTCCACCTCCACGACGACCCCGTCGGCGGCGGTCAGCGTCAGCCCGATCCCGCGCGCGGCGGCGCGTGCCAGCCACGCCTCGCAGCAGCCCTCGAGCACCGCTCGCAGGTCGACCGGTGTCCGGCGCACGGGCACCTGGCCGCGCTGCGACCGCGCCAGGACGAGCAGGTCGTCCGACAGGCGGCTCATCCAATCGAGCTGACGGGCGACCACCTGCATCCCTTCCTCGAGCTCGGCCCGGCTACGACGCCGGGCCAGCGCCAGCGATGCCTCGGCCCGCGCCACCCCGAGCGGCGTGCGCAGCTCGTGGCTGGTCAGGTCGACCAGCCGCCGCTCGTGCTCGACGGCCGACTCGACCCGGTCCAGCATCGAGTTCATCGTGGTCGCGAGTCGCGCCAGCTCGTCGCCCGTGGTCGGCACCTGCAACCGCCTGCCGAGCTCCTCCTGGGCGATGTCCTCGGTCTCCCGGCGCATCCGCTCCACCGGCCGCAGCGCGAGGCCGGCCAGCAGCCAGCCCACCAGCGTCGTGCCGGCGATGCCGATGGGCAGTACCACGAGCAGTACCCGCGTGAGGCTGGAGAGCGCCTCGTCGATGTCGCTGAACGAGGCCGCCGCCACCAGCAGGTAGTGCCTCTGTCCCCGCTCGAGCGGCGATACGACGACGCGCGTGGTGCCGATGCCGGGGAGCATGCGTGTCGTCTCCAGCCCGTCGCCACGGGCCTCCCGCAAGTCCGCCGAGGACAACCGGAGCGTGTTCCGGTGCACCTCCGGGAACGTGTCGACAACCGCCCCACGGGGCGTGAGCACCTGGATGAACCCCTCCTCGGGGTCGAGTCTGAGCGCCTCCGGGATTCGTGCCAGCCGGGGATTCCGGTGGATGTAGGGAGCGACCGCGTCGACGCGCGCCTGTAGCTCGTCGTCGAGCCCGCCCTCGAGGGCGGCACGCTCGCGCGCGTACAGAAGCCAGCCGACGGCGACCAGTACGATTGTCATGGCGATCGCGACGGCGGCGGCGATCCGCAGCCGTAGCGGCACCCGCAGAGCGCGAGGCCGGCTAGGAGGCGCGGATGCGGTAGCCAACGCCGCGCACGCTTTCCAGGGAGCTGCGCCCGAACTGGGCATCGATCTTCTGCCGCAGGAAGTGCACCTGCACGTCGACGCGCTTGGCGCCCCGTGTGTACGCCACCCCCCAGACCTGTTGGTAGAGCGTTTCGCGACTGACCGGGATGCCCGGGTGCCGCATCAGGTACTCGAGCAGGTCGAACTCGCGGCTGCGCAACGGGATGGTGACGGTTCCCCGCCGCACCACCCGCCGCGCCGGGTCGAGCACGAGGTCGCCGACGCGCAGCAGCGCCGGCCGCTCGATCGGCCCCCGGCGGAGAAGGGCGCGCAGACGCGCGAACAGCTCGGGCAGGTCGAAAGGCTTGGTGAGGTAGTCGTCCGCGCCGGCGTCGAGCCCTGCGACGCGATCGTCCAGGCGATCGCGGGCGGTGACCATGAGGGTGGGCGCCCCACAGCCGAGCGTGCGGATCCGGCGGCAGACCTCGAACCCGTCGATGTCCGGCAGCATCACGTCCAGGAGGATCGCGTCGTATGCCGACCGCTCGACGGCGGCGACGGCATCGAGGCCGGTCTCGGCCACGTGCACGTCGTAGCCCTCCTCGCGCAGCGCGCGCCGTAGTACCGACGCCATGTCGGCCGAGTCCTCCACCACCAGCAGGTGCATCAGGCCAACTGTACGCCTCCCGCGAACCGGCGTCCGCGGACTTCGTGGCATAAGACACACGCGACTTGTCATTCG
>Ga0075425_100003766_pt1 | contig 15479 bp, 10 predicted proteins | sample SoiMethybrSBSTD4_FD_75300 | JGI IMG/M metagenome (GOLD analysis project Ga0075425, IMG submission 75300) | Bulk soil microbial communities from a Populus tree surrounding site in Tennessee, USA - Soil MetaG P. TD hybrid SBSTD4 | ecosystem: Environmental > Terrestrial > Soil > Tree plantation...
GAAAACGCACCTGAAGCACGACGCCCGCGGGCTCGCGCTCGTGGAGCGTCTCGAGAAGGAAGTTCCGATCAAGTCGAATCCGAACGCCGCGCCCAGCCTGTGGTACATGCCGCTCGTCGGCGGCGAGCATTTCTTTGACGGCTTCGGGTTCGCGCCGTACCGCCGCATGTTTCCGAAATGGCGCGACACGCGTCTGGATGCGGAAGAGCAGCGGCGGCCACCCGTCAAACCGCTGCTGCCGTTCTTGCAGGCGCTCAACCAGCGGCTGCCGCCGAAATGGGATCGCGCGCGCGAGCGGTTCGCGCCGAACGACGACTGGTTGTTGTGGCAGCTCAGCAAGCGGCGCCGCGGCGCCACGCTCACCCGCGTGCGTTCCGCCCGCTGATAACCGAGGAGCACGTATGGCGTTGACACAACTCGCCGACAACGACGTGCAAGCCGAGCGCCTAACCGATGTGCTGCGCCTTCCGAAAGATCTGAAGAAGCGTACGCGGATCCGCGTAGCCTCGTACAACGTGTACAACCTGTTCGGCGAGGACGCCGAGCACCCGAAGCCGACCGAGCAGCTCGCGGCGCTCGCCGACGTCATCCTCGCGCTCGACGCCGACGTGATCTCGTTCGCCGAAGTCGGCAGCCTCGCCACGTTGAAGGAGCTGTTCCAATCGCGCATCAATCCGAAGCTCGAGGGCGCCGACAAATACGACGCGTACATCTGCATTCCCGCCAACGATCGCCGCGGCATCAACGTCGCGCTGGCGACGCGGCTGTCTGTCCGCGGCAAGATGTCGTTCAGCGATCGCGAGTTCGAAAAGAACGGCAAGACGATCAAGTTCTCGCGGGATCTGCTCGGGGTGCTGATCCAGGCGACGCCGGATCCGGAGCATACGTTCATGTACTTCGTCGGCCACCTGAAATCGAAGATCGGCGGCGACGACGCCGAGCAGAAGCGCCGCGCGGAGGCAGGCGAGGTCATCGACATCTTCACCGGTCCCACGTTCGGGGCCGCGTTCATCACGCAGCCGCTGCTCTTCGCGGGCGACTTCAACGCCGATCCCGACACCAAGCCGATCGACATTCTCAAGAAGGGGACGCTCACGGATCTCTTTGAAGACGTCCAGCCGAATTACACCTATCCGACGGCGCTCTCGAAGGGGCACTACGACCAGACGCGGCTCGATTACATGTTCGCCTCGCCGTCGATGAAGGATCGGATGCAGAAGCTCGACATCTACCGCAAGGATCCGACCGACGAGGCGTCCGATCACTATCCGATCTCGGCCGAGATGCGGCTCGTGTAGTGTCCATACGGGTCGGGCGGCGGACGGCGGTTGTCGAGCTGTTCCATTCGGCGGATGGACCGCTGCCGCTCGACCGCGATCGGCGGTACGACACCGCCCTCCGCATCGACGGCGTCAGCATTCCCTGCCAACGTTTCGCGAGTCCCCTCGGCGATGAGGCGTGGCGCGAAACCATCGCGACGCTTCGCGCGTGTACCGCGTCCGAGATCCTGCCGTCTCGCCGACGCGAGGAAGAGGTGGCCGACGCCGGGAATCGTCTGCTGCAGGCGCTGCGGAGCCTGGCGCCGGCGCTCGCCGATTTCCTCGCGGAAAAAGGTCCGCGCCGGCTCGTCATCGCGTCCGCGCGCCCCGAAGTGCACGCGCTGCCCTGGGAAGCTCTCGCGGACGACGCGCTCAACTCCCTCGCGACGTCGGACCTCTCCATCGTCCGCTCGCGGACGTTCTCCACGGACGCCAGACGCTCGCCGCAGTTTCTTGGCATTCACTCGACGTTCGGTCCAGACACCACGCGCGAGGTGCTCGCCGCCGCCGAAAGCGTCCAGGTGGCGGAAGTCGACGGCCGGCCGGTCGGACTCGACACGAACGCTGGCGACGACGCAGCGATCGTCAACATCGTCGCGCACGGCGATCAATACGACGGCCTGACCCAGCTGTCGGACGACAGGCTTGTCGACGCCAAGCAGCTCGCGGACCAGTACCGCGATCGTCTGATGGTGCTCGTCTGGAGCTGCTTTTCGGGGATGGTGCACTCATGGGGTGATTCGCCGGCGATGGCGCTTCACGACGCGAACAACGCTGTGGTCCTCGGCTTCATCGCGCCGCTCCGTTTCAAAATGAGCGCGGCAGTGGCGACTCGCTTTTATCAATCCGTTTTTGGTCCGGCGGGCTCGCAGGATCCCGAGCAGGCCATTACGGAGATCCGGCAATGGCAGTTTGCCGAGGACCGCGAGTTCTGCGATTGGGCGTCGATGACGCTGTGGCTGCGGCAGCCCGTGGACCTGTCGGCGGTGCCCCTGGGAACCGTGCAGCTGCCGAAGGATCGATGGGCCGCCGATGCGGTCTCGAGCCCTGACGCCCTTCAGGAGGTCCTCGATCGCGCCGCCGCCCCTGGCGACGCACACCTCGTGCAGTCCGTCGACCTCCGTCCGCCCGTGCGGACCGATCTCGTTCAGACATGGCGAGGGCCGGTGGTGTTGCTCGATCGGGTCGAATCATTGAAGGACGACCAGCTGTTCGCCGCGCTGGACATCGATGTATCCGGCGTCGCGCACCCTGCGGAGCGCTTCCTGCTGCTGCTCGATCGCCTCGAGACGTACCGGTACGCGCTGCTCGTCTGGATCAACGTCTCGGCCGCCGAGGTCCTGTTGCTCGATACGGTCGACCGCATTCCTCCGAACGTCGCGATCGTGCTCACGTCGCCGTTCGAGGTCCAGCAGCTGTGGCAGGCCGGAAGGGTGTCGGTCCACAACGGCGGCAAGGGCCCGGCAGAATCGCAGCCGGCCGGAGACGGGGAGTTCGTCCGGCGCGTGTTGCGCGAGGAGTTCGCGGAAGCGGTCGCGCTCGGGGTTCCGGCGGCACTCGCCAACGACGACGAAGCGTGGAGCTGCATGTATCTCGCCGCAGTGAGGACGCGGAGACTCGATCTGGCCGCCGACGCGATCTCGCGGCTGCGAGCGTTCGGCGCAGATCTCGAAGCGGACCTGTTGCAGGGCAACCTGGAAGGTCGCAGCGGCAACCACCAGCGAGCGCGGGAGCTGTACCGATCCGTCCTCGATCGCGCGCGGCAGACGCACGTCGACCGCGAGGCGGCGCGCGCCGAGCACGAACTGGCGTACGTGGTAAATGAAATGGGGGATCGCGGCCTGGCGGACCAGCTCTATCGGTCCGCGATCGCAGGTCTCGAGCGCCTCGACCCGGCCAAACGCAACAGCCTCTGGCACTCCGCGCTCGCACGGGCGCTGCGCGACTATGCCGACATGCTGGCGGAAAGCGGCGACGAGGCCGCGCTGCCGTTGCTTCGTCGCGGCGCGGCGATCCACGCGCTCGAGAGACGGCCCTCGCAGGTCGCGTACTGTGAAATCACGCGAAGCAGGTTGATGACGCAGCTCGGCCGCTACGACGCCGCGGAAGCCGCGGCGCAGCAGGCGGCGATCGTCTTCGATCAAAAGCGCAACGACGACGGCTGGGTCGACGCGATGCGGCTGGCGGCAAAGGCGGCCTGCGGTGTCGGCCGCTACGCCGAGGCGCGCGCGATCCTCGAGCGTGCCGTGAAGCGGCAGAGCCTGGCCCAGAAGCCCGCGCTCGTCGGCCGCCTGCAGCTCGCCCTGGGGGAGGCTGCGCTCGCGATGGGCGCGATCGATGTCGCGGGCGCCGCCGCGGCGAGCGCGCGCGGCCAGCTGCCGGCTGGCCTGCGGCGCGACCGGGTCGCCGCCGAACGGCTGGCCGCGTTTACAGCCACACTCGTCGGATGACCGGGCGCGTCGCGGTCGTGGCGGGACGTCTGATCGATCACCCACAGACGCCGCCACGGCTTCGACGTTTCCCGCCGGAGCGCGCCGACGCCGTCAAGACGGCGCTGAGGCGTGCGTTCATGCGCTACCGCATCCGCACGTTGATCGCATCCGCGGCCTGCGGCGCCGATCTCCTGGCGCTGGACGTCGCGGGAGAATTGGGAATCCGGCGGCGCATCGTGCTGCCTCGCGCCGTCCGGGCGTTCGAAAAAAGCTCGGTTCGGCGTTGTGGCGGCGACTGGCCGGCAGTGTACCAGGCCGTCGTGGACGCTGTGCGGGACGCCGGCGATCTGATCGTGCTGCCGCGCGCCCGGTCGCCCTATCGCGCCGCCAATCTGCGGCTGCTCGACGAGGCACGTGCCGAGGCGGGTCGCCGTCGGCCGCTCGCGATCGTCGTCTGGGATGGGCCGCGCGGTGCCGAGGATATGACCGCCCACTTTCGCGACGAAGCGGAACGACGCGGACTCGACATCGTCACGATCCGAACGATGTGACGGACGCCCCGTCCTACTTCGCGCTCGCTGGCTGGAACGGCTCGAGCCGGAACATGCGCGGCTGATAGCCCTCGCGCACGAGCAGTTGGTGGACGAGGTACGGGTGGGCATCTGCCGTCGACATCGGCCGAAGCGTCATCGTGAGTCGACCACCGGCGCGGGAGTTCTCGAACGCGAGGTGGAGCGTCGCGGCCCCCCGGGTGGTCGGAATGTCCAGCTGCTGCGTCACCGGAACGCGTGCCTGATTCTGCTGGACCGGTGACTGCTGGGCGCGATTGTTCGGGCGGTTGGTAACGCGCGACTGCAGCCGCATCCACGTTTCGAGATACGCCGCCACGTCGGATGCGACTGAGGCGTCCACATTGGTCGCAGTGACGTTTTCGATGCGGCTGAGCAGGGCCGGGAGATTCCGGGAGAACGTCCCCATGGGGCGCTCCAGCGTGACCGTGATGGTACGCGCGACGGTGAACACGTTCAACGCGTTGGCGTGAGCTTCATCGGACAGCGGCTTTCCGCCGGTCATCTCGTAGAGCCGCGCCTCGATCTCCTTCGCCGCGGCGCTTTCGAAGCGCGGGCGGACGCGCTGTGGATCGTAGAGAAGCTGCCGGAGTACAACGCTTGGAACGCCGGGCTTGACGCTCATGGCGAACTTTGCCGGCTGATACAACGGCGACGCCACGCGGACGTCGATGGCGTCGGGCGCGTAGCCGCCCGCGATCGCTTTCCAATCCACCATGTAGGAGAGACCAGCCTGCGATTGCCGGTTGGACGTGTCAGGCACCGACCGTTTGGCAATCGGACGGCCGTCCTGAAAGAAGAACTCCACGTCGAGCGGCGGTCGCGCAGCGTCACCGTAGACATCCCGCAGATCCAGTTGAAACACCGCGAGAACCGGCGCGGCGGTTGCGGTGAGCTTGAACTCCTGCCGGTTCGCTCGATCCGAGCCAATCGTGACGGGCTGTTCGTACAGCGGCTTGTATCCTGGCGGCGACGTCGAGAGCCACCACAGACCGGGCTGTGCGTCGACCGGTTCATTCGCGCGGCCGTTGATCGAGCCGCCGGCCTCTCCTCGCAGCGTGTATGTCACTTCTGGCAGCGTTCCACCGGTCTCCGACTTGAACGTGGCGATAAACACTGCCGACTTCGCCGGTCCCGGTACCCACGTGGAGTTGCTGAGGGCCAGCCGGCCCTGGCCGATCGGCGCGCGGAGCTGATACCAGGCGCCGGCCTCGCCGCGATCGACGACGCGATCGCGGACGATCGTGTTGCCGTCCTGTCCGATGGATGAAACCGTGGCCAGCGGGTTGCCGTCGCGCACGAGCGTGATGTTGCGCGCGGGCGCATTCGACGCCGCCGCGGCGGCCACGAGACTCTGCCTGCTCGCATCCCACGCCAGCGTCCATACATCGTGCCGGTGATCGAGCCGCGTCCGGTCGACGCCGCTGATGGCGACGAACGCCAGCACGGCGACCGCCGCGGCGAGCGCGGCGACACCCGCGTCCGCGGCAGTCAACCGCGACAGGATCGCCGGGGGCCTGCCCGCTCCCGTGGCTGGCCGATCGCGCGGCAGCGGCAGCCGGGCGGCGCCGGCGCCGGCCGCGCGCGCTCGCACCTCGTCGGCGAGCGGTCCTTCGGCCAGCGCCGCGAGCGGCGCCAGTTCGCGCGCCGTGTCCTCGCCGCTCAACGTCGCGATCGCGGCGCGGTGAATCGCGCGGTCGGTTTCCCAGCGCATGTGCGCCACCGAGTCGGCGGGCGGCTCCGATGCCTCGAGCAGCCCGAGCAGAAATCGACGAACTTCGGCCTCGCGATCGGGATTGTCGCGGCGCAGCGACTCGATCAGTCGGCTGCGCTCGGCTTCCGGCAATCGAACAGCCGATGTGTCGAGCGACTCGTTGAGCGCCAGGAGCGGCAGCACGACGTCGACGGGCACGTCCGGGGTGAACCGCGCGCGGAGCGCTTCGACGACGCGGACCGGTGTCGGCGGCGGGACCAGCGCGACGAGGCGCTTCACGCGCTCGAGATCATCGGCGCCGACGCGCCTCGCGCCGGCCAGCGCGTCCAGTGGCGCCGTGGGCCGGTGGGTCGCGTCGAACAGGAGGTCGCGTGCAGCCGCGGTCAGGCCGTTTGGCGTCATCGGCCAGACGTTCATCGGCACGTCGGCGAGCTCGCGCCGCCAGTGGGCGCGGCTCGTCAGCGGCGTGACCCACGTGCGCGCGGGCCATTTCTCGAGCAGCCGAATCCACGATCCTTCCGGCGCGTCCACGCGCGCCGCCTGCAGGCCCGCGCCCGTGCTGATCACCATCAAGGCGGCGTCGTCGACGGTTCGCGCGAGCGTCGCGAGCGGCATGCCCGGATCGTTGATGCTGCGCCAGACGTACGAGGCCGACACGTCGAAGCTCCAGCACCACATCGGGACGCCGAGCCGGCCGAGATCCTCCAGCAGGCAATCGATGCGGTGTGTCCAGGGACGCATCTCGGGCGACACATCGCGGAGCACCAGCAGCGGCAGCGTACGGCACGGCGGCTGGTATACGAGGCGGGGAAACAGGCCGGCGTCGAGCGTCCGGCGGATCGTCAGCCCGACATCGAGATGCGTTCCCGTACGCACCACTTCGTGGCGCCGCGCGAGCATCGTGGCGATCTCCTCGACGACTGCGCGCGGGATTGCGCCGACGCGCCGGTCGACGCGCCACCGGTAGAAACGGGGACCGGCAATCGACGCCGCCTGCGACTGACGGGCGGATCGCAGCTGTGACCAGCGGCGCAGGATCGATCGCCGGCCCGCACGCAGGCCGAGCGTGGCGACGAGCGCGATCGCGCCGGGCACGAACAGCGTGCTCCATCGCGGCCGCAGCACCGGCGGCGGGTCCTCAGGCGCCCGCGGGATCGCTGGGGGGTCGGGCCGCATTAAGGGGCCGCTCGGGGGCTGCGTCCACACGGGCGGCGCGTCGGGAATCGGCGGCAAGTCGACGGCGGATCGCCACGCGCGCGCAATCGGACCGGCAAGGATTGCCGCAAGGAGGAGGGACGCGGCAGCGATCCCGTTGACATACGGTCGATCGACGATGCGCTGCCACAGGCTCCGGCGAACGGGCGTCGGCTCGGGCGCCGTCGAGACGTCCTCAGGCTGCGACTCGATCGGCTGAGAGCGGCCGGGCACGAAGAGCTGGTCGAAGCAGTCGGCAATGAGCGAGCGCTCGATGCGATCGCGCGCAAGCAGCGCGGCGATCGCCGTGCGCAGTTCCTCGGGCCGGCTGCCGTCGTACCGCGAAAGCAGGAGCGCCAGATCGCGGTAGTCGGTCAGGCCGATGGCGAGGCCGCGCGTCCGCAGCACGTCGAGCAGCGTCGAGAACGGGACCGCGGTGGCCATCCCACTCACGAGGCGCGCGCCACCACCTGCTTGTCGTGACGGGTCTTGACGATGGCGGCGGGGAAGGGGAGCTGACTGAGCGGCGCGCGATCGAGCGCCGCCGGATCGACGCCCGCCTGGAGCAGCACTTTGACCCAGACGATCAGCTCGCCGGTGGCCGGTTGTTTTTCCAGCTCCGGCAGGTTGCGCAGCTGCAGGAAGCGCTGAATCGCGCTCGAAGCCAGCGAGCTGGAGAGCTGGAGATGCCCGAGCCGCTCCTGCAGGATTTCCGCGAGCCGCTGGGCGGAGGGGAACTGAATCTCGTGGAACACGCAGCGGCGCAGAAACGGATCCGGCAGCTGCCGCTCGCTGTTGCTCGTGATGAGGACGATCGGCCGGTGCAACGCGGTGAACGACTCGCCCGTGTCGGGAACGGTGAACGCCATGCGGTCGATCTCATCGAGCAGATCGTTCGGGAAGTCGCGAGGCGCCTTGTCGATTTCGTCGATGAGGACGAGCCGCGGCAGCTCGCCGCGCCACAGAATCGCCTGGCCGAGCGCCCGATACGTAATGTAGTTGCGAGGGTCCTCCGCGCGGCTGTCGCTCGTCTGCGCGTGGTAGAAGCGGCGCAGATTGTCGAAGGCGAACAGGACGTCCGCCGCCTGATGATCGCTGCGCGTGTGGAATTCGAGCAGGTCGCCGAGCCCGAGCTCAGTCGCGATCGACCAGGCAAGCCGCGTCTTCCCGGTGCCCGATTCACCCGTCACGAGCAGAGGCTGCTCAACAGCGAGCGCCGTGTTGACCGCCGTCACCAGTTCGGCATCCGCGAGATAGCGTCCGGTCTCTGCGCCGGCCGGCGCCGTCGTTCCCGACGGCTGGCGGCCGTCGCCCACGTAGCGTCCCCAGGTGTGCGTTGCGAGCCCGCTCATGGTCATGGTGTGTCTCCGCGAACCTCGGGATAAAAGTCGTCGATGGCCTGAAAGAGCTCGTCGGGCGTCTGGGCGACGGACAGCACACGATCGAACAGCGCCGTGCGCTGCCGCGGCGTCAGGTCCAGCGTCTCGAGGAACTCCGTGAGCTCGTCATGCGGGATCGGTTCGAGCGGGGGCAGAATCGTCACCGGAATATGTGGCGGCGCGTGCGACTTCAGGCGCTCGATGAACTCGAGGGCGGCCCCCTCGAGCGAGCTGCCCGGCCGGTCGAGCATCAGGGCGCCGATCGCTTCGGTCGCGCCCGCGGCGAGGCGCGCGCGGAACGTCGTCGGCATCCATTCGATCGGCTGGACGCACTTCAGGTAGTGCGGTCGCGCCGCCGGACCGAGGATGGCCGGGAGCGCTGATCCGTAATAGTCGGCCACGGCCGAGGCGCGATCGAACGCGCCGCGCAGCACGGGATGGATGAGCACGACATTGCGCGTCGCGAGCAGCGCGCTGACCTGATTCGCGACGCGCGTCTCGATCGGGCCGGCCGCCGGCGGCCGATCCGTCAACGACTCGAGCAGCAGCTCCAACAGATCGGGCACAGTGTCGGGTCGCCGATCGCGCCAGCTGACTTCTTTCATGGCGCGCGGAGGATCCGTGAGCCCCTCGGCGATTCGCGCGAGCAGGTGCTGATGTCCGAAGCCGCGGCGGCCGGGCACCACGATGATTTCGTGGCGCGGCAGGCTCGCGTGCGTCACGATCGTGCCCCACTGCCGGGTGCGATCGCACCTGAGGGAGATCGACGAGTACGGGCCGCGCATGATGCTGTCGGGGAGCGTCGCGCGAGGCGGCGGTACGTCGGCCGGCTGCGTGGCGGCGGTCCACCAGGCGCCGCCTTTCGTCTTCCAGTCCTGCTGCGGCCCCGGCGCCTCCAGCTTCAGCCCGCAGTAGAGCCGCCAGAAGCGCTCCTCGCTCGACTGGCCATCGTCGGGCCAGTCCATTGTCGTCAACGCGGAGAAGTCGGGGCCGAGCAGATGCCCGAGTTCATGGCGTGGCTGGCGCAGCAGCGCGACGAGCACGGGCGGCTGCGGCCGTCCGTTGAACTGCGCCAGCTCCCACTGGCACCATTTGCTCTCGAGCCACGATCCGGACACGAGGAACACACCGGCCTCGGAGTGGTCGATCGCGGAGCGGAGATCGCCTTCGAGCTTTCTACCGGGCGGCAGGCGCTCTTCGTCGAGCCACGGTTCGATCTCCGCGCGGCGCAACGCCGCGGCGAGGGCGCGCGCTAACAGGAGATCGTGCTCAGTCGAGGCGTGACTGACAAATACCTGCATGGCGAACGACTCGAAGGACCGCCGAGAGTATACCCGTGCGCTGCGACGTTCGTCTGCAGGTTCGGCGCTTTATTCGCAGCGGAGGGCGCTGACGAGATCGATTCGAATCGCGTGGCGCATCGGCACGAACGTCGCGGCGATAGCCGCGGACGCGAGGATGGCGCACACCGAGACATACGCGGCCGGATCCAGCACGCTGACGCCGAACAGGAACTGCCGCATCGCGCGCGCCGCCGCCATCGATGCCACAAGACCGAGCGCCGGTCCCAGCCGCACCGGCCCGCTGGTAGAGGCAAGAAGAAGCCGCATGATCTCCGCCCGCTGCGCGCCCAGCGCCGACCGGATGCCGATTTCCCGCGTGCGTTGACCGACGACGTACGAGAACACGCCGAATATGCCGACCGTCGCAACGGCGAGGGCAAGCAGGCCCAGCACGCTCGCGTCGAGAAACTACGCCTCGGCGATCGAGAATCCGAAGGCGCCGCGGGTTCCGCTCACACGCGCTATTCTAGCGGCGTGACTCGATCGCGCACACTCCAGGCCGTCGCGCTCACGCTCGCCTGCCTCGCCCTCGGCCGCGCGCTCTCGGCGCAGCTGGTGACGACGGCCAGCCTCGAGAAGGCCGCTGCGGACAACACGTCGTGGCTCACCTACGGTCGCGACTATTACGCGCAGCGCTTCGTCCGCCTCGAGGAGATCACGCCCCGCAACGTCGGCCGCCTCCGGCCGGCCTGGGTCTTCGCGACTGGCGGCGACAATCGCGGTCTCCAGGCCACGCCGCTGATTCACAACGGCGTGATCTATCTCGCTGCCGATCAGTCGCGCGTCTTCGCCATCGATGCCCGCACCGGCCAGAAGAAATGGGCCTACGACCCGAACATCGGCAAGGACGTGGAGCGCGTGTACTGCTGCGGCTCGAACAACCGCGGCGTCGCGCTCTGGGGCGATCTCGTGTTCGTGGGCACGATGGACGCGCGGATGATTGCGCTCGACCGCGAAACCGGCACCGTGCGGTGGGAAACGCCGGTCGTCGACTGGCGACAGGGCTACAGCATCACGGGTGCGCCGCTCCTGGTGAAGGACATGGTCCTCACCGGCGTCGCCGGCGGCGAATTCGGCATCCGCGGGTTCGTGAAAGCGTTCGACGCGCGCACTGGCGCCGCGCGCTGGACGGCGTACACCATTCCTGGACCGGGCGAGCCGGGACACGAAACCTGGCCGGGAGATACGTGGCAGCACGGCGGCGGTCCCACCTGGACCACCGGCGTGTTCGACCCGGCGCTCGGCCTCGTGTACTGGAACACGGGCAACGCCGCACCGTGGAATTGCCGCGTCCGCGAAGGCGACAACAAGTGGACCGCGTCGACGATCGCCATCGACGCCGACAGCGGCAAGATCCGATGGGGCTACCAGTACACGCCCCACGACTGCTGGGACTACGACGCAGTGAGCACGCCCGTCCTCGCCGACGTCGTCCTCGGCGATCGCGGCCTGGTGAAGGCGCTCTTTCATCACGACAAGAACGGCTTCTTCTACGCGCTCGATCGTACCAACGGAAAGTTTCTCTACGCCGAACCAATGGTGCCGGGTATCAACTGGACCCTGGGGCTCGATCGGGAGACGGGCCGGCCGCGCGTGAACCCGGACATGATCGCGACCTCGGGCGGTCCCGAAGTCGGTCCGATCATTCCGAGCCTCGAGGGCGCCATCGACTGGCAGCCGCTCGCGTTCAACCCGGACCTGGGCGTCATCTACTTCATGTCGAACCAGTGGGCGATGGGCTTCAAGTTCTGGGCGCAGGACAAATTCGCGCCGCCAACGACCGGCGAATGGTATCTGGGTGCGGACTATCAGCAGTACCTCACGAGCGATCATCCCGGCAATTTCGTGGCGTTCGATGTCGCGCGGCGCACGGTGCGCTGGCGTGCGCTGAGCCCGGCGCCCTTCTGGGCCGGCGCGGTCGCCACGTCTGCCGGACTCGTGTTCACCGGGGACATGCGCGGCTATGTCATGGCGCTCGATGCGAGCTCCGGCGCGATCCTGTGGCAGTTCCAGACCGGCTCGGGCATCATCGGCAGCCCGATCACGTACGCGCTCGACGGACGGCAGTACGTTGCGATCCCGTCCGGCGGCATCGGCGGCGACATGACCTTCTATTACAAGGAGCCGAAGGCGGGAAATTTGTGGGTGTTCGCGCTCGATGGAGATACGCCGCGGGTCCCCACAGGAACCGAGTCGAATCTCACCACACGCATGGGTGCGCTTCCGAAGGTTGGCGAGCCGGGCAGCACGCTCGGCGGACGCGTGCTTCGCGGCTACGGCTTTCCAGCCACCGAGGGTACGGCACCGATCCAGGGCGAGGCGCCTCCACAGCCGACGGCCGCCTCAGCGCCCGCGGCGCCGGCGGCGAGCGCGGATGTGATTGCGTCGGGCGAGCGGCTCTATCGCGGTCGGTGCGTCGGCTGCCACCAGGCCGGCGGAGCAAGCGGCCCGAACATTTTTCGTACTGCGCTGAGCGAAACGGCGTTCGCCGCGGTCGTCGCCAAAGGACGCCCGGGCACGCTGATGCCGGCCTTCGAGTCGCTCCTCACGCCTGACGAGATTCGCGCGATCGGCCTGTTTGTGCGATCGCGAGACCGCCTGCAATGAGCACTTCCACGTAACGGCGAACGGCTGAGTCGGACTTGGCAACAGCCTTGCTGTAATGCTGAGCGTGACGGAATTCACCTTCGCCGACGCCGCTACGCCTGTGCTGCCGAGGCACAACGTTTCGACGCTCGTCGTCGCCGCCTTCCTGCACATTCTGTTGTTTTTCGCGGTCACTCACGTGAGCACGCGGCCGGTCCGCGTGAGATCCGCCGGGTCGCCGACTGGGCACATCGCGGCGTACGTTTCCGGACCCGCGGGTGTCATGCCCGCCACAATTGTGGCGCCCAAACCAGCCGAGCCGAAAAAGACCGCGCTGAAAACAGAAGTCACGAAGAGCGCGTCCAAGGAAGAACGCTCCGACGCCGCGCAGCCAGTCGGATCCGCGGGCGTGGTTGGCGACTCGCAGGCGGTAGCTGGCCCGGTGCGCCTCGGCGCCGGCGGCAGCGTGACGCTCGTCAGGCGGGTGCAGCCGGTTTACCCGGCCGTGATGCAGTCGGCGCGCGTCATGGGGCAGGTCGTGCTCGACGCGATCATCAATCCCGACGGCACCATCGGCGAGATCACCGTGCTGAAATCGACCAACGACGCGTTCGCGCAGTCGGCGATTCAGGCAGTGAAACAGTGGCGTTACACAGCCATCGGCTTCCGGGGCATTCTGACCGTCACGGTCAACTTCCAGCTCACATAAGTCACGCGTCTGACACTTACCCGGCGGCCGTTCTCCGTCGTTATCCTCGTGTTGGCGGCAGGGCTGTCGGTCGCCGCATTCGCGCGGAGCACCCGCAATCCACAGGGACCGCCGCAGCTGGCCGCAGCCACCGCCGGCTACCGGACGTTTGCGGGATTCGAACCGTCACGCCACATCGGCGTTGTCGTGCTCACGAACAGCGGCGGCGCCGGGGCCGACGACATCGGCTAGCATCTGCTCGATCCCGATCTGCCGCTCGCCCCGACACCCGCGCCGCCGAAGTAGCGGACGGTTTCATTTCGCAGCGCCAAGCAGATCCAGCAACGCGGACGCGAAGGCCTCGGGTTTCTCGTGGGGCACGAAGTGCCCGGCGCCCTCCACGATTCGCTTGTCGACGATCTTCGGCAGGACGGCGCGGTCGGCGGCGGTGATCTCCGCCGCCGGACGCCCAAACGCATCGTCGGCGCCGTGGAGCGTGATGACGGGCACCGCAATCGCAGGTCGCTTTGCCAGCTGTTGTTCGGTGGCTAGAAAGCGGGGCTCGCCCGGCGCGTTGAAGTTGCGGTGCCGGTAGGAATGGATCACGCAGTCCACGAAATCGGGATTGTCGAACGAGCGTGCGGTGAGGTCGAACATCTCCGGCGTGAAGCGCCATGTCGGCGACCACTCGCGCCATAGCAGCTCGCAGAGTGCGCGGCGGTTCTGCTGAAGGCCCGCTCGTCCAGCTTCGGTATTGAAGTACCACTGGTACCACAACCGGCGAGCGGCCTCCGGCGCACCTGGACGCGCCGGCGTCACAGTGTTCTGAATCGTGTAACCGCCAACGAGCACGGCTCCGCGAACGCGATCGGGATTGACTGCGCAAGCGACGCACGCCGCCCGTCCACCCCAGTCGAAACCAGCGACGGCGAATCGCGGCAGCTTCAACGCGTCGGCGAAGTCGATCACGTCCTGGCCGATGGCGGCCTGTTCTGCCGTGCGCGCGATGGTCGCCTCCAGGAAGCGTGTCGGACCGAATCCGCGGAGGTACACCGAAAGCGCGCGGTATCCCGCTCGCGCCAGTAGAGGCGCCACGCCGTCGTATGCATGCGCGTCATCGGGAAATCCGTGAAGCAGGATGACGGGGAATCCGGATGCGTCGCCGCTCTCGTGATAGCCGATTTCCAGCACGCTCGTCCGAATTGTCTTGAACGGAGGCGCAGCAGGAGTCTGCGGGGAGATCCGTCCGAGCGATGCGGCCGCCACAAAGCCGGTCGCACCCTCGATGAACTCTCGGCGATTCATCATTTCTTCGGCAGGGCGAAGGCGATGATCTCGTCGTTCGTGACTTGCGATCCCGTGAGCCCGCCGCCGCTGCTCACGACGGTGACGAATTGCCGGCCGTCGGCCCCCAGGTAGGTGATCGGCGTCGTTTCAACGGACGAAGGCAACTTGATCTCCCACAGTTTCGCGCCCGTCGCCGTCGCGAAGGCGCGGAACCTGAAATCGTCCGTCCCGCCCACGAAGGTCAGGCCGCTCGCGGTGAGCACGACGCCGCCTGAACTCGGGCGGCCGGTGTCCTGCATCCCCGGCGGCAACGCGTCGGAAACACCGAGCGTCTTGTGGTACGCGATGTCGCCGGTATCCATGTTGACGGCAACCAGTTCACCCCACGGCGTCGGGCCGCAGAGCAGCTTCCGGTCGGGATCGCCGAAGCGGCGCGTGCCGGCGAGCGGTCCGGAATTCGCGTAGCTGCCGTCGTCGCGCTTGACGATGCGCATCGGCTGGAAGATGTTGCTCGTGTTCGACACGAACAGATGCAGCTCGGGATCGTACGACGGCCCCCAGAAGTTGATCCCGCCCGCCGGACCCGGAGGCGAGACGCTGTAGCGGTTGAAGGCGATCGGCAGGTACGGGCCGCCCAGCTTCATGTTGTTGTCGTCGACGAGATGTTCGCAGTAGGACTGATGCTGCGGCTCGCCCTTGTAGAGGTTCTCGCGCGAGATCGTGTTCTGCGCCAGCGGTCCCGGCTTGACCGGGAAGGGCTGGGTCGGCGACGCCTGCTCGCCGGGCACATCGCTCGCCGGCACCGGGCGTTCCTCGATCTCGAAGATCGGCTTGCCCGTGACGCGATTGAACGTAAACATCAAGCCGGTCTTGTTGACGATGATGACGGCGGGGACGAGCTCTCCGCCACGGCGCAGGTCGACGAGCAGCGGCGCCGACTGGGTGTCGTAGTCCCAGATGTCGTGATG
>Ga0075425_100003767_pt1 | contig 15477 bp, 8 predicted proteins | sample SoiMethybrSBSTD4_FD_75300 | JGI IMG/M metagenome (GOLD analysis project Ga0075425, IMG submission 75300) | Bulk soil microbial communities from a Populus tree surrounding site in Tennessee, USA - Soil MetaG P. TD hybrid SBSTD4 | ecosystem: Environmental > Terrestrial > Soil > Tree plantation...
CTCGGCGCCATGGTGTTCGGCGGGGTCGTTCACGAGCGGCTGCAACTCAACGAAGACACGTTATGGGCGGGCAGGCCATACGATCCGGTCTATCCTGACGCGAGGAAGGCCATTCCAGAAGTCAGGCGTCTCCTCGCTGCCGGTCTCTACAGCGATGCTGCGAGGCTCGTGAGCGAGAAGGTGCTGGCGCAGCCGCTTGCGCAGATGCCGTATCAGACTCTTGGCGATCTGATTCTCACGTTTCCAGAGACCGCGTCAGTCAACAACTATAGGCGCGAGCTGGACCTCGCCACGGCGACAGCCCATGTGTCGTACACGACCAGTGGGGTCACGTTCGACCGCGAAGTCTTCGCGAGCGCGCCGGATCAAGTGATCGTTGTTCGGCTCACCGCCAGCAGTCCCGGACAGATCTCCTTCGAGGCGCGCTTGCAAACGCCGCAGCGAGCGTCGATTGATACGAGCGGCGAGCGCGATCTGGTGATGCGCGGCGTCAACGGCGACGGCCGGGGCACGACCGAAGATGGTCGCGCGATGACGGGCGCGTTGCGTTTCGAGGCGCGCGTTCGTGTCATCACTACCGGAGGAACACGTAAGAGTTCGAACGAGAGCATCGTGGTTCACGCCGCGGACGCGGTCACACTGCTCATCGCAGCGGCCACGAGCTACAAGAGCTACGACGACGTGACGGCCGATCCGGGCGCACGGATCGCTTCGGCGCTCGACTCGTCGTCGCGTAGGACGGTCGACACGCTTCGCGCCGCACACCTCCGCGATTATCAGCAGCTGTTCAATCGGGTCACGCTTCACCTCGGGCCGTCGGTGAACGCTCCCACGGACGAGCGTGTGCGGCGATTCGCAAGCGGTGGCGATCCCGGTCTGGCAGCGCTGTATTTCGACTACGGTCGCTATCTGCTCATCGCCAGCTCCCGATCGGGTTCGCAGCCGGCGAACCTGCAGGGCATATGGAACGACAGCATGTCGCCACCATGGGGCAGCAAGTACACCATCAACATCAACACCGAGATGAACTACTGGCCGGCGCTATCCACGAATCTGGCCGAGACCATGGATCCGCTGACGGCGATGGTGTCGGATCTGACGGTGACCGGCGCGCGTACCGCGCGAGACATGTACGGCGCGGGCGGTTGGGTCGCGCATCACAACACGGATCTCTGGCGCGCGACGGCACCCATCGACGGCCCACAGTGGGGAATGTGGCCGACCGGCGGCGCATGGCTCACGCTCTCACTGTGGGATCGGTATGAGTACACCGGCGATCGCGCGTATCTCCGCACCATTTATCCGATCCTCAAGGGCGCAGCGCAATTCTTCCTCGACACGCTCGTTGAAGAGCGGTCGCATCACTGGCTGGTGACCTCGCCATCGCTGTCGCCCGAGAACGCGCATCCGTTCGGCGCCTCGCTCGTGATCGGCCCGACGATGGATCAGGAAATCCTGCGAGAGCTGTTTACCGATGTCACGAAGGCGGCGAGCGTTCTGGACGTCGATCAAGATCTGCGGCAGACGTGGACCGCCACGCGCGCGCGCCTCGCACCGCTACAGATCGGCCGCTCCGGACAACTGCAGGAATGGCTCGACGATTGGGACATGCAAGCGCCCGAACGTAACCATCGCCATGTGTCCCATCTGTTCGGACTCTTTCCGGGACACGACATCGACGTCCGCCGAACGCCGGATCTGGCCACGGCAGCGCGACGATCGCTGGAGCTTCGAGGCGATCAGGCGACAGGCTGGGCGACAGCGTGGCGTATGAGTCTGTGGGCGCGGTTGGGTGACGGCGAGCACACCTTCGAGGTCTTGAAATTCCTGCTGAGCCCCGAGCGCACGTACCCGAACTTGTTCGACGCGCACCCGCCGTTCCAAATCGACGGCAACTTCGGAGGGACGTCAGCCATCGCGGAAATGCTCGTTCAGTGCGATGCCGGCGAGATCCGATTGCTGCCGGCGCTTCCCTCCGCGTGGTCGAGTGGCCGGGTGACGGGCCTGAGAGCGCGTGGCGGTTTCGAAGTCGACGTGTCATGGAAGAACGGCTCGCTCGAGCGCGCAGATGTGCGCTCGCTGCTCGGCAACCCGCTGCGCCTGCGCCGCGGCGACGCGCAACGTACCGTCGCTCGCACATCGCGTGGCGTCGTGCTGACGTTCCTCGGCGACGACCTGCGAGCTGCGCCGCTCGTAGGAGCCAAGTGACCACACCTCCGATCGAACAGGTGCTCGGTGCCGCCGCGCCGATCGAGACGTCGCGCATCGAGGGCGATGGCCCCGATGGACATCTTCCGCTCACGGCGGAGATGCTCCGCAACGAACCAAGCGGCAACATCTTTGGCCTCACCCAGAACGCCGGCATGGGATGGCGCAGGGACGCCCTCGGCGGGCGTCAGTACGTGATCGTCAGCACGATGGGCGGTGTGCGATCGGAGGCAGGCGAGCCGATCGCCCTCGGCTATCACACCGGTCACTGGGAGATCGGGCTCCTCGTGCGCCGTGCCGCGGAAGCGTTGCGCGCCGCCGGAGCGATCCCGTTCGCCGTCTACTGCAGCGACCCGTGCGACGGCCGGACGCAGGGTACGACCGGCATGTTCGACAGCCTCGCGTATCGCAACGACGCTGCGATCGTGATGCGACGGCTGATTCGCTCGTTGCCGACGGCGTCCGGAGTACTCGGCGTCGCGACCTGCGACAAGGGATTGCCGGCGACGATGCTGGCGCTGGCCGGCACGAAGAACTTGCCGGGCGTGATCGTACCAGGCGGCGTCACGCTTCCTGCGCGCGGCGCAGAGGACGCCGGACAAGTGCAGAGTCTCGGCGCCCGCTTCTCTCACGATCTAATCAGCCTCGATTACGCGGCGACGATGGGATGCCGGGCGTGCGGATCGTCGGGCGGCGGCTGCCAGTTCCTCGGCACGGCAGCCACGTCGCAGGTCGTTGCCGAAGCGCTGGGGCTCGCGCTCCCGCATAGTGCGCTCGCTCCATCAGGCGAACCGGTGTGGCTCGAGCTCGCCGACCGGTCCGCGACCGCGCTGCGGCGTCTCGATCGGCTCGGCATCGCGATCGGACGAATCCTCACTGCCGGTGCCGTCGAAAACGCCATGCTCGTACATGCGGCCTTCGGCGGTTCGACGAACCTGATTCTGCACATCCCCGCGATCGCGGCAGCGGCCGGGCTCGAGCCGCCATCGGTCGATGACTGGATCCGAATCAATCGCGCTACCCCGCGTCTCGTCGATGCGCTGCCCAACGGGCCCCGCGGTTTCCCCACTGCGCAGGTGTTCATGGCCGGCGGCGTACCGGAAGTGATGCTGCATCTGCGCCGGATGGGACTGCTGAACGGTGGTGTGCTGACGGCCACCGGCGACACGCTCGACGCCACGCTCGACTGGTGGGAAGGGAGCGATCGGCGGCGTGCGGCACGCGCGCGGCTCGCGTCGGCGGCAGCAGTCGATCCCGATCACGTGATCATGGCGCCCGATTCGGCACGTCGCGCGGGCCTCACCAGCACCGTCGTGTTTCCGCTCGGCAATCTCGCCCCGCAGGGCTCGGTCATCAAAGCCACTGCGATCGACGCGTCGGTGGTCGATGCCGACGGCGTATATCGACACCGCGGTCCCGCGCGCGTGTTCATCGACGAGGGCGACGCGATCAACGCCGTCAAAGGTGCGTCCGCGAAACCGATTCGCGAAGGCGACGTCATCGTGCTCATCGGCGTCGGACCTTCGGGAACTGGCATGCAGGAGACTGCTCAGATCACCACCGCGCTCCGCTATCTGCCCTGGGGCAAACATATCGCGCTGATCACCGACGGGCGGTTCTCGGGATTCTCGAGCGGCGCCTGCATCGGTCACGTCGGCCCCGAGGCGCTCGACGACGGTCCGATTGGACGCGTGCAGGATGACGACGTGATCGAGATCGCAATCGATCGCACCACGCTGACCGGCAGCGTGAACATCGTGGGCGTGGCGGGCGTTCCGCTCGATCCTGAGGCGTGCGAGGCGCTGCTCCGCAGTCGGCCGCGCCATCCCGGGCTCGCTCCGCACGAACAGTTGCCCGAGGACAGCCGCCTCTGGGCAGCGCTGCAGCGCGCGAGCGGCGGCACATGGGCGGGGTGCGTCTACGACGTCGATCGAATCGTAGCGGCGCTCGATGCCGCAGCTGCCGTGCGCCGCGGCAACGCTAACGATCCATCAAGCTGATCGTGATTGCCTTGACAGGCTGACCGTCTTCGTCGAGAAAGCGGGCACAGAAATCCGTCGCGCCACCGGCGTTGACGATAGCCGCGCGGATCACGTTGGAACCCTGCTTCAGCGTGAGGCGCTTCGACACACCGTCGTCGATGACCGTCTGGCGATCGTTGTAGATGCTGATCACCTCGCGGCCGTTGACCCACCACACCGACGCAGCATTCGATCCAATCGCCAGCCGCACACCGCTGATCTCGCGCGGCGCATTGACGATAGTGGCGACCCAGAACAGCACGTTCGACGTCGGCTTATTCAGTGAATAGGCGAAGTGATACAGGTTGACGTTGTAGCCCGTCGTGTCGACGGCGTGCCACGCGAGCTGCGCGTCCGCCACGGTCACCGTCTCGCCATCACGAGGAACGGTCGTGGTGAATTGATTGGGGAAGTACTCCGTCTTCACGACCGTCTGCACGGCGCTGTCGGTGAGTTGCCCGGCGACGCGAATCGGCTCGAGGATGAGCCATCGCTGCAGGAACCCGTCGGCATTCGGTGCCTTGGCTGGTGATGCCGGACGCACCAGTGACGGGGCAGCGCCGCGACCGGCAACGCTCTGCGCGCCGACCGCAGCGGCGCTCATCACGCCGATGAGGACCAAGAACGACAGTCGCACGCGAGCTCTGATCATGGTGTCTTCAACACCCAGCGATGCCGATCGCCGTCAGGATTGAACCGGCTCAGTGTCGGTGTGCTGCTTCCGATGGCCGAGAGCGCCAGTGACTGATTCGCATATACCTTGGGCATCACACGGTACGTGCCGTCGGTGATCTGGTCGATGCGCCACAACTGCTCTGGCCGGCCAGTGAACGTGGGCGCCACGATGAGCTCGCGATCATCCGTCGCGGCAAGGGTGCGCTCGGTTCCCGCGATGGTGATCTTGAAATAGGGCGACCCCGGATATCCGCCGGCGTTGGCGACAGGAGTGACCGCCCATTTCTGCTGTGCCTGCGCCATGAACGGCGACATTCGCAGGTCAATCGGTCCAGTTGGCCAGCTCGCGGACAGCTGCGATGCGTCCTGCGCGGGAACGGGGGGACCGCCGCCTCGGGCTCCACGTCCGCGCAGTCCGCCGACCGGCACTCCTTGTACGGCGAGTTCGAGCGCCGTTCCGGTGCGCGCCGACTCGAGCTGGTAGACGCCGTCCTTGACGTTGTCTCCCGCCACCGGCCAGCCGTCGCGCCAGAGCAGCGGCCGGATGTCGAGCACGCTGATGCCGCCGCGATCGAGATCAGCCTCGTAGTGCAGTGAGAACTTCTGTACGCCGCCTCCCAGATCGAGCAGGCCGAAGTGTCCCGGACCGATGTAGCGGCCGCCCGAACCGAGGAACAACTTCCCGCCGCCCTGCAGCATGTCGATGCCGACGTTGTCGAGGAAAGGGCCGGCGACGTTCCGCGAGCGCCCCATGCGGATGTTGTAGGTGGAGTTCGCGTTGACGCAGCACGATCCGTGCGTGAGGAGCAAGTAGTACCAGCCATCGCGGAACATCATCGTCGATGCTTCACCGTTGATCGCGATGTTCACCGGCTTGCGCTCTGGATGCAGGCGTTTGCCGCTCTTCGCATCGAGCTCGACGAGCCGGATGTACCCGAAGTACGAGCCGTAGGTGAGCCACAAGGATCCGTTCATCGGATCGCGGAACACGCCAGGGTCGATCGCGTTGCTATCTTCGACCCCATCGGACCAGACGACCGGACCGCCGTCCTCCCATTTGTAATCGGGGGAACTCGGGTCGAGCGTCTTGCCGACGAGAAGTCCGATCGCGGACTTCGGCTGCGTGCCAGGAGCGGAGTAGTAGATGAAGTACTTGTCACCGGATCGAATGACGTCGGGCGCCCACGTGTTGTTGCCGCCGCGCGCGAGCACGTCAGGACCGGGGCGACCGCCAGGCACCGCCTGCATCACCGTGCCTGCGCGCCGCCACGTCCATCCATCGTCGGACACCGAAATCGGCAGGCCGGCGCCGGTACCGTACGCGTAGAACTTGCCATTCTCCACAATCACGGTGGAGGGATCGTGCATCGCTGTGTCTCCGTCGAGCGCCAACAGCGGAGTCACGACCAGAATGGCCACCATCGTGAAGGCAGAGAACCTCAACGGAGCACCCGCCTCTGAATACGTCCTCGCAAATGAAACATTCGTTGCGTATAGTGCATCACGAGCGGCGGCGCGAATCGTAGCACACCCTCCGCGTCCGCCCGACGTTGAGAAGAGAGGCGTGTCGATGACGAAGCTGGGGGGACTGCGGTGGTGGATGATGGGGCTGTTGATGGCCGGGTCGACCGTCAACTACCTCACGCGAAGCACGCTGTCGGTGGCGTCGGCGAACATCCTGAAAGATCTCCACATCGGCGAGCAGCAGTACTCCTGGATCGTGAGCGGGTTCCAGTCCGCGATCATGCTCCAGCCGATCTGCGGCTACGTCATGGACACCATCGGGCTGAAGCTCGGGTTCGCGATCTTCGCGACCGCGTGGTCGTTCATCTGCATGGCGCACGGGCTCGCCGGCCATTGGCAAACGCTCTTCGGCCTGCGGACGCTCCTGGGGTTCGCCGAAGGATCCGCGAATCCGGCCGGAATGAAGGCGACGTCGGAGTGGTTCCCCGCCGCCGAGCGCGGGCTGGCCGGCGGCTTCTTCAACATGGGCGCGTCACTGGGCTCGATGCTCGCGGCACCACTGGTCGCATGGGCCATCCTGACGCACAGTTGGCAGTTTGCATTCGTCCTCACCGGCGCGATCGGCCTGGTGTGGGTCGCTCTCTGGCTGACGTTCTACCACTCGCCGTCGAAGCACAGGGGTCTTTCAGCGCACGAGCGCGATCACATTCTCGCCGGGCAGGAAACGCACCTCGCCGGAGCAGGCAGGCCCTCGATCGCCACGCTCGTCGGTGAACGAAACTTCTGGGGCATCGCCATCCCGCGGTTTCTCGCCGATCCGACGTGGGGCACGCTGACGCTCTGGCTGCCGCTCTATCTGACAACCGTGCGCGGATTCGACCTGAAACAGATTGCGCTGTTCGCGTGGCTGCCGTTCCTTGCCGCCGATCTCGGCTGCCTGTTCGGCGGCACGATCAGCCTCACGCTGCAGAAGTACGCCGGCATGGGGCTGATCAACGCGCGGCGCAGCGCCTTCACCGTCGGCGCGCTGATGATGACCGGCGTCGCCTTTGCCGGCACGGTCGCCAATCCCTACGTGGCCGTTGCGCTTCTGAGCCTTGCGGGCTTTGCCCATCAGACGCTCTCCGTCACGGTGATCACGATGGCGTCGGATCTCTTCAAGCGAAACGAAGTCGCCACGGTCGCCGGCATGGCCGGCACCTGTGGCAACGCGGGCGTGCTGGTCTTCTCGCTGCTGATGGGTGCGCTCGTCACGCGCATCGGCTACACGCCGTTCTTCATCGGTCTCGCCGCGCTCGATCTCCTCGGCGCCGTCGTTCTGTGGACCGTCGTGCGTGAGCGACGGCCGCACACCACCGTCGCAGCGGTCGCCTAGTGCCGACGATCCGCAATCCGATTCTTCGCGGCTTCAACCCGGACCCGTCGATCGTTCGCGTCGGTGACGACTACTACATCGCGACGTCGACGTTCGAGTGGTTCCCCGGTGTGCAGATCCACCACTCGCGCGATCTCGTGCACTGGCGCCTCGTCGCACGGCCGCTGAGGCGTGCTTCTCAGCTCGACATGCGCGGCGATCCGGATTCGTGCGGCGTGTGGGCGCCGTGCCTCACGCACGCCGATGGGCTGTTCCACCTCGTGTACACCGATGTGAAGCGCTACGGGCGGACGACGACGGCCGGTGCGTCCGGCGCATCGCTGCGCGACTTCCACAACTATCTCGTGACGAGCCCGCGCATCGATGGCGAGTGGTCCGATCCGACCTACTTGAATAGCAGTGGTTTCGATCCGTCGCTGTTTCATGACGACAACGGTCGCAAGTATCTCGTGAACATGTTGTGGGACCATCGGCCAGGGCAGAATCGCTTCGCGGGCATCGTGTTGCAGGAGTACTCGCCAACGGAGCGGGCACTCGTTGGCGAGCGGCACACGATCTTCACCGGGACGCCGCTGGGATTCACCGAAGGACCGCATCTCTACAAGCGAAACGGGTGGTACTTCCTGATCACCGCCGAAGGCGGCACTGGATGGGGGCACGCCGTCACGATGGCGCGCTCGCGGACGCTGCCGGGACCATACGAACTGCATCCCGACACCTACATCCTGAGCGCGCGGCAACGACCGGACGTTCCGCTGCAGCGGGCGGGCCATGCCGACCTGGTCGACACACCGTCGGGCGAGACCTACATGGTCTATCTGTGCGGACGGCCGCTTGGCAATCGCGGCCGCTGCACGCTCGGACGCGAGACGGCGATTCAGCCGATGACGTGGGGCCAGGACGGATGGCTGCGCACAACCGACGGTCACGGTATCCCGATGGTGCAAGTGGCGGGTCCGGCGGGGATCACTCTGCACCCGTGGTCGCCCGAACCTGTCCGTGAGGATTTCGAGGGCGACACGCTCCCGATGTCGTTTCAATGGCTGCGAACGCCACGGCCCGAGGAGTTGTTCACGCTCGAGGAGCGAAAGGGATTCCTCCGCTTGTACGGTCGCGAGACGATAGGCAGCCTCTTCACGCAAGCGCTCGTGGCTCGTCGACAGCAGACACATTGCTTCAGCGCGTCCACCCGTCTCGAGTTCGAGCCGAGCCACTTCCAGCAGATGGCCGGGCTGGTCTGCTACTACAACAGCGTCAAGTTCCACTATCTCTACGTCTCGCACGACGAGACCGGCAAGCACCTCCGCGTGATGTCCGCGCTGCCCGATCAAATGAGCGCGGATGCGTTCACGCCGCCGATCCCAGTTCCGAGCGACGTGCCGATCGAGCTGCGCGTTGAGGTCGACTACGAGCGGCTCCGCTTTGCCTATCGAATCGAAGACGGGTCATGGCAATGGCTGCCACAGCCATTCGACGCGAGCATCCTGTCCGACGAGGCGAGCGCGCCGGGAGCACCGAACTTCACGGGGGCCTTTGTCGGCATGGCGTGTCAGGACCTTGCCGGCACGGCGATGCCCGCGGACTTCGACTGGTTCGAGTACCGCGAACGAGACTACGTTGCCGACCTCGCGCAACCGATCGCCTGATAACTCGTATGCCGTCTTGGATCGAACCACGGTTCGTGAGACCCTTCGCCGCACGACATCCTGAAGTAGGAGAGACACGATGATCCGCGCGTCCAGAACCGGACCTATCACTTCGCCGACACCAACGAGGCCGTTCCTGTCAGCAACACGCGCATGTGGGCCGAGACGATGAAGGAACTCAAGATGAACGGCGAAAGAGCGAGGCGGCAGTCATGAGGAGAACACGGTGGTTGCCGCTTTTGTTGCTGCTCGGCATGACGTCGAGCCGCGCCGCGGGACCGACGATTACGATCGATACTGCGACTCCGGCAGGCAAGGTCAGCCCGCTCTTCTACGGATTGATGACCGAGGAGATCAATCATGCGTACGACGGTGGTCTGTACGCCGAGCTGATACAGAACCGCGCGTTTCTCGATGACGCGACGGCTCCGGCCCACTGGTCGGTCGTCGAGGGCGGCGGAGCCGCGGCAACTATCGCGCTCGATCCGAGCCAACCACTGAACGCGGTCATCCAAACCAGCTTGCGCGTCGACGTGAAGCAGGCCTCCGAGGGCCATGCCGCGGGCGTTGCCAACGAGGGCTTCTGGGGGATTCCGGTGCATCCGCGTACTCGCTATCGCGCTTCTCTGTACGCGAAGGCCGCGCCCGGCGGCGGCCCGATCGCGCTCGCGATCCAGAGCGACGACGGCGTCACCACGTACGCGAGCGGCACGATCTCGAACCTGACGCGTGAATGGAAGCGGTACGACGTGACGCTCGAAACCCGCGATGTCCCGACGACGGCACACGCACGCTACGTCGTGTCGATGAATCGGCCGGGCACGATCTGGCTGTCTCTCGTCTCGCTGTTTCCACCGACGTTCAAGGACCAGCCGAACGGATTCCGCAGCGACCTGCTGCAGATGCTGGTCGACATGAAGCCGAAGTTCTTGCGTTTTCCCGGCGGCAATTATCTCGAAGGCGATGAAATCGCCGATCGCTTCGAGTGGAAGAAGACGCTCGGTCCGCTGGCGGAGCGGCCCGGGCACAAGGCGCCGTGGGGGTATCGGTCGTCCGATGGGCTGGGTCTTCACGAGTTCCTGCTCTGGTGCGAGAACATGGACGCGGAACCCGTGCTCGCAGTGTACGCGGGCTACTCACTCAAGGGCGCGCATGTGGACCCGGGACCGGACCTCGAGCCCTACATTCAGGACGCCCTCGAGGAGATCGAGTACGTCATCGGTCCGACCAGTTCGACATGGGGCGCGCGGCGCGCGAAGGCCGGCCATCCCGCGCCGTTCCCGCTGACGTACGTCGAAGTGGGTAACGAGGATTTCTTCGATCGCTCGGGGTCGTACGATCGGCGCTTCGCGCAGTTCAACGCGGCGATCAAAGCGCGGTATCCGCGGCTGAAGGTGATCTCGAGTGTCGGTTTCGAGCAGCCCGAGGCGCGACGCGTGCGCAGTGTCATGCCGGACGTTGTCGACGAGCACTATTACCGGCCGGTGGATACATTCCTGAAGATGGCGCGGCGGCAGTACGAGACCTACGACCGGAAAGGTCCGGAGATCTTCGTCGGTGAGTGGGGCGCGTACGAGACTCCATTCGAGCCATGGAACCAGCGCTCGCGAGCAGAGGCGCCCACGCCCAACATGCGCGCGGCTCTCGGCGACGCCGCATTCATGACTCAGATGGAGAAGAACTCCGACATCGTCGTCATGAATTGCTATGCGCCGTTGCTGGTCAACGTCAGCCCCGGCGCGCGTCAGTGGCGGCCGAACCTGATTGGCTACGATGCGCTGCGTGTATACGGCTCACCAAGCTACTACGCGATCAAGATGTTCAGCACCAATGTCGGTGACCAGATCCTGAAAGCGACGACCGCCGACACCGAGATCCTCGTTGCCGTGACGCGCGACAGCCGCTCCGGCCGAATCTACGTGAAGCTGGTGAATCCGACCGACGTGGACGCTCCGGCGCAGATCGATCTACCGAAGACGACCAACCTCTTGCCGACGGCCACTGCTCTGACGCTCGCGGCCGATTCGCAGGCGGCGAACTCGATCGATTCGCCGCGAAGAGTCGTGCCGATCAGTTCGACCGTGTCAGGCGTCAAGTCCGGTTTCATCTACACCGTGCCCGCACGCGCCATCGTCGTGTTCACGATGGAGACGAGGCGCTGAGACCATATGCCGTTGTGAGGAGGTCCACGGTGTTGCGAGTTTTCCAACCCGTTACGTTGCTGCTTGTGATCGCGCTGTCAGCTGGCGTCCCCCATGCTCAAGACAGTCCGGCGCCAGCGCCCGTTCCTGCGACCGGCTTTCCGGGGCTCGATCGATACCGAGCCTCGCGTGTGCCCATCTACACCGACGACTACGGGGAACGCGCACGCTATCGACAGGCCAACGCGGCACTGAAGCCGCCGGCGCCGGGCGAGCGGCGCGTCGTCTTCTTCGGCGATTCGATCACCGACATCTGGCGTCTCGACCAGTTCTTCCCAGGGATGCCGTACATCAATCGCGGCATCGGTGGCCAGACGACCTCGCAAATGCTCGTGCGCTTCCGTCAGGACGTCATCGATCTTCAACCGAAGATCGTGGTGATTCTCGCAGGAACGAACGACATCGCGGGGAACACCGGGCCCATCTCGAACGAGGGGATCGAGGCGAATTTCGCATCGCTGGCGGAGCTTGCCCGCGCGCACGGCATTCAGGTGGTGTTTGCGTCGGTGCTTCCTGTGAGCAACTACACGCCTCGATCGCAGGAGTTTTTTGCGTCGCGGCCGGCGGATCGCATTCTGACGCTGAACCGCTGGCTGCGTGACTACTGCGCGAGGCTCCATCTGGTCTATCTGGACTACTTCGGTGCGATGGTCGACGAGCGTGGCATGCTGCGCCGAGAGTTCGCTGACGATGGTTTGCATCCAAACAAGACGGGATACGACGTGATGGTGCCGCTGGTAGAGAAGGCAATCGCGAACGCGACGGAGGGAAGAAAGTAAAAGAGCCCCCGGGCAACCGGGGGCTCTTGATCGTGCAGCAGGGTTGATGCTTACCGGCTGGCCTGGAGGCTGGCTCCGCCACCAGGGCCGTTAGCAGGGCCGCTGCCAAGGATGTCCCCGGTGGAGACAAGCTTGACCCACAGCGAACCGTTGCCCTTGTAGTACGAGGTGGTGGTGGCCTTGCGCAGCGCATCCAGGCTGTCCTGCGCCGTACCCGAGGTTGCGGTGGTGAATCCCGGCAGCTCGAATATCACCCACGAACCGGCATCCAGTTCCGTCACGCTGAGGGACAGCGACGGCCTTTCGGTCGTTACCTTGTACTCGGTGCCCGCTCGTACGTTGGTTGTACCGTTGGCGGTGAAATCCTTGCCATTGCGGCTGAGAACGATTGGCGGCCCTGTAGGTGCAGCGTTGCCTCTGATCCGACCACCACCCGGGGCAATAGCAAACGCAACGGGTGCAGCAGGTCCGCCGCGACCAGCAGCGGCACCCGGAGCCGGGCCGCCGGGACCGCCGCCTCTTGGAGCACCACCGCCACGAGCGCCGCCGCCGAATCCACCGAATCCAACAGCACCCCCGCCGCCGCCAACATTCATGCGCCCGATATCGCCCTTGCACACCGCAGCGTTCCAGGTGGGCTTGACCTCGCAGGCGTCGTCAACGTCGATTCCAGTGATGTTGACGATGTAGGAATTGGGGACACCGGTGATCGTGCCGTCCCTGTCGTTGAAGACCGAGGTCTTGTACACCGAATTGCCGTAATCATCATTGCTCCACCTGTTGTCAATCGGCGGGAAATACACAGGCTTGGCGTTGATGAATTTCGAGCGCTGCACGGTGTTGTTGGAGCTCATGCCGAAGCTGGTAAACATCAAGTAGGAGATCGCTCCCGTCTTGCGGGTGGCGTTGTCCTGGTAATTCACGAATGTGTTGTTGTCCAGTTCATGGTGGTAGTCGTAGAACTCGTAGGCGCGGATCGGGAAATCCGCGACTGCCGGCTGCGGCAAGCTACGGCCGTACGCCATTTCCGCCGGCGTCCTGGGGTTGCCGATGTTCTCGGTTTCACCCACGAACAGCGAGTCAACCACCCGTGACGTATAAAGAGAACGACCGCTGTTGCCGGACGCATGCGTGTAGCCGATTCCGTTGTCGGCCATCTTCAGGTTCTTGTAGAGGTGCATCTCACCGCGGGCCCAGATGCCGCTGTTGCGGTTCTTGTAGCTGGTGTAATCCTCGACGACCGTCTCCGCTTGGGCGCTGTTGGCGTCAGCGGGATTGACAAGGGCAATATACCCGCCGACGGCGAAATGGCCATCGGCCCTGGGGGCGCGGTCACCCATGAAACCGTCATGGTTCGAATGGGCGACGTTGCCCTTGAACTCGCGGACCTTCGTGCGACGCGGCCACGTGGCCTTGCTGATCTCCGTGCCTTCGAACTTACCCGTCGGATGCTCCGGGAAGGCGAACCAGAAACCTGTCGCGTCGGACCCCGCGGCCACGTTGTCGCGATAGGTATTGTCCGGATTGGTGATCCAGAAAGACGACACCGTGTTATCCGAAGGGATCAGGACGTCCTTGGAGTCCTGCCCGGTGGTCTTGAAGTTCAAGCCGTCCGAGCTCGATCCGAACGGAGCGAGGTTGGTCGGGTCGCAGGGCTTGGACGTATGACACTTGGTCTGGATCGCCAGGTTGCGGATGTACTGGTTGCCGGACTCAATGCCGTCTTCGAGGAAGAAGCAGTGACCGACGGTGTTGTAGGTCACGTTGTTCTCAACCTGCAGATTGTTCGTGCCATGCACGGTCACGCAGCGGTTGTAGGTGTCGTGGATCGCGGCGTTCCTGATGTACTGCCCCTTGCCATCGCCGACCAGATGCCAGTGGATCGGATACCGGGCGAGCGTCAGGTTCTGCCCCATGCGATTGAACTCGACGCCCTCGACGAACATCTTGCTCGTGCCCATCGCCATCACGTGGCCGCCGTAGAACGACTGTTCCGCGTCAGCCGAGGCCTGCAGACGGACATTGCGCGTCAGCAAACCCACTTCGCCACGTTCGTCCACGTCGAAGGTGATCTTGCCGAAGTGCATGAAGTCCAGCTTCCTGTCGAGCGTGATCGCATTTCCCTTGATGGCGGAAATGGTTCGCCGCTCTGCCTGTCTGGGATCGAAATCCGTGGACGCGAGGACGATCTCGTCGCCTGCTCGCCAGCCAGCCGCGTTCAGTACTTCAATCGAGATGCTGCCGGCGTCCGCGGTCTTGGACAGCTTGGTCCAGCTGTTTTTCCGATCGCCGTGCAGGCTCAGGGTGCCGCCCATGACCATGATCCCGCGGTCGCTGCGGTCACTCGTTCCACCCGTTCCAGTGATGTCTTCGTCTTTGACGTTGTTGGTGAAGGTAATTGTCGCCTTGCGTGTATGGGGCCTGGCTTCGGTGCCGATTTCCAGTTCCCCATGCAACATGATCCACTCAGTGGTCAGTTCAAGGTCTTTGTTGTCGGCGAAGCCGAGTTTGCCGTCGATAGTCAGACTGCCCAACGCCGGCGGACTGACGTCGAGGACGACGTCCTTGCCCGCTGCAATGGTGACCTTGTCGCCTGCGCGGGGCACCTTCTTGTCAGGCCAGGTGGCAGGATCAGACCAGCGGCTGGCCGCGGGCGATCCAGCATTCTGAGCCCGAACGACAGCGGACGCGCTGACGAGCAGGACTGCTGACAGGAGCGAAGCAAGCAGGAACAAGCGATGATGCGTACTCACGTATCAACCCTCCGTACTCGAAGATGACCGAGGAACGACCTCGAACCCGAAGAAGAATAGCGGATTTCCGCGATCCAGATCAGGTGCAGCTTACCGGCTGACCTGAAGGCTGGTTCCACCACCGGGGCCGCCGCCAATGGGGCCGCGAGCTCCGTTGCCGTTGGAGACGACCTTGACCCACAGCGCATCCTGACCTTTGAAGTACGAGGTTTCGCTGGCCTTGCGCAGCGCATCCAGACTGCTTTGCTCCGTACCCGAGGCTGCGGTGGTGAACCCCGGCAGCTCCAAGACCACCCACGAGCCGGCATCCATTTCCGTCAGGATGAGGGACATGGACGGCCTTTCCGTGGCCACC